>ERZ795054.865-NODE-865-length-32660-cov-97.116179_pt1 | contig 32660 bp, 44 predicted proteins | sample MGYA00375138_ERZ795054 | MGnify/ENA primary metagenome ERZ795054 (study PRJEB30183, sample SAMN05720215) | anaerobic digester metagenome | isolation source: active sludge of municipal wastewater-treating anaerobic digesters | place: USA | collected 2014-12-23 ... | reverse complement strand
CGCCGGTGGTCGGGTCGACGCTGTCCGGCAATTCGAGCGGGAGCACCTTGAACTCCTCCGGCTTGTCCTTGCCCATCATCGCCAGCAGGGTCTGCGACAGACGCTGATGCTCCTTCGGATCGAGCTTCGGGTCGGCCAGCTTGGAGTGGATGTCGTCCATCCGCTTCGCCGCCTTCAGCTTGTACTCCTCGATCTGCGCGGTATTGGCGTCACCGCGGATCTTCGACGCCGCCAGCAGCTTCTCGTTGGTCACGCGGGTGCGCGCGTCCTCGGAGAGCCCCTGCTTGTTCACCGCTTCGCCAACGGCGATCTGGTCCTGGATGGGCGTGCCCTTGAACTCGTCTGGCGGGGTGCTCATACCCTTCTGCATCGCGAGCGCGGCGATCTGTGGCGTGTAGTCCTTCACCTGGCCGCCATACTTGTTGCGGTTCACGATGCTGTTTTGCTGCGCCGACAGCGTGCGCATCGCGTTGCCGATGTTGATGTCGCGCTGGTAGTCGTTGGTCATCGTCGTGGCCAAGCGGTTGTTGGCCGCGCGCGACTCCATCAGGGCCTTGAGTTCGGCCGCATTCCTCATGTCGAGTTCGCGCCGCATCGACTCCACGGTACGCGGCGCGTTGTAGGGGTCGACGCCTGCCGCGGCCTGCGACACCGGGCCGGAGCCGGGGATGGGCACGCTGCGCGTCTCTCCCACATTCGGCTGGACCGGGACGTTCGGCGCCCCGTTGCCGCGCCCCTCGTTGCCGTACATCACCCTCGGAGCGGAGGCGGCCGGCGCCGACGGCGGGCGGACGACCGTGGCGGACTGGTCCACCGCCGGGCTGCGCTCGGCGAGGCGTGCCTGAGCACGAGCGTCGATCGCGTCGCTGATCATCCCGCCGAGCCCGCGACCGGGAGCATTGAGGTCGGTCCCCGGCTGCACGCCGAAGCCGCCAGCGTTTGACTGGTCGGCGATCATCGGCCCTGCCGGGGCGCGCGGCGTGACCGGGTTGGCGTCGTAGATCGAGCGCTGGATCGTGGCGGCGCGCGCCGTGGGGTCCGGCGCGGTCGTGTTGTAGTCGATCGCCCCGGTGGCCTCGGTGATGGGCCCCCCGGCCCCGCGCGAGTAGGTCGGATTCGCGCTCTGATACGCGCGCTGCGCGGCGGTTGACCGGGCAAGTTCTTCGTCGATGTTCTGTGCCATAGTTACCCGCCGTGGTTGTAGTTGTGGTTCTCGTTGTAGTGCTGGCCGTAGGTATTGCTCGACTGCGCGCTGCCGGTGGCCTGCATCGATGCATTCAGGTGGATCGCCGACATTGCGCCTTGCGCCAGCGCCGCGGTGAACTGGCCAGCGGAACGCAACGACTCGACCACCAGCTTCGACTGTTCGAGCAGGCGGCCCAGCTTCGCGTCGTACTCTTTGATCTGGGTCTCGTAGTAGGCAAGGTTGTTGCGCAGACGAAGCTCCAGGATCCTGGTGGCAGACTCCGCCGCGATACCGGAGGCCTTGATCTCCTCAGAGTACCGAGCGACGTCAGCCGAGTAGGCTTGAGCCCGGCTGGAAACAGTGGCCGCAGACGCAGTGACGCGCGCGCGCTCAAGCTCGATGTCGGAGTTTGCTCGCGACACGTCGGCATTGATGGCCGACACCCTGGCCTCGACGTACTTCACCTTGAGGTTGGCTTTGGCCTCGTGCGCACGAACCGTCGCGGCGTAGGCGTTCGCTTCCGCTTCCAGGGAGTTGGCCTTGGCCGCCTCGCCTCTCAGCTGCGCCTCGTAGGCGTTGAAGCGAGCCTTCTCCGCGTCGATCTTGGACGAGTACGCCTCGACGTCGGAGCGGTAGGCCTCGATCTTCCCTCGGATGACGTCGCTTTCGATCTTGGCCGCCTCCATCTGGGTCTTGTAGATCTCGATCCTGCTGGCCACGGCCTTGATCATGGCCTCGTATACGCGCACGGTCTGCTCGTTCAGCTGGGCCTTCGCTTTCTCGCCCTCGATCTGCGCCTTGTAGGCTTCGAGCTTTGCCAGCTGCGCGTCGACCTGGATCTTGAAGACGTTGGCCTTGACCTGATACGCGGACGACGCGGCGTTGTACAGCGACACCATCGCGTTGAACAACGCGATGTCGGCCTCGACACGATACTTCGCCGCCTCGAAGGTGCGCTGCGCGCTGTTCGAGAACTTGTTGATCAGCACCGTCTCCAGCGCGATGCCGCGCTCCACGGCGACGCGGAGGTTCTCGATCTCCCACTCGGCGGACTTGATCAGGATCTCGCGTTCGAGCGTGTTCTGCGCCAGCCGGGACTTCTCCTGCGCGACGTTGACTTGCTCGACCAGCATCCCTGGGGGCATGGAGAAGCCGCGCGCAGCCCAGGTGTCGAAGGCGGCCTCGGTCGCTTCCTTGGCGGTGTCGACCTCGCGCGATCGCGCCTTGTCGAACAGCGCCTGCTGCACCGCTGCCGGCAGCCCGGTCCCGCCCTGAAGCCACGCCCGCACGCGCGTCGTGGTGTCGTCTAGAAGCTCGCTGGCGTACTCAGGCTCGGTCCACACGAGGTTGGTGTTCGGGCGCGCCTCGTCGAACGTCGGCTCAACGCCGTCGAACGGGAGGATCTCCGGGAAGCTGAACTCGGGGACCGAGATGTCCACCAAGTTGCCCATGAGCGGGTCGACGACCGTAACCGTGGACGGGATGGTGACCTCGCCGAATTCGCCACGCTCCGGCTTCCCCGATATGTCCAGGGGGTCCGGGTCGTTGATGTTCTTCATCGTCGGCGACTTCGGATTGAACGGATCGATGTCGAGCCCGAAGTCCTGCTCGGACACGCCCATCTGACCCCAGGCGTCGTAGTTGTCCGGCTTGTTGGGGGTGTAGACGTCGCCGAAGTCGAGTTCCTGCGGCGCGTTCACGCCCACCGGAGAGATGGGCTCGACGGGATCGAGGGTGATCCTCGGCGGCGGTCCTTCGGGCTCGAATTGCAGGTTCTGCAATTGCTCGATGACGTCATAGCAGACCTGGGACGCCTGCTCTGCGCGGGCCAACATGAAGGACATATTGGCTTCGACCTGATCCGCAGGCCGGTCGAAGAAAGACCAGTCAGTTTCGCCGCTCATACGCTTCTCTCCAGCACATCGACGACCACGCGCCCGTCGTTGATCTCGAAGTCGGCGCCGCCTGCATTCTGGATGCTCGGACGCAAGTGCCGCGAGCGGATCCCGCGCCCAAGCGGGGCCCGGATGTTGACGAACCCGGAAGCCGCGGTGGAGGGTAGCGAGTAGTCTTGCTCGACCTCGACGCCATGATCGACGTACCCCAGAACAAACACAAGGGCGCCCGAGAAGCGTCCGTTGACGTAGACGTACCGCGGGCGCTTGAAGTTCGGGTCGGGCTCGGGGCCCTTTTGCCCGAGGATGGCGTCGGTCCAGTCCTGTTCGATTGCTGCACTGATCAGGGCTCCGGCGTCGGTGTCCCCCTCCAGCAGGAAGACCCCGTTGGCGCTGGTCCCGAGCAGATGGCCGTTGACCACCGCCATCGACGTGAACTCGTAGTCCGAGAACCTGGACATCGCCATCGTCTCTGACGGGACGGTCCACGCCACTCCGGCTCCGCCCTGAGCGACATCGTTGAGGTATCCGACCTCGACCACCTTGTTGACGCCGGCCAGCAGCTGGGTCGTCACGTCGTGCAGAACGCCGGACTCAACCACCAGTATCGTCTTCACCGCCGCCGCCGACACGGCGTCATCGAGGATCGCAACCTCATGCGCTCGGTCGGCGATCGTGATGGCGATTCCAGCCAGGTCGTTGATGACCCCGGTCTCGACCACCTTGTTCGAGGTATTGGCCTTGGTGTCGTCGTTCAGGACGCCGGACTCCGCGGCCAGCCCGGTGAAGGCCTGGGCGTGATCTCCGAGGTCACTGAAGACCCCGGCCTCGACAATCAGCGACGTCGGCCGCACCATCACCGCATCGTTGAGCACGGCGGAGTCGGAGACGGCGTTCGTCATCAGCGAGCGGCTAACATCGTTCAGCTTGGCCACTTCGCGCGCCAGGTTCTGCAACGTCGAGAAAATCTGCGCCTCGTCGTCCAGCACCGCGGAATCGACCACACGAGTCGGGTTGCGCTCGAAGAATGAGTCATCGAGAACGGCGACCTCCACGTCCTGCGTGGAGATGATGTTGAGCGTGTCGTCGTTCAGCGTGGCGGCATCGACGTGCCCCACACCGTGGACCTTCAGCTGGTAGTCGTCGTTCAGTGTCGCGGCCTCGACCGCGTTGTCGCTGTAATTAGCCATCGAATACTCCGATGAAGGTTGGGTAGCGATACACGCCGGGGCTCAACCAGTTGGCCGCCTCCGGGTAAACGCCCTTGTGCAGTCGCTCGCCGTTGAGCAGATGAATCCCGTACACGATGCAGTCGACTCCGCCGAGCACGTTGTGCGACTCGCCGATGAACTGGTAGTCGCCGAATTCGTCAGGAGACGGCAGGAACCACAGCGGCTCCCACAACCCCACATTCTCGTCTCCGCTGCGCGATTCCTCCAGCACGCGGATGTTGCCGAAGTAGGACGACGTCACCAAGTCGACGGCCAGCGTTCCTTGGGCCGGGTTGTTGACGATCCAGCTTCTCCACAGCCCGCCGTACTGGTGGTATGGGTCGTCGTTGTTTGTGGTTCGGAAGTTGTAGATGTCCTCTCCGACGTGACCAAGCGGCCCGTCGTCAGCGAAGCTCATGCGGTAGTCGTAAATTTCATACCCAGCGCCGCCGCCCGGATAGACGGACTCGGTGTCGAGAATAGTGTCGACCGCTTCTTCGCGCCAGGTAACGTGCGGGGAATTGACGCTGTCGAATCCTCGGTTGTACTGGATGTCGCCTCCGGTCTTTTTCCGTAGAGTGGCGAAGTAGTACGCCTCTCGATCATGGAACGGCGACACGACCGCGGACGCCAGCGTGGTAGAGGTCGAGTAGTGAAAATCGTAGTCGGCCTTGAACCAACAGGTCGAGTAGAGAATCGTTGCGGTGACGGTCATGAACGGTCCCGCCGGGGGCTGAAGCAAATGCGTTGGCGGGTAAGCGATTGCGTTGCTGAAGTTCCACGGCTCGGTGGGGCCGATCTTCCGGCGCCGATAGAACCACTCGAACTTGCTCACCGGCAACTCTTCGCGCGGATCGAAATCGTTGCTGTAGAACATCGGGGGAACCTTCTTCGGGTACAGGACGTAGGCCTTGTAGAAGTCGCCCACCGGGGTGTTCGCGATGTCGTAGTCGTCGTCGCCCTCGAACCTCCACCCATCAGTCCACTGGCTGCGGCCGTCGATGTACAGCTTCACCCACTTCAGTTCGTTGCCGGAGAAAAACACGAGCATCGTGGTGTCGCACAATTGCGCCGTACGATCAACGATCGTGCTTGGCCTCATGTCGTGCGACAGCAGGCCTCCGACCAGCGGCTCCGGGAACTTGATCTGCGGCTGACCCAGCGGCGTGGGCCAGTAGATCTTGCCCTCGCCGGCCTTGCTCACTCCGGCCGTGCCTGGAGCAATCCCTCCAAGCTCAACCGCGTCGACAGCGTCGAACACGACCTCCGCTTTCTCGTCGGCCAGGCGATCGAGAAACTCGTTGATCTGCTGCTCCGACAGCCGCGGGATCTTCCACATCACCGCTTCCATCTGCTGCGACCTGTTGGCCACGCCGCCAAGCAACCCCTGGAGGACGACCGCGTTCTCGGACGCCGTATAGGCCGCGGTGTCGCCGATCGTCAGCGAGATAGCGTAATGCACGCCGCGCTGCACGCCGTCGTCGCCGAAGCGCCAGGCGGTATTGTGGGCCTCAGAACCGTCGAGGTTGAACGCCCACCCCATCGTGCTCGAATAGGCAGAGTGGGCGTAGAACTCGGCCATGTCGGAGGCCTGCTTCAGGCGCAGCACGCGGCCGGCGCGGATCCACGAGTCCAGCCCTTCAGGGGTTCCTGGGAAGGCCTCGCCGGTCGGGAAGCCGCCGAACTCGTCCAGCATGGTGATCGCTTCGAGCCTGCCCACGCGGTTCACGAGGTCGCGGAACTCCGGCTCCGTCGTGCGCTCGTGCAGCAGTAGCGGCATCGCGATGATGCCCCTGTTCATCCCGATCTCGACCACCCACAGCTTGCCGTCGCTCGCCGTCACCAGGCCGTGCGTGCGCATGAATCGGTAGTCATACCGGATCTGAAGTCCGTCATCTCGGACCTGGGTCTGGTACTGGGTGAGTTCGGCCTCCTCCTGCTGTTCTTCGGTGACCTCGAAGTCCTCGTCGATGTCGTCGAAGATCGAGGTCTCGGTGATCTGCTTGCCGAAGCCCATCAGGGCCTGCACCAGCTTGCGCATCCGCCCGGTGTAGAGCGTCGCGTGCAGGACGTCGTACTGCGACGACTCCAAGAGCCCCGGCGGCGTATCGAAGGCCGACCAGGCGTTGACCGCGAGGCGCTGGTTGCGTGGATCATAGGTCAGATCCTTCTGCATCAGCGCGCGCGTCTCGACCGACGGCGTGAACTGCCGCAGCAGTCGCGGCGCCTCCTGCGTCTCCGGGTTCCCGTCGTCGGGCTCCGCCGGGTCCATACGGCCGTCGAGCACCATGCCGGACAGGAAGTCTGGCATGGTCGAGGTGGTCACATACTGGGTCTCGAACGGAACCTCGGCCCCTCCGGTCGCGACGATGCGGGCGAACCGAAGTCCGCCCGGGAGGATGTAGCCGTAGGCGTAGGAGGTATCGTCGAGGACGACGTGGAACGAGCCCCGGTCGAGCCCGATCGAATCCATCCTTGCCTGGAGACGATCGAGTTCCTGCGTTGCCTTTCCGACGTAGAACGTCGCCTTAGTCCGGTCGCCCTCAAGGGCGAGGCGCATTAGCTATCGGTCAGCTGGACCTGATAGCCGGCGTCCCAGGTGTCGCCGTTGTTGAGCACGCGGGACACGCCGAACTTCACCGCCGAGACCAGGACGCCGCTCGTGCCGCCGCGCGTATCCAACGTCAGCAGGCCAAGGCCGGTCACCGTGATCTGGGTAGTGCAGACCACCGCGAACGCCGCCAGGCCGGCGTAGTTGTCGATCGCGCCCGCCGCCGCAGCGCCAGGCGTCCACGCCGGACGGGTGACGTTGGAGAAGCCTTCGGTCAGCGACGTGATCTCGCTCGCGTTCGCGGCGAAGTTGGCCGCCGTCCAGTTGGCCGCCACCGCAGACGACCCGGAGAACGGAGCCAGGTAGTACCCGGCGTTCTTCGCCGTCCCGCCCAGGGCGATGTTGAGGATGTTCAAGACCCCCTGATCGACCAGCAGGTTCTCGTGCCGGCGCAGCGGCTGCCCGCGCACGCCCTCGACGTAGAAGCCGCGCAGCCGCACGGCGCCACGGTTGAGCAGGATGACGCCGTTGTCGACGTCGAAGTCGCCGCCCTTCAGTTGCCGCGCGAAATCGCGTGCGTATTTCATCAGACCCATGTTCCGCTCCTCAGTTGATTGACGCAATGATCTGGCGGTCATGGACCACCACCGCACCTACCCCAGCTTCTACTTGCTCGTCGGGGAGGCGGATCCGCTTGGCCTGCACCTCGGCGATCTGCCCGCTCGCGGTGCCCACCATGAATCCCTTCTCCGACAACCACACAGCAACCCGTTCGTCGGTGGCGAGATCGCCGCCGAGAATCGATCCTTGGATGGTCGTGCCGGTTCCCGCCACCGGGGTGACTCCGCTCTTCGCCTTGACGGCCCACTCCTTCGGGCTCGGCCCGGCCAAGAACTTCACTCCGTCGCGGTCCCCTACATAGACCCCTCCCTCGACCGGCTCCATCAGAGTCACCGTGTGCGCCATCTGCACGAAGTTGTGGCGCGGGTCATACAACCCGTAGCGCATCGGCTCAGACCAGAAAATGATGCGCCCACGGGCCACTAAGGCAAGGCCGCGCCAGTGCCGAACGATGCTGCCAGGAGGCAAGGACTCCAGGTAGATCGAGTCCGCGGCACGGCCGATGGGCTGGGCCCCCAGCGAGTGCGTTGCGCCCGGCGTGGCCCCGGAGACCGCGTGCAGCTGCTCGCCGTTGGCCTGCGTGCGGTAGATCCGGTATCCGGCCTCGACCCCGGGGACGGTGACGCGGATGCCGCCGTTCTGGGGCACGTCCACGAAGGCGGCGTAGGACAGCGGCCCCTCCTCGTCCCAGCGCATCGGGGAGATGGCCACCGCGTAGCGGCCGGCGTCCAGCCCACCGTAGTCGACGACCGATACCGCGGGAGGCGCCGGGCGCGCCATGCCGAGCCTGGAGACCACGTTATCCAGGTCGATGCGCAGGATCTCGGACGGGTTGGTGCAGATCACGTCACCGTTGATCTCGGTGTAGGACAGCGGCGTCTTCGCGGCCAGGGTGTACAGCGGCGTCGCCGTCATCGCGCCGTTGAAGGTGACCGAGCACAGCTGGTCGAGGTGGACGCAGAACGTCCTGCCCTTGGGCGACGTCCAGAGCGAGTGCCACCCCGGGCCGGCGTTGAGTAGCGAGAAGCCTCGCCGCCGCGCGGCGCCTCCAGTTTTGTCGAAGATCACGTTGACCGCGTCGACCGGCGTCCCAGGGTCGCGGGAAGCGTCGGGGGAGACGTTGTCCATGCCCGTCAGCCACGGGCCCAGCGGAATATCTGCCATGCGTTCCTCACAGTTCGGTTACGAGATCGACCAGCTGGGCCGGCGGGGCGGTGGCGGCGATCGCCACCGTCGGCGTGCCGTACCCCGTCATTCTGGTGCCGCGCGGCACAATGGCGAATCCGCGTCGCGTGACGCGCATCCGCTCGGAGAATTGCCCCGGCGTCGAGGTCATGTCGAGCCCGTCGAAGCCCTCGGCCTCGATCGTGCGCAGCCAGTTGCTGACCCAGGTGGTCCCCCACAGCGTTGCGTCGAGGCCGACCGGGACCAGCGGCTCTGGCGGGTGCAGCCGGTGGTCTTCGGTCGAAGTGAAAGCGTCGATCCCGTTCGGCCGCAGCGTGCGGTGGAAGAAGTCGACGTAGTGGTCCTCGGAGATCTCGGGCGTCTCCAGGCTTGGCGGCAGGATGGCGCGGTTCTTCAGTTCGAGCGCCGGCTGGCCGAAGCCTTCGTTGACGAACCCTCCTGGCTCCACGGTCTGCGTGTGGGGGATGATGGGGTAGCCCCAGCGCACCGCGCGCAGCCCGGTTGGGTAGATCCTGCGGTTCCTGAGTTCGATCTGCGGCTCGCCGACGGCTCCCTGGCCGAAGGTGTAAGGCGCGACCCCGCGGTAGTAGAGCGTCACCTCGGCCGTCCCGAACACCGGGCGCTCCGGGTGCTCGTCGTTGTGGACGGCGTGGTCCATGAGCTTCCACGCGCCCTCGTGGTTGGCCAACGCCTGTTCTGTCGCCTCGAAGGTCGCCCAGATCGTGAACGGCGAGACCTCGTGCTTGGTCTTCGGCTGAGAGCTTCTGCTGTCGTCGGGGGCGTAGATGGTGTCCGGCACGACGTACTGTGGCCCCCTGACCCAGGGTGCAGGGATGTCCGGCGGCAGAATGCTGGACGGGTAGCAGCCCATCATCGTGACGACCGCATTGCCCCAGCGAATGGCGTCGAAGCCGCCCGGCACGATGTCGTTCGAGCGCACCACCGGCGTCCCGGTCAAGGTCGCGATGAAGGTCGCGGGGAGGATCTCGCGCGGCGACGGCGGATCCGGGTCGTTGTTGCGCACCTCGTGCCCGGTCCCCATGCGCATGGCGTTGATGCTGGCCGTCCGCAGGGTCTTGGTGCGGTCGGCGATTTCGGTCGACCCCCAGATGGTCTGCAAGTAGCCCTCGGCCAGCACGAAGCGGTACTGGTGCCGCACCAGCGTGTCACCCCACAGCGTCTGCTCGTAGCCGTAGGGCGCGACCTCCGGCGTTGCGTTGCGCACGAACGGCTCGCCCACCGCCTTGGGCAGGATCGAACTCGGCCGGAAGATGGTGAAGCGCTCCTCGAAGGAGGCCGCTCCGAATTGCGGCAGCGGGTCCATCCCGGGAGGCGAGAGGTAGCGCGTCTTCAGCTGGACATCGTGGTAGCCGAAGAAGCCCTCCGGCCCCAGCCCGAGGGTGATCGTGCGCACACGCGGCGCCACGAAGGCGGTCCCGAATTCCTGCGAGTCCCAGCCGTACAGCTGGTAGTACCGGCGCGTATTGACGACCGCCGGCTGGCCAACGGCGTCATCGCGGAACCCGGTCGGGGCCAGCACGCGCGCGTCGTTCGCGACCTCGTTCCAGCGCCCCATCAGCAGCGCGTCGAGCGCCTCCGGGTACACGCTGCGGATCCGGTGCGAGACCATGTTCGAGCCCCACAGCGGGCCGTCGATCCCAGAGGCCAGCAACGGCACGGCCTTGTTGTCCAGCGCGTTGAACGGGCTGAACACGCTGTCCTTGTGCCCGTAGGTCTGGATCACCCGGTTGCGGTTCTCGACCGTCATCCAGATGGGGTTGCCGAACACGCCACCGTCGAACGGCGTGCGCTCGTCGATCATGGTCACGACCTGGCGCAGGTTCCAGACGGTCTGGATGCCCCATCGCGTGGACGGCCATGTCTCGATGGTGCTCGGGAACCCGGCCGGAGCGACGATGCGCGGCGAGCGCGTAACCTCGGCCTGCCCGTAGAGCGCTGCGTCGAACCCCTGCGGCTCCGGGTACTGCCGGTTGTCGTGCGCCCAGTGCAGGCCGAATGACGAGGCATCGAACCCCGTCGTCTCGACGTAGTGGGTCTTGTCGATGTTCGGATAGCCGAACGCCCACTGCACGATGTACGACGGGTAGATGAAGCGTTCCTTGTACGCGACCAGCGGCGCGCCGTAGCTCGCCGTGATGCTTTGCCCGGCCTGGTCGATGACGCGGATCGAGTTCGCGACCAGCGGCGCGCCGAAGTTGATCGCGAAGATCCCGTCGGGGGACAGGGAGCGATCGAGGAACGAGACCCATCCCTCGCCATCGCCAGCGAACCCGAAGCCCTTGAAGGCGTCCAGCCCGACCGGGATGACGTAGCGGTTCCGGTTGAGCAGGCTTGGCGTGCCGATCGATCCGTCGCTGGCGCCCGTCGGGTAGACGAACTTGAGCAGGTTCTCGACGGTCGGATTGCCGATCGCGCTGGCGTCGAATCCTGACGCCAGCAGGTAGCGGTTGCGGTTGACGACAGACGGCGTCCCCCAGCTTTCAGCATCGATCGCGAACGTGTACGCGATCTGCCGATAGATCAGCGCGTGCTGGCCGGAGTAGAAGTTGTTGAACGACGCCGGATAGATGGTCCGGTTCTTGAGGCTAACCTCGGCCGCGCCGAACGTCAGCGAATCCCACCCGTCAACGAGTAGCTCGCCGGCCGCGCCGCCAAAGTTGTGGCTGATCGGAGACGGAACCGTGTAGGCCGTAGTGAACTCATAGGCCACCGTCCAGCGCCGGATGATCTGGCTCGGGACGCCGAATTCGCCCTGCTCCCCCAAGGTGACGTCCGCAGCATACTGCCGCCAGCTGACGGTCGACACCGCCGGCATCGACAGCGGCTCCCCGGCGCTGCGCGTGACAATCCGCTGCGTGCCCGGGGGGTCGGCGAAGTCATGGACGAAACTTCCCTGCGGCCCCGAATACTGGATCGGGGTGTCGAATTCGTGATCGACGGTTCCGGTAGGCGGGACGTAGCCGTCCTCGCCGGGGAAGATCAGCGGGCCGAACTCGACCTCGATCGGGTCGAAGGCGTAGTCTGTCGCCCACCACTTGTTGTAGCGGAGGGCCATGCGTCAGTCCGAGAACGCCTCTGTCGGAGGGGTGAAGTTAGCGTCGTAGACGCAATGCCCGGTCGTTACGCGAAGCTCGTCGATACGCGCAGAGATTCTCTGCGATGCGTCGGGGTATGAGCACACCGAGATTCTTGCGGCACTAGACCAGTTGGTCGAGTCGTTCGCTTGATTGGCGAGCTTAACGCCATCCAAGTAAATCTTCATCACTCCGCTATGTCTGACCAGGGCGACGTGGTGCCATGTGTTATCGCCTCCGACCCATCCGTCGTACAGGCCATCGAAGCTAGACGTTGGCGCATACCACGCAAGGTATCCTGAGTTGAAGTAAAGCATCCCGACATCGTAGTTCCCGGTCGTGGACAGGCACACCAGCCCGCCACTCTGGTACGCAGCGAGCTTGAGCCACAACTCGACGCAGAAGTCTTGCGTATTGAATACCAGTTGACTGCTGGTCGCAGAGAGCAGAAGGCCGCTTGTTTGCGCCAACAGGCCGCCGGCCCCGAACTTCGCTGACCCGCTGTCCACGGCTGGCGGGGTTACTCCAGAAGCGACAAGCGTCGGACCTCCGTGGGTAGAAGTGAGGTCGCTATCGAAGTGATACAGAGCGGCAACGGACCCGAGCGGCGGAACGGGCCAAAGACTGTTCTGTCGCGCGATCAGAACGTCGTCAGGCCCCCACGCCCCAACAGCCGCCCCGAGAGAGGTCGATCGCCTTACGCCGCGAATCGACCCATTGGTCCTCACGACAGATCCTCATACGAGCAGACCGCCTCGAACACCGACGCCGCGCTCGCGGTCAAGCGCAGGGAGTCGCCCTCCTCCAGATAGATCGGGCTGTCCTTCTGAATTGCCATGTAGACCGAGTTGATCGGCACGTTGATCGCGTTCGCGATCTTGTAGGCCGTCGATGAGCGGTACACGTCAACGGTGATCGTCCCGCTGTTCGCGGCGTGGATGTTGGCGGCGTACAGGGAGTTGATCTTCAGCACCTTGCCGCTGGCAGCCGAGTTGGTGACGATCGCGGTTGCGGTATTGCCGACGGCCTGCACCGCGGTCTTGCCGGTGATCGTCGTCAGCGCAGCAATGTTAGGTGCGGCCATGACTGCCTTTTAGGTTGCGGACGCCAGCGCGTAGATCGCGTCGTTGTAGACCGTTCCGCCGGGGCGGTCCTGAATCACTACGACATACTTCTCGGACATTGCTGGGTCCAGGCCCGAGAACGAGTATTCGCCATTGGCGTCGGTGTACGTCTTTGCGATGACTTGCATGGTCTGTCGCCAATGCAGGAACACGACCACGCCATTGATCGGGTTGCCTGACTCGCTGATGGTTCCGCCGAGGTTTCCGTCGGCATTAAGCCGAGTCGAAATCGACGCAGTAGCGTAAGGAGGAAACGGGGTTGATTTGCGGAACCGCCGCGTCCTGCCCACTAGTCCGAGGTCAGCCATCAGAAGTCCGTCAATTCTAAAATGTAGGCGCCAAGCGTTCCGTAATCGGAGTTGTAAGCCTTGATGATGATGAATTTCTTGTCGGCGAGCGGCGTTCCTGCCGCGCCAGTAAACGTGTCCTTCTGGCCGAAGTTGGTGGCTGAGTGCCACGGAGACCAAAGCCCAGGCAGCAAAAAGCGTGGCCCATGCAAGTAGTCTGCGCTTGCTACGATTTCCCACGGTGACATGAGCAGCCCGCCATACACCGGAGACGGGTAGGTCATCCACCCATAAGACCCCGGAGGATATGAAGTGGCCCCGGAGTTTTGGATCGCTTCCGAGTAGTTCATTGCCCTGACGCACCCGGCCGCTCCCGCCTTGTTTCTGACGATGAAACATCCGGCCAAATTGCTGGTGGTGTACGGGAAAATCGGTGACGCTGTAAGGTGAACCGGATTCGATTTGTTTGATGACTCAGCGCAGTAGCAAATGGTCGGCCATACATCGGCCGCATCGTTAGGGATCGCGTCTCCGAAGACCATCTGGCCCGAATAGTCCGACGCTCCGCCGCCGCCGAACAACAAGATGAGCCCATTGTTGACGATCGCGATCCAATCGCGAGCGGTTGTGCTTGCCGAGTTCGACTTGTAGTAGTACCCGCCGCCGGAAACTTGAGCGTCAGTCGGGAACGGATTGGTCCCGCTCCCAACCGCAACGCCCGCCGCGGTCATTGTCTCGAACCCGCGATACCGAGCATTCGTCGTCCCGGTGTCGTCAACGCCAAGGTAAAGTTGCGACGTACCGGCCGGCTGCCGGTACGAGCGAAGGTTGGTCCCGGTGTAGGCGATCGACCATCCGGCCGGCGCGACCTTACAGGTGATCGTCCCGGTCGCTGGAGTGGCCGGCGAATTGGCGACTTGTATCGTTACGTTGTTCGCGTCGACATAGGTGCAGCGAGCCGTGATGTTGTAGTCCGACTCGTTCGCTCCTGACACGGCGAGGATCTGACCATCGCGGAACCCGTGCGACGTGCAGTTGATTGTCGCCGTGGTTCCAGTGCGCGTGATCGTGACGGTCTTGGAGTTGTACCCATCCACCAAGATCTTGTCGAGCAGGTTGGTGAAGTCGCCAACCGTGCCCGACAGACGCGGTGCGTCAGCGTCCGACGACATGAAGCTGAAGGTGGTGCTCATCGCCCGCCCTTACAGCTTAAAAATTTTGTTGGTCCCGTTGTCCCAGGTCACGATGATGTCGCCGCCGTTGGGCGTAATCGGCAGGCCGGTGGCCGTGTCGATGTACGCGATCAGCGGTGACGTGCCCTCGGCGCCGGTGTCCTTGTACAGGATGATCGCCTCGATCGAGGTGCCGCTCACCGCGGAGAACGTGATGTCCGCCGCGTCGGCCGCGCCGCCTGTGGTCGTCTTCGAGCCCAGCGTGACCGGGCCGGCGATGCGCGCGCCCGCCGAGACGTCGGACAGGAACTCGTGCGTCGTGAAGTTGGCCGTGTACGCGCCGGTGTCGACCAGGATCGCCTTGATCGTGTCCGAAGACCAGTTGAGGTTGGCGGCGAGGAAGCGCTCGCGCCCCTTGTCGTAGAGGGTGTTAGCCATGTGCTGCTCCTAGAAAAGGCCTTCGTCTTGGTCGTAACCGTGCTGGCGCGCGATCCACGTCTCATCGATGGCGGAGCTACGCTTCCCGAACTCGCTCTCGAAAACGTCCAGATGGTACTTGGCCGCCTTCGGGTCGTACTTCTCTTCCTTGTCGCGCATGGACAGTGCGCGGTACAGCATCCAGTCCACCAGCTTGTCCTGGTGGCGCTCTTCCACTTCCACCCCGCGCTCGGCGATGGCGAAGGTGATGGTTCCGGTGGCCGGCGAGACCGTGGTGTCCGGCACCGCGAAGGTCGCGATGCTCGGGCTGACCACGGTGATCGCGTGGGCTCCGTTGTATTCGGGCTGGGCGGCGCCGGAGATGACGATCGACTGCCGCGTGGACAGGCTCGCAGGAGCCGCCAGAACGGCTGTGGCGAGGCCGGCGACCGAGGTGAGGATCGAGATACCCCTGGGGGTCAGATCTTCGAGCGCCGGGGCGCCCAGCGGCTCCCGGATGACCGTCAGCCGGCAGGTATCGTTGGCCTCGGGCGTCGGGTAGAACGTGATCTGGTGGTTCCCGACCGGCGTCCAGTAGGACGGCCAGCTGGCCGGGTGGCCCTCCCACCCCGGGAAGACGTTGTCCAGCGCCCGGATGTCGGCCTTCTGCACCGGGTTGTCCTGGGACGCGAGCTTCACCCGGCGGATGAAGATGATCCGCGGGTCGACGTCGTAGGTCGCCTGGCCGGCGATGATGTCGATCTTGCAGATCTCGTCGGTCGACTGGTCCTGGAACAGCCGCGCGCGCCGGCAGGCCTCCAGCTGGGCTTCGCGGAGGAAGCGCAGGCGGACGGCGTCCGACCACAGCGGCGGCGTGCCGAGGTCGTCGGCCAGGTCGCCGAAGGCGGCGAGGATGTCAGCGACGTTCATGGCGCTCCCTTCAGGCGGCGACGAGCTTGGCCACGGCGGCCCACCGCTCGTAGATCGATTCGACGGCGGCCCACACGCGCGTCGGGGACAGCTGCCACTGGCACAGCGCCGCGCCGGACTGCTCGTGCTGCGGGCAGTGCTCGTGGTCGAAGTGCAGCTGGTGGCACGGGTAGCACGAGGTCTCGTTCGCGCCCAGCCCGATCGTGTTCACCCAGTGCTTGGTGAGGTTCTCGTGGCTGGAGTGGGAGAGCAGCACGACCTTGCCGTTGCCCTCGAACGCCACCGAGTTCAGCACCCCGGTCTCGGGGCCGATCACGAGGTCGCAGCGCTGCGCCAGCGCCAGCGTGTCGCGGATGGCCATCTCTCCGGCGGTGCGGCGCACGCGCGGCTCTTCCTCCCAGCCGGCCTCCAGCAGCGCCGACACCTCGTCTCCGACGGTGATGATCACGGCCTCCGGGATGTCGAGCAGGATGCGCGCCATGATCGCGTCCTGGTGCGGGTAGAACTTGTGGACGCTCGACCCGGACAGGCACCACATGACCACGAACGGGCGCTTCCACCGCTGCCCCAGACGCCAGCCCTTGTTGACCGTCAATCCCATGCCATCGACGATCGCCTCGGCGCGCTCGATTTCTTCCTGCGACGGGTAGAAGCGGTGCGTCAGGTGCGCGCCTTCGAGCCCGGCGATCTCGGCCGAGAAGTCGATGTAGTTGTGGTTCATGTGCCGGTGGCGCATGGCCCACGGCCACGAGTGATTCGCGCGCGACGGCAGCGCCAGCAGCGTGCCCTCGACCGACTCGCACAGGTTCACAAAGCGATCGTAGTGCCGCTTGTGCTCGTTCCAGTAGTCGTGCAGGCAGTGGTTCGGCACCTGATCCTTGTCCTGCAAGATGAAGGCGTCGATGTTCGGGTCGAGGCGCACGAGGTCCGCGTTCTTGGTCTCGACCATCGCGGTGACGTGGAACCCCTCGGCCTTGAGCCCGGCGAAGATCGCCGCGGCTTGGATCATGTCGCCGATCGCGCCGTAGCGCACGACGCACGCCTTCTTCGGCGGCCGCGGGTTCTGGTAGCTGCGCCGGTGGCCCTCGCCGCCCTTGCGGTAGACCTGGAGGAACGAGTACTCCATGCCGCCGGCACGGGTCTCGTTGACGACCAGATCCCACTCGCCGATCTCCAGCATGGCGCGCTCGATGTCTTCCGGCAGGAAGTCGTGCTTGTGGTCGGGGTTCGCCCCATGCTGGCCGATGCGTGGGTACAGGTCGGCGTGCGGCAGGTACAGGCACAGGTGCCCGCCGTCCTTGATCAGCGGCCACCAGGCCTTCAGCGCGGCCTGGTAGTCCTCGACGTGCTCCAGGCAGTGCGAGGAGAAGATCGCGTCGACCGAGCCAGCGTTGAAGGTGCGCTCGATCGCCTCCGGGTCGGCGACGTCGCAGACCACGTCCGGCTTCATCTCGATGCCGAACAACTCGGTGTCCTTGCCCGAGTCCACGCCGATGAAGTGGCCGAACGCCTTCGACGGGCCGCAGCCCATGTCGAGCACCGCGCCGCGGGTGTACGGCACCACGGCATAGCGCACCTTCAGCGCTTCGCTGCCTTGAGGATCGTCGATGCGCCAGGTCATCCTGGGGTCTCCGCCGAGCTTCCGTTCGAGTTCCACACCGCGTGGTGGTCGAACTCGTCGAGGAAGACCGGGCTGTTGTAGGTTTGGCCGGACACGATGCGCGACAGCTTGCACTTGATGAAGCCGGCGTAGCCAGCGATCGCCGAGATGTCGATCGTGCCGAATTCCACTGTCGCGCTCTTGTCGTAGTCCGCGCTGGTGATGGTCTGGTCCACGTTGACCGTGGTCCACGCCGAGGGCACTTGCTTGCCGCGCTCGTAGACCTTGTACTCCAGCCGCCACTTCACCACCTTCGGCGTCACCGGGTCGACCCGGGCGTAGACGTGGATGTGCGGCTTCAACGGCATCGACTTGTCGAGGCCGTGCGGTGTGTGGTTGACGATCGCCAGCACGTTGTCCTGCGCGTTCGAGAACGACAGCGCAAGCTCGGTCGGGTCGAACGTCGGATCGCTTGCGCCCCCGATGGGGTTGATGCCCGTCGCCGGGGAGCGCAAGTCGTCCCAGCAGTCCTCGTGCTGCCGAGAGTCGTACGACATCAGATCGCGTTCGGCTTGTGGTTGAAGCAGTCGTCAGCCGGGTCGCTGCCGGTCGAGCCCGAGATGCGGCCCTTGCGGTTCTTCGCCGACTGCGAGAGGTCCGCGCCGTAGGTGTCGGTGACGCCAGTGCTGGTGCCGCGGTCGGGCATCGCCTTGTCGTCGCCACGCAGCGGGGCGTTGGGTCCGGGCCGGTTGTTCGTGTCGCTCATAGCGGTCTCCTGGTGGTCAGCGCTGGTATCCGTCGGGCCGTCCGAGGAATCCGCCGACAGAGTCTTCGACGGCTTCGGACAGCGGCTTCGGCGCGCTGGTGTCGGGGTTGTACTCGCTCTCGCGGTGACCCTCGATGGGCATGATGCCCGTCGCGAGTTCGGCCGCGGAGCACGGCGACTTCGCCGCTGGGCGCTGCGAGGCGGCAGTGCCGTCGCGCAGGTTGGGCGAGTCGAGAAGCTCCGATCGTTCGGGCATGGGCATTCTCCAGAGAAAAGGGCCCCAGCGTTCGTGGCGCCGGGGCCCCGCACTTCACCGGCCGCTTAGGCCGCCGAGTCCCACTTCACGATCCGCGCCTGAGCGTGCGCGGTCTGGACCAGGCCGAAGCCGCCCAGGTAGTACCACGCGATGCCCATCGACCGACCGTAGTCCGTCGGGATCTTGCCGCGCATCTCTTCCGGCGTGACGATGCCCTCGGCCACGGTGTCCTGGCCGAAGAAGAACGCCCAGTTGCTCTTGGCGTTCGTGAACGCGCCCTTCGCGATGTTCGTCTGCTCGACGAAGCGCACGCCCTCGTAGCGGCCGATCTCGCCGTTCATGATCATGCGGAAGCCCTGGTCGACGTACTGATGCACGCTCTCCAGGTCGTTGCGCAACTGACGGAACGTGGTCGGGTGCGCCAGCGAGACGTAGTCGTCCGCCATCCAGGGCGGAATGTTCCGCTCCTTCATGAGGTCGACGATCGCCTTGACGTGATCCTTGCCGAGGGCGACGTTGTTGGTCAGCGTGGCGGTGCCGTTGGTGGTGAGCGCAACCGAGTTGGTGCTCGTGCCGGCAGTCGGGACGACGCGCAGCGGAGTCAGGTTGAATTGCGCGTGCGCAGCGATGTCGAAGGCCTTCTTCGCGTCATTCTTGAGCACTTGGTTGATGACTTCCTTAACCGGATGCTCGGACAGGTCGTCCAGCTTGCCGGTGTAGGGCACCGAGTTACCATACTCGGTGATCGTCATCGTGCCCTGCGTGATCGTGAAGTTGGTTTCCGGCATCGTCGAGGTTTCGGCGATGACCGTACCCTGGTTCGCGACGTCAGAGTAGATATTCCAGTGGAAAGAATCCCCCTTCTTCTTTTGCTGAATCGCGGCGTCCTTGACGTCAGCGTATTGCCGGAATTTCACCAGCGGCTGCACGACGTTGCGGAGAACCTTCGAGAGGTTGTCCGAGTACATATAGCCGCCGAGCGTGCCGGTCGTCCAAAGCTGTCCAGCCATGATGTGTTACTCCTTCGAGAGATGGTGTTAAGCCATCGACGGATTCCTCGCTCGACGCATCTCCGCAATGATGTCGGAGGCCGACTGCGGTGCTGGTGCGTCATTCGAGGCTCGCGCCGATGTTGCCTTGGGCTCATCGAGAGCCCGCTTCTTTTCCAGCTTCTCGGATCGCATCGTGGTTGAATCGCCTCCGTCAGGACGCGCGGCAAACTTTCCGATCTTGAACTTGGTTCCTACAGCCTCGCCAGCCTCGGAGATCGCCTGCGCGCGCGACTTGCCTTGCGCCTCGAACTCGTTGACGTAGCGGTCTGCAATGAGAGCCAAGTCCGCGTCGGACCAGATTTCCGGGTAGTCCTTCCGAAGCTGCTCCAATGCACCTTCGACCGACAATTGCTGTTTCATCGCCGGGACTGCTGCCTGCACCGCGCGGTTCACGATGTCGTCGATCTTGGGGGTGGCATCTTCGCGCCCCGCCAACGCCGACTGCACCGCGCCGGTGACGTACTCCAGCAGCATCTTTCCCGTCTTCTCCTCATCGCCCGAGTACATGGCGTTGACGAGTTCCTTGCCCTTCTCCACGAGGTCTGCGGACGCCATGACGGCGGCCTCTGCCTCTTTGCGCTCCGAACCACTGGTCGCGGTCTTCAGCTTCTCCTGAGCCGCGGCCAGCGCGTCCTGCGCCTCCTTCTGCATCCTGGTCGCTTCGGCGAGACGGAGGTCCGCCGCGGCGCCCTTCTGGTACTGGCGGAAGACCTTCTCCGCCGGCACAAGCTCTTCACGTCCGTCGACCTTCTGACGGATCAGCGCTTTCCCAAGCACTGCGTCGTCGAGGACGAAGCGCCCGTCCTCCAACTGCTTGCCGATCTGCGTCAGCGGATCGAGCGTCTCTTCCACAGGCTTCGCGGGTTCGGCCTTCTTTGGTTCGGGCTCGGGGTCCGGCGACAGCTTCACGCCTTCGTCCTGCTCGAACTGACGGTTGCGCTGCTCCGCGATGCGCTCGATCGCCAACTCGCGCTCGCTCTTGACGACCTTGTCGGTCGCAGGAGCCTGCACAACGGTCTCGACCTCGACCGCTTCATTCACGCCCGGCTGGGTAGTGTCTGTGCCCATATTGCCCTCATCGTATGGCGTCATCCGCCTAAGTCAACGAACTCATGCTGGGCCTGTCGGCCCTCCGTTATCGCATCCGCGACCCACTCCTGCCACGAGTCGAGAACAGCGATCCTTTGCTGGACCTTGGCGATAGCCTTCGCGTCGTGCGCGTCGATCGTCGCCAGCTGCTCCAGTCTGTCGAGGCGCTCCGCTTCCGCGCGCAGCACCAGATACTTGCCCACCGGGCCGTTGATCCAATCCTCGAACGAGAAGCCGCGCTGGATCGCTTCGAGCAGCGCGTTCTTGGCCTGCGTCAGGTCCGACTTGATGTCGTCCGCGTCGCTCATTCGTCAGGCCCTTGAGTGTCCGAGCGCATGGTCTCGATGCCAGCGTTGCGCCCGGTGAACGGAGACTTGGGCGCGGCCGTCGGCGTCGGGGTCATGGGGTTGGTGGACGGGTTCACCGCGCCGGGAAGCTCGCGGTCCATGCCCTCGGCGGGCATCGGGGCGGCCGGGACCAGCGGCATGGCGCCGTCGGCCAGTGGCCCCTGCTCGCCCGGGGCGAAGCCTGGGTCGATGCCGGGCGGAGTGGGCGCGATGTAGCCCGCGGCACGCATGATCTGGTCGGCCACCGGCGCCACCGCGGGGACAGCGGCCACGACCTCGGCCGCCTGCATCGCGCCGAACATGGCCTCGACGCCTTCCTTGGTCTTGCCGGCGGCGATCTTGTCGGCCTCGGCCAGCGTCTTCTTGATCTTGGCCGCGGTGAGTTCCGGGTCTTCCTTCTGCTTCAACTCGTCTTCGAGTTCGGCGATCCGCTGCTGAAGCTCCTGGATCCGCGGATCCTCCTGGCCCCAGTCGAAGAACCTTCCAGGACCGTCGTAGCCCAGCTTGCTGAAGATCTCGGTCGCGATCTCCCTGACGTCGGCGCCGGCTCGCTGGAGCACGTCGTCGAGCAGCATCTCGCGCAGCGACTTCAGCGCGAACAGGAAGTTCGAGAGCTTCGACTGCGGGGTCGTGGCGCCGATGCCGACGTTGACCCGCACCGTGAGTTCCTGCATCAGCAGCTTGTCGTCGATGACCACGTCGTCGCCGATGCGCTGCGCTTGCTGGGCCTTCTTCCCAGCCAGGGCGAACATCTTCTCGTCGGTCTCGTAGTGCTGTTCGAGCAGCAGCAGCTGCCGCAGCACCGGCTTGACCCATGTCTCGGCGAACGTCTTCAGGGTGTAGGCGGTGACCAGCGAGGCGTCCGCGGTCAGCATCTCCATGCCGCCGACGGTCTCGGCCAGCTTGCGGTTCGAGCCGACGCTGGCCTGCGAGAACGTGCCCACCAGATCGTCGAAGTCCAGGTTGAGGCGGTCCTGCTCCTCGTACGCGCTCTTCGTCACGTCCTGGGTCTCGACCACCTTCACGTCAAGCTCGGGGTCTTCGAGCATCGTCACCGAGCCAGGCACGTTGCGAGTCAGCGAGCGGAGGTCGATCTGCCGGCCACGCTTGGCGAAGTAGCGCTTGTTGAGCGCGAACTTCACATTGTCCATGCGTTGATTGGCGTTCTCGTTCAACTCGGCCTGGACGTCGCGCGACATCCTCGCGATGCCGCTCGGGTACAGCTTGTGGGTCTCGATGACGCAGTTGCCGACGACGTAGGGGCGCTCGCCGTGGTGGTAGCGCTCCTCGACCTCGACCGGCTGCGACAGCAAGTGCTGGTCGCCCAGCGTGTAGTAGACGTAGTCGCGGCCGTTGTACTCGATGAAGTTGCGGTGGACCCAGACCAGCGAGAATGCGGTGATGGCCGAGGCCCGGCCCTGCGCGTCGGCGCGGCCCTGGTTGCGCTGCAACTTCAGCGTGTCGGCGTACTTCAACGCCGCGGCCACGATCTCGGCGTCGGTGAGCGGGTTCCACTTCGGCTGGCCCGTCTTCTCGTCCGCGGTCATCATCCGCGCCTTGACGTCCTTGACCAGCATCGGGATCAACTCGATCCAGTAGGGGCTGCCGGTGACCGGGTTCTGCCATTCGGCGTGCGGGCTGAAGCGGTAGTTCTCGGTCGCCAGCAGGCGGCAGATGGGACGGTCGATGCCGCTCTTCTCGTCGTACTGCCAGGCCTGGTACGAGGCGCAGATGCCCACGGCCTGGGCGTCCTGGTAGGCGCCGATCAGCGTGGTGAACCAGGGCAGCGTCTTGTCGAGACGGTAGTTCATCACCTCCTGCCAGACGGCCGCGCTCGCGACCTGGATCTTGTCCTGGTCGTCCTCGGGCTCCAGGGACACGACGTCGGCGTTCGAGAAGAACGCGGAGGCCGCGGTGGCTTCGTTCTTACGGATCGCGCCGCGGGTCTTCGGTCGGAAGAACTTGGACCGCGTGCGGTAGGTGTCGCTGCCGTACTTCGAGCCCGGCGGGTGCTGGCCCTGGAACTGCCGCAGATCCTGCTCGATCTCCGATCGCACCCCGGCGTCGAAGAAGCTGGTCGATTCACTGAAGGCGTCGCGCGCCAACGTCAGCCAGAGGTCGCTCATGAGTGGTCTCCCAGGATGCGCCCGGCGAAGTCGGTCTTCAGCGCGGCATACTCGGCCGCCTTGAACTGCGATCGCGACATCTGGTAGCGCTCCAGGATCTCGCCGCCGGCCCGGATGACGTTCTTCTTGAACTCGCTCGCCGAGTAGATCGCGGGGACGTGGAGCACGAAGCCCCACTGGCCAGTCAGGGAGACGTTGCGCACGACGATGATGCTGCCGTTGCCCTCCGGGTTCACCGCCCACAGGTGGCCAGGGTAGGCCTGGAACAACGTCTCGGCCACCTCCTTGCAGAGGTTGAATTCGAGCGCCGCCAGCTGCGGGGCGTCGGTCACCAACAGATCACTCATCAGCTACTCCTCGGGCTCGCACTCTCGCTGTACCAGCGTGGCCTTCTCGTTATCGGACAGCCACAGCCACTGCTTCTCGCTGTAGGCAGACTTGATGGGCGTGGGCAGGGCCTCGTACGCCTCGCAGCCCTGCACGATGCCGCGCAGCACCGGGTTCATGCGTACGGGTTGCGCTTCGCGTAGAACTTGCGACCGCTGCTGAACTCGTAGGCCACCTCGCGGTTGGCCAGGTCAAGCTCTTCCGGCTTCAGCGTGTCGAGCGCGCCGCCCGCTCGCGCCAGCGCCACCTCCTGCGACCAGAGTCTGGTCGACATCGTCGGGGCCCGGGCCTTGTTGTCGTCTGGCATCTATCCCTCCCATGCGATCGAGAGCCGCACCTCGGAGATGCCGCCATCAGGCTGCCTGCGTCTCCCGTTGCCGTAGCCCCCGGCGCGCGGCCGGCGCTCGAACGACTTGCGCTCGCAGGCCACCCTGCGGGCATCTGCCTGGAGCGTAGTCAGCAAGTCCAACAAACTCACGCCCAAATTCGCCTTCCTCTTACGCGCCATCGCTGTAGACCTCCGGCTCAAGTGCGGACTCATCGATCAGGACAGGCGGCTGCGGATCCATGTCGTAGACTCTGCTCATCGCGTCAAGGAAGTCGTCGTGCCGGCTGAATGGGTACGTCAGGTACTCATCAAGGAAGCCCTTGTTCAGGGTGTAGAGCGTGTTGTTCTCGTCTCGCGCCCTGGTTGGAGTGAAGATGCGGTAGCTCTCGCCAGCCTCCCGCACCGCGGCCTGGTTGCGGGTCTCCTGCGATACCTCGGCAGCGAGATACCAGCGCCCAGTCTTGAAGTCTGGTTCGAGCCTCTGGATGCGGTCGTACTTCGAGCCCGGGCCCTCGTTCGGCCAGGCAAGCTCGACGATCTCGAAGCTGTCGCCTTCGAGGCGCATCTTCTCCTCGAAGTAGTCCATCGCGTCCTGGAGGCCGAAGCGCTCGTAGCCCACGCGCACCAGCTGCACGCCGGGCATCTCCCTCCACTTGCGGCGCAGGCGCTTGATCGCCAGCCAGCGATCGCCCAGGCTCATCCGATGGTGCATCCCGTCCAGCAGGTACTTGTTGCGGCCGGCGTCGATGCCGCTCACCACGATCGCGGTGCGGTCGCTGCCCTTCTTCTTCGAGGACGCAGGGTCGACCGTGATGTAGACGTTGAGCGTGCGCGGCCGGATGTCCGAGAACTTGAGCCAGCCGGCCTCGAACATCGCCTCGGATCCCGCGGCCGGGTTCTGGAGCATCTGCGCGGCGATCGTGGCGCGGCCCTGGGTCTCGCGCTTCTTCGCCCAGACCTCGGGCGGCAGGAAGACCGGCGTGCCGTCTTCGAGCCCGTTGTGCGTCGCCGGGAACACGCGGGGCGTGAGCACGCCCTTGTCCAGGATGTCCTGGTAGGTGTCGCCGAAGCTGTAGCGGGTGCCGATGTGCCAGGCTCGCTGCGTGCCGTCCTCGCTGCGCGCGCCGAGGTTGTCGGACAACTCCCACGCCGCGGTGGTCTTCTTGACCTGTTCGGGCGTCGAGACGCTCTCCCGGGTCACCACGTCGTCGTAGATGAGCAGCTTAAAATGCGCGCCCGTCGGTTGCCCATCAACCAGCCCATGAGCCTCGACGGTGGCCTCCTTGGGGTTGGTCCGCCGATTGACGACGATGCCCTTTTCCTCGGACCACCGCGGCGCCTCGCGATGGGGGTGGCCCCAGAAGATGTCAGGAAACAGCTTCTTCAGTCGCTCATTGCGCTCAAGCTCCTCTTTGATCTGCACGAGGAACTTACGGGCCACGGGTTTTGTGTGACTGAAGATCCCGATCGTTATGTCGGGATCGCGCATGATCTCCTGGATGGAGCCCGCGAAAGTTATGATTGTGCTCTTGTAGTGCTCGCGCGCCCACAAATCGAGGTGAGCGTCGGGTTTTGCCTCGACCTCGCGGCAGCGCTCGTAGAGCCAGGGATGGAAGGCGTCCTTGCGTCCCAGGAGGACGGTGAGGAGGTAGAACCGATCCTCCAGCGCCAGGGCCCGCTGGCCGTCGAGCCCGTAGGCTTCGAGGCTCTCCCAGGCAGGGATCAGCTTGTCGAATGGGCAAGCCGGCAGCCCTTCGGCCGCCGCCTCCCGAAGCTCTCTCAGCGTGAGGCCGCCAGCCAATCCACGACCTCGGACAGCCCGAAGCCGAGCGCCAGGGCGAGGAGGGCGCCCGCCGCCGCCGCCGCGGCAATGCAGACGATCGCCACGCCCGGGCGCTCGGTCAGGTCATTGGGCCACCACCACATGGTCACCCCTCCTTGCGCGCCCCGGTCACCTTGGCCAGCTGCGCCTTGAGTTCGTCCAGGCCCGGGAGCGCCACGGTCGACTCGGTCTGGATGGGCCCGCCGTCGGCGCCCACCAGCGTGGTCTCGACCCGGTCGCCGTACTTCTTCGGCGCCAGCTTGGCCAACAGCCACTTGCGGGTCTCGATCCGGTTCTTCTGCCACGCCACCCAGCCCGGATCCACCTTGGGCCCGCTGTTGTCGCTGGCCACCCGCGGCGGTGGCTCGTCCTGGATCTCGCGCATCTCTTCGGCCACCGCGGCCATCTGCGCCGCCTTCGCGCGCGTGTACCGTTCCGCCGCTACCGGGTCAGCGTCCAACGTCCGGTAGAACTGTCCTGCCGGCACGCCATGCTCTTCGAGCGCTGCCCTGGTCCACGTCCCGGCCGTGATCGAGGCGAGCACGTCGTCCAGCTTGTCGGGAGGCACCGGCGTAAAGATCTTCGGCTTGGGGGCCGCGGGCTCGATCTTTACGGTAGTGAGCCCTGCCGATCGCTTCTCAGCCTTCGCTCGCAGCTTGGCGGGTTTCTTGGGCTTGGTCATCGCCTGGGCTCCAGATGGAAGAAGGGGGAGTCCTCTTTCGAGAACCCCCCCGAGCACGGCCGGAAGCGGGGCCAGCCGCGCAGAGCTTTAGACCGGCTCGGAGAAGTTGATCACTCCAGCGACGGCTTGGCCGGCGATCACTTCGACCTGGCCCATGACCAGCAGCGGGACCAGGCCTTCGCCGAGGTCGGCGTCAGCGGTACAGGTGACCTGGGCGGATCCCAGGGGGCCCAGGGGCGCAACCTCGGCACTGAAGCCGTCCGCGCTCGCGACCACCGAGAGCAGATCCGGGCGGTCGGTGCCCCAGACGGGAGCGCCTTCCACCGCGGCGGCGTTGCCGGCGGCGTCCAGGAACGAAACGGTTGCACCGACCTTCTTGTCGACGGGCAGGAACATGGTGAAATCTCCTATGAATTCAACGGTTACCCCATTGGACAGCAGCGTGAGACGTGCAGTCCCCTGGGGCTCGGGCTCGACGCACAGGATGCTCTGCAAGATGCAGCGGAGCGCCCGGTTGAAGGCCTTGTCCTTGCAGCATTGGGGCATGGTGGTCTCGTGGCCCGGGATGGGCACGGGAATTATCTGACTGTGGTGTACAGGCTGCAAGCCCAATCTGCGCTTTTGCCCCAGTGTCAGGTTGTAGCCTACAGATCAGGAGGCCGAAATTTTGCTCGATTCCTTGATCTGGATCAAGTTTTGGGGGGTTGACAACTATTCGCTTGACGCCCAGTATTCGTCTCAGCAGCACCGCAGTCGCAGCACCGCACGAAACAGACGTAGCTGGCCCACGGCAGTCCGCAGGTTCGGCGGACCTGATCTCCGGGTAACCGGGGACTCCAGAAGACCGGAGCACCAAGCGCACGGGACTCCCAGCACGCTGAAGGCAGGGCAAGGGCGAAGCCGTGGCCACACGGTACACACAACCGCCACCCCCATGCCCCCGAGCCGAGAGGCTTCGGGCCGCGGTGCTTGGACTCAGCGGTCAGCGACCACGCTGACCCCTGCGCCCGCAGGATCAACCAGGAGCATCCCATGCGCACCATGCAACTACACACCGACTCGTTCGACCGCAAGAACACCTTCCGCATCCGCTGCGGTCGCGACGGCTACGCCGCCCGCGCCAGCCTGCACCGCGGAATGCTGACCCGCGACGACGGCGTCCTCTGGGTCTTGCAGCACGCCAGCTGCATCGCCAGCAGCTACAGCGCCGACGAAATCGCCGAGCGCGAGCGCCTGGCAGCCGAAGCGCCGGTCGTGAACGGCGAGATCGTCGAAGTCGAAGGCGAGAAGTACAGGGTCCGCGTGATCGGCGACTACTCCGACTGCGCGATCCTCGATCCCGTCGAGAAGACGTTGGATCCGCTGACCAACCGCTGGGTCGCCTACGACCCCGCCACGGGCGCCTACCTCTAGGATCAGTCGGCAGCGTCGGAGGGCTTCGGGCCCTCCCGCGGTGCCATCCGGCCCAACCCCCAGGAGCGAACCATGCGCGTCAAACTGACATTCTGTGCCGCGTCCGACATCGTCGTGACCGGATCCAACCCCGAGATGGCCGAGTACGGCAACCCCCAGGGCTACACCTACGGTGAAGCGTGGCGCGTCGTCGCCGAGAACGATCGCGGCGATCGCTTCTACACCCCGGTCGAGTCCCAGGAAGCCGCCGAGCAGCTGGCCTCCAGGCTGATGGCCCGCGCCGCTGCCGGCGCCGAGCCCGCCGACTTCGAGGAGTGGCAGCCCGACCGGCCGTGCTACGGCTCGGAAGCCTACTTCGAGTACGGCCAGGCCGACGACCTCGCGTTCGAGTACGACCAACGCTTCAACTGACCAACCCAGGAGCAATCATGCGCTACGCCAAGACCATCGACATCTGGGCATTCCCCCAGGAACTACTGAAGCACCTCCAGCCTGGCCAGTGGGTCAGCGCTGGCCCCCGCGATCGCGACGGCATGAACATCGGCCGCTTCTTCGGCGTCACCCGGGCGAAGGTCGTCCACGTCGCGTGGATCGGCAATGCCCGCGCCTCCGGCGACTACCGCGGCTACATGGCCGGTCGCTCCAGGCTCGTCGGCCCCTCCAACCGCCTCCACTAGGACCGCCATGAAATTCGTCTGGGAACCCGAATTCAACCGCTACGCCATCACGATCGACGGCGCCCACGCCGGCTGGGTCTACGGCAAGACCGGCCTCTGGCGCTCCTACAACCGCCCCAACGGCATCGTCCGCGAAGGTCGCACCCGTGCGATCGCCGCGGAGCGGATGCTCCTCGCAACCGGCCAACTCAGGAGGTCAGCATGACCAAAGACAACGTCGCCCCCAGCGTCACGAAGGGCCGCGACTGGCAGGACTACGTTCGGGCAGGCCGGGTCATGGCCGCCCGCGTCGTGGCGCTCGACGCAGCAGAGCGCCGCCGCACGAAGATCTGCCCGGCGTGCGGCTCGGAAGGCCCCGCAGACCAGTCCTGCGGGTGCTGGGACAACCACAGCGAATAGATTCCAGCGACCTGGGACCGCCCAGGTCGGTGCGATCCGCGCGCCACAACCATCTCTTGGAGATCAGCATGAACACTTCGATCCTTCGCCGCAGCAAGTCCGAAACCGTCTTCCGCAGCGCCTCGCCGCTCTCGAACGAGACCCTACTGCACTACGCGCCGTCGGTTGGCGCCGCCTCCGCGCACGCTGACCGCAGCGAGCGCTACACCTACATCCCGACGCTGGCCGTGGTCGACGGGCTCCGCAAGGAAGGCTTCATGCCCTTCGAGGTGCGCCAGACCAAGTGCCGCAGCCTGGACCGCCGCGACTACACCAAGCACCTCCTGCGCCTGCGCCACGAGTCGATGATCACCGCGGCGCGCGACCAGGAAGTCCCGGAGATCGTGCTGCTCAACAGCCACGACGGCACTTCGTCGTACCGGCTGATGGGCGGCGTGTTCCGGCTGGTCTGCGAGAACGGCATGATCGCCGGCAACATCCACGACGACGTCTGCATCCGGCACTCGGGCAACGTGGTCGACGAAGTCATCGAGGGCAGCTACCGCGTGCTCGACGACCTCAAGGAAATCGGCTCGCGCATCGCCGACTACAAGTCGACCGCGCTGACCCGCGGCGAGCAGATGGCCTTCGCCAACGCCGCGCTCCAGCTGCGCTGGGAGGAGGGCAAGGCGCCCGTGCTGCCCGAGCAGATCATCGCCCCGCAGCGCTACGCCGACCGCGGCACCGACCTCTGGACGACCTTCAACGTCGCCCAGGAGCGGCTGGTCAAGGGCGGCGTCCGCGGTCGCGGCGCCACCGGCCGCAGGATGACGACCCGCGAAGTCGGCGGCGTCACCGAAAACGTCCGGCTCAACCGGGCGCTCTGGACCTTGGCCGACCAGCTGGCCAAGCTGAAGCAAGCCGCGTAACGCAGCGTACTGGGCCCGCGCGGCCCAGTGCAGTGCGACCCGCACTCAACCAGGAGCAAAGCATGGCAACGAAAGAACAGGTCGAGCAGTTCCGCGCCAACATCGCGAGCGCGGTGGAGTTCCAGGCTGGTCGACTGGAGTCCACGCCCAAGCACAAGCCGCACGACGCCGCAGCCGTGCTGCTGTCGGTCCTGAACATCCTCCAGGCTCACGCGAGCGTCCGCAGCCTGGACCACAACGACCTCCAGGTCGCCATCAACACCGTGATGACGACCCTGGACATCGAGGAGGCCTACACCCCGATGGGCGCGCTCGTGTACCGCAAGCGCACCCACAAGGCGAAGAGCCGGACATGAGACAACTACCTCCCGGCTGGAGCGCCGACCGCAGCCAAGGCTACCTCCAGTACGTCCGCGCCGACGGCGCCCGCGTGTACCAGCACATTCGCCCGTCGTGGGGCCCCGCCATCTGGGGAGCGCAGGTTCCCGGGTGGCCGCGTGGCTCCGAGATCTCCACCACGCGCGCCGGGGCCATCGCCTACGTCGAGCGTCACTACCCATTGAAGGAGCAGAAATGAACCATACCCCAGGCCCGTGGCAAGTGATGTCCGGCGACGTTCGTGATGCAAGCCGCGCCGCGCTGCTCACAACGCCGCGGCGAAGCATCTCGCAAATAGGCTCGTCCAACTGGGACGCGCGCATCGCAGAGGATCACGCCAACCTCGTGCTGGCTGCCGCTGCGCCAGACCTCCTCGCCGCGCTGCGCGAGATCGTGGCCCAGGACGGCTACAACGGGTTCGGCGACCCGGCCAGTCGCGCGACGTACATCGAGTCGGTGGCCCGCGCCGCCATCGCGAAGGTGGAGGGTAAGTTATGAAGCGCCGCCGCCCAACCTTCCGCCGCCCGGCGGGATGCTACCCGCGCTACTGGACCGGAGGCATCCTCGGATACATCCAGGCGTTCGAGTTGCTCAACCACCTGAAGGCCACCGTATGACCAAGCCCAACGGATCCGCCAAGCGCCGCCTCGATCGCGAGCGGCAACGACCCGACCAACCCTGGCGCTGCATGGAGTGCGGCGTCCCTGTCGTCCCAGGACGCAGGACGCCGTGCAAGTGCCGCGGCTTCGACGCCAAGAGCCTGAAGGAGGAAAAGGCATGATCAAACACATTCACCTGTTCAACTGCATTCTGTGGCTGGGCAACGCCTCGCTCTGGACCTTCTACGCGAAGGTTCCGTTCATGGGCGTCGCCTGCGCCGCGGTCGCGATCCTCTCGTACAAGCTGGCCCAGTGGGAGCACAACCAGTAGGACGCAGCATCCTGGGTTCACCCAGGATCGTGCGCCTTGCACGCAACCGGAGAGCACCATGCAACGAACCGCAGAACTCGGCAACGGCCGCAGGATCACGGTGAAGGCCGAGATCCCGCACCTCAAGGGCAACCCGCTCCCGTACTTCTCGATCACCGCCGTGATCTACGCTGGCGGCAAGATCGATGCGTGCGGCTGCCTGCACGACGAAATCCTGGCGCAATGGCCCGACCTCGCGCCGCTCGTGGCGCTGCACCTGTCGGACATCAACGGCGTCCCGCTGCACGCCGAAGCCAACGGCTGGTACTGGCTGGCCGGCGCGGCCGGCGGCTTGCAGCAGCAGTTCCACGGCGGCAACGACAGCGCCAAGCGCACGCCGGAGCAGTGCGTCGAGATCCTGTGCGGCCACCTCCGCATCGCGAAGGAAGACGCGGCGCTTCTGATCGCCCGCGTCAAGGCGCGCGCAACCGCGATGGGGATGTCGTCGGCGCGCTCGCTGTTCAACGCCTACGTCGCCGGGCAGGCGAGGCGCTGGAAGGCGGAGGCCGAGAAGGCCGTCGCCGACTTCGGCCTGGAGGCGGTGCAATGAGGTCGCGCCTCCAATCCCTGATGCAGCTGTGCCGGAACAAGAACATCGAAGTGTTCTGGGTCAGCGGCAAGGAAGCGAAGCTGTGGCGCCTGGCGACGTCAGACGCCTACCGCGCCGGCTGGTACTGGTGGTCCTGCTGCCCAGGATGCCTGCCGGACGGCGACGCGATTGGCCCGTTCACCTCGCCCACCAGGGCGTGCGAGAACGCTCTTTACGACGAATGACGGAGGCATCATGAGAGCAGCGCTTGACGACTACCTGACGATCGACGGGACCGACGAACACGACGACCCGTTCGCGTACTTCGCCGCGCTACAGCGGCAGATCAACAGCGGGCTCATCTGGAAGATGCAGGGCTCGTGCGGGCGCGCCGCGATGAGCGCGATCGAGTCCGGCCACTGCATCCTGGGACGCGAGCGCCACCGCGACTACTGGGGCAACGGCATCCCGTCGCGCGACGACGTGGTGGCCGGGACGAAGGGGTCGGCCAAGTTCTGCTCCGACCTGTGGGGCCCCGAATGGCTGGCCAAGATCGAGGCGCTCTGATCGGCGCCGCAACGCTCGCGCGGCGATCGACAAGTGTTCGCCGCGCGAGTACAATTTTCCACCTCCCTGCCAGGAGCAAGCGATGAGCAAGCAACCCAACCGCAAGGCCTACATGGTGCTGTTCCCGAAGCCGGACTTCATGCCGCAATACCAGCGACCCGGCGATACCTGCACCACCGTCAAGCTGCGCTTCGTGCGCGAGGAAGACGGACGCATCGTCAACATCGGCGACTACCACGACCCCGCATTCGCCGACGCCGTCATCCACGTCTTCGTCTCGCGCTCGAAGACCGGGATCTACCACCGCGTCTCTTTCGAGTGGGCGGACATCTGGTCGCTGTCGACCAAACGCATCAAGGCGATCGCCGCTTTCGACGCGAACGTCCTCCGCCGCCTGCGGGGCCCGGATGGCGCCTACCCGCTGCACAGCGAACCGAACGATGACTTCCGCAGGATCATGAAGGCGATCGGGGTTCAGCGCTGCGCGCGCTACGTCAAGGACCACAGTTCGTCGTACTCGGAATGCACGTTCCAGTTCGGCGACATCGAGGTGGCGTGCCAGATGTTCAACGATCTCATCGATCGCCTAACCGCTGTTTGCGCCGACCCAGCCTGATCCACTCTAGAGCCCAGCGCGCTGGGCTCGGGGAGTGCGTCATGCACTACGGCCTGCCAGCCGTCCACAACCAGG
>ERZ795054.862-NODE-862-length-32704-cov-7.508193_pt1 | contig 32704 bp, 29 predicted proteins | sample MGYA00375138_ERZ795054 | MGnify/ENA primary metagenome ERZ795054 (study PRJEB30183, sample SAMN05720215) | anaerobic digester metagenome | isolation source: active sludge of municipal wastewater-treating anaerobic digesters | place: USA | collected 2014-12-23 ... | reverse complement strand
GGTTTTCATCATCGAGGCAGACAGGATAATACCGGTTGATATCGGGACGCATGAGGAGGTGTATAAGTAATGAGTTAACGAGGATTCCCCTTCCAGCGAATCGAAATGTATTTTATGATCAGGCATTTAATCAATTATCAACCCAACTCGGCCTTCAGCTTCTTCACGATCCCGTCATCCATGAGGTACCCGAACGCGTCGATGAGCTCCTTCTTCTCGCCCGCGGCCTTCATCGAGTCGATGGTCATGTTGATCAGAAACCGCCGGTTCGCGTTGTCCATACCGATGATCTGGAGCAGCATGTTGCGGAACTCCGTGTCGCTGCGCGCGATCTCGATCATGCGCACGAAAGCTTCATTGTCAGAAACCAGGTCCATTTTCATTTATTCACCATCTCCATTTTGTTGTGTTTATTGAAAAAATACAGCAGAATCATGACCAGCGCGAAAAACATATATCCAAGCGGCACCATCCCGGCCATCCCGAATCCTATTTCCGACGAATGAATAAGGCCGAAAAAAGAGAAGACGACAAGGGGGATGGTCCAGGCGAACGCGCGTAAAAAGTCTTTCTCGATCAGGTACACGCCGACCGCGGTGAGAAACATCGCCGAGAACAGCGAGCCCTCCGAGAAAACCAGTATGCCCTTGATGTGCGGGAGCGCGCCGGCGATTGCGGCGTTTACCTCGGCTGCGCCCAGCCCTCCCTCCCGGTTCACGAACTGGCGCAGGAGCGACAGCCCCCATGCGGCAATGGCAGGCATGAGGCCGAGCGCGACAGCCGGCGCATGCTTCACCGGCGTGGTCTGGAAAGCCTGGGCCGTGATGACCAGCCCGATCCACAGGAGTATCGGGTACCCTGCCTCAAGCGGCACTGCGGCCACGATCACTCCCATAAGCCCGGTGAAGCAGATGATTGTCATCACCGCGCCGTTTATGATGGAGTATCCGGCGCGCGCGCCGAGGCCCTTCCACCCCGGGTGGCCGATATACACGGTCGTGGGAAACGGCGACCCGAATGCTGCGCCAAAGATAGTACCGATCCCGTTCATCAGAAGCGCGGGCTTCGCGGGATAAGAATCTCCCGCGGCTGAGGCAGACTCGATGTTCTGCAGTGTGCCGAAAAAGCTCATGAGTCCCATGGGTATCGCGATCGAAAGATACGGAACGATGTTGTCGAGACCAATTGCGGTCAACGCCCCGTACAGCTCGAAACCAGGCATCCATAGTGAAACGGTTTTCAGCGAACCTTTCAGCGCGCCGGGGTCCATCGCTCCCGTGCTCCAGGCTATGGCAGAACCGATCGCGAGGGCGTAGAACCCGGCCGGAATTTTCAGCGGAAGCTTCGCATGTGAAAAATACTCTGCAAGTATAAGAGCGAGCGGGATGAACGCGATGAGAGGCCTGTCCCAGATCTTTATGGTCTGGTCGAGCGCGATAAACGATATAGCGATCCCGGCGAGGGTGGAAAGGAGCGCCGCCCTGGGGGTGATCTTCCTGATCCATTCGCCCATGAAAGCTCCGGCTCCCTCGCAGACGCCGCTGACAAGGCAGCTGACCACGCCGACCTTCCATGCGAGGTCGGCGTCTTTTGTGTGCATGTACACCGGCGCGATAATCAGGGAGAAATAGGCGATCAGGCTCACGGTGTTGATCCCGTAGGGCAGCGCAGTAACGTCATCCCTGCCTTCTTTATGGGCCAGCTTTCTCGCCTGCCACGAGTAGAAGATGTTCCCCGACAGCACTGAAAATGCGGTTGCGGGAAGGATCTTGCCGAAAACGAGCCCGGCCGGCATCCCCAGTCCCAGGCAGAGACCGGTAATGATGAGAAGGTTCACCAGGTTATCGATGAACAGCCCTATAAAGCCGTCTATGTCTCCCCTGACAAACAGCGGGTATCTGAATCCTGTCGTACCGGCCGCCATGGTACCCCCTTCAATCGCGCTAACCCATTATTTTTTCCATGACCGCCTCGACGGTCATTCCGCTAACGCAGATGGTCTTGTTTCTCCCTTTTTCACCCTTTCGGATGGAAATATACGATTTCGCGACACCGATTTTTTTGGACAGCAGCTCGATGCATTCAGCGTTCGCCTTCCCGTCAGCCGGGGGCGAATTCAGGCACACCCGGACGTTTCCGTCAGCATCGACCGAAACCGACCTGCGGGACGATTTCGGCGTGACCCGTATTTCAAAAATCGCTTCCATTAAAGATTATTCTGCCCCTATTCCCGACCGTGTCAAATTATATTTGACATGATAATGGACCCGAAACATAGATTTTGTTAAAAACAGAGAGAGGAACCGATGCAAATCATTCTATGCGAAAACGGACCTTTCATGGTCAACACATACCTTGTCTACAAAGAAAATACCATGAAAGGATTCATCATCGATCCGGGAAGCGATATCGGCCCGCTTCTCGATCACTGCGACGGCAACCACATTACAGTCGAATCCATAATCGCTACCCATACCCACATCGATCATATTGCCGGGGTCGGTGAAGTGCAGCGCAGGTACGGCATCCCGTTTTACTGCAGCGAGAGGGAAAAGGATTTCATAAAAAACGTATCGGTGCAGGCGAGGATGTTCGGGGTCAAGGACCCGGGCATCCCGGAAATAGACCGTTTTCTCCCAGATTCGGGAAGCATGACGCTGAGCGGATTCGAACTGCAGCTGTTTCACACACCCGGCCACTCGCCGGGCTCCCTTTCTTTTTACAACAGGGAAAACTCCATCGTGTTCAGCGGTGACGCGCTCTTCAACATGTCAATAGGAAGAACCGATCTGCCCGGAGGAAGCTATGAAGAGCTGATCAGGTCCATCGAAGAGAGGCTTTTTACCCTTCCGGACGAAACCACGGTGTATCCCGGACACGGTCCCGCTACAACGATCGGATCAGAAAAACAGATGAACCCTTTTTTCGGGTAATCCATAAACAGAAAAGGGAAAAGAGTTTCATGAATTCTTTTCCCTTCTTCTTCTCTTCATGTTAATTTTGAAGAGAGGTACATCTTGTACCAGATTTTCTTCACCTTCCGGTGAATCAGATATTAAATCGAGTTGTTAAACACCGAAAAACATCTTCAAATACAATATAATGCGCTCTCGAAAATAGTCAAAAAAATTTCATGAAGAATTAAAAACTGTTCAGGGCTTCACTGATCGTGTTGTATGCTTTTATAACCGAAGTCACCTTGGTTAGCTCGAGTACCTTTTTAACCTCTGCATTCGCGCATGCGAGGCGCAACTGGTTTTTCAGGCTTTGATTTATGTTGAGAAAAATACCTATGCCCGAACTCGTGATCATTTTCACGTCGGTTAAATCAAGGACAAGCTTTTTAATGCCCTTATTGATAATGGCCTGTTGAAGCTTTTCTTTTAAATCAGGAACATCAAGGGTGTGAACTTCCTGCATCACGATCTTAATTGTGAATACTCCCTGGCCTTTATCGTTTACTTCAATCATATAATACTCCATTCCCTGATAAGACTACGCACATAGCGCTTTTATATTCTTCCGCTCATCGAGGCAAGTCAACACATTTTTGAACGAATCTTTATTAAAAATTGAACAAAAAAAGTGCACCAAGCTTTTGGGTTATCATCCTCATTATAGACTTGACTAAATACATTCCCGTCCGTATAGTTACTGTTTGAACTCTGTAGTATGCAAAATTCATGATGCGGCCGCAGTTTGCTCTGATGAACGGCCCGCGATGATGGATTCTTCTGTGCGGAACAAAATGTTATGGTTTTATCGGAAAACCTTAAAAAAAACAGCATCCTGATAAACTCCAAAGCCGTCACGCGATGGGAACTTATCGCCGAGATGGTCGAAATCGCGATAAAAAACGGCCAGATCGATTCCGGTCTCAGGGACAGCACAATCAAAGCCCTCATCGACCGTGAAAAATCAATGAGCACCGGCATCGGCAACGGCGTCGCCATCCCTCACTGCACGACACCCGAAATAAACGAAATCGTAATCGTCATGACTATAAGCAGCAAGGGCATCGACTTCGAATCGATCGACAACCATCCTGTACGCATCGCAATCCTGCTCCTCGTGCCGAAAAACAAGCTGACCCAGCATATAAAGACGCTTGCCGGCATCGCCAAACTGATGAGTGATGAAAACCTGAGAGACACCCTTCTCGCCGCGAAGACTCCGGATGTTGTTTTGAAAGAGCTGAAAAAACACGACACCCAGAAATGACAAAAAATATGGATGAAAACGCGCGAATAACGACCGGCTCCAGGCTGGCCTGCGATGACGAGCACGAAAAATCGCTCAGGCCCTCATGCCTGAAAGAATTCATCGGCCAGCAGAAGATCACCGAGAACCTCGACGTGTTCATCAAATCCGCCAAGCTCCGGTCGCAGCCCCTGGACCACGTCCTTCTCGCGGGCCCTCCCGGGCTCGGCAAGACCACGCTCGCGTTCATCATAGCCAGGGAGCTCGGCGTCAACATAAAGGCGACATCGGCTCCCATAATAGACAAGGCCGGCGACCTGGCCTCGATCCTGAGCGGCCTCGACGAAAACGACGTGCTTTTTATCGATGAGATCCACAGGCTTTCCCCGAGCATAGAGGAGATACTCTACCCTGCCATGGAGGACCGGGCCATAGACATCATTATCGGCCAGGGAATCGGCGCGAAAAGCATCAAGATAAACCTCTCGCCGTTCACCCTTATCGGAGCGACCACCAGGACCGGCCTTCTGACTTCAGCCCTCAGGGACCGGTTCGGCATCCCCCTGAGGCTGCAATTCTACACCGCAGACGAGCTGAAAATAATCGCCCAGCGCTCCGCCGGCATCCTGGGCTACGAAATATCCCCTGAAGCTGCAGCCGAGATCGCCTCGAGGTCGCGCAGCACGCCGAGGGTCGCGAACAGGATACTCAAGCGCGTCGCTGATTTCGCCACGGTGAACAAGCGGCCGGCCATAGACATGGATATCGCGCGATATTCCCTCGAACGCCTCGACATAGACAGTCTCGGCCTCGACGAGATGGACCGGAAGATTCTCGGCACCATCATAAGCAAGTACGACGGCGGCCCGGTCGGGCTCAAGACGATAGCCGTATCCGTCGGGGAGGAAACCGAAACAATCGAGGACTATTATGAACCGTTTCTGGTGCAGATCGGCCTGCTCAAACGCACTCCCAGGGGCAGGATCGCCTCGGAGCAGGCCTACGCCCATCTCGGAATCCCCTATTCGCGTCTGCTCGACGAAACCGCCCAGGAATCCCTCTTCGACAATAATTAAAATGCTTTACAAATAAACCGATCCCGGTTTTTGCTTCATTATCGAGAATTACTGTCATTTTTTGACACCGGAGTGGTTGTTGATGCTTAAAGACGTAAAATACCGCGAAATACCCTACAATTACACCTCTTTTTCCGACAAGGAGATAATCCTGAAGTATTTCGATCAGGAGACATGGGACATTCTGACATCCCTGAGAACCCACAGGGTAACCGGAAGGAGCGCCCGGCTCTTCTACGAAATAATCGGAGACCTGTTCATCATCGACCGCAATCCTTACATTTTCAACGACTTTCTCGACAATCCGCGCAAGCCGGACAGGCTGAAAAAAATGCACCGCGCCAGGCTTGACACCATCAAAAAAAACGCCGACAACGAAATGGTGCTCAAGCTCCTCGACAAAGTGCAGGATGCCCACTGCGAGCTTTTCAGCCGCTTCGCAGGAGAAAAACAGAAGCGGCACAGAGTCATGCATGCCCTCCGCGGAGTCACCCCGGCCTCGAACATAAGCTTCTCGGCCTTTGACAAGGTGCTCCATGTCACCGATGCCACGGACTGGAGGGTCGAGTACCCCGATGCGGTTGTCTATCCGGACACGATCGAGCAGACGTCCGGCATTGTGAGAAAGGCGGTTGACCTGGGGATGAAAATCATTCCCCGCGGAGGCGGCACCGGCCTTACCGGCGGGGCTGTCCCGGTGTTCAGAAACACGCTGGTCATCAACACGGAAAAGCTCAACAGGATCAGGGGGATTGAAGTAATCGAGGAAAACGGCCTGTCCATTCCCGTCGTCACTGTCGAAGCGGGCGCGGTCACCGACCACGTCATGGAACACTGCCTGGAGCACGGCTACATCTTCGCCACAGACCCGACATCGGCCTGGGCGTCGACCATCGGGGGAAACATCGCTGAGAACGCAGGCGGCAAGAAGGCCGTCATGTGGGGCACGACCATAGACAACATTTACTCGTTCCAGATAATAAACGCCCACGGCCATATCCTCGAGGTGAAGCGTCGCGAACACCCTCACCGGAAAATTCTTCCTGAGGACCGGGTGGTCTTCGACGTATGCCGGATTCATAAAAACGGCTCCCGTGAAAATATAAAAAGCATCACATTGACGGGCACCGACATCAGAAAAAAAGGAGTCGGCAAGGACATCACCAACAAGGCGCTGGGAGGCGTGCCGGGAATACAGAAAGAAGGAGGCGACGGCATCATCGTCTCGGCCAGGTTCGTGCTGTACACTCCTTTCAAATTCGTGCGCACGCTGTGCCTCGAGTTTTTCGGCAAAAACATGATTAATGCAGCCAAGGCCATCATGGACATCACCGAAGCCTTTTCAAGGGACCAGGAGGTTTATCTCACCGCACTTGAGCACTTTGACGAAAAATATGTCACCGCCATAGACTACAGGAACAAGTCAAGCAGGAGCGAGATACCCAAGGCCGTTCTATTGATAGATATTGAGAGCAACAACGAGGCCAAACTCGAAAACGCCGCGAAATACATACTCGACCTGGTCAAGAATTACAACACCGACGGCTTCTTCGCCAAGACGCCCGAAGAGCGTGAAAAATTCTGGAAAGACCGCAAGAACATGAGCGCGATAGCCAAGCACACCAATGCTTTCAAGCTCAACGAGGACGTCGTAATCCCCCTCGAGGCGCTCCCCCGCTTCTCCGATTACATAGAAATGCTCAACAAGCGGAAAGAGCTTGAAAACAGCCGGCTGATCGCACAGGAGCTCATTGATTATCTGGTCGCACAACAGAGCGAGGAAGATGAATTTCTTGCCGCAAAAATCTCCAATTACATCGACAAACTCAAGGCGGCCGCAGACCGTTTCGATTATTTTTCGAAAAACGTCGAATCCCTTTCTATCGAGATACAGGGCGTAACTTCCGAACAAACGGCCGGCAAGCCGCTTTTTTCCCTGATCCGCGACGGGGTGGTCACCATTGAGTCCCTGGACGAGATCATGGCCGGAATAACCCAGGCCTTTCATGGCTATTCGGAGATAATCGAAGCCAGCGCGGAAATAATCAAGGAGTTCAGGAAAAAGCTGATAATCATCGCGACGCACATGCACGCCGGAGACGGGAACATTCACGTCAATATCCCCGTCAACTCCAACGATTATCCCATGATGCGCGAGGCGGATGAAACCGCGGGCATGATCATGGAGGAAGTCAAGACCATGGGAGGGGTCATTTCGGGCGAACACGGCATAGGTCTGACCAAGCTCAAATACATCGACCAGCGTATCCTTGACGACTATGCCGCATATAAGATCGAGAACGACCCGGAGGACGTATTCAACCCGGGCAAGCTCCGTTCGAATTTTCCCCAGTCCATGATATACACGCCTTCACTGAATCTGCTCGAGCGCGAAGCCTTCATTCTCGAAGCCGCAGACCTGGAAAAGCTCACCACTTCGATTTCGGCCTGCGTCAGGTGCGGCAAATGCAAGGACAAGTGCAACACGCATTTCCCCGGCGGCACGATGTTCTACAATCCCAGGAACAAGATACTGGCGGTGTCACTCATTGTCGAGGCCGTGCTTTATGAAGCGCAGACCAACAACACGCTCGGCCTGCGGAACTTCACCATGCTCAGGGACATATCAAACCACTGCACCATATGCCACAACTGTCTTGCGCCCTGCCCGGTGAAAATTGACTTCGGCGAAGTGACCCTTTCGATCAAGAGGCTGCTGGTCGAACGCAAGCGCGCCAAATACAAGCCGATCATCTGGGCGACTCTTTTCTATGTCAAGACGCGCGGATACAAGGCGAACAAGCTTTTCCGGCTTGCACTGCTGCGCGCGGGATACTCCGCCCAGAGGCTCGGATACATCGCAAATATACCTTTCCGCTGGCTCACGGGAAAAGTGCTTCCATTCATCGACGCAATGCTCGACAGCGGACTCCCCGCTGCGGGCAAAAAATCCCTGCGTGAAGCATTGGATCTTTCAGCCGCCAACGCGTTCTATTCATTCCAGAACTCTGAAAAAGCCCCGGGCAAAAGCGTGGTCTACTTCCCTGGCTGCGGGTCCGAGAGAATGTTCTCCGACATCAGCATTGCGGTCATTGCGCTCCTGTACAACGCCGGCGTGCGGGTGGTCATTCCGCCGGAGTACCTCTGCTGCGGGTATCCCCTCCTTTACAACGGCAGATCTAAAGAGGCCGACATGAAAAGCTACGAAAACCGGGTGATCTTCCACCGCATGTCGGACATAATCGGGTACATGGACATCCAGGACGTCATAGTATCCTGCGGGACCTGCCATGAGATGCTCGGCAAGTACCAGATCGAGAACATTTTTCCCGGCTCGGCGCTTATCGACATCAATGAATTCATCGCCCGGGAGGGAATCTGCAAAGGAGTGCCGGCAGACGAGACCATACTCTACCATGAGCCCTGCCATTCACCGCTCAAGACGCTCGGCGCCGACAGGACCTTCGAGGCCCTTTTCGGCCGCAAGCCGGTAGTCATTCCCAACTGCTGCGGAGAGGGAGGGACCCTCGCACTCTCGACGCCTGAGATATCCGGGATCATTCGAAAAAGAAAACGCTGGAACGTGATGAAGGCTTCCGGGGACAAAAAAGCCATGGTGCTTACCACCTGCCCGAGTTGCGTCCAGGGACTCTCGCGACGCCAGGGCGGGACCTGTTTCACGGGAAAGTCCCTGGTCCAGTATATAGCCGAGGAGACCCTGGGTAAATCGTGGCGCAGAGACTTTATCCGCCACGTGAAAAAGCACGGTTCGGTAGAGCGGATAATTTTCTGACAGCGTTTTCGCGCGCCCCATTTTACTCAACCCGCGCCGGATTGCGGCCGACAATGTAAGTGGCCTATCTAAATTCCAGAACGGGGGCGTTATTCAGGCATGAAAAGATCGGTGATTATCATACTGCTGCTGGCCGTACCGGCGCTGATATTTTCCCAGGAACAGCAGTCACAGCAGCCTTCACAGCAACAGGCCCAGCAGAATCAGGAATCCAAGCGAAAACCCTCGCCGGTCGTGTCCCAGTACAGCCACGATTTCGTCGTAAAGGACATTTCTTTCAACAAACGCATCGATGTGGGCGGCAGGGGAGAACTGCTCGAGGTCGAATTCAATCTGGTCAACAAAACCGATTATCCCTTCGACGTATATATATTTGTTCTTGCCTCTTACGAAGTGAAAGAAAAAACCGATTCGAGTTTCGAGCCGCCGGTCCCGCGAGAAAAGAGAATCCGCAGCTTCGTCCCGTTTCCCGATGTGCCTGACCAGTTCAGAACGCCCATCCTTGACGACAAGGGGAACATCCGGAAGAACGTTCACGGCGTTGACATGTACGACTACGAAAAATCTCCACGCGACCCGAAGACCGGGGTGAACCCTGACACCGGCAAGCCCTACACGCTGAAGGAAAAAATGCTCGTGCGCACCTATCACCTGAGCCTGTATCGCAACAACTATTTCTTCTTCAATCAGGCCGCGATACTGATCTTCGACAAGGACGGCAACCCGGTTTTCAGGCAGCTCTACGAACTGAACGCCTGGCGAAGATAGAAACGAGGGCCCCTTTCGGGGCCCCCTTGACCTTACCTCTTGATATATCTCACCATGATGATGTCCCTGATTGACCGGAGCCTCTCGATCACGCTTTCGCCGATGTTTCCATCGATGTCAATTATGTTGTAGGCGTAGCCGCCCCTGCTCCTGTTCAGCATATCGGAGATGTTGATGCCGTTTTCGGCGAGCACTTCCGATATCTGGCCGATCATGTTGGGGACATTCCTGTTCGCGATAATGATGCGGTTCCTGTCGCCAAGAGGCATGACGCACTCCGGAAAGTTGACTGAATCGGTGATGTTTCCCATTTCAAGGAAGGCCTTGAGCTGGTTGACCGCCATCACCGCGCAGTTGTCCTCCGACTCCGGCGTCGACGCACCCAGGTGCGGAATTGGCACGACATTGTCCATGTTAAGGAGCTCCTCTTCGGGGAAATCGGTGACATAGCAGACCACGATCCCCTGGTCGATCGCGGCCCGGAGGTCGTCGTTGTTCACCAGGCCTCCCCTCGCGAAGTTGAGCAGCCGCACGCCTTTTTTCATCAGGCCGAAACGTTCCTTATCGATCAATCCCCTCGTATCGTCGTTCAGCGGCAGGTGAAGGGTTATATAGTCTGACGAAGCGATAAGGCTGTCGAGGCTGCTGCTTTTCTTTACAGCAAGCGAAAGATCCCATGCGGCATCCTCGGACATGAATGGATCGTAACCGGTGACGTCCATACCGAGCGCCTGAGCGTCGTTGGCGACCATCACGCCGATTGCGCCGAGACCTATCACGCCGAGCTTTTTCCCTTTTATTTCAGGGCCCTCGAAGTTCCATTTGTCCTTCTCGATGACGATCGGCAGCTCGTCTCCTTTGCCCTTCAGGCTTTTGGCCCAGGCGATACCGTCGTAAATCTTTCTCGAAGACAGGAAGAGAGCCATGAGAACAAGCTCCTTGACGCCGTTCGCATTTGCGCCGGGCGTATTGAAGACGACAATGCCTTTTTCGGAACATCTGTCAATCGGGATGTTGTCTATGCCAGCCCCGGCCCTGGCAACCGCCTTGAGCGATGAGGGAATATCCATGTCATTCATGTCGGCGCTTCGCACAAGAATGGCGTCGGGACTGACGATCTCTGCTGCGTGCTCATACCTGTCGCTCGGCAGCAGCACAAGCCCCCTGGGGGATATCTTATTGAGCTTCTGAATCTTGAACATAAGCCCCGCCTACATGTTATCCTTTTCGAATTTTTCCATGAACCGGACGAGCTTCTCGACTCCCTCGACAGGCATTGAATTATAGATGCTGGCCCTCATACCGCCGACGGACCGGTGGCCCTTGAGCGTGACCAGGCTCTCCTTCGCGGCATCCCTGATGAATTTATCGTCGAGCTCCTTCGAACCGGTCTCAAAGGGAATGTTCATGATCGACCTGTCCTCCGCCGCTACCGGGGACCTGAACATCTTCGAGGCGTCGATGTAATTGTATATCATGTTCGCTTTCTTGTAATTCATCTCCTCGATCGCCCTTACGCCGCCCATATCTTTGATCCACTCGAACATCAGCTTCGCGATATAAACACAGTACGTCGGAGGGGTATTGTACATGGACCCGTTGTCGGAATGGGTCCTGTAATTCATCATGGTCGGCGTGATGTCCATCGCGTGCCCGATGAGGTCTTCGCGCACAATAACGATGGTGAGACCGGACGGGCCTATGTTCTTCTGCGCCCCGGCGAAAATGAGGCCGAATTTCGAGACATCCATCACCTCGGAAAGGATATTCGACGACATGTCGGCGACAAGAGGGACTTTGCCCGTTTCAGGCAGCCAGGTGTACCGTGTGCCTTCTATCGTATTGTTGGTGCAGATATGGAAATAATCCGCATCGGGGCTGAAAGAGCTTCTGTCGACTTTCGGAATGTACGAGAATTTCCTGTCCTCGGACGAGCCGAGTATATTCACTTTGCCGTACCTGCCGGCCTCGTTCATGGCCCTTTTCGTCCATTCGCCGGTGTGAATCATGTCGCATTTTCGGCTGTTTCTGAACAGGTTCATGGGCACCATGGCGAACTGGCTGCTAGCCCCCCCCTGAAGGAAGAGTACCCGGTAATTCTCCGGTATGCCCATTATCTCACGAAGGGTCGCCTCGGTGTCATGGATGATTTTTTCGAAGTATTTGCCGCGATGACTCATCTCCATGACGGACATGCCGCTGTCCTGGTACTCGAACAGTTCTGCCGCGGCTTTCTTCAAGACAGATTCCGGCATTACTGCCGGGCCGGCGGAAAAATTATAAACTCTTGCCATTATGTTCTCCATTCAGTGTATGTCGTTGCGGCTGGATAATCCGCTTTCAAGCGATATGATCTTTATCTTCACCCGGCATTATCGGCCTCTTTCTTTTCAAGGGTGAAAAGGGCCGACAGGAACCTGAATTCGTCGATTATATCGATATTGGTGATGTAAACTTTATCATCGGGCGAACTCAGGACCACGGGCGAAAAATTGACAATCCCTTTGATCCCCCCCTCGATAAGCTTTTCGGCGATGTTCTGCGCCGTTTCACCGGGAAGAGTCAGCAGGGCCAGCTCAATTTTTTCCCTTTTGACCACAACCGGTATGTCATAGGTCGGGTAGAGAGGGATGTCGATCTTCAGTGTTTCAAGGCGGTTAATATTGGTGTCGAAACCAGCAATGATATCAAAATTTTTTGAAAAAAACATCTCATTGGACAGAATTGCGGTTCCCATCTTACCGAGGCCCACAATGCATGCTTTTCTTTTACGTGTGAAACCAAGGCTCTCCGCGATCTGGTCTTTGAGCTTCTTGATTTCATAACCCGAACCGGTTGTTCCGGTCTCTCCAAGATATGTCAGGTCTTTCCTGATATTGTGGGACCCGACTCCCAGACGGCGGCCTATTTCATTCGAAGACAGTTTAAGCTGTCCTTTATCTTCCAATTCTTCAAGCAGACTGTATATCTTGCACAATCTGGATATCGTTGGTTTTGGAATCGCTGGCATGAATTATACTCTTAATTACCATCGCCTTTATGACATTGTGAATTATTTCACTATTAATGTCAAGTTTAATTCCCTAATAGCACAAATATTCTTGATCTATCGATCATTTCAAGGAATATCAATTCCATCTTGTGATTTTTTTAACAATATTTTTATGCATTGTTTCAATTTTTGTTGTCAAAAAGAACCATTTTCATAAATGTATGCCATAGTTATGATTGGCACCCTGAAGAATTTAATACCACTGGCGAGGAATCATGGCAAAGATAAAAGAATTCAAAGGCCTCAGGCCGCGTAAAGATATAGCAAACCAGGTGGCGGAACTGCCCTACGATGTGGTGAACTCCACAGAAGCAAAGGCTATTGCGGGCAACAATCCCCACAGCTTCTTTCATATCAGCAAGCCCGAGATCGATCTCGGGCCGGATGTCGATCATTACAGCAAAACCGTATACATGAAAGGCAAGGAGAACCTCGAGTCTTTCATCAACAAGGGAGTCCTGGTCCAGGACCGCGATCCGTACCTCTACCTTTACACCCAGATCATGGGCGGCCGCGCGCAGACCGGTCTCGTGGCCTGTGTGAATATCGACGACTACATCAACAACATCGTGAAAAAGCATGAGCTGACCAGGGCGGACAAGGAGCAGGACAGGACCACGCACCTGGATATTCTGAACGCGAATACCGGCCCTGTTTTTCTTCTCTATAATGAAGACGGATCGAAAAAACAGCTTTTCAAGACCGCCATGGCGATCCAACCTGAATACAACTTCACTTCTTCCGACGGAATAAGCCACATCCTCAGGGTCATCAAAGACAAAAAGATGATCAGTGCGTTTACCGAGGCATTCAGCAAAGATATCCTCTATATTGCAGACGGGCACCATCGCGCCGCTTCGGCCATCCGCGTGGGACAGATGAGAAGACAGGCGAACCCGTCCTGTTCAGGGAAAGAAGAATTCAACTGGTTCCTTGCGGTGATTTTTCCGCATAACCAGCTTAAAATTTTCCCATACAACAGGGCCGTAAGGGACCTGAACGGACTCAGCGAAAAGGAATTTCTGGCTGCAGTGTCGGAAAAATTCAACGTGACGCAGAGCGGAGCCAAGGAGCCCTCGGAAATCCATACGTTCAGCCTTTATTGCGGCCGGAAATGGCACACGCTCGCACCGAAATTTCCCATTCCCGCCGATCCGATCGAAGCTCTTGATGTAAAAATACTGCAGACCGCCATCCTTGATCCGGTTCTTGGCATCACCGACCCGCGGACCGACAGGCGGATTGATTTTATCGGAGGAATCCGCGGGACTGCGGAGCTCGAGAAGCTGGTCGACTCGGGCGAATTCGCAATAGCGTTTTCAATGTATCCGACGACCGTGGAGCAGCTCATCGGCGTTTCCGACAGCAACGGGATTATGCCCCCGAAATCCACCTGGTTCGAGCCCAAGCTCAGGAGCGGCATAGTCGTCCATCTTTTATAGGACAACAGGGCTGTTCCCGGCCGCAGGGGCAACGAATTGTCGAGCGTAGCGAAACAGGACTCATTGATGATCATGAAGGCGGATTCCCGCCGGGGCCTGTGCCCGCGAAAGCGGGTATGGGAATAATGCCGGCTTCCCCTCTCTCCGGAAAATACTGATTGATTTTTTAGCGGATAATTGTACTTTTGATGTAAGAAATCCGCTTTTTTAGAGAAAACCATGATCCATTTTGCGGCAAAAGCCGTTATTTTATCCCTTCTGATACTTGCCAACGGAAACATCGAGTCCCCCGAAATCGAGATGAGGGATTCCTACAGCGAGCTGCGCAGCATAAAAAACGTGAACGGCAAGTTTTATGCCTACATCGTGCTGCTTTTCAATGAAAATCCGCATTTCGTTAACCTCATACAGAAAGACAGCATCCCCCTTAAGCTGATGAGCCAGGAGGGATTCCATATCAACGAATACCGCCAGTACCTGAAAACGATAGGGGACAAAAATCTACGGCTCATCGCCGAGGAAATACTCTCGATATATCTGGAGCCTTCAAGGGTGCAGGACGCCCGCCTGAGGGAAATCGAGCAGATACTTGTAGACAGGAACATCATCCTTCAGTTTTCACGCGAAAGATTTTCGGGCATGGAAAAAATATCCCTGGATTACTCGATTTTCGGGAAGCGCAACCTCATCACGATAAAACATCCGCTGATGAAGTCAGCAGAGAAGATTTACAACATACAGCCGTACATCTATTACGATGAATTTTCGACAAGCAATTCGACTTTCTATTACAACATGATCTACATCAATCCCATCGAGGTCGAGAACGACTACCTGATTGCGAAAAGAATCATCGGCGGCGAGAACGTCAGCTCCTATTTCTTCGTTGGATCACGAATAACGTCGGATATCAGATCGTGCCTGATCAAGGCCTTCCCCGGCAAAGAAAGCATCAGGGACGAAATCTGGAAGATGTTCGTGATCCATGAGCTCACACACAAGTTTCTGAACAACACCTTCAACAATTACGACCAGGTTATGGGCGAAGAGCTCTCGCTGTGCAGCACGATCTATTCGAATCCCTACCTCGGGCTGTCGGTCCTGTACAGCTATTTCAACTACAACTCGATAAACCCCCACCGGATAGCGGTGATGAACATCATTAAGTTTATTTCAGAAAAAACCGGCCGCGAGGAGATCATGACCAACCCGGGCCTCATCAAGAGCCTGAAACCTTCCGAGCTGAAAAACCTGGCCAGAGAATATTTCGACCTGAAGCTGAAAGCGATCGGACATGAATAAACGCAGCCGCGCGTCCCGTCACAAACGAAGCCTCAAGGGATTCTTGTGCCTCATATCGCCGTAACCGGCCCGCGCCTCTCCGGTATACGCATTGACATCGAGATCCTTCGCAGCAGCCCTGCCGATGTCCCCGTAGAGCCCTGCTTCGAGCCTCTCCCATGCATCCACCGTCTTCTCGCAGCACGCCCTCATCAGCGCTTCGACCGAATCATAGAGCGACCCGGGCCTTCCCGCGGGATATTGCCAGCGCTCGCCATGAAAGTTCAGGGCGTCCCTGTTCAGCTTTTTTCTTTCGGGATAGAGCACGAAAAAATCGGAAAAAAAACGGTCACGTCGCCTGATTTCACCGACAATCGACCTCACCCTCTCGCTCATGGTGAATTTCAACCTGTATGCGGCCCTGACGCACCAGGGCGCGGCGTCGAGAATATTATAGTCCCCGAGGTCATTTTCGCCGCTTCTTACGAACGGAAGCCGGACGGCTAACGATTTAACGAATTCCGGCCTGCAGTCAAGCAGGGATTCCATGATGAGCGCCTTTACCGGCTGATTGATGCGGCGGGGCCGTATTCGTCTTCTATCGACCGGGAGCATTCCCTCAAGTGAAAAAGGGGTTCTTTCCTCATCGTGAAACCGGAAATAATTATCGATGTTGTACTGGAACAGGAGATTGCGCTCGCGGTAAAGGATACGCTCTCTTCGCAAATCCGAATCGGGAAAGCCGGAAAAGAAAAACACGAACGGATGAAAAATTGAATCGGCAACGACATGAGAGATGAACCCGTACAGGTACGCCCTCTGGAACGCGGCCCATTCGTTGTTCTTGTCCGGATACGAGAAGACCCGGTCGATCATGCTGCCGCTCATGGCCGCGCTCCCGCCGTTGTGCAGATAAAAAGATATGTCGGAGCCGAAAGGAGCCGAGAATTTCTTCAGCGGCAGGTAATCGAATATGTTGGGTCCAATGGACCCGAAAAGGCCCGCCGTGAGGTATTCATCCGAATTGAACAACGCCTGAATCGAGCGATGCAGGTAGGATTTCTTCTTTCGCCTCGAAAGAAGCGCTATCGAATCCTTCAGAACTTTTGAATGCGTGACGATTCCCGGCATGGATGAAACTGTACCGGCCTTGGGGTATTTTTTCCAGAACTTTATCGGTTCAGGATAAAAAATGCGGAGGAAGACCGGAGAACCCATGTATCATGCTAAAATTACATTGACTTCAGCGATTCCAGTACTACAATACACCATCCCATGAACGATTGAAACCGAGTTATTTGCTGTTTACGATGATAATGACCGATAAACTGCCACATATCTTTTTCATGCACGTGCCCAAGTGCGGCGGCACGACCGTGGACCGGGCCTTCACCGCAGTCTACAGGAAAAACGCCTGTCATCTCGACGCGCCCGCCTCGAACCGCGCGCTGAACGCCATGGGCGGCGATCAGGACATCCATGCTTACCGCCATGTCCTGTTGAACTACTTCATGGCATGCGGCCACAGGTACATCTCGGGGCATTTCACCTTCAATGAAATCATTCACCGGCAGTTCCACGAACAATACCGGTACGTCACATTACTGCGAGACCCGGTAGAGCGGTTCATCTCTCATTATTTCTACAACCGGCACCACAACCTCGGCCACTACCCCATCGATCAGCAGCTCGACGAGTTTCTCGATACGCCGCGCGCAGAGCAACTGGGCAGATTCTACCAGTTGTTCTTTTCGTGCAGCCCGTCAAAGATCGACGATGTTGCGGCCATCAGGAACAATATCATGAAATTCGATGTCATCGGGTCCCTTGAAAATTTAGACGGATTCAGGAAGAATATCCGCGAAAAATTCGGGATTGGCCTGAATTTCAGGCATTACATGAAAAACCCGAAATCGAAAGAGGAACAGCAGCGCGAACTCGGCGCAGGCCACATGAAGAAGATACGGAAGCTATGCGAGGTCGACTGCGCGCTGTACGAGTGGGTGATAAGCAGAGGTTAGTCTTTCAAAACCGTTTGTGCAAAGTCCGTGAGTATCCTTGCCGTGAGCCCCCAGATTTCGTAGCCGTCATAGTTGTAGTGGTACACCTCGATATCGTGCCCCTTGAAATTGTAGTGCTCGATCCGGTCGTAGCCGAGAGAGACGAACAGGGACAGCGGCGCTTCGACATAGTCGTCGATCTCGTCCTCGTTGAACCGGTACTCGCACGGATGCGGGATCGCGCCCACGAAACACGATATATGAAACCCGAACAGTGAGATGTAATCGTCGAACCGCCCGATGCACTCGATCTTCTCTGCCGGAATGCCGACCTCCTCAAACGTCTCGCGCAGAACGGTATTGGCGATATTTCCGTCGGACTCGTCGTATCCCCCGCCCGGAAAAGATATCTGGCCCTTGTGCGTCGACACCTTCTCGGTCCTTTTGGTGAGCAGGACGCAGAGCTCCCCCTCTTTGTTCATCAGAAGAATATTAACGGCCGAGGGCTTGTATCCGGGATTGTCGAGCCTGCGGGTTTCACGCCTGTCCAGGCGCTCGCGCAGCTCGTTCTTGAAAGAGGCGAAGTCCAGTTCACTTTCGAAGCGCAGATTCATACAGGTCTCCGCCTGCGGTGTCGTTGACCACGATCACCGGAAAATCCTTCACCGTGAGCCGGTATATGGCCTCGGGTCCGAGATCGTCGAAGGCCACGATCTCCGATGAGGTAATTCTCTCGCTCAGGTACGCGCCCGCGCCCCCGAACGAGCTGAAGTACACAGCCCCGAACTCTTTCAGCAGGGCCCTGGTCCCAGCGCTTCTTCTGCCCTTGCCGATAAACCCGGTCACGCCCAGCTCGAGCATGACGCGCGCGAACGGGTCCATGCGGGACGATGTGGTCGGACCGGCTGAGCCGATCACGCGGCCGGGCGGCGCGGGGCTCGGGCCCACGAAGTAGACAAACTGGCCGCGCAGGTCGACCGGGATTCTTTCGCCGCGCGACGCCATTCCGGCGAGCCGCTGGTGCGCCTTGTCGCGCGCGGTGTATATCACGCCGTTGAGCCTGAACATGTCTCCGGGCCGCATAGCTCGTATGGCGTCTTGCGCTGCCGGCAGGTCGAGGGTTTGCCACTGAGCGCTCACAGCTCCACCGTCCTGTATCTCAGGGAATGACAATTGAGGTTCAGCGCAACGGGAAGTGAAGCGATATGCGCCGGCGCCTCCTTTATGAACACGGCTGCAACGGTTCCAGCACCGCCGAAGCCGAGCGGCCCCACGCCCGTATCGTTGACCCGTTCGAGTATGCGCCGCTCGAGATCTGCGTAATACGGATTCGGGTGCGCGGTGCCGACGCCGCGCAGAACCGCCTTGCGGGAATTCAGCATCGCCGCGTCTGCGGTGCCGCCGATTCCGATCCCGAGAAAAAGGGGCGGGCATGGGTTCGGGCCTGCGGCGACGACTGATTCTTCTATGAAGTCGATGACGGATTCGGCCGGATCGGTCGGCCTGAACATCTTCAGCGCAGTCATGTTCTCGGAGCCGCCGCCCTTGAGGTACACCGACATCTTCAGCCTGTCGCCGGGGACTATATCGACGTGCAGAAAAGCCGGGGTGTTGGTCCCGGTATTGATTCTTTCGAGCGGGTCGCCGACGATCGATTTTCTCAGGTAAAACCTTTCATACGCCGTCGCGACCGCGCGGTCGACCGCTTCCGGAAGGGGCGCCCCGGACAGGCACACGGAATGCCCCAGCTCGATAAAAACCGAAACAGACCCGCAGTCCTGGCACAGGGGAAGCTGTCGCTCCCGTGCGATGCGCGAGTTTTCGATGATGATGTCCATCGTCATCCGCGCAGCTTCGGATTTTTCACAGTCCCGAATCCGCGAAAACGCGTCTTCGACCTCGGGAAGCAGGCGAAAGCTGGCGTCGAAGATCATGCGGACTATGTTATCTTCTATTACAGCGGTGTCGATTTTGCGCGATGGCTCGGTCATGTTTCATGCATCCCTGAATTCGCGGCATGGGCCGCAGTGCTTATGGCACAGCAGCTCCGCGATGTTGTCAAGTGATATTGCTCCGGGTTTACATCCATTTGCCGGATATCCGCATCCCGAATCCCCCTGAACAGCCGACATAATAAAGTATTTGACACGCGCCGAGCATGGCGCTTATTCTTGCACCGCCGCTTTTTCGGATTAAAGGGCTTCGTTTTTCTTGAGCCGGGGCCCGGCAGCGCATTTTCCCGGAAATTTGAACCATAATTCTGCGAGGTATAAAATGAAATTTTTCATCGACACAGCGGACATAAACGAGATAAAGAAGGCGCAGGAGGTCGGCATCCTTGACGGCGTGACCACGAACCCGACGCTGGTGAGCAAAATCGGCAGGCCCTACAGGGAGGTCCTTAAAGAGATCGCCGCCGCGGTCAAGGGCCCGGTATCGGCCGAGGTGATCGGCGTCGAATACGAGGCCATGATCAGGGAGGCGCGTGAGCTCGCCAGACTCGGCGACAACATCAACATCAAGATACCCCTCATCGAAGAGGGGCTCAAGGCGGTCAAAACCCTCACCGCAGAGGGGATTAAAACGAACGTGACCCTGTGCTTCAACGCGGTGCAGGCCCTCATGGCGGCCAAGGCGGGCGCAAGTTTCATATCACCTTTCGTCGGCAGGCTCGACGACATCAGCTCCGAGGGCATGGACGTCGTCGAGGAAATCCTCGCCATTTACAACAACTACGGTTTCGAGACCGAGGTGATCGTGGCCTCGATACGCAACCCGCTGCATATCAAGTACGCGGCCATGATGGGAGCCGATATCGCGACCATTCCCTTCTCGGTCTTCAAGTCAATCGTCAAGCACCCGCTTACCGACAAGGGCCTCGCGCAGTTCCTCGAGGACTACAAGAAAATCCCGAAATAAGGGCGGTACGCCGTTTGCAGAAAAGGGATATTGACTACCCGGCCGAGCTCGTGTTCAAGTCGGTCTTCAGGAACAGGGACGACATCCTCGGTGAAATCGAGTCGTCCCTGTCCGAGATCGGGATCGACGCCACGATCCGGATCCGAGAGAGCGGCAAATCCACGTTCATATCCTACACGATACGGGCTGTATTCTCTTCAGACGAAGAGCTGAAAAAGGCCTGCGACAGAATTTCGTCGATCGAGGGATTCATGATGATGTTTTAAATGTTTCCGCTCAGAGAATGATTCCTTCTTTGCCGTTGATCACGAGGAACGAGTCGGCTTTCACCCTGCACACGGCCAGAACATTGTACTCTCTCAGCAGTTCCACCGCATATTCCGTGGGCGATGCCCTTGAAACGAACACCGGTACGCCCGAATGGATGACCTTGCCCGCTATCTCGCTCGATATCCTTCCGGTCGAATAGAGTATCGTATCATCGAGGGATATTCCGTTCATCATCGCGTGGCCCACGATCTTGTCGATGGCGTTGTGCCTGCCGATCTCGTCGAAAAAAACGATCATCGTCCCGTCCAGGCGATACAGCGCGGCGGAATGCACGCCGTGGGTGAGGTCATGGAGTTTCGAGTAATGCAGAAATTCACCCGCGCACCTGCATATGACGTCCGCGTGGACCGCGGGGATTTTTTCACGCACGAAACTCCTGTCAGGAGCGGTTTTTTTCGCCCGCCCGCCTCCGGTCATCACCTGCTCGGGCCTGTGCCGGTCGCAGTCAAAGGCCTCGCCCGTCAACGAAATCTCGGCGGTCAGGCTATCCTCGTTGAACGCGAACGATGCTATCTGCCCGGGACGCTCGATGATTCTTTCGGCAAAGAGGTACCCGACCGCGAGCTTCTCGATCTCGTCGCCCGAGCATGCGATCGTGGAGAGATGTCTTCCGTTGACGAACATCGCGACCGGATACTCGGTGTTGACCGCAAGCTTTCCCGGCCTGATCGAGCCGGCCGAATAGCAATCAATTTTTATTTCAACAAAATTAGGCAGCGCCATGTTACCTCTGCTGGGACATGCCGGCGAGGGCCCCGGTGCTCCAGGCGAACTGGAGGTTGAACCCGCCGCTGTCTCCGTCAATGTCGAGCAGCTCTCCCGTGATGTACAGGCCGGGGACGAGCCGGGATTCCATGGTGCGCGGATCGATGTCGCGCACGTCCACGCCTCCGGCTGCAACCACCGCCTCGGTGAAATCCCTCGGCGAAGCCGGCGTCAGCTTCATCCCCTTCAGGCACGCAGCGACCGCCGACTTTTCGGCCGGGGACGCGTCTCCGGCCTTTTTCCCGTGGTCGACGCCGGCGAATCCGCACACGACCGCGGGCATCCTGTCGTTCATTATCCCGGCCAGGCAGAAATCAAGCGGTTTCGAACCGTCAGCGGCCACCTCCGCAATCAGCTCATCAAGATCGTCCTCCGACATCTCCGGGAAAAAGTCGACCAGTATTTCGGGGATCTCCCCCCTGGTCACCAGCTCGTTGACAGCACGGGATATGTCGAGCGCGGCAGGGCCTGATATGCCGTACCCGGTGAAAAGCACCTCACCGGTCGAACCCGCACGCTTTTTACCGCCCATGAGGACTTCGAGCGAGCAGTCCCACTTGATTCCCTGGAGCAGTCTTGTTCCCTTCTCCACGACGTTAAGGGGGATTATTGAGGGAAAGCAGTCGACTATCCTGTGGCCAAGCGAGGCAGCGAGTTCGTATCCGATCCTCGAGGCGCCAACTGGCGGATATGCGCAGCTTCCGGCCGCGAGAATAACCGCGTCGAACGAATGCTCCTCCGCGCCGGCGGTGCGAAGAGCGAAGCCGTCGCCCTTGCGTCCGATCGCGTCGATCCTCCTGTGAAGCCTGATATCGGCCCCGCGCCTCACGGCCTCGTATTCAAGACAGCGCACCACGGTCGACGCCTGGAGCGAGGCCGGAAAAAGCTTCCCGTCCTTCCCCTCCACGAAAGGAATTCCGATGGACCTGAAAAAGTCCTCGGTCTCCGCGGGCCCGAACCGTGCGAACACGTTGTTGACGAAGGCCGGGTTGAGGCCGTGGTATCTCGAAGAGTCTACGGCCCTGTTGCTGATGTTGCACCTGCCGTTTCCGGTGACGAGGATCTTTCTTCCCAGCTTTTTCTGCTTTTCGAAAAGCGCGACCTGCGCGCCGGCATCCGCGGCGAAGCATGCGGCGACGAGCCCGGACGCCCCCCCGCCGATCACGGCGACCCTTTTTGCGCTCCGACCCATGCCAGCTACTTCAGTTTGTCGTTGATGATTTTTTCGAGCCTGTTTATGTCCGCGGCGTATTCCTGGATTTTCATGTCCTTGTCGGCGTTGGCGCGCTCCTTGAGCAGGAGCTTCTTTATCGCGGCGAGGTCGTCCTTTCTGCGGATCAGGCCCGACTCGATGTGGCTCTGGATGAGCGAAAACCGGTAGTCCCTGAAGCAGACCCTCGTATAAAAATCGATCCCGTAAACCGCGATGGTTTTTTCAACCGAATTCTTGCTGGAATAGTTCATCATCGACTCGTACTCGCTCAAGTCTATCGCCCGTTTCTTCATCGCGGCATCTTTTTTCTGATGGCCGTTCTCGGGCTGCGGGGCAGGCCTTTCCCTGTGCTCGCTGATGAAGGATGAAAACTCGGGGCCCGACGCCACCTCGGCATCCAGAAGCTCCTCCAGGCGTTTCTGGGAGTATTTCATGATGTCCCACTCAAGCACGCGGGTAAGCTGGTTCAGGTTGTAGGCGATCGCCCCTATTCTTCCGATCGGCTTGTTGTTGTATTCCTCCATGTGCGGCGCGAACATCTCGACGACGCGGTCCCCGGTGAGCTTTTTATTGAATTCAATCGCGTACAGTGACGTCAGCTCGTCCTCGTACGCTTTCTTGAGTCCGCTGATGATGTCGCCCTTGGTCACCACGTAGCCCTCGACTTTCAGAATCTTGTTTTTCCGGTCCTCTTTCACGATGTCGAAGCTGAAAATATGGTTCGCCGCGACCAGCATCCTGAGCAGGCCCGGGATATTGAAGGGGATCAGGTTGAATTTTTTCGTGAGCTCGCCGTACAGGGTATCAGACTGCGGGATCGAGAATATGTCGCGGCCTTCGTTTACGGCCTTGATCTCTTCATAAACGGCGAGGAGGAGTTCTTTAAGCGATTCTATTTTCATGCGCTCTCTTCATTCGGTACGCGTCTTGGCCTGGCTTGATCTTTATCGTCAAACTGGATATCATCGGTGCACACCCGTCATTCTATTGTTTCCGGCAGATACCTCAACAATATTTTTCATTGAGGAAGGATTAAAACTGTATCGCAAAAATAGTAAAATCATCCCTGAAATCCCTTTCAACGGAAGTATTGTCGAGATCGTTTTTTAGATGAGAAATCAGGGCCTCAGGGCCCTCGTTCGAATACCTAACGGCGAGATCCGCGAGAATCCTGCCGCCTTTTTCTACATCAAGGTCCCTGCCGCCAAGGCACTCGATCACGCCGTCGGTGACCATTACCAGAAAATCTCCCGGCTCGAACATGATCACCTTTTCCTCGAAATCCTGGTTCTCGACGATCCCGAGCGCGGAACCCTTCGCGTTGAGCTTCACCATCTCCCCTGTCCTGCTCCTGATGAGGAGCTGGTCCTCATGGCCGGCGCTGCCGTATGTCATGATGTTGTTGTGGGAATCGACGAGAGCGTAGAAAAGCGTGACGAACATTCCGAACTCGGACTCGCGGTATATCAGCCGGTTTATGTTCTTCAGCAGGCGGGAAGGCATGGCGTCGACGTTCATCTCGGCCCGGATGATGTTGCGCGCAGATCCCATAAATATCGCCGCGGGGATTCCCTTTCCCGATATGTCCGCAACGAGCACGGCGTACTTGTTCTCATCGCATTTATACAAATCATAAAAATCCCCGCCGACTTCTTTTGCCGGCCTGTTGTAGGCGGCGAGCCTGTGCTCCCTGAACCGCTCCGGAATTTTTGGTAATATCTTTTTCTGTATCTCGGACGCGATCTCCAGCTCCCGCGAAAGCCTCTTCTGCATTTCGGAAAATTTTCTGTTGCGGACCCCCTGATAGGTTTCGGCGATCTGGCTGCTCGCGGTCGTCAGCACCCGCAGGTCGAACGAATCGAACTTCTCCCTGTTTTTCTTGTCGGTGAGGCTGATCACGCCGATGATATTGTTCTTGTATATGATGGGGATCGAAATGAACGAGCTGGTCTTGTAGTCCTTGTCCCGGGCGAGAACGTGCCGCATTTCTTCCTTTTCGATATCGGTGGCGATGAGGTGCTTGCCTGTGTGAAATACGTGGCCTATGATCGAATTGTCGGGGTCGATCGCGTATCCCCGCCCCAGAAATTCCGGAAGGCCGTACGAAGCTTCGATCCTGAGCTGTGCGCTCTCTTCGTCGTAAATGATGATCGAAGCCTTCTCGACCTCCATCGACTGGGCGAGAGACTGGATGATGTGCGGCAGGATGCTGTCGTCATCGGTCGACTGGGCCACCGCCTGCGAAATGGTGAAGAGGGCGGACAGCTCGTCGATCCGTTTCTGCAGATTGTCGTAAAGCCTCCGGTTGGTTATGGCGAGCGCGGCCTGGTCAGCTATATACTGGCCTTTTTGCAGATCGATGTCGTCGAACGAATCGCGCTCTTTTGAATTGACGATCTCGAGCACGCCGACGAGCTCATCCATCACGATCATGGGGAGGCACAGGATGTTGCGGGTCATGAAATCCGCCTTCATGTCTATTCCCTTGAAGAAGCGGGGATCATTCTGAACGTCATTGACCATCACGGCCTTTCCGGTCTCTGCGACGGTTCCCGCGATTCCCTGTCCCCTGGGGACCCTCTGGCCCTGAATGATATCGCCCTTTTCTCCGACGACCACATTGAAGACCAGGTCCTTGGTTTCGGGATCGCACAACAGCAGGGATGACCCTTCTGCGCGCAGGAGCTCCTTGGTCACGTCCATTATCGAGGCGAGAAGATCCGAAAGGATCATCCCGGAGTTTATCTTTCTGTTGATCGAGCTGATAAGTGAAAATTCGGTTTTCATTCCGCCTTCGCCATTTCCGGTCCTGCCTAAAAAATCGGCTTGTAGTCAAAGTGGTGCACCGCCTGGATCATCCTGAACGTGTGTGTTTTGTGGCGGATGACCATGGAATTGGTGCGCGCGCCCCCGGAAAAATATCTCACCCCGGGAAGGATGAGGCCGTCGGTCACGCCCGTAGCCGAGACCATGATGTCGTCGCCCCTGACCATGTCCGAGACTGTGTATATCATGTCGGGATCGACCCCGAGATCGCGTATCATTGCTCGTTCTTCGTTGTTCTGGAAGCAGTATCTGGCCTGCATGTCGCCATCGAGACATTTCAGGGCAGCGGCTCCCAGCACGCCTTCCTTGGCACCTCCGATACCCATCAGGATATCGATCGCGCTGTCCTCTATCGCTGTGGAAATAGCGCCCGAAATGTCGCCGTCCCTGATGAACTTGATTTTCGCGCCGGTTTTCCTGATCTGCTGCACGTGGCCGCTGTTCCGCTCCCTGTCAAGGACGCATACGGTGATGTCCTCGATGTATTTCCCCTTGGCCCTGGCGACCCTTTTTATGTTCACGTCGACCGGCTGTGTGATGTCGACCAGACCCTTCGCATCCTTGCCGACCGCGATTTTCTCCATGTAAAGGGTGGGAGTGTTGAAAAAAGAATTCCTGTGCCCGAGCGCCATGACGGAGATCGCGTTGTATCCGCCTATGGCGCATGTTTTTTTCCCGTCGAGCGGCTTGACCGCGAGGTCAAGATCGGGGCCGATGCCGTTGCCTGCGGAAGAACCGTCCGCGAGAGGGCTCTGGTTGCAGTCATCCCCGATCACGATCCGGCCGTCGATATCGATCGAGGACAGCACCTTCGCCATTGCTTCGGCGGCGGAAATGTATGAATTATCCTCGTCGCCCTTGCCCATGAATCTGCTGGCGTACAGCGCAGAGGCCTCGGTGAGGCGGACCGCTTCGAGAGTCAGGTTCCTGTCCATGTGTCCTCCGGGTGCAACTGAGAAGGTAGGTCATATTTTACAATGAAAAAATTATTTTCAAGCTATTTTCGTTAAATGAGGCTGTTCAAAAACAGTCACTCAAAGTCGACACAAATTTATTAATTGACTAATTTACTGCACCGGATTATATTATGTGACATAATACTTATATAATCATGGAGCGCATTATGAAGAAGACGATCATGATTATCGGAGGCGGCCTCCTGCAAGTCCCGGTCATCACTGCGGCGAAAAAAATGGGCTGCAGAGTGATTGTGACCGACTACAATCCCGACGCAATAGGGATGAAGGCCGCGGACATCCCCATAGTCATGAGCACCAGGGACATTGAGGGATCGGTGCGCGTGGCGAAATCCCAGAATGAACTGACCCCGATCAAGGCGGTGCTCACCGTGGGCACCGACGCTTCGATGACCGTCGCCGCAGTCGCGAACGCCCTGAACCTGCCCGGCATCAAGTTCGAGGACGCCGAGGCCGCGACCAACAAGATCAAGATGAGAATGCGCTTCAAGGAAAACGACGTTCCCTCGCCGAATTTCCTCCCTGTGTGGTCCCTCTCCGACGCCAAAAAGGCCTGCAAGATACTCGGGTTCCCCCTGGTGATGAAACCGTCCGACAACATGGGCGCCCGGGGCGTGAGCCGCATCGACAATCTCAACCAGGTCTCGGACGCGTTCCAGTTCTCGAAGAGCGCGTCTCCCAGCGGCGAGCTTATCATCGAGGAATACATGGAGGGCCCCGAGCTTTCCATAGATGCCATCATCTACAACAACGAGATAACCTTCACCGGAGTCGCCGACCGCATCATCGAGTATCCGCCCTACTTTGTCGAGACCGGACACACCATGCCCTCTTCACTGCCGAAAAAAATCCAGGACCAGGCATGTGAGGTCATGAGAAAGGGGATCAGGGCGCTGGGCATCACGATCGGCGCGGCGAAAGGCGACATCAAGATAACGAAAGACGGCCCGATGATCGGCGAGCTCGCTGCCAGGCTTTCGGGGGGATTCATGTCCGCCTACACGTATCCCCTTTCTTCAGGCGTGGACCTCATGCGCGCGGCCATCGAAGTCGCCCTCGGCCAGGAGCCCGGCAACCTCGAGCCCGTGCACAGCCGTGTCGCGATCGAACGCGCGATCATAACCAAGCCCGGCATCGTGAAAAAAATAAACGGCCTGGAGGAGGCGCTCAAGGTTCCCGGAATCAAGGAAATCTTTCTGAACATCAAGCCCGGCGAAAAGATCGTCAAGCCGCGGTCCAACGTCGAAAAGGCCGGCCATATCATCGCGGTCGGGAAAACGCTCAAGGAAGTAGAGTCAAAAGTCGCCGACTGCATGAAGGCCCTGACCATCGAGGTCATCGAGGAAAATGAAATTTCCTTGGACACGATAAATTCCGCGGCCAGGGAAAAATTCAAGAAGATATGCTATGTGTGCAAAAACTGCGACGGCAGGGACTGCCCGACCGGCGTGCCGGGCATGGGAGGGGTCGGCACCGGCGAATCATTCAGGCGCAACATCGAATCGCTGCAGCAGTACAAGATCACTACCAGGCTTATCCACGACGTCACCGAGCCTGACACATCTACGACATTTCTCGGACACAAACTCTCGCTCCCGGTAATGGCGGCGCCGATCACCGGATCGGTGACCAACATGGGCGGCGCGATCGACGAGCTCGAGTACAACAGGGCCGTGGTCGAGGGCTGCCTGAAGGCAGGGACCATCGCTTTCGTCGGAGACGGCGCGACCCCGACCAAGTACAAGATAGCCTTGCAGGCAATATCCGAATTCAAAGGGATGGGCATACCCATTTTCAAACCACGGAGCGATAACGCCGACATTCTCATGCGCATACGAGCAGCTGAGGACAGCGGAGCGATCGCCGTCGGAATGGATATCGACGCCGTAGTTTTCAAGACCATGGAGCTCAAAAACCAGTCGGTCGGCCCCAAGGGGATGAAATCGCTCGAGGAGCTCGTTTCGGCGACAAAGCTTCCCTTTATCCTGAAAGGAATCATGACACCCGAAGACGCGGCCATGGCGATTGATGTCGGGGTCAAATCGATCATAGTCTCAAATCACGGCGGGCGCGTTCTCGACGAAATGGCAGGATCCATGGACGTGATCGAGGAAATCGTCGACGAAGTCAGAGGACGGATGGAAATACTGGTCGACGGCGGATTCAGGAAGGGCGCGGACATACTCAAGGCTCTCGCTCTCGGGGCGCGGGCCGTTCTCATAGGGCGTCCGGTCGCCATCGCGGTCGTCGGTATGGGCTGCGAAGGGACAGCTTTTTACCTGCGCCAGCTGAAACGCGACCTGGAAAAAGCCATGATTCTTACCGGGAGCCCGAAAGTATCCGATATTTCAAGAAACGTTGTCCGAAAAATTCAGAGCGTTTAATTCGAGCCAATTTTTCCGGGTTCGCCGGCAGGATAAAAATCTTTCAACCGGTTCTTTTCGCAGTCCCTCGCGAATGAGACTATATCAGCCGAATACCTGCCGACTCTCAAAAGAGCGCCGAAGGCCTCGGCGTAACGGTCTTCATCGATTTCCCGGCAATCCCTGAGTATCCGTGCGACGAGAAGGGCGTTGATATACGGGATTCCCATGTCCCGGCAGATACGGTCCCCCCTTCCGTCATCCATGATGATAAAAATCCCGGATCCCGAAAGATACAGCGCGATCGAGTCCCGCTCGCCCTGTCCCAGCCGCGACAGTTCAGGGATGCCGTACTCCCTGGTTTCGTTTTCAGCAGTTTTCAGACTGCCCGCTGCAAGCGCGTTTGTAAAATGCGACGATCCGTCGTGGCCTGATCTGGTAAGCTCGCCTGCCACGCTCGGCGTCACGATGAGATCGTACGCAGCAGCGGCGCAGTCGAAAATTCCGGCCTTGAAGAGAAGAATCGCGGACGATGAATCTATGATCACGCCCTTTCTATCTGCCATAACAGACATATGACGCCCAGAAATACGGATTTGAAATTTTCTTCATTCCATCATCGTACTCTTTTAAGTCAGCGTACAGTCCATCCATATCGCCCTGCTCCGGGCTTCTTGAGATAAACGACCGTTTGACCTGCGCCAGCGTTTCCGCCGGGTCATATTCATCCCGTTCGATCCCCGAGTAAAGTCTCTTCAAAAACAACACGCGGGCCTTGTCTTCCACCGGCCACAGCGGGATGGCCACGCCGCGGCAGCCCGCTTCCATGAGCGAAGCGCAGACGAGCCCGGCCGGCTCGCCCGGATTCATCATCGCTCTTCCCGCCGACGATACGGTCGCGAACCCGGTGTTGAAATCGAGGCCTGACAGCTCCTTCATGTTCACGAGTCCGTCGTTATTTTTATCCGACGCGGCGAAAAGCAGGGAAGAAAGGGAATGCACCAGCGGATTCGAAACCCATGCGCATCCGAGATGCACAGCCCGGGCGGCGTCCCTTCCCTTGACGCCGAAATGAATCCGCAGCTTTTCTTCCCCTGCAGTCAATGATATCCGGTTCCCGATACTCAGCCAGTTTTCGACCATTCCGATCTCCTCCCGGGCATGGGGGATTCCGGTATTCCCGAACATCCCGAAATATTCAGCGTCGTTTTTCAGGCTCTCGCCTCTGCGCAGTTTTCCGAGCGCCTCGGTTTTCATGAACTCCCAGTTGCGCCGCGAATCGATCACCGGTTCCGGCCGTGAAACCGGTTCCTGTTTCTCGGCCCATACTGCGATGTTTTTTTCGTGTGAGCCCTTTTCCGGCGCATCCCCGGGAAACACGAGATACAGGTGCTCGAACGAATGCTTTTCCACCAGGTAAGTTCCGTCTGGCCTGACAAGCGTCTCGAAGGGGAAAGACCTGAGAGCATCCTCGGACAGGACGTATATTTTTTTTATCGCTGAAATGCGGACATCGATCCCCCTGAATAGAAACCGGTGCAGGTCCTTTCCCAGCTCAAGGATCATTTTCTGTTCGTCCTGCGTAATCTCTTTTTTCATCAAAAGAGATACGTAATAAAATATTATCCTCTGAAAATCGTAATGATAGTTATGAAGTGACGCGCCTTTCATGACGTTCAATATCTGCATCATCGTTCTGCTGTAGGCATTGATCTCGGCCCCATAGGTCCCGTAAAAATATTTCACCATTTCTTTTTTATCGAAGTTGAGAGCTGAAGCCCCGGACGCGTCCTTTATCAGGACCAAAGGCTCATCCCACGCGACATTTACGAAAGCGATAAAGGCCGCGCCTTCCGGAATCACGGCCTTTTGTTCCCCGTCTCCGCCTTTCTTCCCGGAGACCGGACCGGTTCCAATATACGCAGAGCATTCCCTTCGTGATTTGTCCAGCATAGCCTCGAATGCTTTCTCGATGGTCCCGGACTTCACCAGCGCAGCGACCAGCCAGCTGTATGCCTCGCGCTCCTGTTCGCCCGGCTCTTTTCCCCGCGATCCGGCCTGCTCCATGATATCAATCGCTTTCCTGAAAATATCGGCAGCCTCCGCATATTGCCCGGACATGTATCTCCCGCGGCCCAGAAAATCGTAATCCCGGGCGAGCCCTTCCCTGTTCCCGATCGATTCGTCTATGCCGGCCGCCTGCTGCAGATATTTCTGCGCTTCTCCGTATCGCTTCATGTAAAGAAGCACCCTTCCCGCGTTCCGAAAATTTTCGGCCCTGGAAAGCCTTCCCGCCGACTCTTTACCGGATTTGAGGGCGATTTGAAAATAATTATAGGCTTCGTCGTACATTCCCCTTGCCTCGTAGAACATGCCTATGTCGGCCAGGCGCGACATCGCAGCCTCGGTATCGCCGCCGCCCTCGGCCTCCGCAGCTTTGAGGTAATTTTCGAGAGCCCGTTCATACTGTCCCATCGAATCATAGGTCCTGCCGATCTGGCTGAAAACATGCGACATGTTTTTAAGATCTCCCGTGTCCTTCATCGCGTTGAGAGAATCCTCGCTGAACGCCAGCGCCTTTTCATACTCGCCTTTCTGGTGGTGCGCCTCTGCGAGCCTGAACAGTCGCGACGGGACCTTTTCGCCGTTGTCCTTTCTGTCAATCTCCAGGGCCCGCGTGTACAGGTCTATTGCCTCGTTGAGTCTGCCCATCACATGATATGCAGAGGCCATGTTCGCATAATCGGAAGACAGATGCTTTTTTACCGGCCCTTTTTCGTCGATCTCCCGGGCCTTTGTGAAGCACGCAAGCGCCTGCCTGAAATCTCCCGAGAAGAACCTGGCCGTGCCCAGATTGTTCAGCAGAGCCGCCCTGTTCTCCTCGATATCGGCGCTTCCCAGGTTCTCAATGGCCTGCTGATAATGCTCGGCGCTCTGCGCGAATTCACCCCTGTCGCGGTAGACCCCGGCGATGCCGTTCAATGCTGCAACCGTCCTGTCAGCCCGATTGATCCTTGTCTCGATTTCAAGCGACCCCCTGAATGATTCGATAGCGCGGTCATATTCCTTGTGCTCATGATACATTCTCCCTAAACCGAACAAGGCTTCCGACTCCGAAGCCTGGTCCCCTATGCGGGACGAAAACTCGATGATCATGCGATAGCACTTCTCGGCCCGCTCAATGTCGCCGGTCATGACGTACAGGCCGCCGAGCTCCTTGAGCTGCGAGAGATATTCGCCGTTCCTGACATTCCCGCTTTTTCTTTCAGCGATGACTGCCGCTGTCAGGTGGTCGATCGCATCCTTGTATTTCTTTTCCTTCTTGCTCGCCATGGCCCTGTTCCAGTACCCATCTGCCTGGTCATGAAACTGGTTTGTAAAGCCCGCGGTAATCGATATAAGGAGGCACATGACGGCAATTAATGATTTTTCGGGAAGATGTTTCATGCTGTCCTCATGGTTAAAGGCGGTCGGTATAGTGTAAGCTTCGCGGGGATAGTATTATCCGCCCCGCAACACCGCCATTACGATTATGGCTTTTTCTGTGCTGTCCTGCAATGAATTTTTAGACGGGATTGCGCTGATTTTTTTAACAGCTCATGAAATGGTTATATTGATCCGGCGGGATTGAATTTCAGCTGTCATCGAAACTGAAGTCATTCGCTCTTCGAGGGTGAGGCACCTACCCGCTTTCGCGGG
>ERZ795054.860-NODE-860-length-32763-cov-5.028097_pt1 | contig 32763 bp, 30 predicted proteins | sample MGYA00375138_ERZ795054 | MGnify/ENA primary metagenome ERZ795054 (study PRJEB30183, sample SAMN05720215) | anaerobic digester metagenome | isolation source: active sludge of municipal wastewater-treating anaerobic digesters | place: USA | collected 2014-12-23 ... | reverse complement strand
GGGCTGGATAAAGAGGCCCTCGTCAAGAACAGGTGGTTCCTTTACGCCTGGATGCTGGCCGGTCCCGCCGCCTACTTGGCCGTGGAGGCAGGGTGGATCGTCCGTGAGATGGGGCGACAGCCCTGGATCATTCAGGGGATAATGCGGACCCGCGACGCGGTTTCCCAGTTGCCGGCGGAACATGTCGCCCTGACCTTCAGCGCCTATGTGATCGGTTATTCGGTCCTTTTCATGATTTTTCTCTATGTTGCGGCGCGCATCATCGCCCGGGGGCCCGATCTGGAATCGCCGGCGGCAACCGTCGGCCATGCAGCCTCTTCCCGGCGGGGAGTGAAGAATGATTAATGAATGCTGGCAACCCTATATCGGCTACGCCTGGATTCTTGTCCTGGCCTTGGTTTTCCTCACCTACCTGATTTCGGACGGCCTGGTCTCCGGCATCGGCATCTTGAGTTTGTGGATACGCGATCAGCAAGTCTTGTCGGACATGACGGAAAGCTTTTCCGGCGTGTGGCACACCCACCAGACCTGGCTGGTCGTCTTCGCCGGTCTTTTGTTCGGATCTTTTCCCGTGGTCTTCGGCCGTGTTTTGTCGGTTTTGTATCTGCCTGCCTTTCTGCTCATCCTGGGACTGGTCATCCGAGGCATCGCCATTGAGCTCCTGTAATTAAACGAGTCTCGGCGGCTCTGGACGTTCTTTTTCGCCTTGGGCAGCATCATTCTCACGCTTTCCCAGGCGATGGTAGTCGTCCTGACCCTGCAAATTGTTTTTTACTCTGCCTTTTCCCGGCTGCCCGCGTCGGCCTTGATGGCCAACGTTTTCACCTTCGGCCTGACCATGACCCTGATCTTTTCCTATATCCTCTTCGGCGCCACGTACCTGATCGGCAAAACTTCGGGGGACAACCAGACCCTTTTCTACATCATCGCCCGCAAAGTCGCCGTTTTTCTCATCGTTGCCGCCATTTGCGTCATCGTGGGCCTCAGCATTCCTCAACCGCAGCATCCGATTATCCTGTACACCGCTTTCGGCGTCACCCTGATCCTCTCCCTGATCCTGTTCCGCTGCCTGATGCAGGGAAAGGAAAAGCCCCTTTTCTTTCTGGCGGTTGCCTGCTTCATCGCCCTTTTTGTGGCCCTGCTCAGCACGTATCCGGGACTCCTTCCAGCCCTTGCGTCCATCCCGCTGTTCGTTTCCTCCGCGAAATCCCAGATCACGCTGCTGACCGTCTTCTGCCTCGTCCTGCCGGTGATTATCATTTATAATATCTTTCAGTACCGCGTCTTTCGCGGGAAAGTGGACGAAGGAAACCATCAGAATTACTGATCCCTTCAACCTGTCTTTCGCAGTGTGTGCTGTGATGCATTGAGCACATCAGATATCCCCTTACCTTGGCTGTATATCCACAGAAACATTTGAAAATAAGAAGATTCTTGCCATTTTAAATACGCTATTTACAAATAATCTATTTCGTCTACAATGTGAGTAAACACTCACTTTACAAAGGGCATGTATGACATCAGTAAAAGTCAGCGGTCAGATAAGACGCAGGCAGATAGTCGATGCGACACTGAAAATCATATCAGAGAAAGGGGTAAACAATCTGACGACGGCGGCCATAGCAAATGAGGTCGGCATGTCGGAAGCCAATCTATATCGCCATTTTGTCAACAAAGAGGAAATCCTCAGGGAAACAGTCGCACTGATCGGCGAAGGGCTGCACGGCAATATTGAAAAGGTGTTCCATTCCGGAGAAAGCCCATTGGCGTGCTTGCGTGAGATTTATTTGCTTCACCTTGATTTTGTGGAAAATAATGCCGGAATTCCACGGCTTGTTTTTTCCGAGGAAATTCATGGCGGCAACAGTATCCTCAAAGAAATCATGTTCAATACCGTAAATGGGTATGCAGCGAAGCTGGATTCGTTGTTCCGGAACGGGCAAGTTGCGGGGCTTATTGAAAAAGGCCTCGATCCGTCCTGCTGTGCTTTAACCATGATCGGCATGGTGCAGGTGACCATATTGCGATGGTCTTTGAGCGGATTTAGCTTTTCCCTGAAAAAGGAAGGTTTAAATCTCTGGAATAACTTTGAGAAATGCCTCGTGACCAAAGACCGGCTGAATCGCGCAGGTAGTCATTGAACCGGTTATTGCGGAAAAAAATGAATATTTGATTGGACAGAAAAACTCATGACCAAACGAAAACGAAGGAAAGGAGAAAAAAATGAAAGAAATCCCGATTAAAAACAATGTTTCCTGGATAGGTAAAATCGACTGGGAACTCAGGCGCTTTCACGGTGACGAGTATTCGACGCATCGTGGATCGACGTACAATTCATATCTTATTAAAGAAAAGAAGGTGGCGTTGATCGATACAGTCTGGAATCCGTTCGCCAAGGAGTACGTGGAGAATCTTGCCAAAATTATTCCCCTCGACAAGATCGACTATGTCATCGCCAATCACGCGGAGAGCGACCACAGCGGCGCCCTGCCCGAACTGATGCGGCACATACCCGACAAACCGATCTACTGCACCGCCAACGGCGTAAAGTCACTCAAGGGCCACTATCACAAAGACTGGAACTTCCAGGTCGTTAAAACGGGCGACCAGTTGGATCTGGGGGACAAGAAGCTGATTTTTGTCGAAGCGATGATGCTGCACTGGCCCGACAGCATGTTCTGTTACCTGACCGGTGACAACATCCTCTTCAGCAACGACGCATTCGGTCAGCATTATGCCTCCGAATTTATGTTCAATGACCTGGTGGATGAGGCGGAGTTGATGAGCGAATGCATTAAATATTACGCCAACATCCTGACCCCCTTCAGTCCGCTGGTGGACAAGAAGATCAAGGAAATCCTGGCTTTCAATCTGCCGGTGGACATGATCTGCACAAGCCACGGCGTCATCTGGCGGGACAACCCGACTCAGATCGTGGGTAAGTATGTCGAATGGGCGGGCAACTATAAGGAAAACCAGATCACCATTCTCTACGACACCATGTGGAACGCCACAAGAATCATGGCGGAGACCATCGCCAACGGCATCAAGTCCGCTGATCCGAATGTAAACATCAAGCTCTTCAACCTTTCGAAATCAGATAAGAATGATGCCATCACGGAAGTATTTAAATCAAAAGGCATCTTGGTCGGGTCACCCACCATTAACCGGGGCATTCTGACGGCGGTCGCTTCCTTCCTTGAAGAAATCAGGGGTCTCCGGTTTGCCGGGAAAAAGGCGGCGGTCTTCGGCTCTTACGGCTGGAGCGGCGAATCGCCGAAGGTGCTGGCGGAGCATCTGGAGAAATCAGGTTTTCAACTTGTTGACGAAGGGTTGAAGGTCATGTGGAATCCCGATGAAGCAGGTCTAAAACAGTGTTTTGAGTTTGGGCAGAAGCTGGCCGGGCTGTTGTCCTGAGAAAATTGCCGGTCTGGACATTAAGACGTTTTTAGCTTCTGGATCACTTCGTCTTGAAAAATAGATTGTAGGAGGTTGTCATGGAGATGAAAGCCAGCCGGCAATTAAGAGACGAGCATGAGGGCATCCGCATGATGCTTCGGATCATGGAAGCCATGAGAAAGCAAGCCCAGGATAGCGGTGATTTGGATAAAGATCATTTCACCGCTATCCTGGAATTTTTGCAGGTATTCGTGGATCGTTGTCATCACGCCAAGGAAGAGGAGCTTCTCTTCCCTGCACTGGAAGCTGCAGGGGTTCCCAGGGATGGCGGCCCCATCGGTGTCATGCTTTATGAGCACGCGCTGGGCAGAGATCTGGTCAAAGCCATGGACGGATCCTACAGGGCTTACAATCAGGGCGATAGGTCGGCCATTAAGGATATTTTTTACAATATCCAGGATTATATTGCCCTTTTGTCCGGGCATATCGATAAAGAGAACGGCGTCCTGTTCGATATGGCGGATCACATGCTCGACGAAACGAAACAGAGCGCATTGCAGGAGGGGTTTGACCGGATTGAAGAAGAACGCATCGGCGCCGGTAAGCACGAGGCGTTCCACGCATTGATTCAGACCCTTGGCAACACATACCTGAGTTGAACCGTAACGGTCAACCCGAAGACTATGACGAAGCCTTAACGGGAGGTGAATTGATGAACTCACCAAGATTAAAGGCGTTCTTCCTGTTTTTTCTTGTCCTGACGTTTGGCGTTCTCATCTTCGGCGGTTACCTCATAAACAGAGAAAAGCCCCCAATTCCGCAAAAGATTGTCAGTGATGATGAAAAAACCATCATCACCCTTGAGGACATTCTCAACGGCCAGAATTACTATTTCAGTCGCGGCGGCCAGCATATGGGGACGATCTGGGGGCACGGCTCCTACCTTGCCCCGGACTGGTCGGCTGATTATCTGCATCGCATGGGTCTTTACCTGGCTGCCCGCCATCACGGTCTTTCACCCGGACAGGCAAAAGACTTTACGCAAGCCGATTTTGATCGCCTGGAGCCGACCGAACAGGCGCGTCTGCAAATCCTGGTCAAGCAGGAAATCAAAACAAACCGGTACAATCCTCAAGCCGGGGTACTGCATTTCACGGCATTTCAAGCCGACGCGTTTCGCGTCCTGGCGGAATATTACACGGACCTGTTTGCAAAGGGTGACGAGCGAATCAGCCTGCAGCCCGGCATCGTCCAAACGGAAGAACAGGGGAAGCAGATTTCAAGCTTCTTCGCCTGGCTTGCCTGGGCGGCGGGAACGCTTCGGCCGGATGCGCCGCATACGTACACCAGCAACTGGCCGTACGATCCTCTGGTCGGCAATGAACCGCTGCCCGACACCCTCATCTGGTCGATTGTCAGCGTTATTCTCCTGATTTTTGCTATTGCGGCGGCCTTGTTCGTCTATCAGCGCTATGTGGGACAGGACGCATATGATGCCACCCGCCTCAAGATGGACTTTGCCGAACCGAAGCCGACGCCAAGTCAGAAAGCCACATTAATCTATTTCCTGACGGCGGTCCTGCTTTTTATCATCCAGATCGGCCTGGGGTCACTGACGGCCCATTATACGGTGGAAGGCAATGCATTTTACGGCGTTTCCTTGTCCGGCATTCTGCCTTATGTGACGTCGCGCACGTGGCATGTACAACTGGCCGTCTTTTTTATCGCCACCTGTTTTCTGGCCGCCGGACTTTTTATCGGACCGTTCGTCGGCAGAGAGCCAAAAGGTCAGGCCGGATGGGTATGGGCTCTGTTTGCGGCAATCGTGGTGGTCGTCGTCGGAAGTCTGTCCGGAACATGGGTTTCGATTTATGGCTTGCTGGGGGGAAATGGATTTCTTCTCGGTCATCAGGGTTACGAGTATATCGAGCTGGGGCGGATTTGGCAGCTTCTGCTGATTGCCGGAATGCTCATCTGGCTGGTTCTGGTCTGGCGGGCAATACGCCCTGCCCTGCAAAGTGAACACGACAGCGGCGGCCTGACCCATATGCTCCTGTACAGCGCCATTACGATTCCGCTTTTTTATATGGCGGGGCTTTTTTATGGTAAGGGCAGCCATCTTTCCGACGCGGAATACTGGCGATGGTGGGTTGTTCACCTCTGGGTCGAAGGATTCTTCGAGGTATTCGCCACGGTGGTCATGGCCTTTTTGCTTTCGTACATCGGCGCCGTAAGCAGGAAATTTGCCCTGACGAGTGTGTATTTCATCATCTTTCTTTATCTGGGAAGCGGCGTGATCGGGACATTCCATCATCTCTACTGGACGGGGACACCCACCGTCATCGTTGCGCTGGGCGCCGTCTTTTCGGCGTTGGAAGTCGTTCCGCTTACCCTTCTCGGCTTCGAAGCGGCCCACAACCTCCGGGTCATTGAAACCGGAGGAAAGGCCTTCGCATATCGCTGGCCGATCTATTTTTTTACCTCGGTTGCGTTCTGGAATCTTGTCGGCGCCGGCGTATTCGGGTTTCTGATCAAGCCGCCCATTGTGCTTTACTATGCCCAGGGCATCTATACGACCCCCATCCATTCCCATACCGCACTTTTCGGCGTGTACGGCATGCTGGCGATTTCTTTGCTGCTCTTCTCTGTCCGCCATATCTTATCCCGCGCGGCCTGGTCGGATCGGATGCTCAAATGGAGTTTCTGGGGATTAAACGGCGGACTGGCCGCAATGGCAACCTTCTGTCTGATCCCGACCGGTTTTTACCAGTTTTATTACGCGGTCAAGTACGGCCTGTGGTATGCCCGCAGCCCGGAAATCACAACCGGCGAGGTCATCCGCATGCTGAGCTGGGCGCGTCTGGTCCCTGATGTGATCTTCTCCATCGGCGCGTTTGCGTTGTTGTTGTTTCTCATCCGTGGAATCTGGTTAAGTTTTCTGAAAAGATGATCCGGTTTCCCTGGACCTGATTCACATGGAGGAAATATGAAGATCGACATACGGACAAAACGCATTTATGAAGCGGCAGACCCGGAAGACGGGTATCGCGTCCTTGTGGATCGCTTATGGCCGCGGGGCGTTGCAAAATCGCATGCGGCTGTTGACCTCTGGTTGAAAGAAATTGCGCCAAGCACGGCTCTGAGGCAATGGTTCAATCACGATCCTTCGAAGTGGACGGCCTTCAAAAGTGCCTATTTCCAGGAGCTTGACGGCAAAGCGGACCTCGTGGCAACGTTGCTTGAAAAAGCGGCACCCGGCCGTTTGACATTCCTGTTTTCGGCAAGAGACCTGAAACATAATCAGGCGATCGCCTTAAAAGAATATCTGATTGGCGATGATGAGGTCAGACCAGACTAACTATCCAAGGAAACGGCAACCATGTCCATAAGCGTCCGTTCGATCTACCGCTACCCGATCAAGGGACTGAGTCCTAAGGCGTTAACGCAGGTGATGTTCTCTGCCGGTCAGGGTATACCGAATGATCGGCTTGTTGTGTTAAAACAGCGGCGAATCCGGAGACCGCTGAACGTGACCTGGACATTCCCGGCATCCTGCAAAAGGCATCCGGACACAACCATTCGGGCGTTAATGCAGAAGTGGTTGAGGATGGCATTGTGGCGTCCGGTGATTTAATGGAGATATTGAACTAAGATTTAGTGGGGTGGGCTGAGCCTACCCTGCCCTGCTGTTCTGATAAATTCAGATAGCGGTAGTCGATGACTTGCCATAGGGAGCATCCCATGAAAAAAGACGAACAACTTCGGATCATTAGAAAGAATGTAGAAGCCTGGAATCAGTTGAGACTGGAAAATTCCTCGCTGTATCCTGACCTCAGCAAGGTGAATCTTTACAAGGCCAACCTCGGGAAGGCAAACCTCCGGTCCGCAAAACTGATGGAAACCGAGCTCACCCGGGCCAATCTCAATGGGGCCGATCTGCGCGAGGCCGATCTGCGGGGCGCCGATCTCCGTGAAGCCGACCTCCGGGGAACCAACCTGAGTAAGGCCGATCTCGACGGAGCCAATCTCGCGGGTGCCTTTCTAATCGGCTCCAACCTCAGTGAGGCCAATCTCACAAATGCCGATCTCAGCGAAGCCGACCTGAAACGGGTCAACCTCAGTCACGCCCATGTGGGAATGGCTAATTTCAGCGGGGCCAACCTCAAAGAAGCAGATCTCAGCGCGGCCGACATGACCGGGTGTATTCTGGATGGCGTTAATTTCATTCTGGCAAACTTATCCGGTGCGAATGTAACCGGCGCTTCCTTCTGGGACATCGCGAATGCCGGGTGGAAACTAGACGGCATCAAAGCCCGTCATGTCTATTTTTGCCGGGGCCTGCAAACAGAACGGGAGAAGTACCGGCAGAATTTTGAGGAAGGGCAGTTTGAGGCGCTGCACAGGACGCTGCCGACGCTGGAGCTGGTCTTTGAAAAAGGACTGAGTCTGCCGGGGTTCTTTGCCTTGAACACGTTGATTGAGAAGATCGGAAAGAATAATCCCAATCTTTGCATCAAACTGGCCCGTATCGCCCAAAACGAATTCGGCGCCATCGTGGGGTTGACCGTATGCAAGGACGCGTTCCTCCCTGAAGCGGCCAAACGTATCCGGGACGCCATTGACCATTTCAACAGGGGCATTTCCGCCAACATATTCATGCCGCAACTTTCGCAGATGCTGGCGGCAGATACTGTAAAAGCTTTGGAAAAAGCATTGAAGGCGCAGCCGGACAATGTTGTCATCAACCTGGACCAGCCCATCATTACCTTGATAAAGACTGACGGTTCGAGCAGCCCGCTTTAGTTTGATGGTGGACGGGACCCACTCTATCCAGCAAGAGGATCATCGATTTCACATATCACATCTTTTTGCAGATATTTATTGACGAACAAGAACGCACTTTCTATATTGCCTCGCGGAAAAAAGTTTCTGTAAAGGAGACGGTTGTCCAAACCATGTTTAAAAGATGCCCTTGGCCACGATACCGGACATCCCATGGGTCCACTATAAATAACTAATATCTCATCATATTTCGGAGAAATAAATATGAATAGCTTTTTATGTACAAAAGAAAAAACAAGGTTTTTGATGCTCATTGTTTTGCTTTTCTTCATGGTCGCCCTGATGTGGTCTTGCGTGCCCGTAAACGGGTCCATCAAGAAAACTGAAAAAAGGTGGAATAAGCCCGAGTTTACCCAGCAGGAGTTTGCCAAAGATAAATACGAGTGCATACAGCAGGCGCAACAAACGGAATATCGGGCAATCGGGTCATCCGGCATATTCCAACCGGGGTCCGCCTCTGGCACGAACGTAACAAATCAGAATCTTTTCAAGTTATGCATGGAAGCGCGTGGTTGGAAAGAGATTGCCCAAGAAATAATTTCTGACGATTTCACCGGCAAAACGACGATCACCTATGCGAATGGAGCCAGATACGAGGGAGACTTTGTTAATGGAAAACCCCAGGGCAAAGGAACGATGACCCTCCCGGATGGCAGCAAATATGAAGGCGATTTTTTTAATGACGACCTCCACGGCAGAGGAATTCTCAGTGCTCCGGATGGCCGCAAATACGAGGGTGACTTTGTTAATGGCAAACGCCACGGCAGAGGAACCTATACCTGTAGTAATGGCAAGCAGTTCACCGGTAATTTTGAAAAAGGCAACCCCATCGGGTTTACGATAAATTGTGATACGGAAGAGCAATCAAATAAACCGGCCATTGAAAATTCAGCAATAAAGCCGAATAATTCTTCATCAACACAGCCAACATCAGAAAATTCAAACAAATCCGAAGCGTTATACTTTCATAAATTACGTGATTTAAAAAAACTGAAAGATGAAGGACTGATAACGGATAAAGAGTATGAGCAAAAAAGGAAAGCAATTATTGATGCCATGTAATTTATAAATTACCTGTGATTGTGAGAATCATTAAGGAACATTAAAGGGGCGGGCCAAGTCAACTATCCGTATTTGTTTATAACAGCATGAAATAAAGACCAGTTTTGAACCTTAAACGGCCCATTGCAGGCCCGAAATCACCCATCGCAATCGAGGGCAAACGCAAGGGTAGCCCGTACGTGACAAAATCTAAAAGACGCGATTTCATAGCGGTAATTTTTTATTTCACCAGATTTATTCCCCCACAGCAAGACCTTCCTGAATCAGATCCAGAACATGCTGTTTTTCTTCCGGAAACTTGTAGCCCTCATAATCCTGGTGAAAGCGGAGATTTAGGGGGAGGCAGGGTGGGCTGTGCCTACCCTGCCCTGAAAAACGTTTTTGTTTCTAAATCTGCGCCTTTTTACACATTTCCCGGGCAAAGGCCTCCGCATCTTGAAGGTCAGCGGCTGTGGGGTGCTCATGGGCGCTGTGGGCTTCGTCTGCCCACGCTTCATGCTGAAGCTGTTTTGCCAGCGCATCGATCAATTCGGGTTTTACCTTTCCACGGCACCCGAACGTTCCCATTAATTTTGTCTGCGTCGTCATACCCAAGGCGTCTTCCAATGCCTGTCTTGGAAATTTACCGCCCCTTAGTGATCCGTGCGTGGTAAAAAACGCCACTTTCTGATCCTTCGCCAGTTTCTTCAGGAAAGGTTTTGCTTTGGCCGGCACACTGTGCCCCTGGACTGGAAATCCACAAAAGATGAGTTCATATCCGATTGCATCCAAACTTTCATCTATCGGTTTAATCTCTTTTTCACATTGAAGGGCATCGAATATTGCCCGAGCAACCTTTTCGGTATTTCCGGTCTGGGAAAAGTAAGCGACTAAAACCTTTTTCATCGTGATCTCCTTTGTGAAAATAATTTTGGGCCAAGCTAGCGTAGTTTGAATTTAATTTCAAGACGGAAATCATGCCGGATGTTAAAACGGCAAACGCTTAAGATAAGGACAGGCCTGAAATCACCCATTTCAATTTCAGAGCAACCGTAAGGGTTGCCCCTACGTCGATGTGCCGTTATTCACCCACGGCAAGCCCTTCCTGAATCAGATCCAGAACGTGCTGTTTTTCTTGGGGAAACTTGTAGCCCTCGTAATCCTGGTGAAACAGCAGACCGCCACGCCGGTTCCGCCAGGAGTTCATCATGTGGTCAAAACAGACACGCGACGTCACATCCAGCCCCTCGATCGTCACGCGCAACTCTTCCAGGCGCTCATGGCGTGAACTGACTTTCAGCTTCCCCTGCGCAAGCTCCTCGTAAATCGGCGTGCGGGAGCTGGGAACGAAGGGACGGGAGCGAATGTAGTGGGGATTTATGGCGGTGAGAACACGCGCCGTGTCTTCCGCGTGCTGCCGCGAGAGTTCCATGCCGGCCAGACCGGGCATCCAGTATTCGGAAAGCTGAAAACCCGCCTCCACGGCCTTTCTGCCGCCTTCAATCAGTTCGGCGCTCGTCACACCCTTGCGGATAACAGCCAGCACTTCATCATTCCCGGATTCCAGTCCGACATGGAGGCGATCGAGCCCGGCTTCCCGGATGGCCTTCAGTTCTTCCAGTTTTCTCTGGGCCAGCGTCTTGGACCGGGCATAGGAGGTGACCCTCTCCAGGGTTTTCAATGTTTGCCGCAGATGTTTGAGCACCTCGACCAGCTCAGTCGGCCGCATGATGACGGTGTTGGCGTCCTGCAGGAAGGCAGTCTTCCCTCCCGAAGCCTGCCAGTTGAAAACCGTGACAAAGCAGTAGTTGTCATAAAGGGAGGGCTCCGCCTGTAACAGGACACTGCCCACCTCCCGGGTGATCCGGCCGTCGTAGCCCATCTTGATCGAAACGGCGGCAAGTTCATCGCTTATCTGCTTTACGGCGTCGATATCCGCTTTGATGTCGCTGACGCTGCGCAGCACAAAGGTCTCTCCCTTGTACATTTCGCAGAACGTGCATTTATTCCACGGGCAATTCTCGGTAATTCTCAAGAGCAGCGACGCGCTGCCGCCCTCGCTGGGTGGACGGTAAACCCCAATAGCAAACGACAGGTTTGCAATCTTCCTCGCGCTCTCCCGGTATGTATGGTTGCTTTTTAAAAACGCCATAAATTCCCCTTATTAATTTGTACTGGTTCAAGGCTCATCAACTCGTCAGAAAGTCTTCTAACAACACAAAAGGATTTATTGCAAGAAAAGGTCGCTGCCGGCATCGACGTATCATGCTAAGAATATGCTTTCTTCCGTACATGCCCGGCAACTTTTTTGCGCTGCTGCGGTAACATAATACTCATTTCAACTTTGACAAGAAAAGCCGCTCCAGCTTGCAGAAATATTCACGCGGCAAACGCCAGGGCTGCCCCTACGTCAATGAACAGGTGGGCAATTGGCGGTGCAACGCCCGTCCGTCTGCCGGATTCCCTCCTGTTTTGGATTGCTTTGCCTTGCTCCTGCCGGAATTTCGCCTTGACAAACCCCACCCCTTGTGATTAAAAGAGCGGCTCAATAATTTGACGGGGCATTAAAATGAAATTAAATCTGACGGTAAAGAGCAATACAAAGCGAAAAAGAACGCACGGCTTTCTGGTGAGAATGGCGACCAAATCAGGGCGCCAGGTTTTGAATCGGCGACGGGCCAAAGGCAGAAAAAGACTGACCGTATAACCCTCCTGCCATGATCTCACGGCGGACAACCTTCATTCGGGTTATAACCACATCGCCTTTATGGGTTCTGAAACCTTCCGGAAAGCGGAGAAAATTCTCAAAAGAAAAGATTATCTGGCCATCCAGCAGCATGGCCTTCGGAGTTATACGAGAAATTTCGTCGTGGTGAAAAGCAGAAACGAAACAGGAGTGAATCGGCTGGGCATTTCAGTTTCCAAAAAGGCAGGCAGCGCAGTAAAACGGAATCGTCTCAAGCGTTTGATCAGAGAGTTCTTTCGACTTCACAAAAACACGATCACCGGTTCCCAGGATTTCATCATCATTACGAAAAAAGGAATCCCGCATACCTTGACCTATTGGGACGTCTGTCAGGAACTGAAAGACCATCTCATTACCAGAGCAGATGATCAATCATGTCATTAATTTGATCCTCGGCAAGCCGCTTATCGGTTTGGTCAGGATTTATCAGCTTTTTCTTTCGCCACTCTTTCCCCGGAGCTGCCGTTTTTATCCGTCCTGTTCAGAATATATGATTACGGCCATCAGGATGTACGGCCCTTTTATCGGAATGCTCAAAGGCTGCGCCAGGTTACTCCGTTGTCACCCCTTTCATCCCGGCGGCTATGACCCTGTGAAGTAGACCTCTTATTGGAGAAATCTTATGGAAAAAAGGACCCTTCTCGCCATCGCCCTTTCCGTTGTGGTGGTCTTCATTTATCAATTCTTTTTCGCACCGAAACCAACGCCCAAGCAACCGGCTAAGACGCCCAGCGCCATCGAAGCGCCCCAGCAGCAGGCAAAAACGTCCACACCGGCCTTAACGCCTACTCCGGCGGAGAAGAGCACCCAGACGGCCATCGTCCAGAAGGCGGGCTTGGAAAAAGACGTTACAGTTGACACGCCGCTTTACCGGGCCGTTTTCACCACCCGGGGGGGGACCCTCCGCTCCTTTCAGTTGAAACAGTTTAAGACAAAACTCGACAAAAACGCGAGTTTGATAGAACTGGTCAATTACGTACCGAATATGCCGCTGCCGTTGTCCGTGTCCTTTGTCGATTCCAGCATTCTGGTGGCCGGCAACGACTTATATGAAGCGGACCGCCAGTCCGTCACCTTAGGCAAAACCGATCAGAAAACCAGCCTGACCTTCAGCCAGACCTACCCGGGTTCGGTGTGGATCGAGAAAGTCTTTACCTTTAATCCGAACGATTATGCCATCCAGATGGAGGTGAAGGTCCATAACCTGTCCCCGGCGACGATTCAACAGAACGCCACCCTGACCTGGTTCCATTATGACGATCCGGCCATCGAAAAGGACAGCTACACCCACGACGGACCGATTTATTTCATGGACAAAGATGTTGATCTGACGGACCTGACGGATTTGAAAGCCGAAGAACACCATGGACCCGATGTGTCCTGGTCCGGTTACGAAAGCAAATACTTCATCGCCGCCATGATTCCCCAGAATCCGGCCCTGACGTCCCTGACCTTGAACCGGGACCAGCATAATGTCGTTTCCGTACAGTTGAAAGGACCCAAGAACATCATTCCGACCGGGCAGAACGGCCTGTTCGCCTACACGCTCTATCTGGGCCCCAAGGATTACTCCATCATGAAGGCCTTAAATGTCGGTCTGGAGAACGCCATCGACTTCGGCTCCTGGATCAAATGGCTGGCCATGCCGCTTTTGATCGTCCTGAAGTGGATCTTTCAGTATGTGCAAAACTACGGTATCGCGATCATTATTCTAACGATCCTGATCAAGATCATCTTCTGGCCCCTGGGCAACAAGAGCTACAAATCCATGAAGGAAATGCAGAAACTGCAGCCCAAGATGCAGGAACTGCGGGAGAAATACAAAGACGACAAGCAGAAGCTCAGTCAGGAGACGATGGCCTTATATAAAACTCACAAGGTAAACCCCCTGGGGGGATGTTTGCCCATTCTGATCCAGATTCCCGTTTTCTTTGGCCTTTACAAGGTCCTGCTCTATGCGATTGAGCTGCGGCATTCGCCCTTTTTCTTCTGGATTCAGGACCTGTCCGCCAAGGACCCCTATTACATCACACCGATTATCATGGGTGCGACCATGTTCATTCAGCAGAAAATGACCCCGACCATGGGTGATCCGATGCAGGCGAAAATCATGCTGCTTATGCCCGTTGTGTTTACCTTCCTCTTCCTCAACTTCCCGTCGGGTCTTGTGCTGTACTGGCTTTTCAACAACATCATCAGTATCGGTCAGCAGGTTTACATCAACAAGCACGCCTAAGCACGGGGTGAAACATGATGCACTTGAAAGAATATGAAGGTAAAACCATCGACGAGGCCATCGATAACGCCTGTAAAACCATGAACGTACCCAGAGAGAAGCTGAAGATCGAAATTCTTTCCGAAGGATCGTCGGGATTCTTCGGCCTGGGCTCGAAAAAAGCCCGTATTAAAGCCGCTCTCCTCTCTTTCGAAACGGCAACCCTCAGCCATGGATTTAAGGCGATACCGGATACCCAGGACGAGAAACCCGCACCGTTTGAAGCACCCAGCGTGAAAATCATCGAAACAAAAGCGGTACCGGCGGAAATCCCGGCAGGAATTCTCGCCGAGCAGGCCCGGGAAATCCTGGAAGGCATTCTGAAACGCATGTCCCTCGAAGCACCCGTCTCAGTTGAAGAAACGGACAACCGGATCATCCTCAACATCAACGGCGACGGCGGCGGTCTGCTCATCGGCAAACGCGGTAAAAACCTAGACGCCCTGCAGTATATCGTCAGCAAGGCGATTAACCGCCAGAGCGAGACCCGGAAAATGGTCATCATCGATACGGAAACCTATCGCAAGCGCCGTGAAGAATCCCTGGTGGCCATGGCGAAGGAACTTGGGGAAAAGGCCCGGCGCACCCAGAAACCGATCACAGTGAGCCACATGAATGCCCACAACCGGCGGATCATTCACATGGCCCTGCAGAACGAGGAAGGTTTGACCACTAAAAGCCGCGGCGAAGGCGAATTCCGGAAAATTGTGATCCTGCCGGACCGAAAATAACTCTTGCCGCACGGGGGAAGGCCATGACCGATTCAGGTGACACCATAGCCGCCCTGGCCACGCCTTTGGGATATGGAAGCATCGGCGTCATCCGCCTCAGCGGTCCCCTGTCCCTCGACATCGCCCGCCGCGTCTTCCGCGCCTCCCGTTCCCGTGAACATTTTGAATCGCACAAGCTTTATCACGGCGATATCGTCTCGCCGGAAACGGGCGCCGTCATCGACGAGGTACTCCTTTGCTTCATGGAGAAACCGCACAGCTATACCGGGGAAGACACGGTGGAAATCAACTGCCACGGCGGACCGCTGCTCATCAAATCCATTCTGCATTCGGTAACCCTTCTCGGGGCAAGGCTCGCCGAACCGGGGGAATTCACCAAGCGTGCCTTCCTTAACAACCGCCTCGATCTCTCTCGCGCGGAAGCCATTCTCGACGTGATCCAGGCCAAAACCGAAAGAGGCCTCTCGGCAGCGGTCAATCGCCTGAAAGGGTCCCTCGCCAGGGAAACGGCGACCATCCGTGACGCCCTTCTGGACATTCTGGCCACACTGGAGGCGTCGATTGATTTCTCCGACGAAGACGTCCCGGAGGAACAGCCCTCCCGGACCGCAGCCGGACTGGAGACCTGTCTCGGTCAAGTTTCGCATCTCCTGTCCACTTTTCGCAACGGCAGAATCGATCAGGAGGGTCTACGTGTTTTGATCGTCGGAAAACCGAATGTGGGGAAGTCCAGTCTCTTGAATGCCCTGCTGGGTGCAGAGCGGGCCATCGTGACCCCCATTCCTGGCACCACCCGCGATTTCATTGAGGAATCGATCCGGATTGGCGGTATTCCGGTCGCGATCATCGATACGGCGGGTATTCGGGAATCCGCCGATATGATTGAAGAACAGGGGATCGCCCTGGTCTGGCAGAAGCTTCAGGATGCGGATGTGGTTTTGCTGGTTTTTGATGGCAGCCGTAATCTCGACGCCGACGACCGCCTTGTCCTGGAAAAGACGAAAGACAAGGAACAGGTGATCGCCGTCATCAACAAGGAGGATCTGCCCTTGCAGTGGGCAATCCCGGACCTGCTCAAAGACCGGCCGCGGCTGAAACCCATCACCATTTCTGCGAAATTCAAAACGGGCCTTTCAAATCTGAAGGATGAAATGTCCCGTCTGGCAGCCACGCAGGAATCTTCCCCTGACGACACGGTCTGTATCACCAACATCCGCCACGTCCATGCCCTGTCCCGGACGGCGGAATTTCTAACCAGGGGCCGGGACAACCTGCTGGCCGGCATGCCGCCGGAAATCGTCTCCATCGATCTGCGGGACGCCCTCAACCAACTCGATGAAATCGGGGGACGCACCCTTCCCGAAGACATTCTGAACCGGATCTTTTCCACCTTCTGTATCGGAAAATAATACGGCAAGTCATTTTTCCAGCAGGAGCCACAAGCCCCCGTCCATGATAATCCGAACGTCATCCTCCAGACCTGCTTTTCCGATCATCGCCCTCAGATCCTCGACCGTCACCCGGACACGTCCCAGGCTATCGTTAAGTATTCGGGATTCTTCAGCGATTTCCTCAATCACGGACTGGGGTATGTTTTTCCCGTATCCGCCGCCAATGAAGCCGACCCCGCCCGGCTTTATAACCCGATAGATTTCCCGGAGGGCTTTTCCTTCACGATCCAGAAAGAAATAGGCGCCCCGCAGGACAACCAGATCGAAGGCATGGTCGTCATAGCGAAGCGGAACAAGAGGGCTTTTTTCAAGCCGAATTTGACCGGCGTGTCCGGTTTCCGTTAACGTCTTATGCATGAGCGCATAGACGTCTTCCTCCTCAACCGCGACGGTTATCTTCAGCGCAGACTTCTTGTTCTGGAGGGCAAAAGATATGCCTCCGGAAAAGGGCCCCCATTCCAGGACATCCCCCTCGATTTCGGTATAATAATCTGAAATCTGATCTGCAAGATAAGGATAAACCTTTGCCCAGAGCTGATTAACCCGAGCCAGATCATGCATATCCATCTTTTTTCCCATGCCGAACCCCCCTACAGAAGCGGTTTGCTTTTTCTACCTGTTAAGCCAATGCCTTGATGTTTCATTTTTCATCTTGATATATTTGTCAAGACTATTTTGGGTTGACACAACCAAAGGGTTCCCTTATAGTCCGTTACCCGTGTGAGGAGCTTACCAGCCCTGATCAGCACCCTTACTGGAAGATATATTGCGTTATTACGGTTATTTAGGTTAACTATTGGTCCATGAGAAACAACGGCTTTGTCGATACGGTCAACCATCTGATCAGCAAGAACCTGCCCTTTGCCCTGTATTACGCTCCCGGTGAGGAAGAGCCCGATCTGGTTGTGCAAACCCAGGGCGCCTTGTTCAAGGCCAATTCCTATGAAGAACTGAACGGCACATCCGGGTTTGTCTTTGCGCCCTTCACCATCAGCGCCCGTACGCCCCTGGTCGTCATCCGGCCCGATGTGCACATCAAGGGTTTTGCGGCAATCTCCGCATTGAACGTTGCAGAACATACCCTGCGAGTCACTTCTCGGCCGGAACAAGCTCATGATTTACCGCGGGAAATGAACAAGGCGGAATATATTCAAATGGCGGACCCCTTGCTGCGCTTAATCCGGCAGGGGGAATGCGAAAAAGTCGTCCTCTCGCGCACCCTGCTCGTCGATCTAACGGGAAGCGCGTCGCCGGGCGACATGCTGCTGAAATTGAAAACCAGGCTGGGCCATGCTTTCGTCAATCTGGTGCATCTGCCGGAAATCGGCACCTGGATGGGAGCCACGCCGGAGCTGTTACTTAAAAAAAACCATGGACGTTTTTCTACGGTTTCCCTGGCGGGAACCTTACCAGTGTCCGGCGATCATGTCGAACTCCCCTGGACGGACAAGGAAATCCGGGAGCAGGAAATCGTCACGGAATTTATTGAGATGCAATTACAGAATTTCGGCATCGCGGATTACAATAAGACAGGGCCCTTTACTTCTTTTGCCGGAAATGTTGCGCATTTGAAAACAGAATTCGATTTCCCGGATGCCCAGGTTCACAACGATCTGGGACGCTTCATCACGGCCCTTCATCCGACTTCCGCCGTCTGCGGCAGCTCCCGGGAAAAAGCCCGGAACTACATCCTGACCCAGGAAACGCACGATCGCGAGTACTACTGCGGTTTCCTCGGGGAATGGAACCTGGCGGGCCGCCTGAACCTTTACGTCAATATCCGCTGCATGAAATTGCTTGATCGCAGGGCATGTCTTTATGTGGGCGGCGGCATCACGGAAGACTCGATTCTGGAAAACGAATGGGAAGAAACGGACCACAAGGCCAAAACGCTCTTGTCCATCCTGATGTGATCGGTCCATGATTTCCCAAAAACGCAGCGCACAATACCTGGCAGCCACACTCCTGAAAAAGGGCGTAACGGATATCGTCATTTCGCCGGGTTCCCGTAATGCACCCCTGATCAATACCTTTACGGCCGCAGCCGGATTCCGTTGTCTGAATATTGTCGATGAACGATCGGCCGCTTTCTTTGCCATGGGGATGGCGATGCATCTTGGGCGTCCCGTGGCTGTGGCCTGCACCTCAGGCTCAGCCGTGCTGAATTACGCACCGGCCATCGTGGAAGCCTACTATCAGAAAATCCCCCTTCTGGTTTTGACAGCCGACCGTCCGGCGGCGTGGATTGACCAGGGCGATGGGCAGACCATCCGACAGGAAAACGTGTACGCCAATTTTATCAAGGCGGCTTATAACCTGCCGGGCCGTATTGACACGGACGAGGAGGCATGGTTTGTCGTCCGGCAGATCAATGAAGCCTGCCATCGCCTGCTTGACCCGGAACCGGGACCGGTGCAAATCAATATTCCTTTCAGCGAACCGCTTTATGAACTGGTTGAGGTCAGCCTGCCTGAAATTAAAAATATCGAGGTTCATCAGGCTGCAATACGTTCCCAGGATGACAGTATCCGGAAGTGCGCGGATCTATGGAATCATTGTTCCCGAATCATGATCCTGGCGGGCCAGTTGTCGCCCAATCCGGAATTGAATGCGACTCTGGAAAGCCTCACGGACAATCCGTCGGTCGCCGTCCTTTCGGAAACCCTGTCCAACCTGTCCGGCCCGCATTTCAATACCTGTATCGACAATGCCCTGAGCGCCATGGAAGAGGAAGAGCCTTATGCACCCGATCTTCTGATCACCTTGGGCGGACAGATTGTCTCCAAGCGGATCAAGACCTTTTTAAGAAAATACCGTCCGGCGGCACACTGGCATTTCTCGTTGTCTTCGGAACACATGGACACGTTCATGTCCCTGACCGATGTCTTTCCCGTCGATCCTGTTTCTTTACTTGCGTCGCTGAAACAATACCTCGCGCCCGGGAGATCCGAATATGGGAAGAAATGGCGGCAATTGGATCGTCTAACACAGGCGCGGCAAATGATTTACCTCGAACAATGCCTCTATTCCGATCTCAAGGCTTTCGCCATTATTCTTGGCATGTTACCTCATGATTCCTGCCTGCATCTGTCCAACAGCACGCCGGTCCGTTACGCCCAGCTTTTTAAATGCCCTGTTCCTCTGACATTCATGTCGAACCGCGGCACCAGCGGCATTGACGGCGTTGTTTCCACCGCCGCCGGTTTTGCCTTCACTTCGCCCAAAATCAATACGGTGATTACCGGCGACCTGGCCTTTTTCTACGATTCAAACGCCCTCTGGATCCGACATGCGACGCCGAACCTGCGCATTATCGTGATCAATAACCAAGGCGGCGGCATTTTCCGGATTATTGATGGCCCCTCATCCATGCCGGCATTGAAAAGCCACTTCGAGGCCAGACATGCCATGTCGGCCGAACCCGTCGCCCGGGCATTCGGTCTGGATTGTTTTGTTGCACAGACGGAAGAAGAATTGAAGCAGGGTTTAACCTGGCTGTATCGCTCGGCCTTTCAGAAACCGGCTGTTCTGGAAGTGAAAACACCGGCCGATGTCAACGCCGGAATACTTACGCAATACTTTCATGATCTTAAAGGATAAGCACACCATGACAGAGAAAAGAAACTGGGAAATTATTAAGGATTACGAGGAAATTCTCTTTGAACTCTGGGAAGGCATCGGCAAAATAACGATCAATCGCCCACGCTACCGGAACGCCTTCACGCCGACCACGACCACCGAAATGAGCGACGCCCTGCGCATCTGCCGGGAAGACCAGCGCATCAACGTCGCGGTCCTGACCGGGGCCGGCGACAAGGCTTTTTGTTCGGGCGGCGACCAGAATCTTAAGGGCGCCGGCGGCTACATCGGCAAGGACGGCATCCCCCGTTTGAACGTCCTGGATGTCCAGAAGCAGATCCGGTCCCTGCCGAAGCCGGTCATCGCCATGGTGAACGGCTTTGCCATCGGCGGCGGTCATGTTCTGCATGTGGTCTGTGATCTCACCATCGCCTCTGAAAATGCGATTTTCGGCCAGACCGGTCCCCGTGTGGGCAGCTTCGACGCCGGCCTGGGCTCCTCTTATCTGGCCAGCATCGTCGGCCAGAAAAAGGCGCGGGAAATCTGGTTTCTCTGCCGCCAGTATTCGGCGCAGGAGGCCCTGGAGATGGGAATGGTCAACAAGGTGGTCCCCCTGGACAAGCTGGAAGATGAAGTGGTTGCCTGGGCCAAGACGATCATGAAGCACAGCCCTTTTGCCCTGCGCATGTTGAAACTCGGGTTGAACGCCGATCTTGACGGCCAGATCGGGCTTCAGGAATTCGCCGGCAATGCCACGCTTCTTTATTATCTGATTGAAGAAGCGCAGGAGGGGAAAAATGCATTTTTAGAGAAAAGAGACCCTGATTTCAAAAAGTATCCCAAGTTTCCCTGATCCGGATCAACAAAAGGTAAGGAGGACACGATCTTCCGAAACATAAAAAAACCGTCTCGAACAAACGAGCTTTCCCTTTATTATTCTGTGAATGTTTCACGGAATTTCACGATTTTCCTGTTCGACTTCACCCAACGAGCCGATATACATTTCAAGCAAAAATCCAATCCTGGAGGTGATTGATGAAATACTTCATGCTTTTAATCCTTTCCGTTTTTCTTTTTTCTTTCACTGCCCATGCCGCCGGCAGAGACGACGGTCTTTCCGCATTGAACCGTCAGGATTACAAAACCGCATTCCTCTGTTTTCAGGAGGCTGCTGCAAGCAGGGACGCCGAGGCCCAATATCGTCTCGGCATGCTGTATGAGAAGGGTCAGGGTGTACGTCAGGATTATGACAAGGCGGCCTACTGGTATAAAAAGGCGGTCAAGCAGGACCATGTCCTGGCGCAAAATGCCTTGGGATTTCTCTATTACAATGGTAAAGGCGTCCCGCGGGACCTGGTCATTTCTCTGGCGCTTTTCAATATCGCCGCCGCGCGGGGTAATGCCGACGCCTTCCAGAATACTTACATCGCCGCTTCCAACATCTCTTTCAAGAATTTTGACAAGGCCAAGCATCTTTCTTCGCATCGCAAAAAGCTCTATGCGATGATTGGCGGATAGTCGGTGCTGAGTACGTTCATTCAGAGGGGCTTTCCCAAGCATAAACTCCTCTTTGACTTTCAAAGCAGGCTTGATGTAAAGTTGAAACGAATTTTGGAACATTCAAAACTGAAGCAGGCATCTTTTTTCAGTTTTGAATCCGTGGAGGTAAAAAAATGAAATTAAAATTATTCTTGACGCTTGTAATCCTTTTTCTTCTGTCTTCTCCGGCCTTTGCCGGAAAATACGAGGAAGGCCAGACCGCTATGGACCAGAAGGCTTTCAAAAAAGCGATCCTGCTGTTTGAATGGGACGCCAAAAAGGGCAATCCCAAATCTCAATATAAACTGGCCACAATTTATCACAATGGCCAAGGGGTCAAAAAAAACTTAGCCAAAGCGGCCTACTGGTATGAAATGGCCGCCAAGCAGGGACATCCGGAGGCACAGTATACTCTGGGATGTATGTACCGAAATGGACAGGGTGTGGCGAAAGACAATAAACAGGCCAAGTCTTGGTTTGAACTGGCTTCAAAAAACGGCACCGTCGCCGCACAATATGACCTGGGAATGATTTATCAGAATGGTCAGGGTGTTCCCCGCGATTACAACCAGGCGCTATATTATTATGAGCTGGCGGCCAAACAGGGATATGCAAAAGCACAAACGGCAATCGGTCTTCTGTATACGGATGGAACCTACAAACCGAAAGACTACAGGCAGGCCGCTTCCTGGTTTGATCTGGCGGCCAAACAGGGAGATCCCTCGGGCCAGTTCAACCTGGGCGTACTCAATGAAAAGGGATTTGGTTTTCCACAGAACTATCAGGAAGCGGCCCGCTGGTACAAATTGGCCGCCAAACAGGAATATGCAGACGCGCAGAATAATCTGGGTTTTTTATATTATAACGGCAAGGGCGTGTCCAAAGACCTGATCATTTCCTACGCGCTTTTCAGCCTCGCTTTCGATAACGGTAACGCCGACGCTTTTCAGAATTGCTACATTGCAGCCTCCGACCTGCCGCCCAAAAGTCATCAGAAAGCCAAGGCGCTGGCCGGCGACCGCCAGAAACTTTACGCGCTTATCGGTGAATAGCCTTCCGCAGCCTCGCTTCACCGACATCTCACCTTTCAAGGCCGGTGCACTGTTTGGCTCCGGCCTTTCTTTTTTAAATAACTTGCAATGACAGGTCGGTTTTAGGTAGGGATATCACAAAACAGAGAACAGATTCCCATGTTGAAAGCAGATTTTCAAAAGTATCGCTTAAAATTCAAGCTGCCTGCTGCCACTTCCCGTGGCACCTATCCCCTGCGTGAGAGCTGGTTTATCCGGATTTACGACACCGATCCTTTACACGGTTTCGGTTTAGGCGAGTGCGCGCCGCTACCGGATTTAAGTCCCGAATACGGCGAAAATTACGAGAAAATACTTCGGGAAATTTGTAAAGATATCCGTCACTATGATCAATGGCCATCCGATTATCTCGCTGGTTATTCCTCCGTTAGAATGGGCCTGGAAACGGCCCTTTGGGATTACCGGGCTCGGGGCGGCAAGTTCTTTTTCGACACCGGATTTTGCCGCGGCGAGAGGGGCATTCCCATCAACGGTTTGATCTGGATGGGCCCCTTAGAATTCATGCAGCACCAGGTCCGGGGAAAAATCGCCGAGGGCTATCGTTGTCTTAAACTGAAAATCGGCGCGCTGGGTTTTCAAAGGGAATGCGATCTGATCCGTGAAATCAGAACTCAATATTCTCAGGAGGACATGGAGATCCGTGTCGACGCCAACGGCGCGTTTTCAGTGGACCACGCCAAGAGGAAGCTCGATGCTTTAGCCGCACTGGGCATCCATTCCATTGAGCAACCCATCCCAGTCGGCCATTGGCGGGAGATGGCATCCTTGTGCCGGGAAAGCCCGGTCCCGATTGCCCTGGACGAAGAACTGATCGGTATCGACAGTCCGGCAGAAAAAGAAAGCCTGATCCAGGAAATTCGGCCCTCCTATCTGGTTCTGAAGCCGTCCCTCCATGGCGGATTCAGTGGTTGCGAAGACTGGATTAAAATTGCAGCCCAGGTCGGCGTTGGCTGGTGGATCACATCGGCCCTGGAATCCAATATCGGTCTCAACGCGATCGCACAGTGGAGTTCTACGCTCAACAATCCTCTTCCCCAGGGGCTGGGCACGGGACAACTCTTTGAAAATAACTTTCCCGCACCCCTGTACATTCGTCATGCCCGTTTGTGGATGAACCGTAACGGGAAATTTGATCTTTCCGGATTGCACCATGGTTGATGGACTGCACCTCAACGGCAACTTGATGCACAGGCAGGCTCTCCTTGAACGGGCGCGGGAGAAATCGTCGGAATGTAACGCCCCCGAATGGGAAATCGCCTTCTGGCGTTTTCTTTCGGATTGGTTCGATGATACGGACGTCATGTCCGTGCAATCTTCCGGCAGCACGGGGCCGCCGAAAACCCTGTGCATCCCCAAAGCATTTTTTCGGAACAGCGCTAAAATGACCTTGGAATTCCTCCGGATCATGCCCGGCGACCGGGCGCTTCTGTGTCTGTCACCCCAATATATCGCCGGGAAAATGATGATCGTCCGCGCTTTGATCGGCGGCTTGAACCTGACAGTCAGTGCCCCGCAAGTTTCCGCCATACTGGATTATAAAGAAAATTTTGATTTTTCAGCTATGGTTCCCACTCAGATTCAAGGTCTTTTACAGACACCGGAAGGCCGTAACAGAATCCGCACCATCCGCACGCTTTTAATCGGCGGGAGCCCCCTGTCCCGGGATCTTGAAGTGCAGCTCCAAGACTTCGACAACCGGATTTATGCCACCTATGGGATGACGGAAACGGTTTCCCATGTCGCCCTGCGGCAATTGAACGGACCGGGGCGCTCGCGCTTTTATCAAACCCTGGCGGGTGTTTTAATCCGTACCGATGAAAATGACTGCCTGGTCATCGACGCCCCTCCCCTAAGCGATACGACGATTCGCACCCGGGATCTGGTCAGGCTTGTCGGTCATGACCAACTGGAAGTGATCGGCCGGCTCGATCACATCATCAACTCGGGAGGCATTAAATATTCACCGGAAGCCATCGAACAGAAACTGTCCCCGATCATCACCGACCGGTTCATCATATCATCATTGCCCGATCCCAGACTGGGAGAAAAATTGATTCTTATTATCGAAACTGAAGACTCTGAACAATATCGCGACAAACAATTTAAGGCGCGCATGAAAGCACAACTGACGCCCTATGAAGTGCCCAAAATATTTTTATTCTTGAAGAAATTTCCCATCGTGGGTCATGACAAGCCGGCCCGCAAAACCATTACCAGGGAAGCGCTTGCACAATTTTCCTGATAAAACATGATGACGCAGCGGCGCTTTTCCATCCCAGATGACGTTAGCCCTATTTCCCGATTAATACTTCCCCCGTGTCGGTAAAGATCTTCACCGGAAGCTGAAACACGCGTTTGAATATGTCGAACACCCCTGTTGCCATGGACTGAAAGGGAATAGCGGTTACGGTCGGATCGCTGAGCTTACCCTTGGTTTCGAAATAAGCCGTTACAAAGGACCCTTCCTTGCCCGTGATGATCCACCCGACGATGGGAATGCTGCTGACGACCTTATCCACCGTCTGGAGGGGCTGGATACCAATTGTGGCGTCGCTCTCTTCCCTGATCATGTCGATCCGTCCGACAAGGGCGATATTCATGGCGTCGCTTTTCACAAACAGATCCGTAGTTGAAACAAAGCCGTCCCGGAAATTAAAATTACCCGTGATTTCATTGTAAGGCATCCCCCCGGAAACCATGTCCGGCAATTGAAATTTGAAGAGCTGTGAAACATTCAGAATAGAGAAAATCTTCGACAGAGCGGGAAATTGTCTGAGCATACCTTTTGTGGCTTTCAGACTGACATTGCCCTGAACCGTCTTTTTCAGATCCGCCATGGTCTCTCCCTGGGCGGTTAATGCGCCCTCGATCGCCAGGGAACCCGTCATCATCCGCTCTTGCCAGCCCAGCGTTTTCATCAATTCTTCCGCGGAAAGCTTTTCACAGGTAAAATTTGTATTGTATCGCGGCTGGTCAAGATTGAAATCAACCAACCCCTTGGCGGAAACCTTCCCGTTCAGGGTATTGAACGCCAATTTTGTGAAATTAAGCCGCTTTGGGTTGTAGTTCAGATCGGTGCGAAGTTTCTCAAATGAAAATTTCTGCCATTTTCCACGCTCAGCAGCCATGCCGGCTTTCAAGATGAACGACGGCCCGGATTCCTCCTTGTCTGTCTCCGCTTTGCGGATCCCAGCCAGGGTCAGTAAATCCTCGATTTCCAGATAAGGAGACGTGCCCTGAAGGGAGATGACCGGTTTCTTAAGATCTCTGATCTTTCCCTTTACATTCAATGTCGTATTGTCGATGCGTCCCGACAGGGTGTTTATGTCCAAGTTGTCGGCATGCCAGGAAAAATTGCCCTTGATCTCCGTCAGTTTCTTCTGCGGATCCGGGCTCTTCAGGCCCAGGTCGCTGAGTTCAAGATTCGTGCAGAGAAAATTCACACGCACGGACGGGTCACGGAAATTGTTGACGGTTCCCTGTGCCGTGAACGGCGATGTACCGAGGCGGGCTGTGATTGGAGATGTTTCCAATGCATTGCCGTTCAGACGCAAAGAACCGTTGATACCACTGACGGTCTTAATATTTTCGCCGGGGACTAAGGAAAGACCGTTCATAGATACCTGACCCGACCAGTATAACTGAGACGGGTCAGCGCCACTCCCTTCTCCTGTGACATCGATTTTCACCATACCCTTGGGTTGGTATTTCTTCAGGTCGGGAAAGAAACCGGCCACATTTTCAATCCGGAAACGATTCGAATCGGCTCGGATAAGCAGATTTTCCTTTTCACCCCAGGCATATTTTCCTGATAGATTAAGGGCCAAAGGAGGAAGGTCGTACTTGAATGACATTACATGGAAACCCGCGTCATCGACACGGCCGGAAAAAGTCATGCGGTTATCTTTGCCGGCGGGTTTAACGACGAGCTGATTGTACTGATACGCGACATCCTTCAGATGCCAATCACCGAATAATTGATAGTTACTGGACTCTCCCCGACCGTTTAAGCGCAGTGTGGATTTACCGGAATACATCAGTTTGCTTCCGGCATTTTTACCCATCAGCCAGGCGACTTCGGGTCTTTGCGGTGTCATGACCATGGCGAAAGGATAGGATACCGGCGTTTTCAGACAGTAATCCGTAATGGCGCCGTTCAGAGTAAAAGGCGACGTTCCGAATTTTCCCGACATATTTTTCAGAGTAAAGTTCTTCCCTTCCAGGATGAGTTTACCCCGAATCCCATTAAACAAAGGGACCTCATCACTCAAGCGGATCAAACCGCCCTCGATCACCGTACCATGGATGGACAGGACCTGACAGTTATCCCCCTCTTCCATATGGGCAATTTGACTTACACGCCCGTCCAAACGGCCGTCATCCAGTCTAATCGTGCCCGCCTTGATTTTCGCCTCGATAAATCGGGATGTGTCTTCCGGAATGATGCCGAAGGGAATGTATTGTAAATAGGATTCCAGTTTGAACGCTGACGTCGCGGCGCGTGCAACGATGCGGGGATCCCGGCTTGGCATGTCGAGAACGGCACAGCTTCCCTGTGCACGAAAACCATCGACATGAACGTCGATATCTTTAATCGTCACATCCCGTGAATCAAGGTTCAAATGATATTTCAACTGGACCGTCCGGGGAGTCAGTGCCGACCGAAACACCCCCGGATAGCTGAAACGGAGATCCCGAACCGAGATCATCCCCTCCGCTTCGAATTCTCTCAACTTGCCCTTGAAACCGGATTCCACATCCAAATGACCAAGGATTTTCTCAAAGGGGACATAGCGGCGGTAGTAGTCCCAATAGCGTTCGGCCTGAACATTCTTCGCCGTGACATGGCCTTCGAACACGCTGTCGAGGAACGGTTGATCATCCGGAGCAAGTTTTAATTTGCCCTTCACATTTAATTCACTCCTGCCTGTTTGATCTTTGACAAGGGCGGACAGGTTCAGTTTACCCCTTTTTCCCCGGGTCAGATTGCCCAAATAAAAATCGAGGTTATAAACAGCATGCACGACTGGAGATTCGTGGACGTAATCATCTTGTATCGTCAGGGCTCCCTGTTCAACGTAAAGCGCTTTTACCTGAATCCGGCGCTCTTCTTTTTCCGTCAAAAGATCGGTAATGTTGAAGGTGCCATCGCGATAGCGGTGTAATCTGATGCTCGGTTTTTCAAGAACGACTTCCTTGATTACGACTTTATTGAACAACAGGGGCAGCAAGGCAAGGCGAAGGGAGATCCGGTCCGCGGTCAGAAAAGCAGAGGGCTCTCGGAGATTCTTCTCCCGGATCAGCACCTTTTCGAAGGTGAAGGAAGGACTGTAATGAAGAGAAAAACCGCCCCGGCTGTACTGAACCTCCCGGTTCAGTGATTTCTGCATTTCCGATAGAATATCATCCTTGTACGTATCCAGCCGGTGAAGTTTTTTCACCGCAACGACCGTCAATGCGCCCGCGAAAATGAGGCACAACAACAGGGCGATCAGGATGAATAATTTTTCTCGACGAGTCAGCATATTTCCTCACGTAGGACATGAAACAAATCATTACGTATCTTTTCGATTCCGATATCGTATAGATTTAATATTAACTGCTGGTGCGGTTACCATGCAACCGATTATTGATTTTTCTCTCATTCCCGACAAGATAAACCAATCATTTTATTTTCTTGAATGACGCCGGGCGATCTTTTGGGGGTTGTTTCGTTTCCGGAAATCATTTATGAAGAACAGAAAATCACTCATTATGCGGAGTTTTATTCTTTTTGAGAGCCCGAGCTACGATGAAGCGTTCCCTTTTTTTTCGCGTGAATTATTTTCTTGCCCTTTCCCGCACCCCCCATGCGCTCCTTGATCTCGCAGGGCCGGGGCTTGCGGCCATGCTTTGCCTCGGGGCTTTCCCTGCCCCCACCATCATCCTGATCGGTTTTATAACAGCTTTTTCTGGATACACCGCCGTTTACGCCCTAAACGATATCGTGGATTATCGGGTCGACCGGAAAATCTGCAGGCGCCAGACCTTAGAAACAACCCCCCCGGATCTGGATAGTCTCTTCGTGCGTCACCCACTGGCCCAGGGATTAATCAGTTTCCAGGCTGCCCTGACCTGGTGCATTTTCTGGTCAGCCTTGGCTGTGATCGGTGCCTGGTGGCTGAATCCTTTCTGTCTGGCGATCTTTATTCTTGCCGCTTTCCTGGAAACCATTTACTGCGCTTTGCTGAAGATCACCTGGTTACGTAGCATCGTCAGTGGATTTGTGAAAACATCGGGACCGGTGGCGGCCGTTTTCGCGGTCAATCCCAATCCCCCGCTCCCCTTCGTATTGCTGCTTTTTCTCTGGTTCTTTTTCTGGGAAATCGGCGGTCAGAATGTCCCCAACGACCTGACCGACATGGAAACTGACCGGGATCTGCAGGCGAAAACCATACCGGTTCGCTTCCGTACCCGCACGTCAATCTGGATTATTCTTTTATCCCTGGTCTTTGCGTATGTTCTGAGTTTCGCATTGCTGACCACCGTCGCAGTCAAGTTTAACTGGCTTTATCCAATCGGCGCCGGTTTGTGTGGTCTATGGTTGCTCCTGACGCCGGCCATGACCCTTTTCCTTTCCCAGGACACACAGAAAGCCTTTCGCCTCTTCAATCTAGCCAGCTATTATCCGCTGGCTTTGCTGGTGTGTTTGACGATCAGTCTCTTATTTTAACAGGTACTTTCTACATTTTAGCGGCATAGCCCAATATTTCCAGGTGACGATTTTCCAGATAGTCTCCCATGGCAAGACCCGATGCGGCGATGGTCTTTTTTAAAGTTTCACTGTCAAATCGATTCTCCGCCGGGTGCAGCAGGATGCGACGGGTGATGAAATTCTGATACAATGAGGGATAAAGTTCCTCGAAAAAGTAAAGCCCTCCGCACTTTAGTACCCGCACGATTTCAGCCAACGCCCTCTGCCAATCCGGAACATGATGGAGTACACCGAAACCGAAAACGGCATCCATGGTGGAATCCTCAAAAGGCAGCGCACAGACATCACCGACAAGGAAAGAAATTCCGTCCTTTTCTTTCTGACTAAGATAGGGGTCTGCTTTCCTGATCATATCAATGTCCAGGTCCAGCGCATGAACATGCCGAAGATGGAACGTGTCCTTGATCAGGATGGCTCCCGCACCCCGACCGCAGCCGATTTCCAGAATCCGGGCTTCTGCTTCCAGCTTGACTCGCCTGTAGTACCAGTTCATTTCGAGACGCTGCTGGAGAGGTCGCAACGGATTGTTGACCGCCAGCCGTTCCGCCCAGTTGAGTTTCATGGCTTTACCCCCGTATAGATGACGGCGATGCCGTTGGTCAGTCTTTCATAACGGACATCCCTGAACCCCGCCTTCATGACCATCTGGGAAAACAAATCCGGTGATGGAAACATGCGTATCGATTCGGGAAGATGGAGATAGGCCTCCCGGGTGCCGGCCAGCAGGCGACCGATGACCGGCATGACACGGAATGAATAGAAATCGTAAAGAAAACGGAACCATGGCGTCACAGGCAGTGAAAATTCCAGGCACATGAACCGCCCTCCGGGCTTAAGCACCCGATACATTTCCTGCAGACACGTTTCCATATGGGTTACGTTGCGAATTCCAAATCCAATCATTGCCGTATCGAATAGATCGGCCGGGAAAGCAATGGCTTCGGCATCCCCCTGCACACAGGTAATCTGAGTTTTGAGAGCGGACTTCCGAATTTTGGGTAAGCCGTTTTTCAGCATGGCGAAATTGATATCATAAACCATGACGCGGCCACGGGAGCCCATCCCTTTAGCGGCAAGCATCGCCAAGTCCCCCGTGCCGCCGCACACGTCGATAACCAGTCCGGCTTCTCTCAGCCGGGCGGCCTTCACCGCAGATCGCTTCCAAAGATAATGAATCCCCAAACTGAGCAGGGTATTCATGAAATCATATTTAGCTGCGATTGAATTGAAGTGCCGCAGAACATAGCCGGCCTTTTCATCAACCGCTATCTGTTGGTAGCCGAATGAGGTTGTCTCTTCCTGATCTTTTACCTGGGTATGGTGTTCATTTGCGTCCGGATGCATTGAAGCCGCCATTTTTGATTTTATTCACCCGTCCGGAGCAGGTTCGCCGGAGGGAAACCGACTGTCTCAAAAATCGGCAAAAGATGATCCAGACTCTCCTCACCGGCTTCTTTGGGCTTGTCGGCATAGGTATAAAGTTCCAGACTGATATCCCCATGATAGCCTGTATTCTTGATCGCCTGTAAAACCGTCTCAAAATCGATGGCCCCCTGCCCGGGAATGAGGTGATGATGCTGCCGTGTGGCGGCAATGTCTTCAATATGGACATGGCCGATCCAGGGCAGAAGTTCCTGAAAACTTTCTCCCGGTTCTTCGCCGGCACAGAAAAAATGACCGATGTCGAAATTGATACCAACCTGGGGTGAACGTATATCGGTTATAAATGACCTGATTTGTTTCGTGTTTTCCATCAGTAGATCCGGTTCCGGCTCGATGAGAATCTTGACTCCCAGTTCCTCCGCCAGGGGGATGACCTGATCCAGTCCGGCATGAAACAAACGAAGCGCCTCCTTCCTGGACATACCCGACGGCAACGGTCCCCCGGGCGGAACGGAAATATTGGTACAGCCGAGCTGATCGGCCATATGGAGGCTCTGCAGCGTATGCGTCACACGCATCTCTCGCCGGGACGCTCCCGCCTCGATCCAGGACGGCAGATAGGTGTCCCCTACGGCAAACAGGGTAAAACTGTTGATATTGGTAATGTGTAAACCTTTATTATGGATATTTTTCTTCAAATACTGAAGCGCTTCATCATTCCAGTCGGGAGGATAGAGGTGAGGTCGGTCGCCCATGATCTCAATGCCGCCGAACCCAAGGTCGGCAATCTGTTTTATGGCGCTAAACAGGGACATCCTGACAAAAGCGTTGCTGCTGTAACCAAGTTTCATTTTGAATAATCTCCTGATTTCATCAATACGTTAATGTTTCACTTTAGATCCTGCGCAAGATTCTGCAGGGCGGCAATCTGCTCCTGAAAGGTAACCGGACTGCCAGGCACGGGTGCTTTTTTGAAATAAAACGCCAACTCCGGCACAAAACCGGTACGGCCTGATGCCTTTAGGGCCGCCATCCATACCGCCAGATCAATGACCATAGGTGCCGCCAGAATGGAATCGCGCAGCTGCATGTTCATCCGGATGCTCATCGGCATCCCGAATATACCTTTCATATCAACGACATCCCAGGATTCCTTGCTGTCGCCACGGGGAGGATAGAATTCGATAGCCACCTTGTGCGTGGATTGTCCGTAACCTTTCCCCACTGGATAACCCAGGATGGTATCGAGAAAATCCGTCTTGTTGGCCAGTTTACCCGCGGCTTTCTGCGGATCCGAAAGATTTCGGCCGTCTTCATTACCCAGGATATTCAAACTGTACCAGCCGTCGACAAGAAGATTCCTCGCCTTCAAAGCGGAGGCAATCACCACCTTGAGATAGGTCTGTCCTGTCTTACCGTCACGGCCGCAAAGGGGAACACCAGCCTGGAAGCCTTCCTGCACGACAAGGGGGCATTCGACGGCATTGGATGTGAAGTTTACGACGGGAACACCACAGGCCATGGCCGCCATGACATACGCCAGGTCCGGGAAATCTGCAGGGGCCAGCTCACGGTAAACATCAGATAATGCGTCATATTGCTCAAGTTTGGTCACCGCACAGGCCGGCAAGAGATTAACAAAGACAGGCTGGTGACGGGGATGCATTTTGATAAAATCGTCGATGTCTTGTGACAAAATTCGTATCTGCTCCGCGTAACCCGTCGCTGCCGCCGGAGGTTTCCGGACATCCATTGTGTCCAGCAAGGCCATGCTCGGCTCATAATGCTCCTGTGGCAAAACACCCTGAAGGGCCACGGCCTGAGACATCTTTTTTTCAGACACATCCCAGCCGGCAAATGCCGTCTCCTGAAGGATAATCTTGTCGGTCCAATCGGCCGTCATCAACCAGGGATACGTGTTTTTCCCTGTTT
>ERZ795054.854-NODE-854-length-33018-cov-9.017201_pt1 | contig 33018 bp, 19 predicted proteins | sample MGYA00375138_ERZ795054 | MGnify/ENA primary metagenome ERZ795054 (study PRJEB30183, sample SAMN05720215) | anaerobic digester metagenome | isolation source: active sludge of municipal wastewater-treating anaerobic digesters | place: USA | collected 2014-12-23 ... | reverse complement strand
TCGGGAAATTGCCTGGCCAGTTCGCCTCCCGCCGCGCCACTGGGGAACCAATACTCGTCATACAAGCACATCTTCTGCCCCAGACGCGCGGCCTCCTCAACGGCATGCGCGTATTGATCAAGAAACTCCGGGCTCATAAACGCCGGAGACATGTTTTGCGCGGGCAAGATGCCAAAACCGCCGTAACCGCTGGCCCGAGAGGACTCCATGATTTCCGTGGTCCGGGCCTTGCTTAGCCGGCCATTCCAGAACCAAAGAGGACGGGTCCGGTATGAGGCGGGCGGATGGACGAAATCCTGTTCCAAGGTCCCTGCCAGGGACGACGAGATCAATGCGCCTGCCGTGAGAGTGATCCAGAGTATGGGTTGAGTTTTCATAGTTTGATCACACAAGACCTTACCCCCTCGGTCCACCGGATTAAAGACCAGAGTATGATTCATCAAGTTCCTCGCGACAGAACCTTGAAACGCAAGTGTCAGGCCCATGGGACGGCCTTTACGGATGGAAAAGCCGGGCGATGCCGGGGGGGGGTAGTGGCTCAAGAGGGGACAGGTGGAAGTACGGAGCGATGGCAACTGGGACCAAAGGCTATGAGCTGGGATTGGGACGAGACTGCGGGGTGAATCCGCGAATGCTCCCATCGCGGAAATTGTATAATTGTGAGATGTGACCCTTATCCACTTACGGGCTGGATCGAAGCGATGCCGTCAAGACGGGGGTGGATTATGCGATGTTGGGGATGGGCGAAAAGAAGCTGTCCTCAAATGCGGGAGCTGGTAGAGTGCGTCCACATCCGGTTTGTCCTGATGCAACACGCGATTCCAACGCCAAACGACTATCAAATCCAGCCCATTCATCCAAGCCTATGAAAATCCCAGTGGCCCTTCTGTTATGGTTTTTGTCCGTCCCAGCGATCCACGCGGCTGACGCCCGGGAAAGCGAGCTGGTTCTTTGGTACCGTCAACCGGCAAAAGACTGGCTCGAGGCCCTGCCTGTCGGCAACGGCCGTCTTGGGGCGATGGTGTTTGGCGAGACAGCGAAGGAGCGGATTCAACTGAACGAGGAAACCCTTTGGTCGGGGGGCGGTGCGTGGCCGATTCCCCGGGGCGATCAGACTCGCCTGGCGGAAATCCGTCAGTTGTTGTTCGATGGCAAGTACGCCGAAGGTGAAGCCCTGGTCAACAAACACCTGCTCTCAGGTCCCCGGGGGGACATCAACAGCCATCAAACGCTGGGGGATTTGATCTTATCGGCAAATCTCGAGGGGGAGGTTGCGGGGTATCGTCGGTCGCTTGACCTGGACACAGGCGTGGCGTCTACGACCTTTACGGTGGAGGGAGTCTCCTATCGTCGAGAGGTTTTTGCGAGCGCCCCCGCCCAAGCCCTGGTCGTTCGGCTCTCGGCTGATCGTCCCGGCCGGGTGAGCCTGACGGCGAGTTTGGATCGGGCAAACACCCAATGTGCGGCGATGGGGACCGATACGATCCTGATGAGCGGCCAGGCGATCTCGGGCAAGCGAACGAACGGAGTGAAATTCGCCGCCGCCTTAAGGGCCGTGGCGGAGGGCGGCCAGGTTCGCGCGGAAGGGGCGAGTCTTGTGATCTCGAACGCGAATGCCGTGACGCTGCTGTTGGGCGCTTCTTCCGACTACAACCGGGCGCGGCCGCTCGAGCCGCTTACGACCGATTTTCGAGCATTAGCGCTCGCGTCTGTCCGGAAGGTCTCGGATTCCTACCCCCAACTCAAGAGAGACAGCGTTGCGGATCATCAACGGCTGTTTCGACGGGTTGACCTCCAACTATCGAACGATCCGCCTCCAACGCGATCGACCGATGAGCGGCTGAATTCCGTGATTGCCGGAGGCGAGGATCCCAACCTGGTCGAGCTTTATTTTCAATATGGCCGCTATCTGTTGATGGGTTCCAGCCGTCCGGGTGACATGCCCGCCAATCTGCAAGGAATCTGGAATAAAGACCTCGCGGCGCCCTGGGGCGCCGATTATCACATCAATATCAACATCCAGATGAACTATTGGCCCGCCGAGGTCTGTAATCTGTCGGAGTGCCACGAGCCGTTCTTCGACTTTGTGGAGGCCCTTGCGGCGACCTCGGGTCGGCGTGCCGCGCGCGAGTTCTATGGCGGACGCGGTTTTGTGGGGCATTACACGACCGACGCCTGGCTGTACACCCCGACGGCCGGCAGTCCGGCGTGGGCCTTGTGGCAGATGGGGGGCGCCTGGTGCACGCGCCATTTTATCGAACACTATTGGTTTACGGGTGATCGTGTCTTCCTCGAGAAACGCGCCTACCCGATGTTGCGGGATGCCAGCCTGTTCCTGCTCGACTGGCTGGTGCCCCACCCGAAGACGGGCAAGCTGGTTTCGGGTCCCAGCGCATCGCCCGAAAACACGTTCGTCGGGCCGGGAGGAAAATCTTTTAGCGTGTCGATGGGATGTTCCATGGATCAGGAAATCGCCTGGGATACCTTTCGTAACTTCCTGTCTGCGGCACGCGAACTCGGCATCCAGGATGAGACCACCGCTAACGTCGAAGAGGCGCTGAACAAATTGACGCTGCCTGGCATCGGGTCCGATGGCCGTTTGATGGAGTGGGCCGAGGAATTCAAAGAGGCCGAACCCGGTCATCGCCACATTTCCCATCTTTACGGGATTCACCCGGGAAACCAGTTCACACGAACGCAAACGCCCGAGTATCTGGCCGCAGCACGCAAATCGATCGAATATCGTCTGGCCAATGGCGGCGGGCATACCGGTTGGAGCCGCGCCTGGATCATCAACTTCTGGGCGCGCTTCGGCGAGGCGGAAAAGGCGTGGGAGAATGTTCAGTTGCTGTTGCAGAAGTCCACGCTCAAGAACCTCTTTGACAATCATCCCCCCTTCCAAATTGACGGGAACTTTGGCGGAACGGCCGGTATTGCGGAAATGTTGCTTCAGAGCCATGACGGCGAGATTCATCTGCTGCCCGCCTTGCCGAAGGCATGGAGGACCGGGTCTTTCAAAGGATTGCGCGCCCGGGGTGGATTCGAGGTGAATGCCTCCTGGAAAAATGGAAAAGCGGAGCGGATCGAGATCCAGTCGTTATTAGGCAAGCCCTGTCGCGTTCGAATCGGGGACCAGGTCAAAGACCTGGTTACTGAAGCCGGAAAAACCTACCTCATTCCTTAGGGTCCGTGCAAAAATAAATTCCGATTTTGCTGCTGAGGATTTGGCTCGCTGGCGAGGCTCGACGAGGGAAGATACCCGCAGGGGTCTCTGACCGAGGAGTAACGAAGCCAGCGAGCCAAAGCCTCGCAGCCCTCCGGGGCGGGGCGGCGCCGGGTCATCTGCGTTGTTGCGTGGACGGTCGAGTATCACCGAGGATACACTCTCGCCCACGCGCCTAGCATCTGACCCGGCGGCGCTCCCGCCAAAATCGGAAGTTATTTTTGCACGGACCCTTAACCCACGAAAGGACATTTCAAGCTGAAATTACGCAGCAATGTGCCCTTGACCCGAAATTCAGCCAGCCCATACTCATCCCATATGAATCCAGCGAAAAACCAATCGTCCCGGCCGGAAGAACGTTCCAGGACCGGCCTTTCGATGAACACTTTCAGCCGCCGATCTTTTCTAACAGCCTTGGGTGCGGGGGCTGCCGCCTTGGGCCTGGAACGACCCTTGTCGGCCGCCTCACCCGCGATCCAGGGATTCGAACGCGCTGTCGATGATCCGAACGCGTCCAAAGGCTGGCAGCCGGTTTCCGACCGCAAGCTGCGCGTTGGAATTGTGGGTTATGGGGTGTGCAGGTTTGGGGCCGAGTTTGGTTTCCAGGACCATCCGAACGTCGAGATCGTGGCCGTCAGCGATCTCATTCCGGATCGCTGCGCGGAACTGGCCAAAGCGTGCCGGTGCCAGAAAACGTATCCCTCGCTTGAAGCGCTGGTCAAAGACGACCGCATCGAGGCGGTGTTTGTGGCCACAGACGCGCCCAGCCACGCCCGCCACTGCATCGAAGTGCTCCAGCACGGAAAACACGTGGCTAGCGCGGTGCCGGCGGTGTTTGGTTCACTCCGGGACGCGGACCGGCTGTTCAGGGCGGTCAAGAAGAGCGGGCTGACTTACATGATGTTCGAGACCTCTTACTACCACGAGGATCTCCATGCCATGCGCCAAATCTACAAAGCCGGCGGACTCGGCCAGCTCGTGTATTGCGAAGGCGAATACTACCATTACATGGAAGAGCCCATCGACTCGTTTAAAGGCTGGCGGGTGGGCCTGCCGCCTCAATGGTATCCCACCCACTCGAATGCTTATTACGTTGGCGTAGGCAACGGACGTTTCACCGAGGTCAGTTGCATGGGCATGCCCAGCCGGATCAAGCACCTTCAACCTTCCAATAATCCCTATAAAAATCCCTTTGGCACCGAGATCGCCCTCTTCCGGACGAACGAAGGCGGCACCGCCCGAATGGCCGTGAGTTGGGACACGCCCGGTTACGGGGGAGAGATGGGCAGGATCCGAGGTCAGCGAGGCACCTTTTATGGAAAATACGAGGGTCTCGAGAAAAACCTGCCGAACACCCGTCGCCCTGCCCTGCCACCCGGCGTGGCCGCGGGAGGGCACGGCGGATCGCATGGATACCTGATGAACGAGTTCGTGACCGCCATTCTTCAAAACCGCCAGCCGCTCGTTGACATCACCCAGGCCTTGAACATGACGATCGCCGGCATTGTCGCCCATCGCTCCGCCCTCAAGAACGGCGAACTTCTCAAGATCCCGCAATACCGATGGTGAGCCGAATCCTCGAACCATTGCGAAGCTGTGATGAAGACGATCATTCCTCTGCTGGCGTTCACACTCGCGATCACGGCGGCTGAACCCGTCCGGTTTCGCATTGATTTCTCGAAGCCGGACGGCGCATGGAACATGCCCGCCCTGGCCCTCGGCCAAGGGGGATTGCAGAGCGATCCCATGATCGAGCCGCACATCAAAGAATTGCGTCAGCTCCGGCCCCGGACCATCCGTCTTTTCTTGAGCGAATACTATCGCATCTACCCGGATCATGATGTCTATGATTGGACCCGGCTCGATCGCGAGCTCAAGGCCGTCCGGGCCACCGGGGGACAGCCGGCCCTCGCCCTTGCCATGAAACCTCCGGTTCTTTATCCGAAGGTCGATCACTTCGTGGTGCATCCCAATCGCTATGACGAATGGGAGCGCCTCTGCGAGGCCCTGGCCAGGCATTGCCGCGAACAACGATTCGATGTCGCCGCCTGGGAGGTTTGCAACGAACCCGATATCGGCGAGATGGGCGGGACGCCCCATTACTTCCGGAGTGCCGACGACTACAACCGGTTTTACACGAGGACGGTTGCCGGAATCCTCCGCGGGGATCCTGACGCCCGGGTGGGCGGCCCGACTGTGGCTTCGGCCGACAGCATGCTGATCGAGGGCCTGATGGCCCACTGCGCCTCCAACAGCGTGCCCCTGCACTTTCTTTCATGGCATCTCTACTCTGATTCGCCGGCCGCCCATGCCGGCAATATCGCCAAACAACGGGCCCGCCTGGCTAGGTATCCTCAGCTCAAAAATGTCAGGCTTTTCATTTCCGAATGGAACATGGACCTGATGCGACCCAACCTGGCGCCCGGTTTTCAACCTTGTTTTATCCTCGAAACCATGCGGCGCTATGCCGAAGAAAAACTCGATATGGCCGCCTATTATCATATCCGCGATTGCTTCGTGGATCCGGCGGACTTCGACTGGATGTCGTCGGGAGGACGCCGTTTTATGGCGCACTGGTGGAATACAATGCCGCAATACAGCGCGCTCTTTGATCATCACGGCCGGGTGCGTCCGGCCTGGTATGCCTTTCGCCTCCTCGGCCAGCTCGAAGGCCCGCGCTATAATGTCGAGGGCGAACAAGACAACCTCCGCGCCATCGCCGGCGACGGGAACGGCTATAAACACCTAATTGTCTGGCGGTATGAAGCCCGTGGCCCTGAGGAAGTCGTGGTCAGGTTGGATCTGGCAGGTGTCAAAGGCCGAAGCTGCCGCGTCGTCGAACTCGATGCCAGTGCTTCGGTCAATAACATCAAGGTCATCCACTTTGGCCGTTCGGATGAGCTCGGCAACGTCCAGATTGAACTCAAACCCTGGGACATCCGTTGGATTGAGATCGAATAATCGGCGGCTTTGCTGCGAAACCCACCTCCTGCAAGAAGCGGATATGAAAAACGCGATCTCCCGTCGGGCCTTTCTTGCCACAACCGCCGCCAGTTCACTCTGCTTGATGGCCCGGAGCGCGCCGAAACCGGATCCCAAACCGATCCTCCGTCATCGAGGTTACTACGTTCTTCCCTGCCGCACGCCCACCCTGGATTACCGAGCCTGTCGGGATATGGTGGATGCGATGGCGGAAGATCGTGCAAACACGGTGATCCTCTGGATCGCCGGCAGTTTTCGCTCCCGAAAATTTCCCGTTACCTGGCATTACAACTCCCAACATGCGAACGTCCGCAAAGATTTCATGGGGCGGTTGATCCGGCACGCGCACACCCGTGGAATTCAATGTCTGCTGGGCTTCACTCCGTTCGGGTACGACGGTGTCAATCAGTATCCGCTCGAGCATCCTGAACTGAAGGCCGCGGGACCGGATGGCAAGCCGGTGACCGAGTTTGGGATCCATTGCTGGGGCTGGAATCTGTGCCCCGCCAAGCCCGAATCCCAACGGTTCATGATCGAATATGCCCGCGAGATGGCATTCGAATTCTATCCCGAGGCCGACGGTCTGTTCATCGAGTCCGGTGATTATGCCATCTGCCACTGTCCGGCGTGCGGCCCAAGGCACTTCGACCACGAGTTTAATTTTGTGCGAACGATCTCCGAGGAAATCTGGGCGAGAAAACCGCAGGCAACGATTGTGGTCTATCCCCACTATTTTTCGGGGGCCAAACTCCGCTTTTCTTTCAGCGAGGCCGTGGCGACAAAACAGCCTTTTGATCCGCGCTGGACCCTGTTCTTCACGCCGCACAGCGCGGCGCTCGAGCCTGAGCTGATAGCACAAGCCAGCGGCAGTTGGTGGTGGAACGAGGCTCCAGCCCGATTCGACCTGCCGGGGATCCGCGCCGGCGCGCGCCGAGCACGGGAATCGAACTGCACCGGATTTATGCCCACCCTCGAGTGCTACAGCTACGTTCAGACACACGAGGAATTTGGCGAGCCATGGTTGAAAGGCCGGCGGCAGGTGCCTTTCGGCTTCGGATGGCTGCCGGAAGGCGCCTCTCCCTATCGCGAACTCCCCCTGCGCGTGATCCGGCTGGCTTATCGGGAATACACCGCGAATCCCGACCTTTCAGATGCGGCTTTTCAAGCCATCATGGGACGGGAGTTATTCGGTCGGAATTGGCAGTCCTCGGACGTGGAGGATGCCTTGGAGCTTTGCCGCGTCTTCGGCACGGACCGCGACTGGGCTGTGCCCGCTCCGCTCACAACACCCGGGCTGGTCGCATCTCGCCTGAAGAGCGGCCGGTTGGATGCCGCCAAACGGCAGTTCCTGCGCTCCCAGCTCGCACGCGTCCGCGCCATTGCGGAGCGCCACCAGAACGCCCAGTCAGCAGCCCGGCGCGACCTCGCCCGCATATCCCAATGGATCCTGGACCAGTGGCAGGCGGCCAACGCGATCCTCCTGGAAGACTAAACCGGCGTGGAACTTTATGACCTGTCTGACCCGACATTCCAAGCCTGATCCGTTCGCGACGCATCTCCGCGACCGATGCGCCGGCGAATGGCTGCGGAAACTTCGCAGCCAGGCGGTTCCTTGGATTTGGACTTTCATCCTGATCGGACTTTGGACACGAGGTGTCGCCCTGGATGCTTGGAGCCAAGCCGCCGATTCGAATCGCGACGCCCTTTTTCGATTGACAGATGAGGTGCGCCGCAAGGGCTGGATTGTCTTCAGCGGCACAACCGATCGAGGAGATTGGGACCTGTTCCGAATGCGACCCGATGGCACGGAACGTCAGAAGCTCGTCGACATGCCTGAATACAACGAAGGCGGCGCCCGTTTCTCACCGGATGGGGGAAAAATGCTGTTCTACCGCCTGCCAAAATCCGACGAGCTGCAAAACAACGAATACGGCACGGGCGAGTTGGTGATTGCGCGGTTCGACGGCAGTCAGCCAATGGTCCTGGGCCGGGATTATCCATGGGCCTCGTGGAGCTCTGACGGGCGGCAACTGGCCTGCCTCACGCCGAAGGGAATCCTGATCGTGGATTCAGACAGCCGCCAGGTGATCTGGCGCCTGCCGCGACAGGGGATCGTCAGCCAGCTCGCCTGGTCGCCGGATGGCCGGTGGTTCACCGGGACCGCCGATCACCTCGGGCCTTTCTGGAATATTGCCCGAATGAACGCCGAAACCGGAGAAATTGGAGCGCTCAGCGAGACCGACCGATACAATTGCACACCCGATTGGGTCGCCGATTCAGTTCGCATCGTCTATGCGCGAGGCATCGTCCCCCAAGTCGGCGGCTGGGCCGAGTTATGGGTGGCCAACCTGGATGGCCAACCTCCCCAACCCCTCTATGCCGAGGAAGGCCGGCATATCTATGGCGCTTGCGCTTCTCCGGACTTGAAACACCTGCTGTTCACCCGCAGCGTCGCCGATCTCACCCGAGTCGATCACCGGGATACTACGATGGCGATTATTCGCTGGGCGGATACCCCCATGCGAGGGGATGATGGCTCGGATCTGCGCCGGCGTCTTCCCAAGGCGCCGACCGGTCCCCGCCTCGATCTGGGCCCAGGCTGGGAGCCGCATTGGACATCGATCGACCTTGGCCAATCCGTCCCCATTTCCATGATCCGTTCCAAACCACCTGTCTCAGTCAGACCATGAACCCCTTCCTACTCAAGAATCTCACTCTGATGCTTCTGGCCGGCTGTATCCTGGCATGGGTCTCCTGCAGCAAGTCCACCCATCCCTCCAGCGCGATCGCTTCGGATTCTCCTTTGAGCACGAACGGGACCATCGAGGTCACCGCGAAGCTGGTCGAGATTCCTGATGGGGCAATTTTCAAACGCGATCTCTATGACTACGCGACCATCCTGAAATATGAGGTCCTCAAGGTCCATCGTGGATCGATCGTTTCAAACATTCTGTATGTTGGACATTACAACCCCTGGAAATCCAGGGGTGCCGCGGCGGACAAGCGAGTCAAGGGCATCGGCGGCAATCTGGATCAATTCCGCGCCGGACAGACGCACCGGATGGCGCTCGATGTGCCCATCGACGACTTCTTCATGGGCGGCATCGTCAACAAGTATTTTGGTCAAAACACCGGCCCCCTTTACTGGGCAGTCTGGACAAACCTGGATTAAAGAATGGCATGGGTATCCTGGATCTTCCCATGAATCCGGAAACTGGGGTTGAAGGCAGCCACCTGAGGCGCCGAGGGAGGAACGGCGGGCCCGACTGTACGGCCCTACCCGGTTCAAGGGTCGTGAGCAGGCCAGATAGCCAGCGATAATTAGCCATGAAACCCTCATGACAAATGCCACCCGCAAAGAGATCGTCCTGGTCGTGAGTTTCGTTGTCATCATTGCCGCTCCGGCCATTCTCCAGACGGTGATCGATCTTGCCCGCGGCGAATCGATCCAAGCCTTGGCGGTCTTCCAGCAGAAAGTCACCGCAAAGAATCTGCGGGCCTATGAACGGGAGATGGAGGAGGCGAGCTGGGTTGCGAAACAACTGCGCCCCGTCATGCAGCAGGCGCAATTCCGCCTGTTGCGGCAGGCGGGCGACAAAGCCATCGTCGGCCCCAATGGCTGGATGTTTTACAGGCCCGGGGTTCGTTATATGACGGACCGCCCGATTCCACCGTCTCCCGCAGGTTCCCCCGACGATCCCCTCTCAGCCATCGTTGCTTTCCACAATGAGCTGGCGACACGAAACATCCAATTGCTCGTCATGATTGCGCCCAACAAGGAGAGCGTTTACCCCGAAATGCTGACTCGCCGGGCCAAACATCTGGATGCCGTCATCGCCCCTTCCACAAGCCGTCTGATGGAGGACCTCCAAAAAGCCGGCGTGGCTGTGGTGGATTTGTTCGAAGCCTTCCGAGCCGCCAAACACCACGCCTCAACAAGCCCAGGGACGCCTCTTTACCTTGCCCAAGACAGCCACTGGTCACCAGCGGGAGTCGAACTCGCCGCCAGAACAGCGGCCAACGCCATGCTGAGCTCGGGCTGGATTCGCCGCGGAGATCTCCTCTACACAGAAAAAACGATTCCCGTCCGGCGACTGGGCGACCTCATCCGAATGTTGCAGCTTCCCCAGATCGAACCCGCGATCCAGCCCGAACTCGTTCTTTGCGGCCAAATCATCCGGCAGGACACCCAACAGACGTACCACGACAGTCCGGATGCGGAAATCCTGGTCCTGGGCGACAGCTTCCTTAGAATCTACGAACAGGACGAACCGCAGTCAGCGGGATTCCTAGCCCATCTCGCCCGCGAGCTCGGACAGCCTCTCGCTTCAATCGTCAACGATGGAGGGGCGTCCACTCTCGTGCGCCAGGAGCTCCACCGCCGGCCCCATCTCCTGGCGCGCAAAAAGATGGTCCTTTGGGAGTTCGTGGAACGCGATATCCGCCTTGGAACCGAGGGCTGGCAAGTCGTGCCACTCCCTGCCGCGGCGGATTCACAGGCGGCCGTTACGGCTCCAGCCCCAAGGCCAATCCCATGATTGACGATACTCACACCCACTTCAGTCCAGGCCGCCTTTTCAAGCCGCGGAATCCTCAGGCTCCATCATTGATGGATGCCACCCCAATAACGAAAGGCTGTTCTATGAAACGCCCGGTTTTTGCCTCGACACTCCTGGCTCTGGTTTTGATGGCCGCCCTCACTCCAATCTCCCCTCGGGCCGACAACGAAGCCCCCGCCAACAATCCAATCCCCCAGCCCTCTCCACTGGCGCCAGCTGACCTGCAACCGATCCAACGGCTGAAAGGACGGTTGTCGTGGGGTCATCGTTCTGATTCCAGACGGCCTTTTCGTATCGCTTTCGGGACTAATAATGTTTCGGTGAACCGCATCAGCCCCGAGGATTTCGAGCCTGGTGACATGCTTCGAAACGGTGTCGTCGATACCCGTGCCGGCAACGGTGATGTGGACACCGTGACACTGGACATCTCCTGGCCAATGCCATCAAGTCCACCTCGCAAGCCGCACTCGATCTGGCAATTCCTGCTTGATAACGGCACACCGGACCAGGTGGCCAGGCTGAAAGAGGATCCCGCCCTGAAACCCGGTGCGCCCATACTCACCGTGATGACCTCCGAAGACGGCCGTCAGGGCTTCTCGTTCGGCTTGGAACAACTCGCCCATCACAAAGCCATGTGGCTGCCTGAACACGACCTGTTCCTCACCCTGGGCGATGTCCCCGTGGATTTTGCCACGCATTTCGCCTCGCTTAAAGGTCAGCGTGTCCTCGACCGCGTCGCGCACGAACCCGAAGCGACCCTCGAGAAGTGGACGAATACCTGGGCGGACTTTGGCAATCCCTCCCGGCCTCATCATGGCCAGGAGACATCCTGGCTTGGAGCCAAGGGTCATCTCACCGGCACCGTTGCGCGGCATGGTTCACTCTACAAGTTCAGCGTGGATCGGTGGGCGAACGTCCGGCCCGATCATGCCTCCCCGCATAAGTTCCGATTCGACCTCCTCTGGCCGGGCTGCCAATGGATGGGACAACGCATCGAACACGGATTACCGGTCATCGTAACCGTCCTCGAGCGCAACGGCCAACGCTGTGAAATCGAGCAGTTCGCAGCCTCCTTGGAAGATCCTGCTCCCGACAAGCGTGGCGAGATTCCCAGTGTTTTCTTCACAAGAATTCGACTGTCGGGTGCGCCCGGCCCTTTGAGTATTGGCTTCGGGCTGACCACGGAAAACACCAATTGTCATCCTGTCCTGCGTCCGTCGAGTGGCCGGTCTTATATTGCAGATCGCGAAACGGAGGCGGCTTGGCTGATGATCGAACCAAGCCCGGGCTTAAGCTTGAAAGCGCGCGATCCCATCGCGGACCCCAAGAATCCCCGCATTGAAATCGAAATCGCGGGAGAACTGGCTTCGGGTGAAAACCGTGAAGTCGTGTTCAAGCTTGCTTCCCCTGTCGTGCCGACGAACAGACATCCTCAACTCGCCGCGCTCGATTTTGTTCGGGCCCGGAAAAGCAAGATTCAATACTGGGAAGACTGGCTGGCCCGAGGCGCGCGCTTCGAGGCGCCCGAGCAAGCGGTCAACAACCTTTTCCGCGCGAACCTCTGGCACGTGCTGATGCTGCCCCGGTTTCGAGATGCCAATCGCATCGACCTGCCTTATTCCAACTTCGCCTATGGACAATTGAATGCGGACTGGCCCATCAACCAAGCCGTGTATGTGGATTACATGATTCACGGATTGCGTGGGTATTTCACGGTTGCCGAGGAGGAGTTCACGGCGATGTATCGCAGCCAGCAGAAGCCCGACGGGCGCGTCAGCGGTTATGCGGAATGGGGGGTTTATTCCCCGGGAATGCTCTATTCCATCGCCCAAAATTACTTGCTCTCGGGCGATCGCGACTCCTTCGAGCGCTTGATGCCGCCCTCGCTCAAGGCCCTCGATTGGTGCCTGCGGGAAATCTCCCACAGCCAGCAAAATGCGGCAGCGCCCGGCCTGATTGTGGCGCCTCTCAATGACCTCACTCATGCCAAACGGGCCTGGGGTTTTCCAAATGGTTACTTCGTCGCAGGACTGGATCTTTTTGGCCGGGCACTGGAGGTCTTCGGACATCCTCGCGCCGCGGAAGTTCTTGCCGTGGCGAGGAAAATGCGCGCGGACGTGACCAATGCCTTTGCGCGTGGGAGCGTGAAGGCTCCCGTCGTCCAACTCGCCGACGGCACCTGGATGAATTACGTCCCTTGTGATGCTTTGACCCCGGGCCGGATGCTCCATGAATGGTACCCCACCGACGTCGATTGCGGCCCCCTCCACATGGCGCGGCTCAACGCAATTGATCCGAGGGGCTGGCTTGCCACCGCCATGCTGCATGACCACGAAGACAACCTGTTCCTCAACCAATGGGGCATGGCCAATGAACCCGTCTACAACCAGCAGGCCACGGTTTACCTCCGCCGCGATATGCCCGAAGCCGCTATCCGCGCCTTCTACAGCATGATGGCCTGCGCTTTCTCGCATCATCAGCTCACCCCGCTCGAACACCGTTGGGCGTGGGGCCAATATTTCATGCCGCCCAGCACGGATGGCGCCTGGTTTGAACTCTACCGCAACATGCTCGTGAATGAACTCCAAGGTGACAACACGCTTTTCATTGGGCAAGCCATCCCACGTGCCTGGTTGGCAGACGGGAAAAGTATTTATGTCGAACGCGCACCGACCTACTACGGCCCAATCAACCTGACGATCACGAGCCGCGTCGGCACGGGAGAAATCTCGGCAACCCTCGACCTTCCGTCACGCCAGCCTCCGGCGAGTCTCCTGATACGCCTGCGACATCCGGAGAAAAAACCGATAAAATCCGTGCGAGTGGATAGCAACGATTGGACTGACTTCGATCCTTCAAAAGAATGGATCCGGATCTCAAGCCCCAAGGCGAAACGCTATTCGATTGTGGCGCGGTATTAGAGCCTGATCGATGCAGCCTATGAAGGCGGCGAACCTGGCACTCCGATTGTTCGCCTACGCGGTCGTCGTGCTTGTTGTTATTCTGTCCCTGCTCTTTTGCGCCATTCACCGCATTACAGTTTTCATGGGGCGATTCATCAGATTCGCGAACTGGAGATGGCGTGGCGGCTTGCAGACTTCACGACAGAGGCACGACGTGCCAGTGCGAGGCGAGTGCTTCAACTCTGGCAGCAGGCAGGCAACGACAATGATGCCGAAGATTTTTTGCGTGCGCTGGACGAGTTGGCACAATCTCGTGACGGCGACACCAACAGGATAACCGAGGCCGACTTGCCGCTGTTGTGAACCTTCCTTTCTCAACCGCATCGAGGACCGCCTTGGCAAGTCCTTCCCGCCTTAACTCGGAAACCAGCCGCGCCCAACGCCGGCACACGCCGGCACTCCACGGCAGGCACTCAAGGATCTGCGCCACCGACTCATACCATGTTTCTAGACGGGCTCGCTTGCGCCCGCTCGGCAGCGAAAGCACCCCGGGACACATCGGATACTGCTCGCGACAAAATATGACGCAGCTACGTTTTATTTTGTCGCGGCTGGGCCATCGTTAGTTTCGGGGGGGGTCCGCCATGAGGGTGATGGTTTGTCCGCGTCGCAGAGGCAGGCTCAGGATCTTGCCGCTAAAGGGCGAACGCAGCCGGCACAGGCCGCCTTTTTCGGATTTGATCGTGACCTGTTGAACCTTGCCATTCCGTCGGACAGCGGAAATCAGGAAGGCGCCTTCGGCGCGCAAGGTGGTGAACATCGCATTCGTCCAAGTTACAGGTATGGCGGGAAAGACTTCGATGTAACCCCGGTGGCTTTGGAGGAGCATCTCCTGGAGTCCGGCCGCCATGGCGAAGTTGCCCTCCAGGGTGAAGGGACGATAGGTGAATTTCGACAGGCCTTTCCCGGATTGATCGCCATTGCAGTGAAAGCTGTTTCGCAGGGTGAAAGCGCTCGCAAAAGTCTCGAGCGCGCGCGCGGCTTTGGATCCGTCATAGGCCCGTGCGGCGAGATTTCCGAGCCAGGCAAAGCTGTATCCGCACCACCAGTCGGTTCCCAGCCGGTCCAGGTCGGCCAGCGATGCTTGGATGGTTTGTTGCGCGTCGGGGCCTTGTTGCCAATCGATCAAGCCGAGCGGATGCAGGGCCATGAGGTGCGAAAAATGGCGATGCGATTCTTTCAAGGGATAATGTTTTGCCACCAACAACGCGCCATCTGGAGCGCGGCTAAACTCGGGCAACTCAGAGAGCACGGCGCGCCAACGCCGGGCGTCGTCCCCGTGATTCAGGACATCCGCCATCTCGGTGGCGGCGCCGAAAAGCCAGCGCATGAGGGCCAAATCATAATTGGTCAGGTTTTCGAACCAGGCCTCGGGACGATTATCATTGATCTCGGGCGAGGCGCTCAAGGGAAGGGTCCGCTTGCCGGCCGAATCCCGGTTCGTACTAATCGCCTCAAGAAAAACGCAGGCTTCACGCAAGTACGGGTAGGCCCGGGTTCTGAGGAATCTGCGATCCGCGCTGTATTTCCAGTGGAGATAAAAATGTTGGGCCAGCCAGGCGGCGGTGGTGGCCGAGTGTGTATACTGACGCCACCCGCCGATTTGGCGGTTATTGAGATCCGCTGTCATCGGAACGTTCAAGCCAGGCAACTCGAAAAACTGGCGGGTCCATTCGCGGCATGCCTCCCGTGTGTTCCACAGCCAATCGAGGTAACTCAATCCTTCCTCGAGGTGGTTTCCAGAGTAACAGGGCCAGTAGGAAAGCTGGGTGTTCAGGTCGTGATGATAATCGCCTTTCCAGGGAGGCAATTGGCCGTTGTCCGCAGTCCAGGGACCTTGGAGAGTTATGGGGGGAGATCCGCGCCGGCTGGCCGCACCGAACTTATATTGTTCCAGGAACCATTGGCGTTCGATCACCGGGTTGGGCACCGTGACGGATGAGGCCCGCCAATAATGGCGCCACCAGTCCGCATGCATGGCGAACGAGGAATCAAAACCTCGACGCAGGGCGCGTTCCACACGTTGGCGGGCCAGACGCAAGGGATTCGGATCTTCTCGATTGGTCGCAATGGACCAGACAGCTATCCACTGGCCGTTGCATTCCCGCCATCCCAGGAAAACCGCAAAGGCAAAGCCTTCCGCCCCGGTTTGAGTGTAGGCCTGCCAATCGCTGCCCGAGGTCACCAGGGGAGCGGGGTACCCGAGTTGGGCCAGGTCTCCCGCGGTAATGCCGCCGCTGGCCGCCTCATTGACGCGCCCGCCAAAAGGGGGTGGTTCCAATTGAGCGCGCACCATCTCAGAAACCGAGAGAGCGGATCCCCTATTTCTGGGATCCGACCGATTCACTCGGATAAAGCCGATCGGTTCGCGGGCGTGGACAAAAACCTGTATCTGGGATTCATCGTTGAAACGGACTTCCGCAAGCGCATTGGATAGAGACAGGCTGGCGCGCTCAAAGCTGGTACCTTGCGGAAAATGAAGGGCAATCCTGCCCGCAGGAATCTTCGTCGGCGCCGGCCGGTTGTAGGGATCCTCGTAGAGCCTCACGAGGTCTTTGTGCCGTCCCTGTTGATGCCAGGCGCGCATCGTCTCAAACCGGTATTCAGGCGAATGATACTCGGGAACAGGTCGCAAGTCCCAGAGGTCGGTGCGATCCAGTGAGATCTTAAACGGATGGCCCTCGCCCCACACCAGCGCGCCCATCAGACCATTACCCAATGGAAATGCCTCGTCCCAGACGGTTGCGGGATTGGTGTAGTTCAGTCCGTGGCGAGGCTCGGGATCGTGAGGCTCGATCGCGGTTTTCAGGTTGGCCGAAGCGTTGGCAGCGAACAGAAGGTTCGATCCCATCATGAGCAGGGGCAACCAAAATGGAGAGTGACTCGGTGGCATGGCTCCGATTCATACTCGATCCGCTGTCCCTGGGCAACGACGCGCTATACATCCTGGCATTCCTTGCGGAGGAAACGCCTCATAGTCCGCCAGGCGACTTTGGTGGCTAAGGCGACGTGGCTTCAGGAATTTTTAGCTAAACTCTTCGTGTCGAATTCCCACTTCTCGTTGATTCTCATCATATCGGCCCAGGTCACTTCGGATTTCTTGTAAGCCGCCGTTCGTCCCAGGATGGTGGTGAGATTGCTGCGCACGCTGGGCGCCACAGTCGGATTGCTGAAGTCCGCCTTGGTGATGGCCTCATGGAACGCGGCGATGTTGCGGGTGGCGCCCTCGGCGTAGATGGGCCCGGTGTCGCCCGTGAAGGCGTCGTCCTTGCTGCGAATCCACACCTTGCCGCCGTAGTGCGTGTCGGCCGTCCCCGAAACCCCGTAAACGCGGCACATGATATCGTCATATTCGAAGCCGAACTGTTTCGAGCTGAACGTGAGGATTACGTCCTGTGGGAATGTATAGACGAGGGCGAAGTGGTCCCAGCAATCGCCCAGGAAATCGCGAGCGCGTCCGCCAGTCCCGACGGCCTTGATGGGCTCGGCGTTCAGGAACCAGGTGGCCACGTCCAGGGCATGGATGTTTTGTTCGGTGATGATGTCACCGGAGAGCACGCGGTCGATTGCCCAGGCCCGGAGGCGGGCGGTTGCGTCGCGCTTGCTTTTGCGGAAGTCAGCGTCCATCTGGGCAAAATACAGGCTGCACTGATAGGCGGCTTCGGCGGTCTTGATGGCGCCAATTTCGCCCGCATGCACGCGTTTGACCACTTCCTGATAGGCCGGCATCGCCCGGGTTTGAAAATCGGCCAGAAAAACCTGCTTCTTCGATGTGGCCTTCTTGCCGCTCTCGGCAATCGTTGTGCAGCCGGGGACATCGACGGCGATCGGTTTGGCGAGGTAGACGTGCTTGCCGGCTTCGACCGCTTGGGCAGCCTGTTCTGGATGGAAATAGGGGGGGCTTTCGATGGCCACCGCATCCAGGCCGGATTCGAGCATTTTGAGATATCCGTCCAAACCCGAGTAACGCCGGTTTTCAGGCACGCCCAGTTTCGTTCCGGCATTGTCGGCTTTGTCCTGGAAGAAATCATGGACTGCGACCACTTGATAACCGTCGTGTTTCTTGAACAACTCGGCAATCCAGGTGCCACGTCCGCCGCATCCGGTCAGGCCGATCCGAATGGCTTCCCCGGAAGCCGCCCGGGTGTTTGGACTCATTGCAAACGGCCCCAAGGCCGCCACGCCGGCGATCGTGGCCGAGGTTTTGAGAAAACCACGCCGTGTTGTAAGGGCTGTATCGGAGGATATCGGATGGTTCATAACGCAGTTTTGATTGCTCAAGGGTTTTCGGTTCAATATGTCTGGAATAGCTTCAACGGCGAGGCGCTCCGCTTCACAGTGCTTTGTTCGCCGGTGAGATCACGCAAAAATCATGCTCAGAACCTTGGAGTTTTGCAAGACCGCGAAATCGATAGGATCCTGGAGGAACGGATGAAAATCGAATCAATGCGCAAGATGATTTGCAGTCAATAGACCTGGCCCTTAGTACATTTTGACCGGGTGAAGCCTGCCGGTTTCACCGTAATCGAATCGGCCTCTGCGGAGTTGATCCCCTGTCACGCTGGATTACTCCAGGGTGATGGCAATGAGGAATGGAGCCGACTCGCTCATGGCCGACCGGTAATCGAGGCGGTCGATTTCGGTGTCGGCCAGGGGATTCTGCCATTGGGTTTTAAACAGCCGGATCGGGGGGCGGTTGTCGCCGGTGGCGGAGTTCTGACCAGTCCAGGCGACCTTAAGCTCAGGGGACTCCGACTCATTGGACTGCGTCCACCAATCGCGCACATCGCGTCCATAGACAATCGGGATTTCGCGTTGTTCGCCATTGGCGTAATGCACCAGGAACGAGCCAACCACAGCCCCGTCTTTTTCCGGCCATGCGGTGGCATGCAGGACGTGGAGAGTGCCGGCCTTTTGGCCGATCTTAATGTCTTTGACCTCCCTCGGGAATTGGACCCTGAGTTGTTCTTGGGCGGCACGGCCCGAGAGTTGGATGACTCCGCGGACATCGAACTGCACACCGCCGAACTCCTGGAGTCCTTTGGGCAGGTGGGCGAGGCTGTTGTTGGCCATGCCTCCCTCCTGCCACGGGCGATCAAGCTGGGAATGGTAATACGGGGTGAGATCGATCAAACAACGATCCGCCGATGGATCTCGCGGAGGAATCGCCCCCTTCAAGCGGACGGGGGTTTTTCTGGGAGGCGTCGGGAGAAATTCCCACTGCGGGTTCTTCACCAGGATTTCATCGAATCGGCCCGCCTGCCCGTCTTTCTCGGCGACGAATGTTCGCTGCAATTCCCGCTGTTTTTCGGGCGTGCTTAAATAGTCCTCGACCAGCGTATTGCCCAGGTTGGTGATCAGGCAGCTGAGGCCCTCGAGGCTTTGGATGTGCGTCCATTCTTTGAGTTCGGGTTGGACGCGAGTGTAGGACAAGCTGCCGCCCACCTCGGGAGCTCGAGCGGCAAAACGAGACAGCAGATTCTGGAGAACCGGCACCACGGGGGGCCTTGGATAGCTGATGAACCCGGGCAACAGGCCATAGAGTTGGCCGGAAACCGCGTCGCGGTTGATGGAAAACAGGGTTGGAGGCATGTTGAGTTTTCCGAGGGCTTTTGCCGCGTCGGTTTCGCTCATGTTGGTCGAGATGAGTTCTTGGGCCTGTTGAAGGTATTTATCCAGGTCCGCGCGAGCGAGCTGTTCGAGATCTCGAAGGTCGTTTACCCAGCCAGGCAACTGATCCAAAACCCTTTGGATTGTGAAGGATTGAGCACCCTCGGGCAGCCGGCTGAGTAATCGCTCGATGGCGGGGGCCAAGCGCGCTTCTTTTTGTGGGGTGAACGAGGCCAGCCAGGTTGCGGGACCCACTCCATGATGATAGATGAGGTAATCGTCCAGTTGCCGCGCCACAAGCGAGCGCCGATTGATGAATTCATGCTGGTCGTAGCCGAACAGTCCGCTCCGTGTCGAGTAGCCGTTCTCAAGAATGAACCGGCGCAAACCTCCCTCCAGGTTGTCCTGGCGGAACCGGCTCTGTTTTTGCAGCCAGCTTTGGTTATGGAAGGTATTCTCCTGGAATTCACGCTCGAGTTGAGTGTTCCGGTTCAGCGCCTGGGTTTCCTCTTCGCACCAGGAAGCCAGCAGATCGAAATTTCTGGCCGGAAGCAGGACAACCGGTTTGGCCCCTGGAAAGGCTGATTTCTGCACCAGAGCGTGCCAGTAGGCTTCAAGACTCGAAAAATCCTTGATCGCCAGCGCGGGGCTGAGTCTTGCCGAGGCAGTCAGTGTCCAAGGTGTCCGACTCTCGATCGGGTTGACGACAACCTGCTGACGGACCATTTGTTCCAGGTTCACGAGGAACCGGGACTCAAGGCCCTTGGCGGCCAACTGCTTTTTCACCCGATCGAGCCAGGAGGCAAAACCCGTTGGCGCCTTTGCGGGCGGTTGCTGGCCGGTCGCGCTGAAGTACCCGTGCCCGGGCCCCAGCCAGGTCATGGCCCGCTTGACCTCCGCCAAAGGCAGGGGTTTGGTCGACTTATCCGGTTGAATCTGACGGGAATACACAAAACAAGACACCTGCTTGAAAGGAGCGTCCAACTTGATCCCACCGCTAATGCCTTCAAAGGAGATAATCCCTTGGGCCAATCCATCGATGAGCTGTTCGGCCGTCGCCAGTAGGATGATCTCGGCGTAATCCGCCAGTTCCTCGAGGTTCTTGACCCCGAGATCGCGTCGCAGCTGCATTTCCATTCGCGACCGGGCTTCGGCGGGGATTTTGTCCAGGAGGTTTTTTCGCTGCATTTGGATCACAGGGCCCAGCAGAGGCTGCAGTTGCTGCACCGGAAGAATCAGGGTCTTCATGAGGGCGGGATTGAACAGCAAGCTGAGATCGAAGTCGGTCATGCGGGCCACGGCTCGCTGAACAAAGGCATCTTGTGCCAATCGCTGCGAAGTCGGGGATCCATGAAGCGACAGCACCAGCGAACGATCGCCGCAGACATAAGCCATATTTTCCGAGCAAACCACGTAAAGTTCGGAAATCGGTGAGGACGGTTCCAGCGCGAGCCGCATCGCCTTGGCCTCGCCAACCTGGACTGGCTCCATGGATTTGGCCTTGGTCAGGCGGAGCATCCATTCGCCCAGGGGCTGTGGGCGCGCCATCGGGATGCTCAAGATCCAGAGGCGGCGCGGATCTCCAGGATACAAGGTCAGGCTCGCCACGTCCCCCGCCTTGAGCCCAAAGGCCTCCTCGCATTTCTCGAGGGTCAAGGGTTGCTGGACGATCTGCATGCCCAGCAGGGTGAGGAGGGGATGCTCCTGCTGAAGCAGGCCTTGGAGATCCGGAGGAGCGGCTTTCATCGGCACAAGACTCCGCAGGATTTGCTCCACCTGGGTCACAGTTTTGAAAAGATTGTTAACCTGCAAGTGAAGCAAGGCCCCCGCAGGAAGAACCTGCTGGGCGGGTCCTGAGGGCAATCCGTGGGAAACCAGCACCGGGGTGTTTTGCGCCCAAGCCGTCAGGCCCGTCAGCGCGATCACCAGAGTGAACCTTGTCCAACAATTCATTCGCGTTTTCATGTTACACTTCCCTTGGCGGAAATATTCTTTGGATCATCAAATCCCTGAACCTTCGGCAGCGATGGATTCAGCCTCCCAGCCGCCTGCCTGTCTGTTCAATACCCACCCGGACCCTGGCGGGTTACAGGAAATTCCATCGCTTCGGAATGACTTCCCTCCGGGCCGCCCATCGGATTCTCCCTGAATCAGAGCCACGAAAGGGATCGTCCCAGCTTGACTTCCTTCTGTTCCAACTCATAGTAGCGCAACGAATAACCCAGTTTCTCCGAGCCGGATTGGCCCATCGACATGGCCAGGGAAACGGCCTGGGCAAGTCTGGCTTTGGAGATTTGCGTCACAAGATTATTATGAGCAATCCGAGTGCAATCCGCATCATGCCCTGTTTGGACATGCAAAATGGACGTGTCGTCAAAGGCGTGCATTTCGTCAACATTCAGGACGCCGGCGATCCTGTCGCTTGTGCCCGGGCCTATTGCGAGGCGGGGGCCGATGAACTGGCCATGTTGGATATCACGGCCACTGTGGAAAATCGGCCCACCTTGCTAGAAGTCGTCAAACGCGTTGCCGAGGTCACCACGATCCCGTTCACCGTCGGTGGAGGCATCAAAGACTTGGCCTCCGCAAGCGCCGTTCTCGCGGCCGGGGCTGGCAAGATCTCCACCAGCAGCGCCGCGTTTCGTCATCCGCAAGTGATTGCGGAAATGGTCAGGGAATTGGGCCCCTCCAAGGTCACGGTGGCCATTGATGTCGATCGCAATCCGTCCCTGCCATCCGGCTACGAAGTCTATATCGATGGAGGCCGAACCGCCACGGGCAAAGACGCGGTGGAATGGGCCAAGGAGGTCGATGGCTACGGAGTGCGGTGTATCCTGCCCACGAGCAAGGCGACCGACGGCGCGCGAACTGGTTTCGATCTGCCCCTGATCCGTCTAATGGCCAAAGCCACATCCGCCGAACTGGTCGCTTCAGGCGGCGCTGGAACTTTGGAGCACTTCCTCCAGGCGGCCGAGGCCGGAGCCACGGTGCTTCTCGCGGCTTCGGTGTTCCATTTCGGGATCGTCTCGATCCCTGAGCTGAAGGCGTTCCTCCGCCAGCACGGTTGTCAAATCCAGATGTCCAATTAGCCCGTGGATAACCGATAGGTTGGACCGGTTACGAGCTTCCTGAAAAGTCTGTTCGGCTCGATCCAACCCGATGGCATGGACGAACGTGGATTCCCTGTCCGCCTCGAGTGGCCGGTGCAATCACGTTTCAGTTCTGGATTTTGGGATGCAATTCGGGCAGGCTGCTTGGCGATTCATCCGGCCGTTATGAACCGATTATTGTGTATAGTCCTGTTTGCCGGCCAAGGGATATCCCTGACCGCCGGATTGTCGAAGGATGTCGCCGCTGTCCAGCGCGAATCGAACCAGTGGCGGCTCGAAAAACGGATCATCGACCTGCACCAACATATCGATTGCCAGCCCGAACATTTGGCCCGCGCTATTCGAATCATGGACGCCTCGGGCATCGGCATATCGGTCAATCTCAGTGGCGGTGTAGTCACTCGTCCCTCCAATGACAAGCCCTCCGAGTTCGAGCGAAACAAGCAACAAGCCGACGACATGTTTCCGGGCCGTTTCGTGCATTATTTCAGTCTGGATTACCGGAACTGGAATGATCCCGATTTCTCCGCTCAGGCGGTCCGTCAGGTCGAGGAGGCCTATCGGCTTGGCGCCGCCGGCCTCAAGGAATACAAACGCCTGGGCCTGTCGCTTCGCGATCGAGAGGGCCGTTTGATTGCCGTCGACGATCCGAAGCTGGATCCTGTTTGGGAGCGTTGTGGCGAGCTGGGCCTTCCGGTATCCATCCACGTCGCGGATCCCAAGGCCTTCTGGCTTCCTTACAACGAACAAAATGAGCGCTGGAACGAACTTCGAGACCATCCTGGCTGGTGGTTTGGGGATTCCCAAAAATTTCCATCCTGGAAGGATCTCCTCGAGGCGCTGGATCGAGTCATTGCCCGACACCCCCGGACTCTCTTCGTTTGCGTGCACTTCGCCAATAACGCCGAGGAACTCGACTGGGTTGACAAAGCCCTGTCGCGCCGCCCCAACATGATGGCCGATCTGGCCGCTCGAATCCCCGAACTCGGACGCCACAATCCCCGCAACGTCCATCGCCTTTTTGTCAAACACCAGGATCGCATTCTTTTTGGATCCGACTTTCAGGTTTACGACCGTCTGATTCTCGGTTCAAGCGGCAACGAACCGCCTCCTTCGGACGCCGATGCCGAGGTTTTCTTTGCGAAAGAATGGCGATGGCTCGAAACCTGGGACAAACATTGGAGCCACATGACGCCCATCCAGGGCAACTGGACAATTAGTGGGATCGGCCTGCCCGCACCGGTTCTGCGCAAGATCTATTTCGACAACGCCTCAAAACTGCTGGCCCGATCTCTGCCTGCCCCCGTCGCGCGCGCCCGCCGCATTAGCAGCGACTTTCCCTTGGACGGCGCCGTCAGCCATCCTCTCTGGAAGACCGCCACTCTCCTGCGCCTCGAACGGCAGTCCGCCGATGCCACCGCGCGTCCTTCCCTGTCCACCACCGTGCGAATGCTGTGGTCCCCCCATCATCTCTACCTATCCTTTGTTTGCCCCTATACGAGACTCACTGTGTTCGAGTCTCCCCAAACCCACGAGCGCTACGACACCAACCGCCCAGGAACCAGTCTATGGGACCGGGATGTCGTCGAGGCCTTCATTGGCACGCGACCGGATCAGCCCCGTCATTATGCTGAATTCGAGGTTGCGCCCACCAATGAACGGCTGGATCTGATGCTCCCCGGCCTCCCCGCCAGGGACTTCGGATGGAACAGCGGCTTTGAATCCAGAGTCCGAATTGATCCAAAGTCTCGTGTCTGGAGCTGTGAAATGCGGATTCCCCTCAAGGCTCTGAACGATCAGCCCCCGTCCGCAGGCACGCGATGGCTTTTGAATCTGTATCGTTGCGATCGCGCCCACCAGGCGTTCCTGGCCTGGAATCCCACCCTTCAAGGATCGTTCCATCATCCCGGGCGGTTTGGGTATCTCGAGTTCGTCGAATAATCGCCTATGACCTCCCCGCCTCCAACCGTTCCCCTGGTGCGCATGACCGGCATCGGAAAACGGTTCGGCAACGTCTCCGTGCTGCACGATGTCAGTTTGGAGGTCTTCCCCCGAGAAGTTCTGGTCCTGGCCGGTGAAAACGGAGCCGGCAAGAGCACTTTGATCAAAATCCTCGGCGGTGTACACACCGATTTTGACGGCGAACTCGAAATCGACGGACGGGCTGCGCGCCCGCGTTCGCCCCTCGAAGCCAATTCCCTCGGGGTGGCGGTCATCTTCCAGGAGCTCTCCCTGATCCCTTCCCTGTCGGTCGCCGACAATATTTTTCTGGGACGAAACCTTGTCCGGGCTGGATTCGTGGATGACCGGGAGCAACGCGCCCAATCCAAGCGCCTGCTGGATCGGCTGGGGATCGATCTGGATGTTGACCAACGGGTGGAAGACTTGCCGGTCGCTCAGCAGCAACTGGTCGAAATCGCCAAGGCCTTGGCCCACGAAAGCACGGTCATCGTCATGGACGAACCAACGAGCTCCCTGAACGCGCCCGAAGTGGAGAAGCTCTTTGGCCTGATCCAACAACTGAAAACCGACGGTTGTGGCATCATTTACATCACCCACAAAATGGAGGAAATCGCGCGGATCGCCGATCGGATCACCGTGCTACGGGACGGTCGCCATATCGGCACGGCACCGGCCTCGGATGTACCCCCCGACAAGCTGGTCAGCTGGATGGTCGGCCGCGACCAGGACCACCAGTTTCCGGATCGATCGGCCCGGCCCGGACGCACCCAGCTCCGCCTCGACCGCTTCTCGGTGCTCGATGAAACCGGCCGCCGTCCCATTGTCGACTCCATCACGCTCGAGCTTCATGCGGGGGAAATCCTGGGGCTGGCCGGCCTCCAGGGTTCCGGCACATCCGAGTTGTTCCTGGCTTTGTTTGGAGGTTCGAACCGGCGCGTCCAGGGCCAGGTCTTTCTGAATGATGGTCCGCTTCGGATCCGAAATCCCCGCACCGCGATTCGGCAGGGAATCGCCCTCCTGACCAATGACCGCAAAGCCACCGGCCTGGTGCTGCCCCTGTCCATTATTGCCAATTGCACTCTGGCAGCCCTTCCTCGGCTCTCGCCGGGCGCCTGGCGGCGTCCGGGCCGCGAAGAGGCGTTGACCCAATCTCTCGGTCGGAGCCTGAATCTGAGGGCCGCCTCGCTCCACCTCGAGGTCGGCGCCCTCTCCGGTGGGAACCAACAAAAAGTCGCCCTCGCTAAATGGCTGCTCACCGAACCCCAAGTCTTGATGCTGGACGAGCCAACCCGAGGCATCGACGTGGGCGCCAAACGCGAAATCTACCAATTGTTGGATGAGCTGACTTCTCGGGGCATCGGCATCCTCTTGATCACCTCCGAATTGCCGGAGCTACTGGCCTTAAGCGATCGCATCCTCGTCTTGCACCGGGGCAGGTTGACGGGCGAATTCACCCGTTCCCAGGCCACCCCTGAGCGCATCCTCGAGGCCGCGATGGGGAAGATCCAATCCGGTTTATGAGCGAACCCAAAACATATTCACGGCTGAACGCCGGGCGGCTATGGGCCAATCCGGCCAGCCGCGCTCTCTTTGCCCTTTTGCTCGTCGTGCTGATCGGTTGCATTTTCAACGCCGATGGCGCTTTCTTCAAACTGGGCACCCACCGGGACGCCCTCCGGCAGTCGTCGGTCTTCGGCTTGCTCGCCTGCGGCATGACACTCGTCATCATCGGCGGCGGTATTGATCTCGCCGTCGGCAGCGTGCTCGCCCTGGTCGCCGTCGCTTTTTCGCTGATGAGCATTCATTGGGGATGGTCTCCCTGGCTGTGCGTCCCGATTTGCCTCTGTCTGGGGGCGGCCTGTGGATCGGCCTCTGGATGCCTGGCCTCCTGGTGGCGCATCCAGCCGTTCATTGCCACTCTGGCTCTCATGGTCTTCGCCCGCGGCCTCGCCAAAACAATCTCCGGCGGCATGAAAGTCTCCACCGCCGTCAAGAATGTCGACGGCACTTACCGCTACGTGGACGTGCCGGCCCTATTCCGCTTCATCGACAGCCGCATCCTGGAAGGCAACCTTTCGGTGGTGACTGTCATCTTTGTCGTTTGCGCGCTGGCGACTTGGATTGTGCTCGCGCGCCATCGGTGGGGACGTCATCTCTACGCCATCGGCGGAAACGAGGAGGCCGCGCGGCTTTCGGGAGTTCCGGTGAATTTCTCCAAACTGTCTGCCTATGCGGCCAGCGGCCTGCTGGCCGCCGTTGCCGGTCTGTGCCAAGCCGCGCAGGAACAACAGGGCGATCCCGAGGCGGGCGGCGGCTACGAATTAACCGCCATCGCCATGGTGGTGATTGGCGGCACGCCCCTCACTGGAGGCCGCGGCGGCATCGGCTTAACCCTTCTCGGAGTCCTAACCATTGGTTACCTGGAAAAAATCCTCAGCATCAACGCGGTGCCCGAAGCCAGTCGTCTGATGCTGACCGGGGCCATCATTGTGATGGCCGTTCTCGCGCAACGCAAACGTCGTTCCTAAACCCCAACCCGATCCCGTTCATTCCCTATGAAAATTGGTTATTCAACACTGATTCGATTCAGCCTCGCGGCCGCCTTCTCTCTCTTGCTGGCCGGTTGTGGCCAGTCCACGTCCACCCCGCAAACCGCGTCTCCCCCCGAACGCTCACTCAAATCGACTTTCACCATCGGCATGAGCCAGTGCAACCTGGGCGAACCGTGGCGCGTGCAGATGAATGAGGACATCAGGAAAGCGGCCGATCCACAGCCCGGCTTGACGGTTGTTTTCAAGGATGCCCAAAACGATACCCTCAAACAACGCGCGCATGTCGAAGAATTTGTCAGCGCCGGCGTCGATTTGTTGATCATCAGCCCCAAAGAAGCCCAGCCGCTCACTGAGCCCGTGGCCAAGGCCATGAACGCCGGCATTCCGGTGATCGTCCTGGATCGCCGTCTGATCGGCGATCGCTACACCTGTTTCATCGGCGCCGACAACAAAAAGATCGGCCGGGCGGCCGGCGAATGGATCAAACAGAAACTCGGCGGCAAAGGCACGGTGGTCGAACTCAAAGGCCTCATGACCTCCACCCCGGGACAGGATCGCCATACCGGTTTCCGCGAAGGCATCGCCGGCTCGGCCATCGAGGTGATCTTCGAAGCCGATATGAAATGGTTGGAGCCGGACGCCCGCAAGGAAATGGAATCCGCCCTCTCCCGCTTCAACCAGATTGACCTCGTCTACGCCCACAACGATCCCGGCGCCCATGGAGCTTACCTGGCCGCCAAAGCGGCGGGACGCGAGAAGAACATGCTCTTTGTCGGCATCGATGCCCTCCCGCAAGAGGGCGTCGCCTATGTCAGCCAGGGCATCCTCAGCGCCACACTGCAATATCCCACCGGCGGCGCCGAGGCCATCCAAACCGCCCTAAAAATCCTCAAGGGCGAATCCGTTCCCAAGGAGATCGTTCTCGGATCCCGGCTGTTTACCAAGGACAACGTCGCCACCGGCGGCCAGGTCTTGCCTTAGCCTGCTCCAATTCGCGCCATGATTAATCCGCTTGTTACCTGCAGTGAATCCTACCTCAAAATCGCCATGAATCGAATCCAGCGAATCATTTCCTGTCTGTTTGCCGCAGGCCTGCTATCGAGCCATCATCCCAGTGCCGCCACCCTCGGAGACCTCGCCCAACCCCAGGAGGGCCGATCCATGCGCAGCACATCCACCATGCGCATCGGCGAAGTCCGAAGAGGCGATGCCGGCCTCAAGCTCAATCCCCAGGCCCAGCCTCGCGGCGACCGCGAGGAGGCCAGCAACTTCGACAACTTTCGCGTCCAACCAGGCCAGACGCACGTGCTGCTCGACGCGAAAGGGCCCGGCGTCATCACCCATATCTGGATGACATTCCTCGGCCCCGAACCTCAGGACTGGGCTAAACAAGGCTCGGCCAACCACCAGGAAATGCTGCTCCGCATGTTCTGGGACGGCAACAAACGGCCCGCCGTCGAAGCCCCGGTCGGCGATTTCTTTGCCAATTGTTTCGGGCGACGCAGCGAAGTCGTCAGCCTGCCCGTCGTAGTCGAGGATGCCGACTCCTACAACTGTTATTGGCACATGCCCTTTCGAAAATCCGCCCGCATCGAGATCGAAAATCAAAGCGACAAAGTCATCAACCTGCTTTATTACAATATTGACTGGATCCAGAAAAAAAGCCTTCCCAAAGACACCCCCTATTTCTACGCCCAATATCACCAGGAATACCCTGTCCAAAAAGGCCAGGATTATGTGATTCTCGATACCCAGGGCAAAGGACACTACGTGGGCACCGTCCTCGCCGTGCGCACTCGCAGCCCCTCCTGGTTCGGCGAAGGCGATGAAAAAATCTATATCGACGGCGAATCCAACGCCTCGATTTGGGGCACCGGCACCGAAGACTATTTTCTCTCCGCCTGGGGATTGAAAACCACCAGCACTCCGTTCTTCGGGGTTCCCTGCTTTGATCAGTGGGGGATTGTCGGCGGCCATACCAGCGCTTACCGCTGGCATATCCAGGATCCCATCGTCTTCAACACCGGCATCAAGGTTACCCTCGAGCACTTCGGCTGGATCTCGCCCGATGAGAATCCCGACAACAAAGCCACCAGCTGGAACGAGCGCGAAGATGATTATGCCAGTGTCGCTTTCTGGTATCAGACCGGCGCCCCGACCTTTGCCGCACGAGCGCCCCATGCCCGCGATCGCCGTCTTCCCAACATCGAACGCACCATCGTATACGCCCGAGATTTTGCCGGATCATCCTCTCACACCGAGGGCAGCGCCCGGACACAACAGCTCGAACTCTACGACGGTCCCCAACTCCTTTACCAGCCATCCCAACATGAGAATGCCTGGCTGGAATTGCCCTTTAACGTGGAAAAGAAAGAACCGCTCCGCCTCCTCTTGAACGCAACCAAGTCCTACGATTTCGGCCAGTATCAGGCCTACCTCAACGGCGCCAAATTGGGCGATGTCCTGGATTTCTACAGCCCCAAAATCGGCGCCCAGGAATACCACCTGCTCGATTTCTGGCCCGATCCAGGATCGTATAAGCTGCGCCTGCAATGTGTCGGCAAAAATCCCGCTTCACAAGGTCATGCCCTGGGCCTCGAATCCCTCCGCCTCCGGGAACGCCGCCCTCGCGTGAGTGAAATGGGTCACGATCGGAACAAGGATTGGCGCCAACAACCGCTCCTTTACAATTAGGTTGATGGCTAAAGGAAATTCGGAAAGTATTTTGGCAACCGGTCCAAACCCCATCCGCACCCGGCATGAATCGCACCGTCCCATTCCATCCCAAAGCCTATGAACTCATCTCCGGATCCCCGCTCCTGTAAACCAACCCCATGCTCTTGTTCCGGCAGCCTCCCGCGGCGCGATTTCATCGTGTCCTCCAGCCTCGCGACCGTTGGGCTGGCGCTGGGCCGGTTTCCCGCCATCGCCGGTCCCTTCGATCCCGAGGAATTCCATCGATTGATTCCCGCCGACAAGAAACTCGATCCGGCCTGGGTCCAATCGCTTTACTGCCGCGGTGAACCCACCGTTTACCGCGGATCCGACCTCGAGACCATCGGCATGCCCATAGGAGGAATCACCACCGGCCAGCTTTACCTGGGCGGTGATGGCAGGCTCTGGCATTGGGACATCTTCAATCTCCCGCAGGCCGATAAGTTCACCTCCTCCAGCGGCCCCAATTACGCCCGCCCGCCCCGGGCCGAGTCTCCCATCGAACAGGGTTTTGCCATCAAAATTACCGCCAATGGCCAATCCCAAACACGCCCACTGGATGCGCGCGGATTCAATCCAAAGGACATTACATTCCGCGGCCAATACCCAATGGCTTGGGTGGATTACATCGACAATACCTTGCCTGTCACAGTCTGCCTGGAGGCTTTTTCGCCGTTCATTCCGTTGAATGTGCCCGACTCCTCTCTTCCTGCCACGATTTTGCGCTACACCCTCCGCAACACCAGCCCGCATGCCGTCGAAGTCGAAATCGGCGGTTGGCTCGAAAATGGGGTGTGCCTCAACAGCGCTCAATCGTCCTTGGGTCGACGCCGGAACCGCATCCACCACGAGGATCGCTTGACCTTCCTTGAATGCAGCGCCGAAGCCCTCCCCGAAAACAATCCGCCCGCCCGCCGGCCTGACATCCTCTTCGAAGACTTCGAAAATGGCTACGGCAAATGGACAGTCCAAGGCGAGGCGTTCGGTCGCGAACCCGCCTCCGGAACTCTGCCCAATCAACAGTCCGTCACCGGTTTCCAGGGACAACGGCTGGTCAATACGTTCCTGCGAGGCGATGTCACCCAAGGCCGGCTGATTTCACCCGTCTTTCCGATCGAACGCCGGTTCATAACCTTCCTCATCGGCGGCGGCAACCAAACCAGTCAGACCTGCTTCAATCTCCTGGTGGACGGCCGCGTGGTCCGGACGGCCACCGGTCAGAACCTCGAACAATTGCGCGCCACCACCTGGAATGTCGACGACTTACAGGGACGCCAGGCTCAGCTCGAAATCGTTGACCAAGCCACCGGCGGCTGGGGCCACATCAACGTCGACCAAATCGTGTTCAGCGATCAACCCGCCATCCGCCAACCCCTCACCGAACAGGATGACTTCGGCACCATGGGATTGGCCTTGCTCGCCGACGATAAAGAGGTCTTCGCCCAAACCAACCTCGCCGGAGATCCGGCAACCTCAATCTTCGCCAGAACGAACCTCTCCGTCGCCGACGAAACCGCCCAGCCGTTCAACCAACGACTGATTGGCGGTCTCAGCCAGCGCATGATCCTCGCCGCGGGGGCTCAAGCCAAAGCCGTTTTTGTCGTGACATGGCATTTCCCGCGCCTGATGAGTTCTCAATTGTCTGGATTGATTGATTTTAACCGTCTGCGCCGTTCCTATGTGAATCGCTTTGCCACTGCCCGGGCGGTCGCGAGCTATATCGTCAAGAATTTCGCGCGATTGACGGAGGATACCCGCCTCTGGAACCGGACCTGGTATGATGCCACCCTTCCTTATTGGTTCCTCGACCGCACCTTCATCCCGATTTGCACCCTCGCCACCAACACCTGTTACCTGTTCAATACCGGCCGTTTTTATGCCTTCGAGGGCGTCCTCTGCTGCCAGGGCACCTGCCAGCATGTGTGGAATTACGCCCAAGCCGTGGCGCGCGTCTTCCCCGAACTCGAACGCGACCTCCGCCAACGGACCGACTTCGGCACCGCCTGGCACGAAAACGGCGCCATCGATTACCGTGGCGAATTCGCCCGGCACGTCGCCCACGACGGCCAGTGCGGCGTCATCCTCCGCGCCTGGCGCGAACACCTCACCTCCCCCACATCCCAATACCTGAACCAATGCTGGCCCCGCATTCGGAAATCGATCGAGTTCCTCATCGGTTGTGACCGGGACGAAAATGGGCTGCTCGAGGGAGAACAATACAACACTCTCGACGCCTCCTGGTGGGGCCCCATGGCCTGGATCAGTTCTTTATACATCGCCGCCCTGCGCGCCGGTGAAGCCATGGCCACCGAAATGAACGATGCCGCCTTCGCCGCACGCTGTCGAACCCTGGCGGAACGCGGCAGCGACTTGCTTATCAAAACCCTTTACAACGGCGAATATTTCTTTCATAAACCCGATCCCAACCATCCCGAAGGCACGAACACCAACAAAGGCTGCCATATCGATCAACTCATGGGCCAAGCTTGGGCTTTGCAGGTCGGACTTCCCCGCATCGTCCCTGTCCCCCAAGCCCTCTCCGCCCTCGAGGCCATTTGGAAATACAACTTCACCCTCGATGCGGGCGGCTATCGCGATGCCATGCAGCCCGCGATCAAGGGTGGACGCTGGTACGCCATGCCCGGCGAAGGTGGCGTCGTCATGACCACCTTCCCCCAGGGCGGCGCTGCCGCCTCCAATGGGAAAGGCGGTTTTGCTTTCTACTTCAACGAGGTCTGGACCGGCCAGGAACATCAATTGGCCGCCCATATGATGTGGGAAGGCCTGGTTGAAAAAGCTCTCATCATTACACGCGTCCTCCACGATCGGCACCATGCCGCTCGACGCAATCCCTATAACGAAATCGAGTGCTCCGATCATTATGCGCGGGCCATGTCCAGCTTTGGCACTTTTCTGGCCGCCTGCGGGTTCGAATGCCACAGTCCTAACGGATACCTCGGCTTCAGCCCTCGACTCACACCCTCCGACTTCCGCGCTCCATTTGTTGCCGCCGAAGGCTGGGGGACTTTCCTACAAAAAGCGAATCCAGAAAGCCAGACGGTTGTACTCAGCCTCCGCTGGGGTCAACTGCGGCTGAAAAAACTCGCTCTTTCCACCGCAGAAAGCCTGAAACCCGGTCAAGTCACCGTCAGCATCGGCGATCAATCCATCCGGGCCAGCCTTTCATCCCATGACAGCCGCATCGAGATCCTGCTCGAACACGAGCTTACTCTCCGTGCCGGAGACGAGCTGAAAATTGCCTTGCGTTGAAGATCCCACATCACGTCTCACGTTTCACGTCACCGCCTTTACCCTGAGATCCCTCAGCGCCATCAAGCCGCC
>ERZ795054.852-NODE-852-length-33038-cov-5.074705_pt1 | contig 33038 bp, 22 predicted proteins | sample MGYA00375138_ERZ795054 | MGnify/ENA primary metagenome ERZ795054 (study PRJEB30183, sample SAMN05720215) | anaerobic digester metagenome | isolation source: active sludge of municipal wastewater-treating anaerobic digesters | place: USA | collected 2014-12-23 ... | reverse complement strand
TCTTCAAGTCCCTCTCCCCCGGGAGAGGGATTTAGGGTGAGGTGGAAACATAGAGGGATTTAGGGTGAGGTAAAATCACAGGGAACGCAAGGGGGTGAGTTTTGAATGATGGAGGATTATTTCATGATCCGTTTCGGATAACAGCCCAAAGAAAAACTTTGCAGTCCCCCTCTTTTCGGATGATGAAATATGTAACAAATTTATGTTATATAGTCACCCCTCTTTGCGTAGCAGAGAGGGGATGGGGGTGAGTTCATGCGGATTTGAAGGATTATTTTATGATCCGTTTTGGGTAACAGCCCAAAGAAAAATCCCTTGTCACTCCTTCGTTGTGACTGAGGTCTTTTTGCTTTCATCCCTCACTCAGGCGAGCCTGGTTCGGGCTGAAAAGAAAAATCCCTCACTGCTGTCGCAGCAAGGGATTTTTCTTTGTAGGGGAGTCTGATCAAATATCTAACCTCAAACTGATTAGAGACTTTAAAGAAGTGGTTGATTTTCTTGATGATTGGGAAAGCTTTTGACATAGTTCCTGGTTTGTCATTATATTTGTGTTATGCATATAGAAAACCAAAAACTTGAATTATTTAAATCTTTATTCCGGGGCAGGGATGATGTGTATGCCATCCGGTGGGAGAAAGAAGGGAAAAGCGGTTATATGCCAGCTTATGAAGTTGACTGGGATGATTATGACTCACACAAAGCAAAGGGGGGAACATTCAAAGATTACAAGAATAAAAAACTCAAAGCCGTTAATGATGATGCAATTATATCTCATTTAGAAGGTAGGACTACTATGGGAATCTATCCATTACTTGAAGATAATACCTCCTTTTTCCTTGCAGTTGATTTTGATGAGTCGAATTGGATTGAAAGCATTAAAAAACTATATTGTACTTGTACAGGACTAAATATTCCAGCCTATATTGAGCGGTCCCGATCTGGAAATGGTGGACATTTATGGATCTTCTTTGACGAAGCATTACCGGCAAGTCAAAGCAGAAAATTTATGTTTGAGTTATTGCGACAATCCAATATTATATCCCAGTTTGAAAAAGAGCCTAGTTTTGACAGAATGTTTCCAAATCAGGATTTACACTCGGGAAAAGGAATGGGCAATTTGATCGCATTACCATTAAATGGCAATTCTTTACGAAATGATAACTCGTGTTTTATAGATTATGAGACATTTAGGCCAATATCTGATCAATGGGAGTATCTGAAAAGTATTGAAAAATTAAATTTGGAAAATTATAAAGCCAGGTACAATAAAATCTTTAATGAAGATCCCGTAGAAGTCTTTAAATCAAATTTCTTACCTGGATTGAACGGGGATCTCGAGATTGTCTTAAGTAACCAAATCTATTTGAAAAGAATCCACTTAAACAGAAAATTAATAATATTCCTGCGAGAACAATTGAATTTTTACAATTCTGATTTTCTGGTCAAAAAAAATTTAGGAAAAAGCACTTTTCAGACGGAGAAGTTCTTTAAACTGATTGAAGAAGGCGAGAGCGAAATTACTATTCCAAGGGGCTTTATATCCTCACTTATTAGCTTTTGCAGAAGTGAGAATATTCCGTTTAAAATAATTGACAAAAGACAAAAAAGAGAGTCTATTAGTATAACTTCAGGGATAAAATTATTAGATCACCAGGAAGAGGCTTTAAATAAAACCAGAGAAAAGGATTTTGGTGTCATTGTTTCTCCTCCAGGTTCAGGCAAAACAATAATAGGTTTAGAATTGATTGCAGAAAAACAACAACCTGCATTAATTATCGTCCACAGACAACAGCTATTAGATCAATGGGTGGATAGAATTCAAAACTTCCTGGAAATTCCCAAAAATGAGATTGGTCAGATTGGAAATCAGAAGAACAGTATTGGTAAAATTATTACTGTTGCAATGATACAATCTCTTGCAAGAATGGATGATCTATCTGCCTTATCAAATGCTTTTGGATTAATCATTATTGATGAATGCCATCACATTCCTGCCAAATCCTTCAGAGAAGCTATTGTACAGCTAAATACTTATTATCTCTATGGTCTGACAGCCACACCAAAAAGAAAAAATAATGATGAGAAATTGATCTATGTTTACATTGGGAATATTCTTCATGAAGTCAAACAAATTGAATATCTGGCAAGTAAAAATATAAAAACCGAAATTAACATTAGGGAAACTGAACTTTTTGCACCTTTCGATTATAAAATTGACAAATACGAGACTATATCTAGAATCCTCGTTCACGATACCCGGCGAAATTCAATTATTTTAGAAGACATCGTTAAAAATGCCGATCGTTTTAAAACCATATTGATATTATCTGAGCGGAAGTCTCATGTTGATATTCTAAACCTCTATCTGAAAGATAAATTTGAAACCATTACTATTCATGGGGATGATCCGGAAAGTGCAAGAAAAAGTAAAATTGAACAGATAAAACTGGGGCATTTTAAAATAGTTATTTCAACCGGCCAATATTTTGGAGAAGGGATTGATATTAATAATTTAGATTGTTTGTTCATAGTCTATCCCTTTGCCTTTGAAGGGAAACTCATTCAGTACATTGGAAGAATTCAGCGATCTGAAAACAGACCAGTAATATTTGATTACAGGGACATTAAAATTGATTACTTTGAGAAAATGTTCAAGCAGAGGAAGAGGTATTATAATAAACTATTGAAATAAAATGTCAGAAACCAATCGCATCGAATATAAGCAAGAACTTACCCCTAATGTTGATATAGAAAAGGAAGTTGTTGCCTTTTTGAACTATCATGAAGGAGGGTTTATTTTCATTGGAATTGACAATGAAGGAAAGATTCGTGGAGTCAGCGATCCCGATGATGACATGTTAAAATTGAAAGACAGAATAAAAAATAATATTATGCCTTCGTGCATGGGTTTATTTGATGTTTTGGCAGAAACGAGGGAAAACAAAGACATCATTAAAATCACTATTGCCAGTGGACCGGAGAAACCATATTTTAAAAAGAAATATGGAATGTCTGAGAAAGGTTGTTTCATACGGATTGGCACTGCTGCCGAACCCATGCCACAGAAAATGATTGATGAACTCTTTGCAAAACGTATACGAAATTCACTCGGCCGAATAGTTTCAAATAAACAAGATCTCAAATTTGAACAATTGAGGATTTATTATGAAACAGCAGGTCTGTCCCTAAATGAAAAATTTGCTTCTAACCTTGAATTGCTGACTGATACAGGAAAATATAATTATGTTGCTTACTTGCTCGCAGATAATAATTCAACATCAATTAAGGTTGCTAAATATAGTAGCATAACAAGGGTAGATCTTAAAGAGAGTAATGAATATGGTCATGGATGCTTGATAAAAGCAGCAAAGCAGGTTATTGATAAGATTGAAATAGAAAATCCAACATCAACTCAAATTACCTCGAAAGAAAGGATTAGCAAACGATTTTGGGATTCAGTCGCACTGCGGGAAGCTACTATAAATGCTTTTGTACATAATGACTTTACAAATGAAGTTCCTCCAAAATTTGAAATATTTCCCGATAGAATTGAAATCACTTCTTCGGGTGGTCTGCCAGAAGGGTTAAATCAGGATGAATTCTTTGAAGGTTATTCTGTGCCTCGAAACAAAGAACTGATGAGGGTATTTAAAGACCTGGGTATGGTTGAACAACTCGGATCCGGAGTTCCCAGGATTCTTGAGAGCTATGGGAAAGGATGTTTTTCCTTTTCGGATCATTTCCTTAGGATGAGTTTCCCAATATCTGGTGGTCAAGCTGGTGGTCAAGCTGGTGGTCAAGTAGGTGGTCAAGAAGAAATACTAACTGCAAGGCAAAAAGAAGTTCTTAAATTGATCAAAGCAGATCCTGGAATATCAAGAAAGCAGCTATCAGAAAAACTTGGTATTAATCAATCAGCAGTTCAAAAACACATTGATGCTTTAAAAAAGAAGGGATTAATCCATAGAGAAAGTGAGACTACAGGGTATTGGACGATTAATATCTAACTTCAAAGGTTAATTTATTTTGTCTTCTCCGGCGCAATATTTTCAATGATCCTCTCAGGAGGGGCTTAATAACCCCAAAGCCATGTATCAATATAATGTTAGAAGGAGGATTATTTCATGATCCTCTCAGAGGGTGCTTAACAAGGAAAAAGCCCTGCAAACGCTATGGCGTTTGTCGGATTTTTTTATTTTTCATCCCCAAGCTCAGGCGAGTCTGTCTAGGTGCTGAAAAATAAAAAACCCCGGCGCTGAGCGCCAGAGCTTTTTCCTTGTAGCGGAGGAAGGATTCGAACCTCCGACCTTTGGGTTATGAGCCCAACGAGCTACCACTGCTCCACCCCGCATTGTGGGTGCAAAAATAGCTTATATAATCTAATCGCCAAAATAATTGCAGATTTATTTTGAAGTAAGAAGTCGGAAGACCGAAGACCGAAGTATGAAGAACCGAGCCTGGAAGCCATCAGAGAATAATAATTAATATTTTATATTACTTCCGACTGCCGACTTCCGTCTTCCGTCTTTAACCATAAAATGCTAAATTTGCTTCACTAATCTTGAGAAACAATTAAACTATACAACCATGCCACGAGTATTCAAAGCCACTGAGATAGAAAAAGAAGATAAGGAAGTAAAACGCGATTATCTCGACAGACACATGCCTCATGTTTTCTGCCCCGATGAAGTTAAAAGGGGAGATAAATTTGAAGTTAAGATCAGACTTGGTGAAGAATATGTTCATCCTGATGATGCTGACCATTTCATAAGTGTTATCCAGCTCTGGAACAGGGAGACACTGCTTGCCGAAGCAAGATACACTGCCGGTGTTTACGGACACAAGCCAAATCATTTTGAAATTGACTTCTATATTGTTGCACCGGAAGTCTCAATGAACCTTTCTGCAATGGCTGTCTGTACAAAACATGGTTTATGGCAAAGCGAAGATAAAGCAGTAAAAGTAATTTAAAAGGCATCAGGACTAAGGCATCAGACTTAAGGATTCAGAGGAAAATTTTTTTTCCTGTCGCCTGACACCTGTCGCCTGTCGCCATATATTATTATCTTTGCTGGCTGTAATAATCTGTCATGGCAAAAAGTGAGAAGAAAAAGCGCACCTGGCGCGATAAATACAGATTTTCTGTTGTCAATGACTCCACATTTGAGGAAGTATGGAGAGTGAGAATGACACAGTACTCTGCTTTTATCATGATAACTTTCCTCGTTCTTTTTATTGTAGGTGCAACAACTTCTCTTATTGCATTCACTAATCTGCGTGAATTCATACCGGGATATCCTGATGTCACTATGCGCCGGAATATACTCCTCAGCGCTATACGCCTCGATTCTCTTGACAGGGAACTCGCATTGCGTGATAAATATTTCGCTAATATAAGCTCAATAATACAGGGCAAAACTCCTTCAGAAATAATTGTCAGGCAGGATACTACAAAGAATTACAGGAATATAAGTTTCGATACCTCACCTGAGGATGCCGCACTCAGAAATAAAATAGAACAGGAGGAACAATTCAACCTTACACTCGGTTCTTCTTCTCATGAAACTGTAACAGGACTTGCAGGGATGCATTTTTTCCCTCCGGTAAAAGGCATTATATCAGGGCGGTATGATGTCAGAACCAAACATTTCGGAACTGATATTGTAACAAAACCAAAGGCCGTTGTGTCAGCAGCCCTTGATGGCACTGTAATTTTTACAGGATGGACAATGGAAACAGGTTATGTTATTGAAGTGCAGCATTCAAACAATGTTGTTACAATCTACAAACACAATGCAAGTTTGTTAAAGGAGTCAGGGGATCTTGTCAGGGCAGGAGAGGCTATCTCTGTGGTAGGTGACTCCGGTGAAATGTATACTTCAGGACCGCACCTGCACCTGGAGATCTGGTACAAAGGCAATCCTCTCGATCCGGAAAAGCATATCTTGTTCTGAACCTGACAACAATGGCAGAAAGAATTGCAATATTAGGATCTACGGGATCTATTGGGTCACAAACACTTGATGTTATTTCCGCATTTCCTGAACGCTTCAGTGTTGAGGTCCTTGTTGCCGGAAATAATCATGAGATTCTTACAAGGCAGGCATTGAAGTATCATCCTGATGTTGTTATAATTGGCAACAAGGAGCATTATGGTGAACTCAGGGAAAGCCTGAAAAATACTGATATAAAGGTTTATGCCGGCAGTGATGCTGTGGAACAGGTTGTTACATCTTCTTCTGTTGATGTTGTCCTGGCCGCAATTGTAGGGTATTCAGGACTCAGGTCAACAGTGGCTGCTGTTAAAGCAGGCAAGAAGGTTGCCCTCGCAAACAAGGAAACTCTTGTTGTTGCAGGGGAACTGATAGAAAAACTCACAAGGGAATCCGGCAGCAGGATACTTCCTGTTGATTCTGAGCATTCAGCAATTCTGCAATGCCTGACCGGTGAAGCCGGAAATCCTGTAGAACATATTTCCCTTACTGCCTCAGGAGGTCCTTTCCTGAATTATACTTATGAACAGCTTGAGTACATAACTCCTGAACAGGCACTTAAGCATCCCAATTGGGATATGGGCAGCAAAATAACAATTGACTCGGCCTCACTGATGAACAAGGGACTTGAGGTCATTGAAGCAAAATGGCTTTTTGACCTGAAGCCTGATCAGATAAAGGTTGTTGTGCACCCGCAATCGATAATACATTCACTTGTTCACTTTGCCGACGGATCAGTTAAAGCCCAGCTTGGAATTCCGGATATGAGAGTACCTATATTATATGCACTTACATATCCCGACAGGCTGACAACAACTCTTCCACGCCTTGATCTTCTGAAAAATCCCTGTCTTACATTTTCAGAGCCAGATCTGAAAAAATTCCGCAATCTTTCACTTGCATTCACTGCCCTTGACAGGGGTGGAAATATGCCCTGCATAATGAATGCCGCGAATGAAATAGCAGTTGATGCCTTCCTGAAAGAAAAGATATCATTTCTTCAGATGCCTGATGTTGTCGAGCATGCAATGCAGACTACAGAATTTTCCAGTTCTTGTGCTCTTGAACAGCTTGAGCTTTCTGACGATGCAGCAAGGAGAAATGCAATTAGTTTTATTAATAAAATGAAATAAAGAAAATGACAATACTGATTAAAGTACTTCAATTTATTCTCAGCCTTTCCATCCTTGTAATAATTCATGAGTTTGGTCATTTCATTATGGCCAAATATTTTAAAACAAGGGTTGAAAAATTCTATCTTTTTTTCGATCCCTGGTTCTCATTATTCCGCTTCAAAAAAGGAGAGACTGAGTACGGAATAGGCTGGCTGCCTCTTGGCGGTTACGTTAAGATCTCCGGTATGATAGATGAATCAATGGACAAGGAGCAGATGAAACAGGAGCCCCAGCCATACGAATTCAGGTCAAAAACATCCTGGCAGAGGCTGCTTATAATGACCGGAGGTGTATTGTTCAATTTCATACTTGCAATGCTGATCTTCGTTTTCGTGCTATTTGCCTGGGGTGAAACCTATCTGCCCACCTCTAATGTGAAATATGGTATAGTCACTGATTCAGTAGGATATGCGATAGGCCTCAGGAACGGAGACAAGATTCTTTCGGTTGACAATAAACCTGTCGAGAATTTTATGCAGATAACAAGCGAAATAGTACTGAATGACCGTAAAACAATTCAGGTTGACCGCAATGGGGAACTGCTTAATATTGAAATACCAAAGGAATATGTTCCAAAAATGCTGAAAGGGAGGGGCCACATTTCCTACCGGACTCCCTTTAATAATATGAAAATCAAATCTTTTTCAAAAAACTCACCTTCCATGGAGGCCGGAGTGCTTGAAAATGATGAGATTACCGGACTCGACAGTCTTACATTCACCTATTCCGATGAGTTTCAGGATTACCTCAGGAAAAATGTTGGAAAACCGGTTCAGCTTAACATTATCAGGTCCGGGACTGCAATGAATATTTCCGTTACTCCTTCAAAGGATGGAATACTTGGAATTTATTACACAGGCCGTTCACTCAATGAGGTATTTGAGATGAAGACCCTTGAATATGGTTTTCTTGAATCGATACCTGCAGGTATTACAAAGGGATTCAGGACTATAGCTGATTATCTCAAGCAATTCAAACTACTGTTCTCAAAAGATACAAAAGCCTATGAATCTCTTGGCGGATTCATTACTATAGGAAATATCTTCCCGGGTGTCTGGGACTGGCATTCATTCTGGGATCTGACAGCCTTCCTCTCAATTATTCTGGCTGTCATGAATATACTCCCCATTCCGGCACTTGACGGAGGACATGTTATGTTCCTTCTGTACGAGGTAATTACAGGCAGAAAACCAAGCGATAAATTCCTTGAATATGCACAGATAGCCGGGATGGTTATACTTTTCGGCTTACTGATACTGGCAAACGGTAATGATATTATGCGGCTGATAAGGAAATAGTTAATAATCTGGTGCGATTTGGTAATGAATAAAGTATTTTTAACTTTGCATAAATTCTAAAACTTAAAGAGATGGGAAAAATAGGGATGACAGAGATTATTCTCATATTGCTTGTGGTGGTTCTATTGTTCGGCGGTCGCAAGATTCCGGAGCTTATGAAGGGCATCGGTCAGGGTATGAAAGAATTCAAGAAGGCATCAAAATATGATCCTGCCACTGACGAAAATAAAGATGTTGCAACAAAGGATAAATTTTAATTTCTAACATACAGGAAAGAAAAACCTGCATTGTAAAATGCAGGTTTTCTTGTTTAAAAGTTAAAAATTATTAAACGGATTTCTCAATCCATTCGTATTTCTGATCTCTTCGGGCAGGAATAAAGCCGGCCTCTCTTATAATTGCCTGCATTTCAGCTGCATTGAACCTGTTGCCGCCTCCGGCTGCACTGACAACATTCTCTTCAATCATTATCGACCCAAGGTCATTGGCTCCTGCGTGTAGGGACAACATCCCAATATCCCGGCCTACTGTAAGTATTGATGCCTGAATGTTGGTGATGTTATTCAACATTATCCTGCTGATTGCTATCATCCTGAGATAATCATGACCGGTATAAGTGCTTTTTACCCCTAAGCTGTTCCTGAGCTTTGTGCCTTCATCCTGGAAAGGCCAGGGAATGAAAGAAATGAATCCGTAGCTTCCTTCAGGTTTTTCTGACTGAAGTTCCTTCAGCCTGATAAGATGCTCAATTCTTTCTTCAATAGTTTCGATATGTCCATACATCATTGTTGCCGAGGTGGGAAGATTCAACCTGTGTGCTTCACGCATCACGCCAAGCCACTCTTCAGTGCCGGCTTTTGCAGGTGATACAATTTTTCTTACCCTGTCGCAGAGAATTTCTGCACCGGCCCCTGGAAGTGAATCAAGTCCGGAGCTGATAAGTCTTTCAAGGACCTCCCTGTAAGTAAGATTTTCTTTCCTGGCAAGATATACTATTTCAGGAGGACCAAGAGCATGAAGCCTGAGTGCAGGGTAAAGCTCCTTAAGCCTGCGGAAGAGGTTTTCATAAAAATCAATCCCAAGCTCCGGGTTCATGCCACCCTGCAATAAGATCTGGTTTCCACCCAGCTCAAACAGCTCGTCAATTTTCTTTCTGTACTCATCAATTGTTGTAATATATGCATCTTCAGAGCTTTTTTTTCTGCAGAAGTTGCAGAATGTGCATTGTGAAAAACAGATGTTGGTAAGGTTTACATTCCTGTCTATCATCCATCCGGCTCTCTTTCCTGGTACATGAACCTGCCGGAGTTTATCGGCAACAAACATAAGCTCAACAAGCGGTGCATTATTATAAAGAGCAAGTCCTTCATCTATTGAAAGAGCTTTAAGGCTCAGTGCTTTATAAAAGATTTTATTCAGCTCCATGTTATGAATAAATATGTTCACTATGTCAGGCTGCAAAGGTAACTCTTTGCCAGAGTAATCATTCAATATTTTAATTAACTTTACAACTTTTAAAGTTGATTGAAATGCTCATGAAGCCGGTTTTAAAGAGAACTTCACAAATATCCCCTGATCAGTCAGTTGTTTGTATTTTAGGCGGAAATGATATCCCTGCTTTCCTTAAGCTGAATGACGAGGAAAAACGCTTTGCCCTCAAACGCATCAGGGAAAACGATAATCATGTTTTCATCAATTCGTATAACAGGTGTATCTATCTTGTAAAGACCAGGGATGAAAAAGAACCTTACAGGGTGAAGGAAGAGCTTAGAAGGGAAGCCAGCAACCTGAAGAAACTGATAAAAAGGCATAATCATGCTGAGCTTGTAGTAACTTCTCATCAGGCATATTCCGGAGCAGTTGAGGATTTTACCGAAGGTCTTATCCTGAGCATATACACTTTCAGTAAATACAAAACCGAGGCAGAGAAGGACGCTAAGGAACACTATCTTTCAGTTATCTATCTTCATAGTGAAATAAGCGAGAAGGATCTGAGGTGGCTTGATGAGCTTACTACTGCTGTTTATATAGCCCGGGATCTTACGAATGAACCTGTAAATCATCTTAATGCAACTTCTCTTGCAAATGAAATAAAAAAGCTTGGCGAGTCAGCCGGCTTTACTGTTGATGTTCTTACGAAGGGTAAGATTGAAGCGCTTAAAATGGGCGGACTTCTTGCAGTTAACCGTGGCAGTGTTGACCCTCCGGTATTTTCAATTCTTGAATGGCATCCTGAGAAGCCTGTAAACAGCAAACCTGTTGTACTTGTTGGCAAAGGGATTGTTTATGACACAGGCGGGCTTAATATAAAAACAGGCGATTATATGGCCGGAATGAACGGCGATATGGCAGGAGCTGCAACAGTTGCATGTGTTATGTATGCTGTCGCTAAAGCTGATTTGCCGGTGCACGTCGTTGGTCTGATCCCTTCAACTGATAACAGACCGGGAGGAAATGCCTACACCCAGGGTGACATTATTACAATGTATAACAAGATGACTGTTGAGATAGGAAATACTGATGCTGAGGGAAGGCTTATTCTTGCCGATGCAATCAGTTATGCCTCAAAATATAAGCCGGAGCTGATAATTGATATTGCAACACTTACAGGTTCTGCTGCAATGACATTCGGAAATCAGGCTATTGCACTGATGACAAATGCTGACAGGAAATATATCAATATACTCCTGGACGCTGGCAATGAGGTTTATGAAAGGCTGGGAGAGCTGCCCTTCTGGGACGAATACGGAGAGTTGCTTAAATCAGATGTGGCCGACATGAATAATGTGGGTGGCAGGGAAGCAGGAGCCATTATTGCAGGTAAATTCCTTGAAAAATTTGCAAAATACCCCCTTATTCATCTCGACATTGCCGGTACTTCAATGCTGAAAAAAGATGATTATTACAGAACAAAGAACAGCAGTGGTTCAGGCCTCAGGTTGCTGGCAACCTTCCTTAAAAAACTGGCTGAAAGCCATACTCAAATGAAATAAAACGGAAAATGGAGAAAAAAAGCATACTTGCAGGCATATCTCAGGGTGATATTAACGGGATCGGTTATGAGGTTATAATTAAGGCTCTGTCGGACCCATTGATGACAGAGATTTGCACACCAGTGGTTTATGGATCACCCAAGGTAGCGGCATATCATCGTAAGGCATTGAATATTTCAAATTTCAGCTTTAATAATGTCCGCTCTCCCGAAGAGGCTCATGCACGAAAATCGAACATGATCAACTGCCTCGACGACAATATAAGGGTCGAGCTGGGGAAATCAACTACTCATGGAGGAGAAGCTGCCCTTGTATCACTTGAAAGAGCTGTTGCTGACCTCAGGAATGGAAAAATTGATGTGCTGATTACAGCACCTATCGACAAGCATAACATTCACTCTGAAAAGTTTCAGTTCAAAGGTCATACCGAATATCTCAAATCGAAGGCAGGCAAAGAGGATGTGTTGATGTTCATGATCGGGGAAAGCATGCGTATAGGTTTTGTGACAGGCCATATCCCTCTGGGCAAGGTTTCAGAATCAATAAGCATTGATCTTATTCTCAGGAAGTTAAGGATAATGAACAATTCCCTTATTGTTGATTTTGCCATTCGTAAGCCAAGGATAGCTGTTCTTGGTCTGAATCCTCATGCAGGAGATAATTCATTGCTTGGAACAGAGGAGGCTGAGATAATTACCCCGGCAATACAGCAGGCTCAGAAGGAAGGTATTCTGCTTTTCGGCCCCTTTCCTTCCGATGGATTTTTCGGTGCAGGTATGTTCAAAAAATTCGATGGTATTTTATCAATGTATCACGACCAGGGATTAAGCCCTTTCAAGGCCCTTTCATTTGACACAGGAGTAAATTTCACTGCCGGACTGCCCTTTGTAAGAACTTCACCTGTTCATGGTACTGCCTTTGCGATTGCCGGCAGGGGAGAAGCTTCTGAAAACTCATTCCGCCAGTCAGTTTATCTTGCCTGTGATATCTTCAGGAACAGGCAGCAATATGCGGAAATTGCAAAGAATCCCCTAAAGCACCAGGATATTGAAATACACAGCGATAAGATAGATGAGCTTCCCCCCGAAATATTTAACGGAGAATCGCAACTATGATAGACTATATTAAAGGTGTAATCACCCAGGTAACGCCTACTTTTGTTGTCGTTGAAACATCAGGTACAGGGTATTTTATAAATATATCGCTCACGACATTTTCAAAACTTGAAAACAAGACCGATGTAAAAATACTTGTGCATGAAGTGATACGCGAGGACGCTCACCTCCTTTATGGATTTGCAGACCCGCAGGAAAGGGAGATCTTCCGTCATCTAATCTCCGTTACAGGCGTTGGAGCAAGCACGGCAAGGATGATGCTGTCATCCCTTAATCCTTCAGAAATTGAACATGCAATTATCGGTTCTGATGTGAATATCCTGAAAAGCATTAAAGGCATCGGATTGAAAACCGCTCAGCGAATCATTGTTGATCTCAGGGAAAAACTTGGCAAACAGGCAGGAGGTGGTGAAATATTTGCTCCTGCAGACAATACTAACCGTGAAGAAGCGTTATCTGCTTTGGTAATGCTTGGATTTGCCAAAAGCGCTGTCACTAAGGTCCTTGACAAGATAGTCAGAGAAGAAAAAAATCTGACTGTTGAGGACATGATAAAAAAAGCGCTCAAGAACTTGTAATTCTGTATATTGGGATCAGGGAGATCATATAGAAATATTCTGATATTATCTCAACTTGTTTTCTGCTCCTTTCTTATTCTGAGGACTGCGGATTCAAGCGGACAGGCCGTGCTGCAGTCTGATCAGTCATCCGACACTTCCCGTACATCAATACTTAAGCTAAGGGATGATTCAGGCATTCCATGGGATGATAAGAAGAAATCACCGCTGTACCTCGATAAGCCTTCAAACATCAAGTCGACTGTCATCTACAATCCTGAAAAAAACGAATATGTGCTTTACGAAAGGGCAGGAGCGCTTGACATTAGGACTCCTGTCCACATGTCGCCTGAAGAATTCAGGAAGTATGAATACCGGAGAGCCATGCAGGAATACTGGCAACAGAGGGCTGCCGGTGATGAATCGGGATTCAGGTCAAACCTGATTCCGCAGATAGAGGTGGGAGGCGCAGCTTTCGATAAGGTGTTCGGGAGCAACACTATAAATATTATTCCCCAGGGATCTGCAGAACTGATTTTCGGAATAAACATTTCCAGGACAGAAAACCCGACTCTGTCAGAAAAACTCCGGACAATTCCAACCTTCGATTTCAAGGAAAAAATACAGATGAATGTCACAGGTACTATCGGTGAAAAGATGGAACTGGGCATCAATTATAATACTGACGCTATGTTTGAATTTGAGAACAGGACAAAGCTTCAGTATTCAGGTCAGGAAGATGAGATACTTAAAAAAGTTGAAGCCGGAGATGTCACCCTGCCCCTTACCGGGACACTGATCACAGGCAGCTACAGCCTTTTTGGGCTTAAGACTGAAATGCAGTTCGGTAAACTTACTGTGACTACAGTGCTCTCACAACAGAAAGGAGAATCGTCGGTAATTGATGTCAAGGGAGGAGCTCAGCTTACTGAATATGATATTACTGCCGATGACTATGAGGCAAACCGCCATTTCTTCCTTTCACAGTATTTCCGGGATGTTTATGATGAGTCACTTAAAAACCTTCCCGTTGTAAGCTCAGGTATAAACATTGAAAGGATTGAAGTCTGGATAACAAATAAGACTACAAGGTTTGAGGAAGCAAATAACAGGAATATAATTGCTTTTATGGATCTTGCTGAAAATGACAATCATATCTATAACAATATTGCTGCATTCCAGGCATCTCCCGGGGCCGAAAGATACCCCTCGAATGAGGCAAACACTATGTACGACCAGCTGATATCAGCATATTCTGCAATTCGTGATGTGGACCAGGTGACAAATTCTTTTGAGGCACTGTATCCCGATTTCCAGATAGGAAGGGATTTTGAAAAGATTGAAAATGCAAGAAAACTTAATGACAGGGAATTTGAGTTCAACAGGCAGCTTGGCTATATCTCCCTTAACACCGCCCTAAATACTGATGAGGTGCTTGCTGTTGCCTATGAATATACACTTGGCGGAAAGCTCTATAAGGTTGGTGAATTTTCAACGGACGGTATAACAGCTCCTCAGGCTCTTATACTTAAAATGCTTAAGGGAACTACTCTTACTCCCCGTATTCCCACATGGGACCTGATGATGAAGAATATTTATTCTCTTGGCTCAGGCAAGGTTGAAAAAAGTGACTTTGAACTAAACGTCCTGTATCAGGATGATGAGACCGGAAACTCTATCAATTACCTGCCTGAGGGAAAACTTGCCGATAAGATCCTCCTTCAGGTTATGGGACTTGATAATCTTAATTCCCAGCTCGACCGGGAATCGGATGGGTATTTCGATTATGTTGAGGGTATTACGATAAATGTGAACAGGGGAAAGATTGTCTTCCCCGTTATTGAGCCTTTCGGATCGCACCTGCGTAAAATGATCGGTGATTCGAGGGTTGCTGATAAATATGTCTTTCAGGAGCTGTACGATTCTACCCAGACTTATGCACGGCAGATGGCTGAAAAGAACAAGTTCAGGATTGCAGGGACGTATGCTTCCGAATCAGGATCAGAGATAAGGCTTAATGCCACAAGCATACCCCAGGGCTCGGTTAAGGTAACTGCAGGCGGTGTGCCGCTTACAGAAAACACCGATTATACTGTCGATTATAATATGGGTACTGTAAGGATTATTAATCAGGCGCTGATCGAATCGCAGACTCCTATACAGGTATCCCTTGAAAATAACCAGTTTTTTGGTTTCCAGACCAAATCACTTGTCGGAACCCATCTCGATTACCAGGTCTCAAAGAATTTTGACATTGGTGCAACAGTCCTGCACCTGAATGAACGTCCTTATACTCAGAAAGTTAATTTTGGCGAAGAACCCATTTCAAATACAATATGGGGCCTGAATACTTCATACAAAACAGAATCCCAGCTTCTTACAAAGGCAATTGACAAGCTTCCATTTCTTGAGACCAAGGCGCCATCATCAATATCTTTCTTTGGCGAATTTGCACAGCTTATTCCTGGTCACTCCCGCGCCATTTCAAATGCAGGCAACTCATATATTGACGATTTTGAAGCAAGTGAAATCCCTCTTGACCTGAAATCGTTCAACGCATGGACTATGTCAAGTATACCACAGGGACAGGATCAGATGTTCCCTGAAGCCAGGCTTAACAACAAGCCCGAAAGCGGATTCAACAGGGCAAAGCTTGCATGGTACGTAATCGATCCTCTCTTCCTGAGGAACGGATCTTCAACTCCGGGTCATATTAAGTCAACTCCCGATCTTCAGTCGAGTCATTATGTGCGTGAGATCTATGAGGATGAGATATTCCCGTACAGGGAAAGTCCAAGTGGCATTCCGACAAATATTTCTGTACTTAACCTGGGGTTTTATCCTTCAGAAAAGGGATCATATAACTATGACACTGACCCTGGTACTTATTCGGCAGGTGTCTCAACCGAGGGCACGCTCAATGAACCTCAGACAAGATGGGGAGGTATGATGCGTGAAGTGCTTACGAGCGATTTTGAAGCAGCAAATATCCAGTACATTAAGTTCTGGCTCATGGATCCTTTTGTTGAGGACCCTGATAATGAGGGCGGTGACTTTTACATCAACCTGGGAAATATCTCTGAGGATATACTTCGCGACTCAAGGAAAAGCTTTGAGAACGGACTGCCAGGATCACCTGACGTGAAGAATGTTGATACAACTTCATGGGGAAGGGTACCTACTGTTCAGGCAGTGGTTCATGCCTTCGATAACGAAATCACATCGAGGGTATATCAGGATGTTGGTCTTGACGGACTCAGAGACATTGATGAACAGGATTATTTCGGGAATTATCTTCAGAAACTTCAGGCCCTGATCAGCCCCGCAGCTTATCAGAATGCTGCTGAAGATCCGTCAAGCGATAATTTCCACTATTTCAGGGGGAGTGATTATGATACACGGCAACTTGGTATTCTTGACCGGTACAAGAAATATAACGGTCAGGATGGCAACTCCCCGACTTCCGAAATGTCAAAGGAACCATATCCCACTTCAGGAACAACACTCCCCGATATGGAGGATATAAACCGTGACAATACACTGAGTGAGACGGAAAGTTATTACCAGTACAGGATCAGCATGCGTCCCGGAGATATCCAGGTGGGAAAAAACTATGTGGTTGACGAGATTGAATATGAGGCGACTTTCGCAAACAGCAAGAAATCGAAAGTTAAATGGTATCAGTTCAAGATTCCCGTGAACGATTATCAGAAAGTCGTTGGGTCAATAAAGGATTTCAAATCAATCCGCTTCATGAGGATGTTTATGAGGGGATTTGAGAAGCCAACAATTATGCGATTTGCTGAGCTCGACCTTGTGAGGGCGGAATGGAGAAAGTATAATATTTCATTTATGGAGGGAGGAGAGAGGATTACTGTTCCTGAACTTTCTGATGGTACTTTCGAGATAAGCTCTGTAAGTATTGAGGAGAACTCGGGAAAGGAACCTGTCAACTATGTGCTTCCCCCCGGCTTCGACAGGGTTACTGATCCGCAAAATCCCCAGCTCAGACAGCTTAACGAACAGTCAATGGTGCTAAAAGTGCAGGACCTTGAGGATGGGGATGCAAGAGCTGCCTACAAAAATGTAAATATTGACATAAGACAGTACAGAAGCATGAGGCTCGAAGTTCACGCTGAGGCTCTGATTGGGCATCCGTTAAGGGATAATGAGCTTACAGCTTTTGTAAGGCTTGGGTCAGACTATAAGGGAAATTTCTATGAATATGAACTACCGCTAAAGATAACCTCACCTGGTCGTTATGACAATAATTCCGATGCTTCAAGGGCTCTTGTATGGCCTGAGGAAAACAGTTTTACCGTAAATATGGCCCTGCTGCAGGAAGCTAAACAGGAAAGAAACAGGCAAATGGACCTTCCAAATTCGTCTCTGAGTGTTTCCGATGTTTTCGTTTATACAAACGGACTTGCAAGAGTTTCTGTATCAGGGAATCCAAACCTTAGTAATATCAGAGTTATCATGGTTGGTGTGAGGAATCCTATAAAAACCAGGACAGCAGGACCTGATGACGGAATACCAAAATCGGGAGAAGTGTGGTTTAACGAACTGAGACTCAGTGATTTTATCGAGAACAGCGGTTGGGCTGCAAATGCACATCTCCAGGCTCGCCTGGCCGACCTGGGAACAGTCGACCTGGTAGGGCAGACAAGTACTCCCGGCTGGGGAAGCATTGAAAAGAAGGTAAATGAAAGGAGCATAGAGTATACAAAGAATTTCGACCTGTCTTCTACTGTGGAAATGGGAAAATTTTTTCCTGAAAAAGCAGCAGTAAGGTTTCCTGTTTATGTCGGCATGTCTGAAACACGCATTCAGCCACAGTATAATCAGCTTGATCCTGATATCCCTCTTAAACAGGCACTTGATGCAGCGAAGAATAAAACTGCCAGGGATTCAATACGCTCAATCTCTGAAGACCTCATGCAAAGGAAGACACTGACAATAAGCAATGCCGGAATTACTGCAAGGGGTGAAAAGCCACGTCCCTGGGATATTGCCAATCTCAGCGTGAACTATACTTATAACGAGGTATATAAGAGCAATACAAAAACGGAGATCAATCTTGAAAAGAACTACAGGGGAGGCCTTAATTACAACTATGAGGCCCAGCCGGCAAACATTATGCCCCTGAAAAATGTGCGCTTCCTTAATCCTGCAGCTTTCAGGCTGATAAAGGACTTTAATTTCTATCCCTTCCCGAAAAGTCTGGCATTCAGAACTGAACTAAGCAGGTATTACAATGAGATAAAAACAAGGAACATTAATAATCCGCACCTCAGGGTAACTCCTTCTTTCAGAAAGGATTTTGAATGGTACAGGATGTACGATGTAAAGTATGATATCACACGACAGCTGAAATTTGATTTTACTGCAAATAATATTTCAAGAATTGATGAACCGCTCGGAGGAGTTGACAGAAGAAGATACAGCACACTTTACGAGAACTGGAAGGATTCTGTGCTTACAAATCTTAGAAACGGAGGCAGGAATACCGATTACAATCATTTTATAAATGTTCAGTACAATATACCTGTAAACAAACTCCCGCTTTTGTCCTGGCTAAATGCCAATGCCCGTTATGGAGCTGATTATAACTGGCTTGCAGGGCCGGTCTTCCCCGACAGCCTTAATATTAAAATGGGCAATACAATCAAGAACCACAATGAAGCAACAATAACTGGTATGGCAAACCTCTCAACCCTCTATGGAAAATCAAAATTTCTGAAGAGGATAGAGAACAATACCCGTCCGGAGGGTATGAAACGTCAGAAAGCTGAAACGGTAACGGTCAGCTATAATAAGGCAGGCATAAACTTCAAGGCAAAGACACCAAGAGCAATAAACCATAACCTTGGCACAAAGGATGTAAAAATAAAGGTTACCGGTAAGAATGGTCAGGATGTGAAGGGAAAGATGGAGGTCCTTAGCGAAAACAGGATAAACTTCACAACCGATGAACAGGCAGACAATACCACAATACTCGTTGAGGGGCAGGTTGAAAAGAAGAAAAACCCGTTTATAGTTACTGCTGAATACCTTGTGAGAGCTGTTATGGGAATAAGATCAGTGAGTCTTACATTCACCTCATCACAGGGCCAGTTTCTGCCTGGTTATACTCCGGGCACCTCATATCTGGGCATGAGCAGGTTCAACAGTACAACAGCTCCCGGCTGGCCTTTCATTCTCGGTTACAGTGATCCTGAATTCTTTGACAATGCTATCAGAAATAACTGGATATCAGCTGATACGCTGCTGAATACACCAGCCACCCGATACAATAAATATGATCTGTCATTCAGAAGCATGGTTGAGCCTTTCCCCGGACTGAGAATCGACATAAATGCGGACAGGCGGTATATGGAAAATATAAGCGCTTATTACATAGCAGATTATAATGGTAATTTCCCGGATTCAACAAGAAACACTGTGATGTCGGGTACCTTCTCAATTAGTGTTATCTCATGGGGTACTTCCTTCGAAAAGATCTCCAAGGATAATGACTATGTGTCACCTGCTTTTGAAAGATTCAAGGAGAACACTGTAATAATTTCACAGAGAAGGGCAAACGAGCGGCAAAGTAAAAATCCCTTATATAATCCTGATACCGATCCTGTTACAGGTAGTCCCCTGAATGGGCCATATAAAAGCGGATATGGCAGAACGTCACGTGAAGTCCTTATTCCTGCATTCATTGCTGCCTATACAAAAACAGATCCACGGAAAGTTACACTTGCAACTTTCCCTTCTGCTATGTCGATGATGCCAAACTGGAGGATAAATTTTGATGGTCTTTCAAAGTTTGAATTCGTGCAGAGGACCTTCCGTTCAATTAACCTGATGCATCAGTACCGCAGTACATACCAGATAGGATCATATACAACAAACCTAAATTACCGGACTGATGAAACCGGTGTCAGCGCCATAAGGGATTTACAGAATAATTACCTGCCCCAGTACGAGATAAATGTAGTCTCAATAAATGAGCAGTTCAGTCCGCTTATAAATGTTGACATGAACTGGAAAAACAGCCTGACAACAAGAATGGAGTGGAGAAAATCGAGGACTGTCTCACTCAACCTTACAAGTAATCAGATTGCCGATGCCAGGGTTAATGAAATAATTATAGGTGCAGGTTACAGGTTTGATGAGGTTGCGATTGTGCTTAAAACTCTCGGAGGAGGGCAGAAGGCACTGAAGAGCGATCTCAACATCCGCCTTGATTTTTCAATGCGCGACAACAAAACACTTGCCCGCAAGCTGATTGAAGATGTAAATCAGCCTGTTGTAGGGCAGAAGGTATTCACTGTCGGTGCAACTGCTGATTATATTCTGAGTGACAGGTTCAACCTGCAGCTTTTTGCAGATCACAGCATGACCAATCCTTTTGTTGCAAATACCTTCCCGACATCAAACACAAATTTTGGATTCTCACTCAAATTCACACTCGTTCAGTAATTATTGCAGCATATCACTCTTAAAATGAGAATTGTCACGTCGGGTGATTAAAAAAAAGCCTATTTTTGAATTGATTATGTATAAATGAAAGAATTAACCTTAAAAAGCAAGCTATGAATATACCGGCCGGATTATTGTATACCAAAGATCACGAATGGATAAAGGTAGAAGGTGATACAGGTATTGTTGGAATTACTGATTTCGCTCAGGGTGAACTCGGAGATGTTGTCTTTATTGAAATAGAGACTGCAGGAGAAACTCTTAAAAAGGAAGAAGTATTTGGTACAATTGAAGCAGTTAAAACTGTTTCAGATATGTTCATGCCTGTTTCAGGAGAGATACTTGAAGTTAATCCTGAACTGGAAAATGCACCTGACCAGGTAAACAAAGATCCTTATGGCAAAGGGTGGATGGTTAAGATAAAAATATCTGATAAATCGGAGCTTGACTCCCTCCTTACAGCTGAAAAATACAAAGCTCTTTTGTAGAGCGTTTCATATAAAGGATAAAAAAAATGGGTGCCTGTCCGGCACCCATTTTTTTATAAGGTTTTCTTGACTTCTATTTCCTGGTAACCTTCAACTATGTCACCAACTTTTAAGTCGTTAAAATTCATTATGTTAAGGCCGCATTCGTAACCGCCTACAACTTCTTTCACATCATCCTTGAATCTCTTGAGTGATCCCAGATCGCCTGTATAGATTACAATGCCATCACGGATGATCCTGACTTTGGTATTCCTGGTTATCTTGCCTTCTTTCACATAACAGCCTGCAACAGTACCAACCTTTGTAACCTTGAAGAGATCACGGATCTCAAGTGTGGCAACAATCTCTTCCCTTACCTCAGGTGAGAGCATACCTTCCATAGCAGACTTGATCTCTTCTATGGCGTTGTAGATGATTGAATACAGACGTATATCGATCTCCTCCTTTTCGGCAAGTTTCCTGGCACTTAGTGATGGTCTTACCTGGAAACCTACAATGATTGCGTTTGATGCAGCAGCGAGCAGAACATCAGATTCTGAGATCTGTCCCACAGCTTTATGTATTATGTTAAGCTGAATTTCAGGAGTTGAAAGTTTTATGAGTGAATCGCTGAGCGCTTCAACTGAACCGTCCACGTCACCTTTTACAATTATGTTAAGCTCCTGGAAGTTACCGATAGCAATCCTTCTTCCAATCTCATCAAGTGTAATGTGTTTCTGAGTGCGAAGTCCCTGCTCCCTCTGCAGCTGGGCTCTCTTGGTTGCTATATCCTTGGCTTCCCGGTCGCTGTCCATAATATTGAACTTGTCACCTGCCTGCGGCGCGCCGTTAAGGCCCAGGATGAGTGCAGGAGTAGCAGGTCCCACTTCGGTAACCTTATTTCCCCTCTCATTGTACATGGCTTTGACATGTCCGAAGCAGCTTCCTGCAAGCATTATGTCCCCGATCCTCAGAGTGCCTGCTTTTACAAGCACTGTGGCAGTGAAACCACGACCTTTGTCGAGTGATGATTCAATTACTGTACCAATTGCCGGTTTATCAGGATTGGCTTTCAGGTCAAGCATTTCAGCCTCAAGCAGTACCTTGTCAAGCAGGAGGTCGATGTTGAGACCTGATTTTGCTGATATTTCCTGCGACTGGAATTTGCCTCCCCAGTCTTCAACAAGGTAATTCATTGAAGCAAGAGCTTCTTTTATCTTGTCGGGGTTAGCGCTTGGCTTATCTATTTTATTAATTGCAAAAATTATGGGAACACCGGCTGCTGATGCATGGTTTATTGCTTCCCTTGTCTGGGGCATGACGCCGTCATCAGCTGCAACAACAATAATTGCAATGTCGGTAATCTGGGCGCCGCGGGCACGCATCGCTGTAAATGCCTCATGGCCGGGAGTATCGAGGAAGGTGATCTGGCGACCATCCTCCAGTATAACCCCGTATGCACCAATATGCTGGGTAATTCCTCCGGCTTCACCGGCTATAACGTTAGCATTTCTTATATAGTCGAGAAGCTTTGTCTTACCATGGTCAACGTGTCCCATAACGGTAACAATCGGTGGCCTTGGTTTAAGTTCTTCCTCGCTGTCTTCCATTTCCTTGACAGCTTCCTGCAGTTCAGCGCTTACAAATTCAACCTTATATCCGAACTCGTCGGCAAGGATAGCCATTGTTTCGGCATCAAGTCGCTGGTTAATTGACACGAAAAGGCCAAGGCTCATGCAGGTGCTTATAATATCAGTCACAGGAGTATTCATCATTGATGCAAGCTCATTCACTGACACAAACTCAGTAACCTTCAGGATATTCTTTTCCTGTTCAAGCCTGTCAACTTCCTCCTGCTGTTTCTGACTTATAGCTTCCCTTTTATCACGCCTGTAGCGGGAACCTTTTGATTTTCCTTTTGTAGTAAGTCGTGCAAGAGTCTCCTTGATCTGCTTCTGAACTTCTTCTTCATTCACTTCGGCTCTTACAGGTCTTTTCTTTATTATCTTCCTGTTACCAGGCTTGTCTTTTCTTTCCTGATCCTGGCTTGTGACAGGAACAACTTCCTTGTCCTTGAGGATTCTCTTTCTTTTCTTTTTCTTTCTGAAATCATTATCAGCTTCAACTTTGACAGGCTGAAATGGAGTTTTCTTCTTTTCCTCAACAGGCAGTTCGATTTTTCCTACAACCCTTGGCCCTGTAAGTTTTTTGAAATCAGTCTTATAGAGTGGAGCAGGAACATCTTCCTGAGGTTCTGAAGGAACTTTCTCAGCTACTTTTTCAGGAATTGAATCTGTTACAGTTTCTTCAACTGCTTCCTCGACCGGTTCCGGCTCTGGTTCTGCTTTTGGAGTATGTTTTGCTACAGGTTTTTCGCTTTCTGCTTTTACCGGAGTCTTTTCCTTTTTCTCCTCTTTTTTAGCAGGTTTTGTTTCTTTTGCAACAGTATCAAGATCAATCTTGCCTACAATGTGAAGATCGATATTTGCCTTTGTTTTCTTTTCTTCAGGCAGTACAGGTTCAGCAGGTTTTTCCTTAACCGCTGCATGTACCTCTTTTTCATGTTTTTCAGGTTCTGCAGGTTTTTCCGGTTCTGCATGTTTTGCAGCCTTTGCAGGTGCAGGAGGAGTTTCTGGCTTTGGTGCTGTTTTTGGTTTAAGGCTTTTTTCCAGATCTATCTTTCCAACAAGTTTGATATCAGGCTTTTTGATCTCTGCCTTCATGTCAACTGCAGGCTTTGCTACAGTAGAGTCCTTGACAATGACATCCTGTTCGCTTTCTGACTCTTCGGTTTCAGGTTTCTCAGACACATCATCTATTGAAAGTGTCTCTTTTTTCTTATGAAGATCCTTAAAGACAAGCTTCTCAGATTCTTTTTTTGCACTTATGTCTGTGCTGTATTCCTTAACAAGCAACACATAAGCCTCATGCGGCAGTTTTGTATTGGGATTCGGATCAAGGTCAAAACCCTTTTTATGAAGGAATTCCACAATTGTGGATATCCCCACATTGAATTCGCGGGCTGCTTTACTTAACCTTGTTGCCTTTACATCATCAGTCATATATCTTTCCTTGCCTTTAATTTATTTTAAAAATATCCAAAATCGCCGGAAGTATGCCGTATACTATTCAAATTCGGCGCGAAGGATATTAATAACCTCTTTAACTGTTTCCTCTTCAAGATCTGTGCGTTTCACAAGATCGCTTATCGACAGGTTAAGAACACTTCTTGCGGTATCACATCCGATAGCTTTAAGCTCTTCGATGATCCAATCTTCAATCTCATCCCCGAATTCCTCAAGGTTGACGTCTTCCTCATCCTCGCCTCCCGGTTCCCTGTAAACATCTATCTCGTAACCGGTAAGCTGACTTGCAAGCTTTATGTTCAGACCGCCTTTGCCAATAGCAAGCGATACTTCATTTGGCTTAAGGTAGATCTCTGCCCTTTTTGCTTCTTCATTCAGTTTGATTGAAGTAATCTTTGCAGGACTAAGGGCCCTCTGAATAAAGAGCTGGTTGTTATTTGTATAGTTAATCACATCAATATTCTCATTGCGCAGTTCACGCACAATTCCATGTATCCTTGAACCTTTCATACCAACGCAGGCTCCCACCGGGTCAATTCTTTCGTCGTATGATTCAACGGCAACCTTGGCCCTTTCACCTGGTACCCTTACTATTTTCTTAATAGTAATAAGTCCGTCAAAGATTTCCGGAACCTCGAGCTCAAAGAGCCTTTCAAGGAAGACAGGAGACGTACGGCTGAGGATAATGAAAGGAGTGTTATTCCTCATTTCCACCTTAATAACAACTGCCCTAATTGTATCTCCTTTGCGGAAGTGATCAGAAGGTATCTGTTCGCTCTTCGGCAGTATAAGTTCATTGCTGTCGTCATCAAGAACAAGTATCTCCCTTTTCCATACCTGGTAAACTTCTCCGGTTACTATCTCGCCAATCCTGTCCTTGTATTTCATGTAAATGTTGTTCTTCTCAAGGTCAAGGATCCTTGCTGTCAGATTCTGCCTGAGTGAGAGGATGGCCCTTCTGCCGAAATCAAGGAATTTGACTTCATCGGAAACCTCTTCACCAACCTCATAATCATCATCTATTTCCTTGGCTTTTGAAAGCGGAATCTGGATAACCGGGTCGGTAAGTTCATCATCAGCCACAACTACCCTGTTCCTCCATATTTCAAAGTCACCCTTGTCGATATTGACAATTATATCGAAATTGTCAGCTGAACCATACCTCTTTGCAAGCATGCTCCTGAAGACATCTTCCAGCACACTCATCATTGTTGGTCTGTCGATGTTCTTAAGCTCCTTGAATTCCGAAAAAGTGTCGATCAAATTAACATTTTCCATTTGGCGTAAACCTCTAAATATTATTTAATTGTTAAAACTATTCTTGTTGATTTTACCTGATCGAAGTTGAAGGAAAGTTCCTTTATTTCCTTTTGCTTCCCTTTTACCTTTACTTCAGAATCAAGCTCAAAGCCCCCGGAAGTGATATTTTTAAGAATCCCGGAGAACTTTGTACCATCATTATCAGTCACTTCAACTTTTTTCCCTTCATTCTTGAAATACTGTTCCAAAACAAGAAAAGGAAGGTCAAGTCCGGGTGAAGATACCTGCATTTCATAATCCTCCTCATCCCTGTCAAGGTTATTTTCAATGTGCCTGTGAATCGCAACACACTCATCTATTGTGATGCCATTCTTTTTGTCGGCAAGAACCGTTATGCGGTTTGCACTGCTCACCTTTACAGAAACAAGGAAAATATCAGTACCACTGATATGTTCTTTTATGATCCCTTCAATCCTGTTTTTGTCAATCATTTTGAAACTGATAATAAAATAGGGGACTTTGGTCCCCTAGGTCTCAATTCCCCTCAATTCGACTGCAAAAATAAATATTCTTTTGAAATTAGCAAAATCTGAGGCAAATAATATGAAATTTATATGGTCAGAATCAGGCTTTAACATGAAATCATCCTTATTGATTATAATTATCAAGCCATATTCTGATAATAGCTCAGGATGATTTTGCTTACTTTGAACCGGAATGACTCATTCAGTATTTCAGGGATGTTGTCATAATTAATAGGATATGAGAAGTTTATATACAGAAGATGAAATAAGCCTTCTTGAAGATTGTACCCTGTGTCCAAGGGAATGCCATACTGACAGATTTTCAGGGGGAGGAGGCTATTGTGGTGCCGATGCGGGTATGAATATTGCTTCAATATGTATCCACAGGGGAGAGGAACCTGTAATAAGCGGAAATGACGGGATCTGTAATATCTTTTTTTCGGGATGCAACTTAAGGTGCATATTTTGTCAGAATCATGAGATATCAAGGCCGGGAAGCCGGCAGAATGCCAATTCTTACAGCCTTCATGAAGCCCTTGATGCTGTTGAAGAGATTCTGTCAAAAGGCATCAGGTCAGTCGGCTTTGTTTCTCCTTCTCATTCTGTCCCACAGATGAAGGCAATAATCAGAGGTCTTCATGACAGAAATCTGAAACCTGTTATCGTTTATAATACAAACGGTTACGATAAACCTGAACTTATCGATAGCCTTGACGGGATCGTAAATGTCTATCTTCCAGATTATAAATATATTACACCAGGCTTGTCGAAAAGATTTTCAAATGCATCCGATTATCCCGTAATAGTTATGAAAGCGCTTAAACGAATGTATTTTCAAAAGGGATCCAGGCTGATAACGGATGACAGTGGCAATCTGGAGGACGGTTTAATTATCCGCCATCTGGTTTTGCCTGGACATGCCGAAGAGAGTAAAAAGGTTCTCAGAAGCATTGCCGAAGAAATCTCAACAGGAATAAGCATCTCACTTATGTCACAATATCATCCGATACCATCTGTTCGGGAGTTTAAGGATCTTGGTAGATCGCTTTACCGTGAAGAATATGAGGAAGTTGCTGCTGAGATGGAGCTTCTTGGTTTCAGGAACGGATGGCTGCAACAACTTGACAGCAATATCAATTACCGTCCCGATTTCAGCCGTGACAATCCATTTGAATCTGATATATGATTCAGAACGGGAACAGGTGATTCAATATACGCTCAGTCTGAATGCAGCCTTTCAACTCTTTCGGCAATTGAGCTGAGATGTTCTTCTTCGCTGACGTTTGGGTCTTTCATTTCGAGAAATAGCCTGCAGGGGAGTTCGCTGCAGCCTCCGCAGTTCTTGTATCCTTTTGTGTTAACCGTGCAGTCGTACAAGGGGCATATTCCGGAAGGCATCATTTCTTTTGCCCAGTCAGGGGATCCCTTTACAGAGTGGCATCCGAAACATGAAATGTTATAAACTTCACATTTGTCGCAGATTAATCCGCATGCTGATAGTATCATTTTTTGTTTTCTTTGTTTTTTTCTATTATTCCCAGAACTATTATTCCTGTTCCGGCCAGAATAAGGATACCTGAAAATGCCAGGGTAAAATATCTTTCGTTCCAGGGTATCGATCTTGAATAATGGCGTACGAAGGAAAAAAGAAAGACAAGGATTCCTCCTGCAATAAGTGCAAATCCCGGCCTGATTAATCCATGAGGCCCTGATGTTCTCATCTCATTTATTATTTCCTGCTTTTGCGGTCTTTCAACATTCTGAGGTTTTTCTGCCTGGCATTTCCAGCAGATATCAAATTCATTTTCAACAAGTTCTTTGCAGGCAGGACATTTCCAGTATTTCCCCTGGTACATTTCAATTTGTTCATCAGTCAGCTCAGGATCCAGTTCTTCGAAAATGTTACTCATCTCATTAAGGTCATCCCTGTAAATTTCAGAATCACTCCGTGAGGCTTTGATTGCATTGTCTAACAGATCGGTGAAGTCCTTCTCCGAGATTAGTTCTCTCTCCCTGGCAACAATCAGTACCGCATGGAATACATCAATTACAATGTCTGAGGGATTATCAATGATTTCATAAATCTTTTCATCACTGTATGTTGCCGTAAAATCGTGAAAAGCATTGTTCTTTTCCCATTTCAGCTGTTTGACGTACTTTGACTTTTTTGAGTAATTCAGCCTAACCTGTTCTGTGATCTTTTCCTTCAGGTCGTAGGACATAATACCTCTGTCAACTGCCACGTAAAGGGCGGCTTCAGTCATTTCAGGCTTGTATGAGATATACCTGGTGATAATTTTTTCAATTTCAGGAGTGTCCTTCTCTTTAAGAAAGGTAATAAATGAGCTATATTCCTCATTATTAAGATCATGCATGTCGGGATTAAATTCGTCTGTCATATACTCAAATGGAAAATGATTTTTACTGGTTCTTTTTTAAAAGCAGTTCTGCTGCAAAATTTATCTGTTCCGGATTACCGAGCAGGTAAACAATATCTTCATCCATAATGACAGTATCAGGAACCGGATGCTCAATTATTTCGGTTCCACGTCTTATTGCAAGTAATGTGACTCCGGTGTTTTTCCTGAGGTCAATTTCAATAAGTGACTTATTCCCTGCAACAGAACCTTCTTCAACAGTGACTGCTGAGATGCTGATATTCGGGAATTCGTCAAGAATTGAAGGCTGGTTTACAAGGTCTTTCACACTGAATTCTCCGAGGCTCGTGTTTCGGATATGTGTGAGTATCCTGTTCACCTCCTTCTGGGGAATCAGCCTCTGAACAAGGATCCTATTGAGAAGGTCAATTGCAATCTCAAGTTTTTCGGGTACAACCTGATCAGCTCCCGATTTGTAAAGCAATTCAACATTCCTCAGCAGAGTGGCTCTTGCTATTATAAAGGCGCCTTTATTTATGGCCCTTACTTTTTCAATAATAGCCATTGAAGGTATCAGGCTTCCTATAGAGACAACAACAATATCCGCCGTATCAGCATGTGCCTTTTTCAGAATCGGGACATTTACTGCGTCACCGTATATGACATTGTTGCCCTCATTCATCTTTTCCCTTGCCAGAGCAGGATCGAAAATAATTGAAATGTGTTCTATATTGTTCAGCCTGGCCATTGTTGAGAGCTTAGTGGCGCTGGCATCCTTTCCTATAATGACAAGGTGATTCCTGAAATCGGGTATTTCCATTTCTTCAAGAGGGAACAGTCCGTCAACAATAACGCGCGGGAGCTTTAGCTTAAGGAGAGAGCCGGCAATTGGTTTGCCCAGGTAAATAAGAAATGGGGTGAGTGCCATAGTAATAACAGCAACAGACAGGAAAAGGTGAAAATAGAAGTCTGAAATTATGGCTTTGTCAAATCCGATTTTTGCCAGAACAAAGGAGAATTCCCCTACCTGGCTGAGGGCCATTCCTATCATCACAGATCCCAGCAGGGTATGACCAAGAAGGAAGCCTGTCCCGGCGGAAATTACGATTTTAATTGACAGCAGGGCAATTACGCTTATGATCACAATAAGGTAATTATCAATTACAAATGTTATGTCAAGAAGCATTCCGATTGAAACGAAAAAGAAACTGGCAAACACATCTTTTATAGGTTGAAAGTTTCCGAAGGCATTATAGGAATACTCTGATTCAGAGATCATCAGGCCTGCAAGGAAGGCTCCGAAAGCCAGAGACATTCCAAGTTTTGAGGTTAGCAATGCTATTGCAAAACAGATGAGAAAGATGCTCATCATGAAAAGTTCCTGGTTCTTTGTGAGGGCAATAAGGTGCAGTAACTTTGGTATTATCCACTTGTAACCGGCATAAACAATTACAATAATTATCGCAACTTTGGCTGCCATCATCAGAATCTCTGACTGCAGATTGACAGAATTGTCTGCCAGAATATTTCCGAAAAGAAGCAGGGGAGCAAGCAAAAGGTCCTGATAAATCAATATTCCAAGAACTGTCCTTCCATAGTTTGAGGTCAGTTCCGAACGTTCCTGGAGTATTTTCAGAACAAGTGCAGAACTGCTGAGTGCGGCGAGAAAACCAATGTAGATGCCACTCTCCATCCTCATGCCGAAAAGGTATACGACAAAAAGAAATACAAGGGCTGTTGAAGTGACCTGTATGAACCCTCCAAGAAATACACGCTTTCTTATTTTTAGCAGGTGCTGAAGCGAGAACTCCATGCCTATCGTGAACAACAGCAGTACAACCCCGATTTCAGCAATGAGATCTATCCTGTGACTGTCACTTACTAGCGAGAGAAGGTGAGGGCCCGCGATAATGCCTGTGAGAAGGTATCCCAGAACTGAAGGCAACCTGAACCTGTGGAATATAAGGTTGACCAGGGTCGACAGCGCAAAAATTATTACAATATCCTTTAGTATAGACAATTCCATAATTCTGCAATCAGGTATCCCGAATGATATAAATATACGAAAAAACAGCTATCCCTGATATTCAGTTTTAAATGACCCAAAACGAAAATTAATTTTACAGCAGGGGGGTCAGGTCAGACAAATAGATTGTACACTTGTCTGAAATTTATGCTTCTTAAGTTCAGAGATGATAAGTGTTAATTATACACTTAATAATAAATGATCAGATAATGTATTGATTATGTTGATATTGCTTTTGTTGGCAGTGTTTGTTACATGTATTTTTCCCTGTTCTGAAGGTTCAGGAGTGCTCCCAGAAGAAAAAGAACCGAACCGGTCAGAAGGATTATCCTGTTCCTGAAAGTTACGAGGGCCCAGCTGGTTTCATTCATTTCGTATGGAATATTATACGGATTAAGGAAGATATTCCACTGGCTTCTGCCAAGGGCTGAATCCCCGAACATCATGAACAGAATACCAATTATAATCAGTATTACTGCTGTTCCGTTCCCGTTCCTGATTACCGTAGAGAGAAAAAATCCCAGCATGCCCATAAACAGGACAGGGACCATTATCTGCAGGGTAACAGGGAGAATTCTGAATTTCACTATAAGGACTGATGAGAGGAAGGTGAAGAAGAGGAGTATTGTGAATGCCATAATGAAAATCAGAATAATCCTGACAAGCCATACCTTATATCTGTAGTCAGGTATCCCGAACAGGATCTCTATCGTTCTGGCATCCATGTCGTTCTGTATGCCGAATACGGCAGGATAAAATACAAGCAGCAAGCCTGAGAAGAGGAATACACCGAACAGATCCTCCATCCTGGATACATTGTTTGAAAATACATAGATCACCGACAAACCAAGGTAGAAAATAACGGAACCTGTAAGGAACCAGATGAACTTATTCGAGAAAATAATTCTCAGGTTGCAGGAAATCATCTTCCAGACAAGATCGGTATAGTTCCGCAGCTTATTAATACTCATTGTGTTAACTTGTCACTGTTTATAACTTCATGGCGGGAGCCTCTGAGCAACCAAAGGTATGCATCCTCCAGGCTCGGTTTTACACTGACGGCATTTTCTCCGGGGGCATCTTCTGAAATAACCCTCACTCTTACTTTGTCACCGTCGGACATGTGATGCACAACAAGATGATTTTCAACAAATTTCTGGAAATCCTCTGTCTGTAGAGTCATCTGCCAAACATGCCCCTCAGCTTCTTTTGTCATGTCAATAGGTTTTCCAAGATAGCTCAGTCTGCCTTTGTTTAATACTGCAACCTGGTTGCATGAGCTTGATATATCCTCAATGATATGGGTTGAAAAGATGACAACCCTTTCACGACTAAGCTCAACAAGAAGGTTTCTGAACCTTATCCTTTCACGAGGGTCGAGTCCTGCTGTCGGTTCATCAACAACAAGGATCCTTGGAAGGTGAAGCAGGATCAGTGCTATTCCCATTCTCTGTTTCATGCCTCCGGAATATGATCCGATTTTCTCATATCTCCGGTCCTCCATGTGCACTGCATTAAGCACATAGCTGACTCTTTCCTCACGGATTCTTACATCTGTGATGTTCTTGAGAATCGCCTGATAATTAAGATATTCATCGGCAGTCATGTTTTCGTAGCTTCCGAATTCCTGTGGAAGGTAGCCGATAAGTCCCTGCAGTTCCTCTCTCATTTTCATTGTGTCGAGGCCGTTGATCCACACTTTGCCGTAGCTTTGCCCGAGGATTCCGCATATAATCCTCATGAGCGTGGTTTTTCCTGCTCCGTTTGGTCCAAGCAGGCCAAACATACCATTTCCTATTTCAAGCGATACACAGCTGAGCGCCTTGAACGGTTTTTTCTTTTTACCTATAAGCGGGACTGAGGACACGAACCTGAAAATGATCTTTCTTATGTTTCTGAACCTGCCCTCAAGCCTGTAAATATCAATATCTTCAACTGATAGCCTCTGTCCGGTCCTGTAAATGAAAAGCAATGTAAACCAGATAAATCCAAGGATCAGTACAACAGCTATATTGTTCCATTCAAGCTGAAGCCAGACAAGGATAAAAAGAGGGATCAGCCAGAAGAAGGTAAAATCAGTGGCTTTAATAATACCGGGTACAATTTTGCTGCCATTCTTCCTGCTGAAGTTTGTAATGAATTTTTGGAGCGGACTCCAGATATAAAGCAGGTAAAACCATGTGATTATTGTAAATGCAAATACCCAGAATCCCTTGTTGAGATAGAAGAATGTAAAGTAAATCAGGAAGAAGAGAAGCGGTAGCTGCCAGATATATCCTCCCAGGTCGCTTAATGATCTGTAATCCTTTTCGAGGCCGAGCCTTTTTCTGATCCTCCCACCGGCATTCCATTCTCTTCTCCAGCGGCTTTCACGCTCATAGATCTTTACAAGGCTCTGGATCTTTATTTTTATGTTTTCCTCAGGGGGAATGACAGTAATTCTTGCCTTCCTCAGGCTGTTAATTAAGAACCATGTTGTTGCAGGGATAAGAATGACAGACAGGATAGTGAGGATCAGTTTCCATACGAATCTGTCAATGTTGGTGTATATCAGAAAGATAAGCATTGCTAATACAAGGAGCTGTACAGCTTTTATTCTCAAGTTCAGGGAGTAGATCCATTTAAGTGCATTTTCGAGGCCTGTGTAGAATGAAGGTATGAAGACCAGTGTGAGTAAAGTGCTGAGAGTCAGT
>ERZ795054.850-NODE-850-length-33074-cov-9.604167_pt1 | contig 33074 bp, 22 predicted proteins | sample MGYA00375138_ERZ795054 | MGnify/ENA primary metagenome ERZ795054 (study PRJEB30183, sample SAMN05720215) | anaerobic digester metagenome | isolation source: active sludge of municipal wastewater-treating anaerobic digesters | place: USA | collected 2014-12-23 ... | reverse complement strand
CCTGCGCCAAAAACCGGACATTTTTGAACCGATCTATGTCAAGAGTTCTGGATTCAGCGAAGCGCTCTGGCTAAGTAAAGTCGTCTGTGCTTTTCGGGCCTGCCTGTAGCCCTGTGAGTCTGGCGTTCCGATGAGAGAATCCGCTGGCGTCGAATCCGGGTTTCCTTTATGAGGGAGGATCATGCAACGAATTCTATTCCCCATGTGGTTTTATTCTCAGGTTTTCCTCGCCCCGACATTTCTATTGAGCGCCGGCACACTCTCGACCGGCACGTTTCTCGAGCAGATGTCCGATTTGGAGCAACTCGCGCGTTGGCCGGATCCAGTCTATCGCACCATTCAGTTCTCGAGCTATGACCGTCGGTCTACCGCCAGCGAGGCGCCTGGCTGGTTTTCGAATGCGGATGGTTTTGGGAACGAACCGATTCCCGGTTTTCTCAAAGTCCTGCGGGAGCCGCGCGACGGGCAGGCGGGACTCTATCTTTTGGCGGAAGTGAGCGGCCCGGGTGCGATCGTTCGCGGTTGGTCGGCGGGAATGGGCGGCGTGCTCCGGGTTTATCTTGATCCAAAGGGGCCCGAGCCTGAAGCCGACTCGGGCGTCCTCATCTGGGAAGGTCCGGCCTATGACTTTCTTGCCCGGCGCTCCGTCCAGTTTCTGAAATCGGCAGGAATAGAACTTGACGGCAAGGACGCGTTCATTCAGCAGGATGCCGATTACCTGCCGATTCCATTCGCGCGCGGACTCCGAATCACCTGGGAAGGCAAGCTGAGCGAGCTGCATTTCTATCACCTCCAGGTTCGCCTGTATCCTAAGGAAACGAGCATCCGCACCTTTGATCCCAAAAAAGATCTCAAGGCATTCGAGGCGCAGCTGCGCCCGGTTGTCAGCCAATTAACCGAACCTTCACTCGGACAGAACATAGAACCCTTGAGGTTTAGCGGAACGCTGGAGGCCGGGCGCAATTGGACCTGGACCCAGCCGGTTCCAGGACCCGGCGCGGTTCGGGAATTGAAACTTCGACTGAAGGCGGATGCCATCGATGCCGCCCTGCGCGGATGCCTTTTGCGGATCGGGTTCGACGGTTCTCAACGGCCGCAAGTCGAGGCGCCTGTGGGCGATTTCTTCGCCTCGGGCCCGGGCGTGAACCCGTTCTCGAGCCTTCCCATCTCAGTCCAGGCCGATGGCACTATGATCAGCCGGTTTGTCATGCCTTTCGAGAAATCGGTCCGGATGGAAATCATCAATGACGCGGGACTCCCCGTCCGCCTGGAGGGATCGGTGGTGATTTCGCCGTGGCAATGGGATGAGCGCTCGCTGTATTTCCGGGCCAAATGGCGCGTGGACCACGACCTGGCGGGCGGCGCCGGTGTGATTGATCTTCCCTATTTGGTCACGATCGGAAAAGGCGTGTTTGCGGGATGCGCCGCGATGATCATGAATCCTTCCGGCGCGCCCATGGCTCATGGCAATTGGTGGGGGGAAGGGGATGAGAAGATTTCCGTGGATGGCGAGATCATGCCGTCCACCTTTGGGACCGGATCTGAAGATTACTTCAATTACTCCTGGAGCCGGCCGGACCTGTTCGACCACCCGTATTGCGGTCAGCCGCTCGATTCCGGTCCAGACACCTCGGGTTATGTCTCGAACCACCGATTTCAGGTGATGGATGCCATCCCATTCGAGAAATCGCTGGCCGCCGCCCTGGAATTATGGACCCACAATCCAACCCCGGGCATGAGCTATGCCCGGATCGCCTATCACTATGCCCGTCCCGGAGCCAGTGATGATCATCGGGGCCTGATGCCGGCTGACCTCAGGGTTCCGGTCCTGCCCAAACGAGAGCCCAAGGCATGGGGCGGTGCCGCGGGCGCCCGGTTTTATCTGGCCGACCAGCTCCGGCCCGAGGCCAGTTCGGGACGAGTTGAGACCGTGCCCTTTCCTTTGGCCACCCAACTCCAGGTCCTCCTTTGGCACGCCCAGAAGGGGGAACGGCTGAAGCTCAACGTCCCGATTGAAAAGGACGGCCGAGCAGCCATCCATCTGGTGGCGGTTCACCGCCCGGAAGGCGCCACGATCCGGGTTCGGCTCGACGGAGTGCCTCAACGGTTTGCAGGCGGCTCGGAGACGGCCCGGCTTGGGTCCGAGTATGCCCCGCGTGTCCTGAACGTGCACCTCGAACCCGTGGACCTGAAGGCCGGCTCGAGGGAAATTGTCGTCGAATGCGTTGAACCCGGTTGGGTGGGGCTCGACTATATTTGGGTGAAGCCTCAATAGTGCGTTTGCCACAAAACCCAATCCCAGGATTAAGGAGGTATGCCCTGCAGGGCCGCAGGATGCAGTTGCCTGAACCCCCGATCCGCCAGCGCCCCACCCCCGCTTTCTCCCGGGGTCAGATGAACTTGGCTCCCGGTTGCCCTTCCTTTTTGGCTTTGTTGATCAAATACACATACAGAATTAACAGGACCAACGGACCGAAGAGCAGACCTCCAATCAGAAAGAGGGTCTGACGAGTCTGGCTGAACCCCAAATCCAGGGCCCACTTGGCGCAGATAATCGAACACGCAACATTCGAAACCAGGTAAGCTTCCATCATAACTGCGGTTCCTTTATGAAAGGTTTAACGATTCCCGATACGGATCGACGGGAATCAAGACCATCGTCTGAATTGCCTGAGAATAGGAAATGCGTCCAACCTAATTCAGTCAATGGAAAACCATCGCCACCGAGCGAGACCTCGTTCCGCCTGGAGGAGGTTCGAGGAATCTCCCCATGGATTTTAATCCGTTGGGCAGGCTTGTTTTTCGCCCGTCGCAACGATAGTATGATGTCAATGAAACCGGTTGCGGACCAAGGGAGATTGTTCGAGGTGGCCAGGCGATTGATCTGGTGGCAAACGCCCGAGCAATCTGTGGCTGATCCGGTTCGCCTGGTGGCTCAAGTCATGGCGTTGGGAACCTGGGATGATATTCAAACCGTCCGGAAACTCATGGGCAGCCAGGTTTTCAGCGAGGTCCTCGAACAAGCGCCTGCCGGGATTTTTAATGATCGGCGGTGGAATTATTGGCATATCAAGCTGGATCGCCTGCCGGTGCCACCTTTGCCGAAACGCGCTTAAGCATAATCACCGAGTGAGCTCCTTTCATCCACGGTTGGACATTTTGGCATCTGCCCAAAAAGAACTCTGGCCACGCCTTGATTTTACCCGGAAGGCTTTTGTCCTATACGGTGGCACTGCTCTGGCCCTGCGATTGGGCCACCGAGTTTCGCAAGATTTTGATTTCTTTTCGTTTGCCCCGTTGGATCCAAGAGCGCTTCAGTCATCCACGCCATTGCTGCATCGCGCCGAGATCCTGCAGTGGGAACAAAACACCCTCACTCTTCTAATCGCGATGCCATCGGGATCCGTGAAGCTTTCGTTCTTCGGCGGCCTGACCTTTAGCCGTGTGCGAGAGCCCGACCAGACCGATGATGGTGTGCTGGCCGTGGCGAGCTTGCCGGACCTTTTTGCCACCAAATTGAACGCCATCTACCAACGGGCTGAAGCGAAAGATTACCTCGATATTCACGCGTTGCTGCAATCTGGATTGCGCCTGGCTGAGGGGCTTCAATTCGCGCGCCAGGTCTATGGAGATCATTTTAATTCGATGCTTCCCCTCGAGGCCTTGTGCTATTTTAAGGAACCTGGATTGGCCCTCCTCCCCGAAAGGATCAGGACGGACTTGATCAAAGCGGTCAAAAGCCTTTAAGCGATGCGAACGAAGCTGCGCGGCGCTCAGTCACCGGGTGGACTTCAGCGCGCCAAGCTCGTGTTAAATATTAATTTAAGGGACGACCCCAAAGAGGGGTGTGTCGGATTTCAACGATCTCGAGTGGACGAAGTGCCCCGGTCGCTTTTCCCGCCTACGCCCGGCCCGAGCTACTCCGAATAGGTGTATACGTTCCCTGTAAACGTCAAAACCCAACCCTGTGAGGTCCCCACAAAGACCATCTGGACGAGCGGATCACCGCCACTATCGAGCTCCTTGGTCCAGGATAAACCGCCATCCTGGGTCGAGTAGATCCCGGCAAATTCCGCACAACGACCCGACTGCGCATCCTGAAACCAGACGTCTCTGATCGAGCCTCCAGGCCACTGCCCTTGAACCGACCACGTCCGGCCTCCATCCGACGTCCGGAACAGGGGCGGGGCATCCCCGATGCGCGAACTGATGGAGGTATCCGTGCCGATCCATCCGTGGGTGCTGTCGAGGAAGAAGAGGGCGCTGAAGCTGGCCGTTGCGTGCGGGCGCGCTGACAGTTGGCGGGAGGACCAGTTTTGGCCGCCGTCTGCCGTCCGGAGCAGCGTGCCTCCGACGCTGAGTGCCCAGCCCTTGATGGCATCCCGGAAACAGATCGAGACAAACGCATCCCGGGCCAAGCGGTCATGGCCCGTCCATGTCTGGCCACCATCGCGGGTATGCAGGAGCCCGCCGAAATTGTGGGCGATCCATCCTTCCTGCTCGTCGATGAAGCGCAGGGCCATGAATGTTCTCCGAGCCGGATCACCGGGGGGGTGGTCGATAATCCAGGACTGTCCCCCGTCGCGCGTTCTCAGCAAGGTATTGCCCTCACCCGCCGCCCATCCTGTTTGGGCATTGACGAACTGGACGCAAAAAAGCCGGTTCGTCGAGGAATTGGCTTGCGGCTTCCAGGTTGAACCTCCATCGCGACTGTGCAGAATCCTGCCCGAATCCCCGACCATCCATCCATGCGTGGCATCCGGGAACGAAAGGCCGTGGTAATACTCCGGATCGTGACTCGAGTAGCTCAAGGTCCAGCGGGGTTTCGGCGAAGTGGAACGAGGCGGAGCAGCCAAATCTGATCCGCAAGTTTGGGAAATCAGCGTGATCACCAGCAAGGGCGCGATCCAGTCGTAGGGCGTCTTCATACTCAAGCATTAGACGGCAAGTCGCGCGGAATTGCTCCCCATGAACCGGTTGACGGTAGGGCGCGACTGCCAGGCGCGCCGGATGGGAGGCGGTCGGCCCAGCGGTCCGCCCCTACGCGGTTCAGCGTCCCCATGCGCGCCAATTCGCCCAGCGTCCGCACTCCCCATGCACTGTGGATTTCACGCCAGTCCTTATGCCCAACATAATTATAAATCATTGACTATTTTCTTTTCGTCAGAGCCTGTTTGACACATTTTTTTTCAACTCGAAAATTGATTGTTCTGCGCATGGACGTCCCGTGACGTCGCAAGGATTGAGGGAATGCCTCATTTAACCGAGGATGACGCAGCATTGAAAGGCCATGGCCATGACTGATTGGTAGAAAAAACTCGCCACTTACCTGCACGATCCGCCGGAGAAGGTCCTTGACCTTGCTTGGCACAAGAAGCGCGCCGAAGCTTACGAAGCGGGCTTGTCGCTTGAAGACGCCGCGTTCGCGCGCGACTGCGATCACTCCGCTGCCGCTGCCGACCGGCTGCCTTGGCCGCGCTGGAAGTTCCTCGAATCCGCCTTCGACGGGAAGGATAATCATTTTAAACACCCGTTGGGAGGAGACGCAGCATTCCGCATCATGCCGTATTCGCACGCCGACATTGCCCACCATTTTGCGTCGTTGAATCAACCCAAGCTAAATCAGGGCGATGACCGGGCTCAATACCTGGCCACCTGGCGGCTTTGGCGTTGGTGGGCCTCGGACCACAAGGACTCACGACTGGCTTTCCTCCCAGCAGACACGCGCCTACCTGACCACACAATCTGGGTTCACAATTCCATCGTGTCCGCCCTCGAGGCTTGTGTCACGGGCGAGGGGAAGGAGCGAAAGTGCCGTCCCGCCTTTTTGCTTATGCAAATCGGCCCAGTACAGGAGTACATCGCCCAGGCTCGACGCACCCTTGATCTGTGGAGCGGCAGTTATCTGCTGAGTTACCTGATCGGTTGTGGCCTGCGTCACATTGCGCTCCACTTCGGCCCGGACAATGTCATTTTTCCCAACCTCTGCGGGCAGCCCATTTTTGATCTACTGCTCCAGGATGAAGTCTGGACAAAGGCCCGCGTGCAGCTGCCATCCAGCGGAAGCGATGCCACGCTATGGGATTCTTTTGGCTACGATACCGATTACGGCCGTCGGCGGCTGCTCACACCCAGCCTGCCCAACAGATTCCTTGCTGTTCTGCCAGCGGACAAGGCCGATGCAACCGCCCGTGACGTGGTAAAATCCATTCGAGACACACACCATGACATTGCCGGAAAAGTGTGGGAATGGGCCTCGCAACAGTTGAAAACCGCCCACTGTTGGACGGAGGATAACCGTCGGCGGTTCGATGCGCAGAACGCGCGCTTTCTCGATATTGCCTGGCAGACCGTTGTCTGGCCAGACTCGCCCGACAGTGCATTCGAACGTACGGAATTACTCCCCGAGGCGAGGAAGCATCAAGGCAATGACGGTCCGCGCGCAGGACTTTTCACCATACTCGAAATGGCTCGGCGCATGCCGCATGACCACCGTGATGTTCGGAATTTCGACTGTGAGAAGTATGAATCTGGCACACGGAACGCACAAGGCCGTGACATCAGCGGATGGAAGGATCGGTCCAAACTTGAGCCAGACGCCAAACTCGACAATCCTGGCGCCGCTTGGTCGGCGCTATACCAGCTTACCCAGTGGCAACTCGACGCCGTCCGCCAAACACGCGCGTGGAAAGCATGGGCATCTGGAGGCTGGGCAGTCGGACGCGACCACAACAAGGACTCACTCAATGGCAAGGAAGAAGCGTTGCTGGATCTTGAGGGGCCGCAGTGGCCAGAGGATCGTGTTAGAGAACTCAACTTTGAATCCAAGATCCCCAACTTGTTCAAAGCTGGTGAACTGCTCGGTGCATCCTCGCTTATTAAGCGCCTGTGGCCTACCGCGTGGCTTCAGGAAAAACACCCCTTTCAAAGCAACGACTGGCGCATGCCCGATACCCGCCACATCGCTGATGGACAGCCATTTGCCATATCCGTGCAAGATGAAACCTTTGATGCTGATGATAATCTCAAGGCCGACGGTGACATGCAAAAGTACTTCACCGTTCTCGCCCTGGACGGTGACGAAATGGGTAAGTGGATTTCAGGACTGCATCCGAACATGCCCACTCTCCAACAGCAGCTTTCTGATTATATCGATCCTGATGACGGCCAACGAAAGGGCGCAAAGAAGTATTTCGAGGATTATGGCTTGAAGGATTTGCTAGCCCACAAACGTCCTCTCAGTCCGTCGTTCCACCTCCAGTTTTCCGAGATGCTCGCCAACTTCGGCAACTGCTGCGTCCGTCGCATTGTTGAAGCGCACGACGGCCGGCTCATTTATTCCGGCGGCGACGACGTGCTGGCTTTGCTGCCTGCCCACACCGCTATTGCCTGCGCTCACAACCTGCGTGCCGCATTTCGGGGCGAGAACAATCCTTTGAATCAGCTCAAAGGGGCTTGGCGATTTCGAGGCGGCGCCTGGCAAAGAGAAGAGGTGCAGTTGTTCGGATGCCAACAATCCGGCTTCATTCGGCTTAATCCCGAGGCGCCCGCTCTGGAAGGCGAACCCAAGAAATTTGATTTGATGGTCCCTGGCCCCGCGGCCGATTGCTCCGTCGGCATCGCCATCGCGCACTTCAAGTCGCCACTGCAAGACGTGGTGCGCGCGGCACAGGCTGCGGAGAAACGCGCCAAGAGGGAACTCGGTCGAAGCGCCGTCGCTGTCACGCTGATGAAACGCTCAGGCGAAACCATCCACTGGGGTTGCCAATGGGACAGCGGCGGGCTGGATGTTTACGACGCCATCATCACCGCCCTTAGCGATGGAGCTGTCAGCGCCAAGTTTCCGCACCGCGTCGTCGAGCTGCTTGATGGTTACCTTACCGAAACCAGCCCGCTGGCCGCCGGGAGTCTTGAGCCCATGCCGGACTTCCCAGCGGTTGAGATCGTCCTCCGCGAGTTCCTCCACACGATGGACCGGCAGGGGGTGAAGAAGAATGCTCAATCCTTCACCGACTTGGCGAGGCTTTTGGGCAAAACGGATGACAAGACGGATGCCCGCACCATCAGCGGATACCTCAATCACGCTCGCCACCGCGTGGCCATCCTGTCGGCCAAGAAACTCTTCGAAAAGTTGGAGCCACTGTTCCCAGACAAGCGGAACATCCCCGATTGGCTTGCCCGGCTTGAGAGACTTGGCGAGGCTAAGGTGGAGCCGGAAAAAGACCGGTGGGTGGAATTCCACGATTTACTGGAAAAGGCGAAACAAGCCGTTCCCGAAAATCTGATCAAGAATGCTATTCTCTGTGATCTCGGTGCCTCTGTGTGAGGTCAGGCTTTTTCCTTGGGTTCAGGAGTTCTGTCGCGCCATGACAAGCCCAGGGAGAGGGGCGGGTCGAAAGACCCAAAACTCTCCGCAGGAACTCAGTGGGTAACCAATCCCACCCGGGAAAGGCTAGCCACCCCCGGAAGCGAGTTTTGCGTAGTCGCCAGCAATGGCGGCACGAAGCGTAAACAGCCAGTGCTAAAGCCGTGCGATCGAGCCTCGAAATAATGACCGTCGCTGGAGCCTTCGTTGTCAGAACGTCGGGGGCAGCACCGGAGCGCCGCCAAAGGCAAGGCGCCGAGGTCCGGCCGGGGTCTAAGAGTACGGCAAAGGCGCAAGAAGGGTTCCCTGGGAACATGGGAGACCCGTTGGCGTCCTTGGGACCAAACACCGGGATGGATGGACCGGTTAACAACATCCAGGCCACGCCACCCTGGCTTCCCGGTGGTGCCGAGCGAAATAAGGGAAACCAACCCAAGGTATCCCGGCACAACCGACAAAGGGAGGGCCGGGAGAAGCGTCACGGGAGTCTTAGCGGGTTCGTAGTACCGCAGAAAGCCGGCGAACGGGGCCGCCCGGAGCCGGGGAATAGGGAAGGGGCCTGCACAGTCACGGAACCGTTGTGAGGAAACATGAAGGATACACAGAGATCTGAAAACGTGTGCACGAAACAACAACGGATAGCGGAGATCGCCCGGCAACGTCCGACGGAACGACTGACGGCGCTGAACCACTATTTGGATGTCGAGGGGCTGACGGAAGCCTACCACCGCGTCAGGCGCGATAGTGCGCCGGGGGTGGACGGGCAGAGGGTCAGCGACTACGGCCAGTACTTGGGGGAAAGTCTTCCCGCGTTGCTGCACCGGGCCAAGCACGGCAGTTATGTCGCGCCGCCTGTCAAGCGCGTTCACCTTCCCAAGGAGGGGACCAACGAGACCCGCCCGATCGGAATGCCGACCAGCGAAGACAAAGTGTTGCAACGAGCGGTAGCGATGCTATTGGAGCCGATTTACGAGGAGGCGTTTTACGACTTCTCCTACGGATTTCGGCCCGGACGCTCGCCGCACCAAGCGCTGGAAGCTTTCTGGCAACAAGCCACCGGTCACGGAGTGCGGTGGGTGCTGGAACTGGACATCCGGAAATACTTCGACAGTGTCAATCGGTCCAACCTGATGGTGTTGGTGGGTCAATGGATCGGAGATGGAGTGGTGCTGAGGTTGCTCAGCAAATGGCTACACGCCGGAGTGATGGAAGAGGGGCGGGTGAATTACCCCGAGACGGGCACGCCGCAAGGGGGCGTGATTTCACCGTTGCTGTCCAACATCTACCTGCACGAGGTATTCGACCGCTGGTTTGCGGAAGTCGTGCGGGAACGGATGAAGGGGCGGGTGTTTGCAGTGCGCTTTGCCGACGACTTGGTGATGGGCTTCACCCATCGAAAAGATGCGGAGCGGGTCTATCGGGTCATCTTTCAACGTTTCGAGAAGTACGGATTGAAACTCCACCCGGAGATGACGCGGTTGGTGCCATTTGGTCGGCCTGAGAAGGGCGGACTGGACGGGGAGCCGCCGCACGAACCGGGCACGTTTGACTTTCTGGGATTCACCCATTACTGGGGCCGATCTCGGAGAGGCTACTGGGTTATTCGACGCAAGACAGCAGCCAAGCGGCTGCGGCGTACCCTGCGAGCGATCGGGGACTGGTGCCGGACGAACCGCCATCGCGGGATGTTCGATCAGTTCAAGGTGCTGGTCCGCAAACTGGACGGGCACTATGCTTATTACGGGATTACCGGTAATGGGCCAAGTCTGGAACAGGTGCGGACGGCGACGCAAAAGGTGTGGCGCAAGTGGCTGGCGCGGCGGAGTCGGGAGTCGAAGGCTCACACGTGGGAGTGGATGAACCGGATGCTCAAGGAGATGTTCGTGTTTCCTTATGCGCGAGTCGTACATTCCATCTTTGGGGCGAAAGCGTGACTGGAAGAACCGAATGCGGGGAATTCGCTCGTTCGGGTCTGTGGGGGAGCCGGTGGGCAACCATCGGCTCTACCCGGAAGGCTGTCGAGTGACTCTCGGTTCGGAGACGGGAAGGATCGGAGCGCGGATTTGGGGCCCAATCCGACTTGCGCCGGGGGGCGGTTTGAAGCACCCTATCTGAGGTTATTGCGTGGCATCATTATGATACATCCATCAGCAGGCAAACCGGTATCGGCGGAGTCGCTCATTGACGTCAATCAGATCGAGCGGGACTATTATGAGGGCAGGCCCGATGTGTCGGATCCGCATCAACTCGTCAGTTTTGGCACCAGCGGTCACCGGGGCAAGTCGGGTGACGCGACATTCACGGAGGCGCACATTTTGGCGATTGTCCAGGCGGTCTGCGAGTATCGGCGGGCGGAGAATATCACGGGACCGCTTTTGCTGGGCAAGGACACCCATGCCCTTTCCGGTCCGGCGGAGAGAACCGCCCTCGAGGTCTTGGCTGCCAATGGAGTGGAGATCTTGCTTCAGAAGGGTAATGGATTCACCCCTACGCCGGTGGTTTCCCGGGCAATTCTGGTCTGGAACAGCAGCGGCAAGCCGAATGCGGCCGATGGCCTGGTGATCACGCCTTCGCACAATCCACCGACGGATGGCGGCATCAAGTATAATCCCCCGCATGGGGGGCCTGCGGATACGGATGTGACGAGCTGGATACAGGAACGCGCCAACGCGTTGTTGCGCGCGGGGAATCGCGAGGTTCGTCGGATCCCATACGAGCGGGTACTGAAGGCTGAGACCACGCATGAGGAGGATTTCATAGGGCCGTATGTGGATGATTTGGCCTCGGTGATCAACATGGAGGCCATCCGCGGATCGGGACTCAGGATCGGGGTGGATCCGTTGGGTGGTTCATCATTGCCTTACTGGGAACCGATTGCGGAGCGGTATGGTCTGAACCTCACGGTGGTCAATCCGCGTGTGGCGCCGACGTTTGATTTCATGACCCTGGATCATGATGGCAAGATCCGCATGGATTGCTCGAGTCCCTGGGCCATGGCCGGTCTGGTGAAGCTGCAGCATGATTTCGACATTGCCTTTGGCAACGATCCGGATGCCGATCGGCATGGCATTGTCACGCCGACCCACGGTCTGATGGATCCCAACCATTATCTGGCGACCGCCATACATTTCCTGCATACCCATCGTCGGCAGTGGCCGCTGAGCGCCGCCGCGGGGAAAACGGTGGTCAGCAGCGCCGTGATTGACCGCGTGGTGCAGAGCATTGGCCGCCGGCTGGCCGAGGTGCCGGTGGGCTTCAAGTGGTTCGCTCCGGGGCTACACAAAGGGACCTTCTGTTTTGGAGGCGAAGAGAGTGCTGGGGCCAGTTTCCTCCGTAAAGACGGCACGGTTTGGACCACAGACAAGGATGGATTGATCCTGGGATTGCTGGCGGCCGAGATTACGGCCGAGTCGGGCTGTAATCCCTCGGAATATTTCGATCACCTGGCCGCGCTCCTGGGACGGCCCTATTACCGACGGATTGACGCCAAAACCACGCCGGAACAGAAACGCGCCTTCAAGGAGGTCACGGCCCAGACTGTGACGCTGGAGGAACTGGCTGGAGATCGTGTTGTGGCCAAGCTAACGCGGGATCCTGAAAACGGGGCTTCGATTGGCGGGATCAAGGTGGTAACCGAGCGAGGATGGTTTGCGGCGCGGCCGTCCGGGACGGAGAACATCGTCAAGATTTATGCGGAGAGCATGCGAAGCGCCGAGCATCTCGAGTCCATTATCCGTGAGGCGCGCCAGGAAATTGGGCGTATTGTTGGCAGCCGCGAGTTCGCCGCCGGCGAGCCGGCAGAAGGCTGACGGCAGCCGCCGGGTTGGGGCTTGGAAATCGTGAAGGGTGGACACCCAACGGCTGGATGGCTCGGGACGGTCTGAAAGCCAATGAGCAGGGTAGGGGCCGGACCGCTGGGCCGGCCGGGCGTTTGGCAATTGAGTCCGGCGCGCCCTACCACCGCAGTAATCCGCAATCCGCAATCCGCAATCAATCGCGTTCGTTCAGAGAACAACGGAGCCGATAAAACCGGGTGGCAACGGAGGACTCCTGGAATGTTGTATAGGTCCAGATTTCGGCTTGGCCTTGATTTTGCCACTGGGCAATGAATTGCCAGCCGCCAGTCGCGAGGTTGTCGCGGGATTCGAGGATGAGGGTATGGCCCGCGGGAGCGAAAAAGCGGAGGGTGATCTGATCTCGAGAGACGGGCTGCATTTCGAGCCAAAGGGATTGGACGGGATCGTTGGGATCGGTGCCGAGGCGGTATTCCTGGATATTGGTCAAACCATCATGATCCGCGTCCTGAATGGCATCCGAGGCTGTGGTAGGATCGAGGGCATGGTGATTTTCCCAGTCATCGGGCATGCCGTCGTGGTCGGAATCGCCGATATTGGCGGCATTTGGAGAGGGGGAGAGAAAAGCCAGGATCGGGTTAGCGCCATCGGGCCATCGTCCCTGGGAAACGCCTTCGGTTTGCGGACCATAATCGATGGCATCGATCAGGTTGGTAGTCAGACCGTATAGACGCAGGGATTCGCCGTCCTTGTTCAACTGAAAACCGAGAACGGGTAAGGTGTCGGACTCTCTATCCTGGGCGGCCAGGGCCAGCCAGCTGGTTGCGCCAATATAACTGGCGGGCCCGAATTGGAACTTGTTGTTCCCCCAGAGGGCAGGATCATCTGTCAGGCGCAGACCGGTGAGTTGAACGGGGGTGGGGTTGGGATTATAGAGTTCGATCCAATCCGATCCGGAAGCGGGGTCGGCCATCCATTCATTGATGCGAAGCGAGCTGGGGTTACCGGTGAGTGCGGGGCTTGAATTACTCGCGCCAGGGGTGGGGTGATCCAGGAGGGGCCAGGTGTCCGCCGCGCGGCCGATGGACAAACCGGGAATCTGCGGGCCGCAAGCCAGGGTGTCAGCCAATTGGCCCAGGCTGTCCCAGAGGTAGATCTGATCTCCCATGGCAGACAGGTTCAGTCCCGTGTTCAGCGGTTGGTTGGCATCGTAGGTGGTTGTGATCGGCGACGCGGGACGACACTGGATCACGAGGTAAGAGTTGGCGCGCATTATCGTGCCGGAAGGAAATCTCCAGATGCGATTTCGACTACGATCCAATCCGAGCTCGATTCCTCCGAGATCGAGTGGCTGGGGATGCGGATTATGGAGCTCGATCCAGCCTTCTGGGCTTTCGTTTAGTTGGACCGTAGACATGGCCAGGAATTCGTTGAACAGCGGGCCGAGGGTGGAGGGGATCCGGTTGGGCGAAGACGGAGTTGCTGTGTGGGGAAAAAGCCGGAGGGTATCGCTGCCATCGGGAAATCGGCCTTCGGAAACATCGGATGCGGGGGTGGCGCAGGGTGCCTGGTCGATGAGGCGGCCTGTGGTGTCGAACAATTGGAGAAGCTTGGGGACAGTTTGGGGTTGAATCCGGGCGTGCTGAGGTCCGGGGACATCATCAAGCCAGATTTGGATGAATCCCCCGGGAGCGATGGCGGCGGGATGATTCAGAGCGGTAACCCATCCATCGATGCCCAGGGTGACGGTGTCGAGGGTAACGGGAAGTTCCGAGTCCTGGTTAAATAATTCAATCCACGGGGTCTCGGGAGTGGGCGGAGCGAACATCCACTCGTTCAGGCGAAGCCGGCTGGGGCTGGCTTGGGGGGCTCTTTGATTGGGGCTGCCCGGTGTCGGTATTGACAAGTCCCAGGAAAGGGATTCAGTCCCAAAACGACCCCAGGCATAGCCTGGGATCTGTTGGCCGAGATTGACGGCGTCGATCCGCAGACCTTGCGGATCGAGGAGATAGACCGCTCCCGCGGACTCGGGAAGGATTCCGGGGGACGCTGGACCGCTTCCCTCCTGTTCGGCCCCCAGGGAGACCAACAAGAACTCGCCGCCTGCCAGGGAAGGTCTGCCTGAACGGCCGAGTTCGATGACCGCCTCGTTCACCATCAGGCGCCAGCCGTCCAGGTGAATGGGCTCGCTTCCGCTGTTGCGGAGTTCGATCCAGCCTGAGGCGTTCGCGGGCTGGATTTGCGGGGCATGGGCGAATGCGCAGATTTCATGGAGATGAAAAGCAGGAGGATACCGTGAGGACCCGACGTGTCCGGGTGAACCGGCGGTGGATGCGCTGGCGATCCAGTTGGCGGGAAAGGCCGGTTCATCCAGGGGATTGGCCAGTTCAAGGGAGTGCCCCGCCAGGGTTTCCTGTTCAGGCCAGCCGGTTGACTTGAGGTAACGAAACGCCTGGAGAACGCGTCCTTGGGGATCGACGAGTCGCAGCCATTCACCGTTGTCGGACAGGTTGCCTTCGAAATAATCCCAGGGTTTCAGACCGGGATAGCGCAAGGCAAAGGCATCCGGAGCGAGGTCCGAGCCGATCACGATCACGGCCCCGCCTGGCAGAATGGAACCCCAGGGAAACTGGTAGTCCACTCCTTCAATACGAATGCCGCTGACATCGATCGGGGCGGGGCTGAGATTGGCCAATTCGATGTATTCGAAGGCGGCGCCGCCCAGCGGTTGCGGCATGACTTCGGTGATGCGCAAGGGCATTCCGAACTCGCCGACATCGAACCGGGCTTCGGTGAGGGCGCTCCAGTTGGTATCGGAGAGCGTGCGCGCCATGACGACGACACTCTGGGTCAGGATCAGAGGAAAGCCGTTGGTATAGAGCCGCGCCGTGGCGGACACCGCTCCTGTGAAGGGCTCCCGAGGATCCACGTTGTTGAGGGTGTAGTAGATTGTTCCTGATGGCGCCTGGAGCGCCAGATCGAAGGGCGGGGAGACCCGTCCGTTGTGTTGACTGAAAACGGGCGCGTTAGTGGAGGCCAGCACGCCTTCGGCCTTGCAGTGCTGAAGGACGTAGCCCCGGCGCTGCGGAATCCACGTCCGGGGGATGGTGGTGTTCATGCTGGGAATCACTCCGAGCAGGTTGGTCTTGAACTTCTGGTACCAGGCCAGGATCCGATCGTCCGTGAGGGCGCCGTTGTTGAAGAAATGCCGATGGACACGATCGGCGAAGAGCCGGCGGAACTCGGGCTGTTTTTTTAGGGCTTTATAGAGGCTGGGAATCTCGCTCGTACCCGCCAGTTCATTTTTGAAAAGGTTCAACGAAACCCGATTTACTTCGTAGAGTCCGAACGCATGCTCGGCATCCCAAACGTAGAAACGGAACAGGCCTTCGGAGGCGCGGGATCGGGCGGCCCGCCAGTTGTTATGCGGCCAATCCGCCGTCGAGGCATAGATATTGACGAGCAGGTAATCGATAAAATTGGTCACATCGAGGCGCCGGGTGATCTCCTGGTAGGCGGCCGGTTTGGTGAGGTCGTTGGTGGAGGCCATTTTTTTGAGTTGGCTCCAGGCGGTGGCGGTGCCGTCCTGGACCTCGCTCCCTTGGGCGATGACGTCCCAGTCTTCGCCTTGGCCGTGCCAGGAATGGCAGAAGTTTTTGTCGATGCGCTCGGTCGGATTGAAGTAGCCTTTGTATTCGCCGTTAATGAACAAATTAACAAAGGTTCCGTGGCTTGCGGGCTGGGCGGTATCGGCGGCCATGCGGCGGACCAATTCGTCGATGATGAACGGATTTTTCTGGTCGTTGTTGCCGGCCCGCAGGACCACCTGGTCGAACTCCGTCACCGCGCACTCCGGAAACAGCGGATATTTCAATTTGCTCGCGCCATAATCCCCCCGGAAATAGAGGCGAAACGAGAACTTGCTCGTCGTCCGCATCCGGGGACGGAACCATTCGCTGCTGTGCACCCTCAAGCCGCTTTGGACCTGGAAACCCTCGTGGGCGGTCGAGGGCAGGTATTCGACCGAGGTGGGGCGTTCCCATGCCAGGCCGTGTTTGGATGGATTATGGAAATCGCTGGAATTTACCGCCTGCCATCGGCCGTCCACATAAGTGCCGCCCTGGATCCCCATGATGCCCGTGCGCCCATAGAGATGATTGGTATCGGTGACCAGGGAAAGGATTGGGAGAGACCGTTGGGCGGAGGAGAGATTGACCAGGTAAGTGTGGGTGGAAGCGCGCGAGGGGAGCCATCCCGGTCGAAATGCCGCGGCCCGGACCACGCGGTTTTTCAGGATCGGGATGCCGTCCTCATATCGGATCCCGGATTGGGCGGTGGGCTCGCTTCCATCGAGGGTATAGCGTATTTCGACATCCTTCTCGTTTGCGCTCAGGAACAAGGTGAAAGGTTGGAGAAAGATGCCGCGTTCCACGCTGAACCTTACCGGTTGTAGGGGGCCTTGAAGGGCGGGGCCGGTATTGGGCGCGCCCGGGGTGGGTTTGGCGTAATACTGCCAATCGCTCTGGGCGTTGCGGCCAAACGAAAAGTTGACGCGTTGTTCGGGATAACCGGGGGCCAGAACGCTCACCGGTTGCCGGGGTGATTCGGGACTGAACAAGCCCAAGTATTCACCGTCGCTGTTGAGCTTGAAGTTGGTGTGAAGTCGCCGCCCGATTTGGATCAGTTTCCGGTCTTTGCCCGAGGCGAAAAGCACCAAATACTGGCCTGCCGACAAAGGAATCGATGGAAAAATCCACTTGCTGGGTTCTGCGGGATCATCGGTGAGTGACCAGCCGGCCAGGTCGACCCATCCGGGGCCGCGGTTATGCAACTCGATCCATCCTGGTGTTTCTCCATCTTCGTCGCGAAGTCCGTTTGTGGCGGCATTCAGGGCGAGTAACTCGTGAATGACAAGGTTTGGGAGGACAAAAGCCGGATCGAACCGGCAAGTCCATGGGGCGCCGACGAAGGCGTTTGATCGTGGCGAAAGATCCGTGATTCCATGATTCGCGCGCCAGGCAAAGCTCACTTCGCCGGGTGGGGGCGTGGTAAAACTAAAGACAAACGGCCCCGCCCCCAAGCCAACCATCGCGGTTGCCGGCGCGCCATTGACCAGGAGATCCGACGCCTCGAGGCCAGTCACGGGTTCGCTGAACACGACCTCGACCTGGGCGAGCCGGCTCACGATCGAGCCTGGGAACGGCGTCAGTGCGGCCACGGCGGGAGGCACGGCTTCCGGTTGAACCGACAAGAGCGCCATCCGGCTGACAGCGACTCCGAGGCTGTTCGAGATGATGCATTGAAACTGGCGTCCGTCGTCCGCCAGGGTGACGGCTGGAAGCCAAAGCACCGGCCCGTTCTCACCCGGAATGATGGCGCCATCCCCTGTCCATTGGATCATCAGAGGCTCCATCCCGGTGGCCTTGACCTCGAATCGCGCTTCATCGCCCTCGGCCAGGGTCAGGTCCTGAGGTTGCGCCAGGATCAGTGGAGGAGTGGTGCTCACCACATAGGGACGCAGGCGCGAACCCGGGATGGGCCGTTCCATCGAACCGTTGGGGAGAGACCAGCCGACAGCCAGGTTGTCGCCACCACCGCCCTCTTTCTGCAAGGCTTCGATGTAATATCGATGCCCGGCCAGGAGGTTGATGGGAGACGATTTTTGGTTCGGTTCCTTGTCCCACTGACGCGCCGCCGTCCAGCTTTGGACACGGGCAACGAGGGTCTTGCCGGCGGCCCATTCGTCGGTGCTCAGATAGAGCTCACATTGATCGTCCCCGCTAATCCAAAAAGTGTAGGCTCCATTGGCGGGTGCCACCACGTATCCTCGAATCCGTGTGCCGTAATTATCGCCCCAGTTTGATGGCGTTTCGAAAAGGCTCAGTGTCTCGACGTGGGACGGTTTGTCGGGGAAACCGGGGATGTTGAGCAGGGCGTCGATGGTGGTGCCGGGTGCATTCGTCCAATACTCGCCATAAAGGGTCTGGCTCGAGCCTGTTCCCGGTTGAAACAGGCCGAATAACCAGAGAAATGCGAACCAAAAACCGCAGTGATGAACCGGGGATTTCATGGGTGTGGTGATGGGAAAACACTCCCCGGTTCATGCGCGGATGTCGGGCCCGGATTGTCCGCAACCAGAATACAGAAGAAGCCTCAGGACAGGTTTTTCAGGGTTCGATTGATTCGGGTGACGCTGTCGTCGACCTGTTCCTGGCTCAGCATGCCAATGGTCATGGCGTCCACAAGGTTTTCGCGGATGACGTATTGGAGGGAAGCGTCTTTTTCCTCGGGTTTCACCAGTTTTCCAGCCCCGAAGATCTTCATGCCCACGATCGCTTTGCCGTTGGCGCGCGCCGATTTGAGCGTTTGACTCACCTCTTCCACTGTTCCGTCCATCGAATATTCCCCGCCGCCTTTATGGTTGATCCGGGCGAAAATCAGGTCAACCCAGGGATGTTCCGCCGCCGCTTTCAAGGCGCCGAAATCATGACAGGAAACCCCGAGCGCGCGGACCACGCCCTTTTGTTTGAGCTCGGATAGATCATCCCGGATGCGTTCGTATTCCTGGGGCCACCGGGAGTTGGTCATGCAGTGAATCAGGCAGACATCGATCATATCGACCCCTAATTCCTGCCGGAAACGATCCATTTCCTCGCGGGCGCCACCCGAGGCCTTGTTCCAGTTCTCGGAGCGCGGCCAGATCTTGGTGAGTAAAACATATTTGTCGCGCGGCAATCCCTTAATCACGTCTTTGACAAACGGATGCGATCCGTACAGATCGGCCATGTCCATGAAATTCACCCCTTGATCCATGCTGTGACGCAGCAAGGCATCGAGCGACGCCTTTCCGAGCCGGGTATGGGCGGAAGATCGGCTGCTGCCATTATATCCGGTGCCCTGAGCCAGGAAACTGGCTCGGATGCCGGTTTTGCCCAGGGGCACGCGGTCCGAGGCGCTTCGGAGACGGTTCGGTGGTTCCGAACCCGCTGAAAAGACGCGTGTGGGATTGGACAACAGCAAACCGGCGCCGGCCAGGGCTGTGTGGATAAACTCGCGACGATTCGATTTGAACATAGGCTGGTTTAAAGATTTTGAAAAATCGGTCTGTTCACAACAGGCTTAAACGTTCCGGAACTCTAGATCAAAGACCGCTCGGTGGAAAGTCTTTCCTAGAGTTTGGCATGCGTCCCGTCGCACAGCGCCCCTTTTCGGCTGTGCTTGCATCCGCAGAAATAAACGATCCCCTCCTTGTCGGCCAGGTAAGGGACAGGGGCGAATCCGGTCCCCTGATGGGAACCGTCGCAGAACGGTTGTTTCTTGCTCTGCCCGCACGCGCACCAATAGTAGGTCTTGCCGAGTTCGACCTGAACGGGCAGGGGAGCCTTTTGGTAGATGACAGGTGGATTCATGACCGTGGGATTCCGTAGCGTTGCATCTTATGATATTAAGTCGTTTTTTTGGCGTATAACCGCGACCAATGCCCGAAGCACTGGACGGCCCGATAATATACTCCAGATTGCGGCTTAAGCGAGGGGTCGGTTCTTGGAACACCCTGGCGGCTGGACACCCAAGGGCTGGATGGCGCGGGGCGATTGGGTGTTCCGGTTTGAGCCAAATGGAGATCTGGACTTGGGAAGCAATGAATGAAAGGATGGAGGCCGTCCATGGCCGCTGTATCTCGAGGATTTCAGGTATTGGTCAAACCCGCCGGTGCCGCGTGCAATTTGAGATGCCGCTACTGTTATTATCTTCGCAAAGGGCATCCCGGCGGGGAGGCCGGATTACCCCAAATGCCCGAGGAATTGCTCGAGGCGTACGTCGTTCAACACATGGCGGCCTCGCCCGATGAAGTAATCCGGTTCTCCTGGCATGGGGGTGAACCGCTCCTGGCGGGGCTCGAGTTTTTTGAACGAATGGTGGCCATCCAGAGGCGGCATCGACCCGCAGGGCGGGTGATTGCGAACGGCATCCAGACCAACGGCATCCTGCTGGATAACGGCTGGGGCCGATTTCTGGCCGAGGAACGCTTTTCCGTCGGGCTCAGCCTGGATGGCCCTCGGGAGATCCAGGATGAGTGTCGGATCAGCCGGAATGGATTGTCCACGTTTGAGGCGACGATGCGCGGGTATGAGCTCTTGCGTCGGCATGGAGTTGCCACGGACATCCTTTGCGTGGTGGGGAAGCACAATGTGTGGCGGCCCGCCGAGGTGTACGGTTTTTTCAAGGAGATCGGGGCCTCCTCCGTGACCTTCCTCCCGCTGGTGATCCCTCAATCGGACGCGCCTCATGGGGTGAACCCCCTCACCGTTCCGGCGGAGGCCTGGGGCGATTTTCTCTGTGCCATATTTGACGAGTGGTTGGCCGGGGACATTGGACGAATCAAGGTGCAGATCATTGAAGAGGCGGCGCGGTCGGCCTTTGGTTTGGAGCACTCCTTGTGCCTATTCCGGCCTGTGTGTGGCGACATACCGGTTGTCGACTGCAACGGCGATTTTTATTCCTGCGATCATTTTGTGAATCCCGAACACCGCCTGGGCAACCTCCGCGAAACATCGCTCGCGGACCTGATCGAAAGCCGCGAACAGCGGGCTTTTGGATTGGCCAAACGGGACCGGCTTCCTCGGGTCTGCCGCGTGTGCCCTGTGCTGGATATGTGTCACGGGGAATGCCCAAAAAACCGCTTCACACAAGCCCCGGACGGCGAGCCGGGACTCAATTACCTGTGTCCGGGTTACTTGAAATTCTTCACGCACGCGCGGCCGTTCGTCGACGAGGTGGCCGCCGAATGGCGCCGGCAACGTTCGGATGATGAAGAGCGCTAATCCCCTTTGAGTTTGTCTTTGAGAAAAGCCACGGTGCGTTGCCAGGCCCGGTCGGCGGATTCCTTATGGAACCGGGAGCCGGTGTCGTTCATGAACGCGTGGCCCGCGCCTTCGTAACGATAGATTTTATAATCGATGCCGGCTTTTTTCAGGGCCGCTTCGAAGGGGGCAATGCCGGCATTGATCCGTTCGTCGTCGCCCGCGTAATGAATCAACATGGCGGCCTTGATCTTGGGAACATCCTCGGGGGCGGGCTGGCTGCCATAGAACGGCACGGCTGCCGTCAGATCGGGCGCATGAACGGCGACCTGGTTGGTGACCGCGCCGCCCCAGCAGAATCCCATGCAAGCCACCTTGCCAGTGGTTTGGGGATGAGTCTTGAGATAGGCCACAGCGGCAACAAAGTTCTTCGTGTTCGACTCCCGATCGAGCTTTTGGAAGAGCGGCCGCGCCTCGTCGGGATTAGCTGGGGTTCCCCCCTGAGGCGAGAGGGCATCGGGGGCAATGACGAGGAATCCCTCGAGAGCCACCCGCCGGGCCATATCTTCGATGTGGGCGTTCAAACCCCGGTTTTCATGGATGACAATCACGCCGGCGAGCTTGGTGGTTCCTTTGGGCCGTGCCGAAAAGGCCCGGACCTCGCCTTTGTCGCCTTGGTATTGGATGTAACCTGTATCGAGCCGCGGATCATCTTTGGGAACAACCTGGGCCATCGCTTCGGTTTTCTCCAGGATCGGCAACAGGGCCGCAGCGGCGGCCGCCCCGCCGGCGAGTTTGGTTAGTCTTTCGAGAAACGAGCGACGATCGAGGTTGCCGCGTTGAAAGGCATCATAGAGATCGTTGATTTCCGGATTCATAACGTTTTCCTCTTTTTTATGCGCACGGGAGGATTTCACGTAAGACATAGCTCCAAAAAGCGTGAGGTGACAAGCCTGAAACGCTGCCCGGGATTTTCGTTGTTTTGTTGGAGCCAGCGGTTAAGAATGCGGCGCAATTCAACTCAAACCGAGCGTTTTATCCATGAAATCGTTACAGACCTTTACTCGGGCCACGGGATGGGCCGCCACTAGCATACTGGTTTTGTCTCTGATCGTGGGCTGTCAACCTGCGCGGTTCAGCACCGAGACCGGTTCCCGTTCGGCCAGGACGGCTGGGGCAGGCAAACCGACCGCTTTGGATCGTTATGTGGCGGCGCCCGACACGAACTACAGCTATCGGCTGGTCAATACCATCCGGGGTCAGGGTGCGACCGCCTATTTGATTGAGATGACCTCGCAGGCATGGCTGACGACGCGCGAGGTGGACAAGCCGGTCTGGAAACACGCCTTGATCATCACCAAGCCCGACGTCGTGACCAGCCCCAATGCGCTGCTGTTCATCGGGGGAGGCAGCAATGAGAAGCCGATGCCGAAAGGCCCCGATGAAAACATGATTCGGACGGCCATTCGGAGCCGGTCGATTGTGGCTGAACTGAGGCATGTGCCCAATCAACCGCTGATATTCATGCAGGACGGCAAACCGCGGTTTGAGGACGACCTGATTGCCTACACCTGGGACAAGTTTCTTCGGACAGGCGATGAGCGCTGGCCGGCGCGATTGCCCATGACGAAGAGCGCAGTTCGAGCGATGGACACGATCACGGCATTCTGCGGATCGCCCGAGGGGGGCGGGCATCGGGTGGAAGGTTTTGTGGTGGCGGGCGGATCGAAGCGGGGCTGGACCACATGGACGACGGCGGCGGTGGACCGGCGTGTGGTGGCAATGGCGCCGATCGTCATTGATGTGTTGAACATCGAACCGTCGATGCGGCATCACTATGCCGCCTATGGCTTCTGGGCGCCGTCGGTGGGAGATTATACCAATCATCATGTTATGGAGTGGATGGGCACGCCCGAGTTTAAGGCTTTGGCCAGGATCGTGGAGCCCTACGAATACCGCGAACGCTTTACCATGCCCAAGCTGCTCATCAACGCCACCGGCGATCAGTTTTTCCTGCCGGATTCCGCGCAATTTTATTTCCGGGACCTGCCGGGTCCGAAGTACCTCCGCTATGTGCCGAATGCGGATCATTCCTTGAAGGACACGGATGCCTGGCAGACGCTGGACGCTTTTTACCGGTCGATCCTCTTGAAGCGACCGCTGCCCCGGCTGGATTGGCGATTGGGCAGGGATGGTTCGATCCGCGCGAAGACACCCGATTCTCCGACGTCAGTCCTGCTGTGGCAGGCGACCAATCCCAAGGCCAGGGATTTTCGGCTGGAATCGTTCGGGCCCCAATGGACTAGCACGCCGTTGGCGGGGGATCACGGGGTTTACCTTGCCAAAATCGATCCTCCCAAGGAAGGCTGGACGGCTTACATGATCGAGTTTGCTTTTCCAGGACCGGAAGGAACGACCTTGAAACTCACCACAAGTGTGGGAGTAATTCCTGACCGGACCGACTTCGAGTTCCGGCCTGAGTCGCGCCCCTGAGGCGCGGTTTGGACGATGACTTAGGGTCCGGCAAGAAATAAGCTATACATTCGCGGCGAGGGATTGTTCGCTCCGACGAGGCGCGAGCGACGCGCATACCCCCAGTGGGTCTGAAAGGAGCGAGCAACGACGTCGGAGTGAAGAAGCACCGCCGCCCGGAGGGTTGCACTGAAATTGGCCCGGGGCTTCGTTACTCGGTCGGTCGAGTATCGCTGCGGATACACTCCTTCCCTCGTGCCTTGCCCCAGGCCAATTTGAGTGCAACGAATGTATAGCTTATTTCTTGACGGACCCTTACCTGAGAATGTCCGGCTTGTCGGAAAAGCCGGTCGTGCTCAGGCTGACCGGGCGAAAGATACCGCCGGCGCCATACCAATCGTAGACGCGGAGGGCGAGGGTATGGGTTTGGCCGGGTTGGACTTTTCCGGTCAGATCATGGCTGAACCTTTCGTTGAACGTATCGATGCGCTTTTCGATATCGCCTCGGCGGGTGACGAGCTGGCCGTCGAGATACAGTTCGTACAGATCATCGACACCTTCAAAGTTGAGATAGATGGATTGGGCTTTCCATTCCTGGGGGACTTGGACGTTAAGGCGGTACCAGGCCCAGTGATCCAGGGCGGGGTACCCTTGTGATTCCCAGTGCTGGCCCACCCGGATGTCCTTCCAGGTATCGTCAAGGGCGAGGCCGGGCGAGGCCCAACCTTCGCGCACTCCTTCGTCTCGGGGATCGGGTTTGAACAGCCAGGGCCTTTGGGTAAGATCGATTTTTTGTTCATGGAGTTTTGCTTTGAGCCGGCTCCAGGAATCATTGGACCACCCATTCCGGGGCTGTGGGCCATGGGCGAGGTGGTGGAGCAATTCGGACAGCAGCCACTGGCCTGCCGCGTTGTCCAGAGGCCCGTGCCGAAGGGCGCTCACGAGGAGTCGTCCCTTGCCAACCCGGGTGTCAAAAAGCAGGGCGTGGGTTTTGACGGTTTTCAGGTCGTGCGTATCCCACAAGAGCAGGGCGGGATCGATTTCATCGAGGTAGCCTGGATTGGGGATGACGCGGTCCGCCAGGTCGAAATGTTGGAGCTCAATCCAGAACGGACGAGGGACGCAGTTGCCGAGGGAATGGTTGGCGACAACGGGCGCGCCGCGAAGGAACCAATGGGAAGAGAGGGGCAGGCTGTTGGTTTGACCGTCGGGCAGCAGGAGCACCCGGCCGCCTTGCTCGAGCCATCCGGCCAAAGTGTCATCGAATCGCGTCGCTACGACGAGATCATCCTTTCGAGGTTGTTTCTGGGGGGGCAATTCCGAGAAAAGCTGGCGGGCGAGTCCTTCCGGCACAGAGGGATGGAGTCGAACACCGCGTGTCCAGCCGTCCAGAGGGCGGGGGACAATCCAAATAGGCCAGGAATTTGTGTAAGCCAGGCCGGGGGCCTGAAGCGTGGCCTTCACCAGAAGCCGCCGCGGTTGAGCCGTGGATGGAAGCCGACAATTCAGCTCCAGGGCGCGAATCCAAGCGCCGGCCTTCAGCGAGATAGCCTCGGGCGAGGCCCGAGTGACGGTCTGTCGGGTGTTGGTTGGATCCTGGATTTCGACCGTCAGTTGAGCGTCGGGGATTTTGGCGGCGCCCATATGACTGACGATGATGTTTGCATGGAACGATTCGCTTTCGAAGAAACATCGGCGGTCGTTATCGGTCTGGAGCAACACCATCGTATCGGCTTGCCAGCTCCAGGCGAAAGGCTCCCATTTGGGTTGATCGAAGTAGTCGAGCAGTCCCATGGTGGCCAGCGGAAAATCGCGCAGGACGCTGATCACATAGCCTGCGTAAGGGATTTCGCGGCGCAGAGTTTCGACCTGGAATTTGCGCATAAGCATGGCGTAGTTGAGGGAATCAGGGACAAGCTGCGTCAGGGTTTCGGGAGATGTGCGAGGTTCCAGCCGCTTGAGCCATTCTTGCATCGCATCGAAGAAACCGGGCAGCCAATAGGGCCGGTTGGCGCCCAGGCGATCGAGCAAGGGCCTTTGATCAAACCAGGTGTCGGCGGCCATGCACTCGCCGAGCACCAAGGGTTTGGGGCCGTGGGCCAGGATATGTTCTTGAAAGCCTTCCAGGGTTTTGACCCACGTGTGGTTGTTGCCGTAGGGATGGTCGTCATAAAAATCGTGGACACGATTCCAGCCGATCCAACTCGAGTCATCCTCGACGACGGCGCCCGGGATATGCTGGTGGGCCAGATCGTAGAGCTGTTGAATGACGGCGAGATCGGCGCCCGGGCCCGTTTCGCACGTGAGGCTGCGCAGAATGACCGAGGGATGATTGCGGTCGTAATGAAAAAACTCGATGAACTCCCGCCGCAATTCCTCGAGGTGTTCGGGGGTTAGTTGGGGATGCCAGGTGGGATATTCCATCCACGCCAGCATGCCGAGTTCGTCGCAAAGCTCCAGAAAGCGCTTCGGGGGAATCCAAAGGCAGAACTTCATCGTGTTGAATCCCCAGGAGCGCGCCAGTTCGATGTCTCGACGGAACCGCGTTTCATCCGGATAAGGCGCCAGGTTCGTCGGGTAATAGCCCCAGTTGAGGATGCCCCGAACGCTTAACGGTTTTCCTTGAAGGCTCAGATGATTGCCCTGAGCTCGGATCTCGCGGAAGCCGGCAAGACATTGGACCCGATCGATCATCCGACCGTTTTCGACCAAGCCGATTTCCACTTCATATAAACTCGGTTTTTTGGGGCTCCAGGTTTGAACCTCTTCGACCGGGATTGTGGTCTTTACGGATCGATTCGATTCAGAGATCTTTTTGGAAGAACGATTCCCCCAAGAGTCGGCGCCTCGAGGGCGCAGACGGATGCTGACCTCGCGGTCATTCCTGGGTGAGGTTCCTCCTTCAAGGTCGAAGACAATCTCCATCTGTTGGGTTTGAGGATTTCCATAGGTCTGAAGTCCGAGATCATCGATGTAAGTTTCGGAGACAAAGAGGAGTTGGACATCCTGCCAGAGGCCGCCGAAGTGGGGCTGGATAACGGGCAGGAAGCCCTGGGTGTTGTGGCCAATTTTTTCGTCGAGGCGCACTCGGATTTCGTGCGGTTTCGCTGGATCCGATTTCCGGACCAGATCCGTGACATCAAAACGGAACGGGGTCCATCCGCCAAGATGACTGCCGAGTTTCTCGCCGTTCCACCAGACCTCAGCGAAGGTGGCGGCGGCGGTGAACTGTAGCAAAACCCGATGGCTGGGCGGCAGATCGAAGACGGGGATTTCGCGTCGATACCAACCAATACCGTGGAAATTTTGGCCTTCATGCGACTGAAATGTCGATGGGACGCTCACCGATTTCCAGGTCTGAGCCGGGGACGAGTCTTGTCGGAATTGCCAGAGACCCTTCAGAGTGAGCGAACGCCGGGGAAGAGAATCATCACCCGATCCGATCCAAGGGAATAGCAGCAAGAGGCAAAGGATTAAGGCCATGGATGAGCAGACTAATATCGGGGAGGCGGGCCGGCAAGCGTGGGATGGGGCAAGGACTCGGGGGCCATCATTTCAAATTTGAGATTAAGGAAAGCGTTGCGGTTCGGGAGTCCGCCTTCTGGTTGAACTGGCGAGTTATCGTTGGTTTTGGGGGCTTGGCGATGCCGAAGGATCAGTGATGGTGATGATGATGGAAGAGGCGATGGCGGTTTTGGAGGAGGTACCAGAAGATGGCGATGTTGACCGCCAGAATAATGAAAACGGTCCAGGTAAAGTGGCGGTGGAGATCGAACAACTCGATGGGAATAAAGAACGCCGATTCACCGATCGCCATCCAGCCCGCCCAGGAAACCCGCATCGCGAGGCCAAAACCCTCGATGAGCGAGAACAGGCTGTAGAAAAAGGTGCCGGCCGCCACCCAGCGGATATTGGTCGGGGTGATTTGATCCAGTTTTTCGGCCAATCCGCTGAAGAACGCGCTTTCGGGATCGAGCCGGATCCAGCGGATCATGCGCTCGAAGAGGGTGGCCAAATCATCGCCGGCCAGGCTGTAAATGCCCAGGGCCAGCGATAGCAGAAGCAGGCCTTTGCCGAGTTTAAAAAGGATGATGCCGTAGAGCGTGGGCGCGCGTTGTTTGGGCTCGGAAGGCTGTTCGATCGTGGGAAGTTTCTGGCGATCGAGGTCATCGACGACGCCGACCTCAGGTCCCGGATGGGCGGGACCTGACTCGTGCGATCGACAAGGAGGCGGGTGCAAGGTTATTGGATCTTTTGGATGAGCTGGGGAACCAGTTCGTCGATGCGAACGCGGGTTTGTTTCATGGAATCGCGATCGCGCAAGGTGACGGTCTCTTTGAGTTCGGCGTGTTCACCCAGGGTATCGAAGTCGATGGTGACCCCGAAGGGCGTGCCGGCCTCGTCTTGCCTGCGGTAGCGGCGTCCGATGGCGCCGGCTTCGTCGTAGAACACCGTCATGTGCGGCCGAAGCAGATCGCGCACCTCGCGGGCTTTCTGAACGAGCTCGGGCCGGTTCTTGAGCAGGGGGAAGACTCCGACCTTGATGGGGGCGATGCGGGGATGAAACTTCATGACGGTTCGGACTTCGCTTTTGCCTTTTTCGTCGGTGACGGTTTCTTCCCGGAACGCGTGGCAGATCAAGGCGAGGACGAGACGATCGACCCCGGCGCTGGGCTCGATGACGTGCGGCACATAGCGGGCTTTGGCGTCTTCGTCGAAGTAATCCATGGACTTGCCGCTGAACTTTTGGTGCTGGGACAGGTCGAAATCGCCGCGGGCGGCGATGCCTTCCAATTCCTGGGTGCCGAACGGAAACTTGTAGAGAATATCGACTGTGGCTTTGGCGTAATGGGCCAGTTCCTCGTTTTTCTGCCAATAGAGATCGAGGGAATCGCGGTCAAGGCCGATGCTTTCGTACCAGCGGATCCGTTCCTCGACCCAGTGCCGATGCCATTCCTTCCAGCCCCAGTTCGGTTGCGGCTGATCGACGGGGGCGTCGGGCGCGGGCGCTCCGTCCTTGGCCTGGGCGATCTCATCGGGCTTGATGAAGAACTCGAGTTCCATCTGCTCGAACTCGCGGGAGCGGAACGTGAAGTTCCGGGGATTGATCTCGTTGCGAAAGGCCTTGCCGATCTGGCAAATGCCGAACGGAACCTTTTGCCGGGATACCTCGAGGACGTTTTTAAATTGGGCGAAGATCGCCTGCGCGGTTTCGGGCCGCAGAAACGCGACGTTATCCTGGCTTTCGACCGGGCCAACGTAAGTTTTGAACATGAGGTTGAACGGCCGCGGATCGGTCAAGAGACTGCCGTTATCGGGATTGAACCGGGTGGAGTTCTCGACCGCCTCGGTCCGTTCCCCTTGCAGTTCGGGCGCGGGCACCCCGCGTTGCTGGTAGTATTGGCGGGCGATTTTGCGGGCGTATTCGGGATGTTTGCCGGTCTCGATCAGGACGGCGTATGCCTCGTCACACTGTTTGCCGGCGGCGGCGTCGAGGGCGCCGGAGTAATGATAGACCGTGCCGGTTTGGGGATCAATCTGGTCGGCGCGAAAGCGTTTCCGGGTAAGAAGGCAATCCACCATGGGATCGCTGAAGGTGGAGGTGTGGCCGCTGGCTTCCCAGATGCGAGGATGCATGATGATGCTGGCATCGAGGCCCGCGATATCGTCGCGGCGCTGGGTCAGAGAACGCCACCAATAATCCTTGACGTTGCGTTTCAACTCCGCGCCCAGGGGGCCGTAGTCCCAAAAACCATTGATGCCCCCGTAGATTTCGGAGGACTGAAAGATAAAACCGCGCCGTTTGCAGAGGGAGACGATTTTTTCCATCTGCTCGTTTACTTTAGGTTCGATCGCTTCTGGCATAAAATAAGGGGGGCAGTCTTGGCGATCGGGGTGCGCCTGTCAAGGAAGCGTGGGCGCCCTTGAACCGCAAATAAAACGACTGAACCGCGAATAGACGCCAATCAACGCCAATAATGGCAGGCCAAGTACGAAGGACCGAAGTGTTGGGAACATCGATGGAATGTCTGGGATTCAGCCCATCGGATCCCTCCGCTTTCATTCGCGTCTATTGGTGTTCATTCGCGGGTCTGTTTTTTGGAGGATCTTATGTGGGGTTTTGGGGGCGCCGGTCTTACGGCAAGGCTTGCCAGGCGCCGGGGCTCAGGCCAAAATCAACCCCGTCTGTGTTTAGACCGTGCATTGATCTTCATGAGGGAAAGGTAAAACAGATTGTCGGCGGCACCCTGAGTGGCCGCGCCGAGGATCTGCGGACAAATTTTGTCTCCGAACGCCCCAGCCGATGGTATGCCGAACTGTATCGCAGGGACGGGCTGCGAGGCGGCCATGTCATCATGCTGGGAACGGGCAACGAACAGGCGGCCTGCGAGGCCCTGGCAGCTTATCCCGATGGAATGCAGGTCGGCGGAGGGATCCATCCCGACAACGCCCGGCAATTCATCGAGGCCGGGGCTTCGCATGTGATTGTGACCTCGTGGGTGTTTCGGGAGGGCAGGGTGGATTGGGATCGGTTAGAATCCTTGGTCTCGATGATTGGCCGGAATCGGCTGGTCCTGGATTTGAGTTGCCGGCGGCGGGACAATGAATACTGGGTGGTCACGGATCGCTGGCAGAAATTCACCCAGTTCAATCTCAGCCCCAAGAACTTGAGGCAGCTGGCGGTTTACTGTGACGAGTTCCTGATCCACGCGGCGGATGTCGAGGGATTATGCGGAGGAATGGATATGGAGCTGGTTGCTTTCCTTGGGATGCATTCGCCTCTTCCGACGACCTATGCGGGGGGCGCCCGGTCTTTGGCCGATTTGGAAGCGGTCACGGAGCTGGGGCAGGGGCGCATTGATCTGACCATCGGATCGGCTCTGGACATCTTCGGAGGAACCGGCGTGCGTTACGAGGACGTTGTGGCCTTCAACCGCCGGCACGCAAGGACCTGAGCAAACTTTTTTCACTATGCTGGAATGGATACGATCGGCCGGTTATTTGGGTGAGGCGGCGGGTTTCCTTTGGTTCCTCCAATTGTTGGGCTCAGCGTTCTTGTTGTGGCGCCGAAAGTGGATGGGGGCCGGTTGTCTCTTGACGATCGCGTTTCTGACTTATTTGGCGGGCGGCACGCGGTGGCCGGCGAATCGATTGGCCGATCTCGAGAAACCGTATGTCTGCAAGAGTCTGCGGGATGTTCCGGCCTGCGATGTCGTGATTGTGCTCGGAGGCGGTCTCGAACCGTCAGCCCACGGCGCCTTTGGTTTGGATCTGAGTTCCGCGGGAGACCGTTTGATCACGGGGATGCATTTGGTCCGGATGGGCAAGGCAAAAGCCTTGTTTACCGGCGGGGGATTCGAGACCGTGAACGGCCAACGGAAACTGTTCGGGGATTTGCTACGCGGCTGGATGGAAGCCTGGGGGTTTACCAATGCGACCATTGTGACGCCCGGCCCGGCGGCCAACACCCGCGAAGAAGCCCTCGAGTTCCAGCGATTGGCCCGCACCAACGGTTGGAAAACAGCCCTGCTGGTCTCGTCCGCGTTTCATCTGCGGCGCGCTGAGGCCGTCTTCAGGAATGCGGGCGTTCCGGTGGTGTGCGTCGGCTGCGATTTTCGCGCGTGGGGCGTGAGCGATTCGCAACGACGCTGGCTGTGGATTCCGCACCGCAATCGGCTCGAGCAACTGGATGTTTATCTCCATGAGGTATTTGGATGGTACGTTTATGCCTGGCGGGGATGGATTCATGATGACACTGGAGAAAAACTCGAGTCCAATGCCCCCCCGCAGCCCAAACCAGGCCCGGAATAACCCGGTTTGAGAGATGAGACCGTCAAAATTCCGGTTTGCGTGAGGACGTTTTTCGGAATTAATTAGGGGCCTATGGGATTGTTGACCGGAAAAAACGGCATTGTATTCGGGGTAGCGAACAAACGTTCCATCGCCTGGGCGATCGCCAAGGCATGGAGCGAAGCCGGGGCGAACCTTGCTTTCACCTACCAGGGCGACCGCGTCAAGGACAACGTCGAAGAACTGACGACCGCCTTTGGCCCGGACACCCTGCTGTTACCCTGCGACGTGACCCGGGATGAGGACATTGCGCATGTGTTCAACCAACTGCGGGATCGTTTTGGAGTCCTCCATTTGGTGCTGCATTCGGTGGCGTACGCCCCCCGGCCGGCTCTGGAGGGGACCTTCGCCGTCACATCCCGGGAGGCGTTCCGGGTGGCCCTGGATGTCAGCGCCTATTCGTTGGTCGCCGTGACGCGTGAGGCCGCCCCCTTGATGACCGAGGGCGGTTCTGTTCTGGCGATGAGTTACTACGGGGCCGAGAAAGTGATCCCGCACTACAACGTCATGGGAGTGGCCAAAGCCGCCCTCGAAGCGAGCACTCGGTATCTGGCCTACGACCTGGGCCCGCAACGGATCCGGGTCAATTGCGTCAGCGCGGGCCCCGTCAATACCCTCGCGGCCCGTGGCATTGCCGGCTTCTCGGAGATGCTGAAACACTACGAAAACCACGCCCCGTTGAAGCGCAATGTTCTGCCCGATGAATTGGGCGCGACCGCGACGTTTCTGGCGAGTGACGGCGCCGCAGCCATTACTGGCCAGGTCCTGTATGTCGATTGCGGGTATCAAATCATGGGCATGTAAAAACGCCATTACCACGAGACCGGGATGCGGAGTTCATCCCTGGTGGCTCGGCCCTCTCTTTACGAAGCCATGAATTCCATCAAAAACCATTGGGTGTCGGTCCGCAATCACCAGCGATCCTTCGCGGAGTACACCTATGTGTACCCGGTGATCTCGCGGCGTTCCCAAGGATTGTCGATCGGCGTCAACCTGAATCCGGACAAGATCTGCAATTTTGACTGTGTTTATTGCGAGGTCGACCGGCGTTCTCCCGGGAAGGCCCGAGAGGTGGATCCGGTGCGGCTGCAGGCCGAACTGGCCGAACTGGTCGATTTTGTTTTGGCCGGAGGATTGGCCGGGCAGGCGCGGTTTGATGAAGTCCCGGCGTTGATTCGTGACATCAAGGATTTCGCCTTCAGCGGCGATGGCGAGCCCACGATGATTCCCAATTTCTACGATTGCGTTCAGGCCGTGGTCCGTGTGAAGGAGGAGCGCGCCCTGACCTCGGCCAAGATCGTGTTGATCACCAACGCGGCCGGCCTGGATAAGACCGATGTGCGCCGGGGATTGGCATTGATGGATGAACACCAGGGTGAAATTTGGGGAAAACTGGATGCCGGCACGGAAGACTATTACCGCCGGGTCAATCGATCGCCGATCGTCTTCGAACGTCTGCTGGCCAATTTGTTGACCACAGCCCAGGTCCGGCCGATTGTCATCCAAAGCCTGTTCCTACGGGTGAAAGGCGAGTTGATCTCCGATGCCGAGCTCGAGGCCTACTGCCGGCGGTTGAACGACCTGGCGCGTGGAGGCGGGCGCATCAAGGAAGTGCATGCCTACACCATTGCCCGTCCTACCCCTGAGCCATGGGCCACCCGGCTTTCCGAAGAGGAACTGAACCGAATTGCGGAGGTCATCCGCCGGGCCACCGGGCTTGAGGTGCGCTGTTTTTCCTAAGAGCCTGTTTGAGTGCGCCGTGACAAAGGCGCAGAACTCCAGTGGGAGAGT
>ERZ795054.838-NODE-838-length-33321-cov-23.320868_pt1 | contig 33321 bp, 31 predicted proteins | sample MGYA00375138_ERZ795054 | MGnify/ENA primary metagenome ERZ795054 (study PRJEB30183, sample SAMN05720215) | anaerobic digester metagenome | isolation source: active sludge of municipal wastewater-treating anaerobic digesters | place: USA | collected 2014-12-23 ... | reverse complement strand
CGAGCGCCGAGGTCGGCTCGTCGAACAGCATGCAGATCGGATCCATGGCCAGCGCGCGCGCGATGGCCACGCGCTGCTGCTGCCCGCCCGAGAGCTGACCCGGGAACTTGGCCGCCTGCGACTTGAGCCCCACCCGGTCGAGCAGCTTGACGCCGCGCTCGTTGGCCTCGTCGCGGCCGCGTCCGAGCACCTTGATCTGGGCCAGCGTCAGGTTCTCGGTGATCGACAGGTGCGGGAACAACTCGAAGTGCTGGAAGACCATGCCCACGTGCGCGCGCAACTTGGGCAGGTCGGTCTTGGGATCGCCCACGCCGGTGCCGTTGACGGAGATCTCTCCCTGCTGGAAGGGCTCGAGCGCGTTGACGCACTTGATCAGGGTGGACTTGCCCGAGCCCGACGGCCCGCACACCACGACCACCTCGCCCTTTTCCACGCTGGTCGTGCAGTTGGTCAGCACCTGGAAGCTGCCGTACCACTTGCTCACGTTCTTGATGTCGATCATCGGCATGGCGGTCCTCAACGAATGATGGCGATCTTCTTCTGCAGCCGCTTGACGAGCAGCGACAGCGAGAAGGAGATCACGAAGTAGACGACGGCGGCGAAGGTGTACATCTCGACCAGGCGGCTGTCGCGCTGCGCGATCTTGGAAGTGGCGCCAAGAAAATCGGTGCCCGAGATGACGTACACCAGCGAGGTGTCCTGGAACAGGATGATGGTCTGCGTGAGCAGCACCGGCAGCATGTTGCGGAAGGCCTGCGGCAGGATGATGTGGGTCATCGACTGCCGGTAGTTGAGGCCCAGCGCATAGGCGGCGTTGACCTGACCGCGCGAGATCGACTGGATGCCCGCGCGCATGATCTCGGCGAAGTAGGCCGCCTCGAACATGATGAAGGTGATGATCGCGGTGCGGTCCGGCCCGATGAAGGGCGGCCGTTCCGCGCCGGTCAGCGACTGGATCACCACCGGCATCAGGAAGAAGAACCAGAAGAGCACGAGCACCAGCGGGATCGAGCGCATCAGGTTGATGTAGCCGGTGGCCACCAGAGACAGCGGCTTGATGCTGGAAAGCCGCGCCAGCGCCAGCAGGGTGCCGAAGAACAGGCCTCCGAGCGTGGCGATCACGGTCAGCTCGAGCGTGTACTGCATGCCCTTCCAGAGGTAGGGCAGGGCGGCCTGGATGACGCCGAGGTCGAAGTTCATCGCGCGCCCCTCACTTGCCGCCGCCGGCGATGTAGCCGGGCACCGCAACGCGACGTTCGATGAAGGCCATGATGCGGTTGGCGCTCATCGCGATCACGATGTAGACCACGGTGGCCGCCGCGAAGGCCGGGAAGAACTGGAAGGTGAGTTCACCCATCTCGCGCGAGCGGAAGGTCAGTTCCGCCAGGCCGATGGTCAGGGCGATCGAGGAATTCTTGATGAGGTTCATCGTCTCGCTGGTGAGCGGCGGGATGATGATCCGGAAGGCCATGGGCAGGAGCACGTAGCGGTAGGTCTGCGCCTGCGTGAGCCCCACGGCGAGACCGGCATAGCGCTGGCCGCGCGGCAGCGACTGGATGCCGGCACGCACCTGCTCGGCGATGCGCGCCGAGGTGAACAGCCCCAGGCACAGCACCGCCGCCATGAACTGGGCGTAGATCGGCTCGGTGCCGACCATCCAGCGCTTGAGCGGCGGAATGAACTCCGGCACCACGAAGTACCAGAGGAACATCTGCACCAGAAGAGGGACGTTGCGAAACAGTTCGACCCAGGCGTTGCCCAGTTGCACCACCCAGGTGCGTTCGGTGGTTCGCAGGGTGCCGATCACGGAACCCAGCACCAGGGCGATGACCCAGGCGCAGGCCGACAGGGTCAGGGTCCAGCCTATGCCCGCGACCAGGTACTCCCACCACGGCCCGTCGGCGACGGTCGCGTCCTGGGTGAAGACATCCCAGTCCATGTTGAAAGCCATGGCTTAGCTCCGGTGTTCAGGATCGCTCGAGAAAATCAAAAGGGCCGGACCCTAGAGGACGGATCCGGCCCGCTCGCGCCAGTGGTTCAGGCCGCGAAGCTCACACGCCCTTGTCGTTGGGGCTCTTGAGGGCCTCCTGAAGCGCGGGCGTCATCTGGAAGTTCAGGTTCGCGTTCTTCGGGGGGATGGGGCTCGTGAACCACTTGGCGTAGTGCGCCTGCATCGCCGGGGACTGGTAGAACGCGCCCAGGGTCTTGTCGACCAAGGCCTTGAACTGCGGGTCGTCCTTGCGAATCATCGGGCCGTAGGGCTCGGTGCGCAGCGACTCGTTGATGATCATGAAGTCGCCGGGATTGGGCTGGTTGGCGATCTGGCCGGCGAGCAGCACGTCGTCCATCACGAAGGCGGCCACGCGGTCCGAGGCCAGCAGCTGCATCGACTCGGCGTGATCCTTGCCGTAGATCTCCTTGATCTCGACGTGCTTGGTCTTCTCGAAGTTCTTGAGCAGCGGCACCGCGGTCGTGCCCTGGGTGGTCGAGATGGTCTTGCCGTTCAGGTCAGCCAGGCTCTTGATGCCCGAGCTCTTCTTGACCGCGGCGGTCACGTTGATCACGAAGAAGGTCGGCCCGAAGGACACCTGCTTCTGGCGCTCCACCGAGTTGGTGGTCGAGCCGCACTCGATGTCGATCGTGCCGTTTTGCAGCAGCGGAATGCGGTTGGCCGAGGTCACGGGCTGGAGCTTGACCTTGAGGTTGGGCATCTTGAGTTCTGCCTTCACCGCATCGACCACCTTCATGCACAGCTCGGTCGAGTAGCCGATGGGCTGCTGCTTGTCGTCGAGGTACGAGAAGGGGATCGAGGACTCGCGGTGCGCGACCGTGATCTCGCCCGTTTCCTTGATCTTCTTGAGCGTGCCCGTCAGTTCCTGGGCCAGGGCGCCCGTCGACACCAGGCCGGCGGCCGACAGCGCAAGCAGGATGCGCGAAAGCTTCATGGGAGGTCTCCTTGGTATGTGTACCCCGGCGGGGCTCAATCGAGTCTAGCAAAGCTCGTGCCTGCGCCTAGCCCCCCGGACGAAGGGCGGCGCAACCGGGTCGCGTACCGGGGAAAGCGGCGCTCAGCCGCCCAGCTCGTCGCCCACCTTGTCGGTCGGGAAGAGCATCTGCTCGCGCAGCAGGGGACTCATGGGTATGCCCAGATTCACGCCCTTGGGCGGGATGGGCGACAGGAACCAGCGGCTGTAGAGCTTGCGCACCTCGCCGTCGATCATGGCGCGCGAGATCACCCCGTCGACGTAGCGCTTGAACTCGGGGTCGGCCCTGCGCAGCATGATCGCCAGGGGCTCGACCGAGATGAACTCGCCCACCACCTCCCAGCGCGCCGGGTCCTTGGCGTTGGCGCGCTGGCTGTAGAGCAGGATGTCGTCCATCGCGAAGGCGTCGGCCTCGCCCTTCTCGAGCATCGCGAAGGACTCGTCGTGGTCCTTGGCCTCGACGATGGTGGCGCTGACGATGCCCTTTTCGGCCGCCGCCTTGAGCGCGGTGGCGGTGGTCGTGCCGCGCGTGGTGACGATGCGCTTGCCGCGCAGGTCGGCCAGGCGCTTGAAGCCCGAGTTGCTGCGCACCAGCAGGCGCGCCCCGGCAAAGTAGTGCGCGGGCGCGAAGGCCACCTCCTTGCGGCGCGCGGCGTTGTTGGTGGTCGAGCCGCACTCGAGGTCGGCCTTGCCCTGGGCGATCACGGGAATGCGGTTGGCGGAACTCACCGGCACGAATTCCACGCGCAGGTTGGGCAGCTTGAGGTCGCGGCGCAGCGCGTCGGCCACCTTGAGGCACAGCTCCAGCGCGTAGCCAACGGGCTTCTTGTCGCCGTCCAGGTACGAGAAGGGGATCGACGCCTCGCGGTGCGCAATCACCAGCACGCCCGACTCGCGCACCCGCTGCAGGGTGGGCGGCACCGGCTCGGCGGGCTTGGCGGGCTCTGCCGTCTTGGCCGCCTCCGCGGGCTTGGCCACCTCCGCCGGCTTGGCCGCCGGAGCCGGCTGTGCCGCGGGCGCCGCCTGGGCCAGCGCGGAGAACGCAGCGAGCGAGGTGAACAGCAGGACGAGCAAACGAGCGGTCAGCGACATGGGGGCGGCGCGCTGCGGCGCGCTTGGTCAGCGAAACTGAGCCGATTCTATTGAGCCATCGATCGTCGCGCCCTCACCCAAATGCGCCACCGTCGCGTCCACGGCAACCGCGGCCGCCTGGTTGCGGCTTTGCATGCGCCACATCTGCGCGTAGGTCCCGCCACCCGCCAGCAGTTCGGCGTGGGTGCCGCGCTCCACGATGCGCCCGGCGTCCATCACCAGAATCTGCTCGGCGCCCACGATGGTCGAGAGCCGGTGGGCGATCACCAGCGTGGTGTGGGCGCGGGCGATCTCGTCGAGTTCCGCCTGGATGGCGCGCTCGGTGCGCGAGTCCAACGCGCTGGTGGCCTCGTCGAACACCAGGATCGCCGGCCGCTTGAGCAGGGTGCGGGCGATCGCCACGCGCTGCTTCTCGCCGCCCGAGAGCTTCAGCCCGCGCTCGCCCACCTGGGTGTCGTAGCCGTCGGGCAGTCCCGCCACGAAGTCGTGGATGTGCGCCGCACGGGCGGCGGCCTCGACCTCGGCCTGCGAGGCGCCCGGGCGCCCGTAGGCGATGTTGTAGCCGATCGTGTCGTTGAACAGCACCGTGTCCTGCGGAACGATGCCGATCGCCTCGCGCAGGGAGTGCTGGGTCACGGCGCGGATGTCCTGCCCGTCGATCCGGATCACCCCGCCGCCCACGTCGTAGAAGCGGAAGAGCAGCCGCGCGAGCGTGCTCTTGCCCGAGCCCGTGACCCCCACCACGGCCGTCGTGGTGCCGGGCGCGATGGTGAAGCTCACGTCGTGCAGCACCTGGCGGCGCGCGTCGTAGGCAAAGTCCACGCCTTCGAAGCGCACCTCACCGCCGGCCAGCCGCAAGGGCATGGCATCGGGCGCGTCGGCCACTTCTCGGTTCTGCTCCAGCAGGGTGAACAGGCGGTCGAGGTCGGCCAGGCTCTGCTTGATCTCGCGGTAGATCACGCCCAGAAAGTTGAGCGGGATGTAGAGCTGGATCATGAAGGCGTTGACCAGCACCAGGTCGCCCACCGTCATGCGCCCATCGGCCACGCCCACCGCGGCACGCCACAGCATGAGGGTCAGGCCCAGGGCGATGATCACCTGCTGCCCGGTGTTGAGCAGGTTGAGCGACTGCTGCGACTTGACCGCCGTGGCCTGGCTCTTGGCCAGGGTCTCGTCGTAGCGGCCCGCCTCGTAGGACTCGTTGCCGAAGTACTTCACGGTCTCGAAGTTGAGCAGCGAGTCCACCGCCCGCGACTGCGCCCTGCTCTCGAGCTCGTTCCAGCGGCGACGCAGCTGGGTGCGCCAGTTGGTCACCACCACCGTGAAGCTGATGTACACGGTGAGGCTCACGACGATGATCACCGCGAACCACGGGTCGTAGTTGAGCGCCAGGTAGCCCAGCACCAGCCCCAGCTCGATCAGCGTGGGCAGGATCGAGTAGAGCGTGAAGCTCACGAGCGAGCCTATGCCCCGGATGCCGTGGTCGATCTCGCGGGTCACGGCGCCGGTGCGCCGCTCGAGGTGGAAGCGCAGCGACAGCGACAGCAGGTGGCGGAAGGTCTGCAGCGCGATGGTGCGCACCGCCGACTGGGTCACCTTCACGAAGAAGAACTCGCGCAGCTCGGTGAAGGCGGAGCTCGCCAGACGCAGCAGGCCGTAGGCCAGGATCAGGGCGAGCGGCACCGCCACCAGCAGCTCGGTGACGCTCGCTCCTCGCGCCGGCACCATGGCGTCGACCAGATGCTTGAGAACGATGGGCACGCCCACGGTGGCGAACTTGGCCGCGATCAGGCAGGCCAGCGCCACCAGCACCCGGCCCTTGTAGGCCCACAGGTAGGGCAGCAGGGTCCTGAGCGTGGCCCAGTCGGAACGGCCGGGACGGCGCGCCGCGGGGGCGGCCTCGGAGGGGGTGGACCAGCGCATCGCCGGGCCTCAGCAGGCGCGCGGCGCGCGGGTGCGCATGGCGGGTAAGCTCTTCACCCTCGCATTATCGCCAAAGCCCATGGACTTCTCCGGCAAGGTCGTGGTCATCACCGGCGCGAGCGACGGCATCGGCGCCGAACTCGCCCGCCAGCTCGCCAGCACAGGTGCGCGGCTTGCCCTCGCCGCGCGCCATGCCGGGCGCCTCGAGGCGGTGGCCGACCAATGCCGCGCCGCCGGGGCCGAGGCCCTCGCCCTGGTCACCGACGTCACGCGCGACGAGGATTGCGCCCGCCTGATGGCGCGAACCCTCGAGCGCTACGACGCCATCGACGTGCTGGTGGCCAACGCCGGCGTGTCGATGCATGCGCGCTTCGACGAGATCACCGACTTCACCACCTTCGAACGCCTGTTGCGCATCAACGCGCTGGGCACCGTGTCCTGCGTGCGCCACGCCTGGGGCGCGCTCAAGGCCAGCCGCGGCCTGGTGGTCGGGGTCTCGAGCCTCGCCGGGCGCACCGGGGTGCCCGGCCGCACCACCTACTGCATGAGCAAGTTCGCCCAGACCGGCTTCCTCGAGGCGTTGCGCATCGAGGCGGCAGAAAGCGGCGTCGCCGTCACCGTGGTGTACCCGGGGGTGGTCGCCACCGAGATCCGCCGCCACGGCTGGCGCGGCGACGGAGAGCAGGCCGGCGTGTCGGGCCTCGACGAAGCCGACGCCATGCCGGTGGCCGAGTGCGCGCGCCAGATCGTGCAGGCGATGCGCGCGCGGCGGCGCGAGCTGGTGATGACACGCAAGGCGCGGCTCGGCCTGTGGCTGAAGATGTTCGCGCCCGGCCTGGTCGACAACATGGCGCGCGCCGCACTCGCGCGCCGCACCTGAGGACGGAATCCATGACGACTCCCACCCGGCTGCCAGACGAGGCGCCCGCGCTGCGCGTGGTACCCATGCCCGCCGACTCCAACGCCTACGGCGACGTGTTCGGCGGCTGGATCATGTCGCAGGTCGACATCGCCGGCTCGGTGCCGGCGCACCGCCGGGCGCGCGGGCGCGTGGCCACCGTGGCGGTGACCAACTTCGTGTTCAAGCAGCCCGTGTCGGTGGGCGACCTCGTGTCGTTCTACGCACGCGTGCTGCGCACCGGGCGCAGCTCGATCGTGGTCGACGTGGAGGTCTACGCCGAGCGCCGCGTCGACGGCCGCGCCAAGGCGGTCAAGGTCACCGAGGCCGAACTGGTCTACGTGGCAATCGATGCCTCCGGCCAGCCCATGCCGCTGCCGCCCGAGCTGGCCGAGGGCGAGACGGACTGAAGGGCTGCGCGGGCCCGGCGCCGGTCGCGCGCGGCCGTGCGCGCGGCGCGCCCATCCCCGGCCCGGCTTACAGGCTTCAGAACTCGGCGAGCGTGGCCTCGAGCCAGGCCGCGCTGGCCAGCAGGCGCGCATCCTCGCCCGGCCGGCCCACCAATTGCACCGCCAGCGGCAGCCCCGCCGGCCCGCGCGCGTAGGCGCTGGGAAGCGGCACGCAGATCTGCGGCGCGCCCAGCAGGTGCCAGGCGCGGTTGAAGATCGGGTCTCCAGTCGAGGCGAGCCCGGCCGGCGCCTCGCCGGGTGCGGCCGGCGCAAGAATCGCGTCGGCGTCGCCCATCAGCTTGTCGATCGCCAGCGCGCACTCGCGCCCGAGTTGCAGCGCGGCCAGGTAGTCCGCCGCCGCAATGCCGCGGCCCTCCTCGATGAGGGTCGCGAGCCGGCCCGAGAGCTCGGCGCGGCGGTAGTCGAATTCCGGGCCCAGGGCGCGCGCGGTCTCGTAGGTCTGGACCACACGCTGGGCCTCGGCCAGGCGCTCGAAGGACGGCGGCGCGGCCTCTTGCCACACCGGCCGGCGCACTCCGGCGCCATGCTGGGCCGCCAGGCGCCCGGTGCGCTCGAGCGCCGAGTGCAGCACGGGTGAGAGCTGCTCGGCCCAGGGCGTGGCGGTCAGGGCCAGGATCGGCGCCACCGGGTCCTCGACCGCGCGGGCCAGACGCAGCTCCAGGCACAGGGCGGCACCGAGCAGGGCGGCGTCGGCCACGTTGCGCGCGAACACCCCCACCCCGTCGAGCGTGTCGGATACCGCCTTGACCCCGGCGCGCGGCACCCGGCCGCGAGTGGGCACGAAGCCCACCACGCCGCAGTAGGCGGCCGGGCGGATCACCGATCCCGCGGTCTGGGTGCCGATCGCCCAGGGCGCCATGTGCGCGGCCACCGCGGCCGCCGAGCCGCTCGAGGAGCCGCCCGGCGTGTGGTCCGGGTGGTGCGGGTTGCGCGTGGCGCCGGGAGTGAAATTGGCCAGTTCGGCGGTGACCGTCTTGCCCAGGGTGTAGGCGCCGGCCGCGCGGAAGGCGGCCACGCAGGCGGCATCGGCGCGCGGCACGTGGCCCTTGAAGATGGCCGAGCCGTACTCGCTGGGCAGCCCCTCGGTGTCGATGTTGTCCTTCACCGCCACCGGCAGGCCGTGCAGCGGCCCGCGCGTGCGGCCGCGGTCGAGCTCGCGCGCCGTGGCGAGCGCGCCCTGGGGATCGAGGTAGGCCCAGGCCTGCACTCGTGCTTCCTCGTCGCGCACGGCGTCGAGGAAGGAGTGGGTCACGGCTTCGGCGCTGGCCTCGCCGGTGGCAAGGAGGCGGGCGAGCTGGGTGGCCGGCAGCCGATTGAGGGGAGTGCGCATGCCTGCTCCGGGCGTGGTCTTCCGGGGGGCAGGCTACACCGGGCCGGGGTCGGACTGCGAGACCTCGGCCGCGATGTGCTGCGCCAGTCGCTCGGCAATGCGCGCGTAGAGCGGCTGCGCCGGGTGGAATCCGTCGCTCGAAAACAGCCGCCGGTCCATCACGCCCGCCATCTCGGCGTGGGCCAGGCGCGCGCGCCCCAGCACGAAGCGCTGCTGGGCGCGGTTGACCCGGCGCGCGTGCGCCCCCGCGTACCAGGCCAGGGGCTGGGGCAGCGCCGGGAAGCACTCCATGTCGGGCAAGGCACACAGCCAGGTCCGCTGCACCCCGGCGTGCTGCGCCAGGTGCGCGCCGATCGCCGCGCGCGCGCGCAAGGCGTAGCGCAGCGGCACGCTCTTGGTGATGTCGTTGACGCCCAGCATGGTCACGCCGACGTGGGCCGGCGCCAGCGCGGTGGTGCGCAGCAACTCCAGCGCCTGGGGCGAGGTCAGGCCGGTGCGCGCCACCAGCTGCCAGGCCACGGCGCCGCCCAGACGGCGCCCGAGGGCGCGGGCCAGGGGCACCGCCACAGCCTGGTCCTGCGTGTCCACGCCGACCCCGGCCGCGCTCGAGTCACCCACCAGCACGACGCGCAGGCGGATCGGACCGTGGCCTTCCACCCCGCGTCGCGGCCCCTCGGCCTCGGGCAGGTCGAGCGCGGTGGCCCGCGCCCGCCGCGCCTGCGGCAGGATCACGGGGCCCAGTACGAGGGTGGCGGCGTGCAGCCACATGGCTAGCGGCGGGGATGGAGCACCATCTGCGTGCAACGGAACAGCGCGAGGGTGCGGTCGGCCTCGTCGTAGACGGTGGCGTCCCACACCTGGGTGCTGCGCCCCAGGTGCGCCGCACTCGCCACCACGCGCAATTCACCCTCGGTGGCGGTGCCCGGGAAGTTGCACTTGAGTTCGAGGGTGGTGAAGTTCGCCGCGCCCTCGGGCAGGTGGCTCATGCAGGCATAGCCGCAGGCGGTGTCGGCCAGGGCGATCACGGTGGCCGCATGCAGGAAGCCGTTGGGCGCCAGCAGGTCCGGACGTACCGTGAGCCGCGCCTCGAGCTCGCCCTGGGTCAGGCCCGTGACGCGCATGCCCACCAGTTCTGGCAGGCGCCCCTGGCCGGCGGCATTGAGCGCCTCGACTGTCAGTCCTTCGCGCAGCCTCATCGCGCCGGCCTCAGGAAAACTGCGACCAGTCGGGCTTGCGCCGCTCGAAGAAGGCGGTGAACGCCTCGCGCGCCTCGGGACGCACGAGCATGCGCGAAAAGGCGCGCGCCTCCTCCTCGATCAGCTTCTCGAGCATGGGCTTGAGCGGCAGGCGCATGAGCCGCTTGGACTCGCGCACCGCGGCGGGAGGCAGGCGGTTGAAGCGCGCGGCCTGCGCCATCGCGTGCTCGAGCACCTTGTCGTCGTCGAGCACCTGATTGACCAGGCGCATCTCGATCGCCTCGTCGGGGCTGATCGGCTCGGACAGCAGGATCTTCTCGGCCGCCTTGCGATACCCGGCCGACAGGGGCGCGAGCAGCGAGGACCCGAACTCCGGGCACAGGCCCAGCGCCACGAAGGGCATCGAGAACATCGCATGCGCACCGCAGTAGGCCAGGTCGCAGTGGTAGAGCAGGGTCGTGCCGATGCCCACCGCCGGACCGTTGACCGCGGCGATCACCGGCTTCTCGGCCATGCCCAGCGCCATCATGAAGCGGAACACGGGCGCATCCGGCCCGGTGGGCGGATGCTTCATGAAGTCCTCGATGTCGTTGCCGGCGGTGAACACGTCGGGCTGGCCGTGGATCACCAGCGCCCGCACGGCGCCGTCCTCGTGCGCGGCGGCGATGGCCTCGGCCATGGCTGCGTACATCGCCATCGACAGCGCGTTCTTCTTCTCGGGGCGGGCGATCTCGATGCGGCAGACGCCCTCGCGGGTCTCGGTCTTGATGCTCATGGGCTTCCTCGTGAGTGGGCGCGCAGACGCGTGCGGCCGCTTCGAAAGTGGGGTTGGCACCCGCGCCGCGCCTGCAAGCGAAAGGGCGCCACGGCGCCCCTTCGCAAGTCCGGCGGCACGCGCGCGGAGCCGCCTAGACGCGCTCGAAGATGCCGGCGGCGCCCATGCCCGTGCCGATGCACATGGTCACCATGCCGTACTTGAGCTTGCGCCGCTGCAGGGCGTGGACCACCGTGGCCGAACGGATCGCGCCGGTGGCGCCGAGCGGGTGGCCCAGCGCAATCGCCCCGCCCATGGGGTTGACGACGCTCGTGTCCAGCCCCAGGTCGTTGATCACCGCCAGCGACTGCGCGGCAAAGGCCTCGTTGAGCTCGATCCAGCCCATGTCCTGCTGCTTGAGGCCGGCGGCCTTGAGCGCCGCGGGAATGGCTTCCTTGGGGCCGATGCCCATGATCTCGGGCGGCACGCCCTTGACCGCGAAGCTCACGAAGCGCGCCAGCGGGGTGAGGTTGAACTGCTTGAGCGCGCGCTCGCTGACCAGGATCAGCGCACCCGCGCCGTCGCTCATCTGCGAGCTGTTGCCGGCGGTGACGCTGCCCTGCGCCGCGAACACGGCGCGCAGCTTGGCCAGGGCCTCCAGCGTGGTCTCGGCGCGCGGGCCTTCGTCGAGCGCCAGGGTGCGGCGCTTGATCTCGATCTCGCCGCTGCCCAGCCGCGGAAAGCGCTCGACCACCTCGTAGGGCGTGATCTCGCCGGTGAACTCGCCCGCCTGCTGGGCGAGGATGGCGCGGCGGTGCGACTCGAGCGCGAAGGCGTCCTGCGCCTCGCGGCTCACCTTCCACTGCTGCGCCACTTTCTCGGCGGTCAGGCCCATGCCGTAGGCGATGCCGACGTTCTCGTCGCGGGCAAAGACCTCGGGGTTGAAGCTCGGCTTGTTGCCGCTCATGGGCACCATGCTCATCGACTCGGCGCCACCCGCGATCATCACGTCGGCCTCGCCCACGCGGATGCGGTCGGCCGCCATGGCCACCGCGTTCAGCCCCGACGAGCAGAAGCGGTTGATGGTCACGCCGCCCACGGTGTTGGGCAGGCCCGCCAGCAGCACCGAGATGCGCGCGAAGTTGAGGCCCTGCTCGCCCTCGGGCATGGCGCAGCCGATGATGGCGTCCTCGATCGCCTTGGGATCGAGGCTGGGCACCTGTGCCAGCGCGCCCTTGATGGCGTGCACCAGCAGGTCGTCGGGGCGCTGGTTCTTCAGCGCGCCCTTGGGCGCCTTGCCGATCGGGGTGCGCGTGGCCGCCACGATGTAGGCGTCCTGGATTTGCTTGCTCATGTGGTTCTCCAGAGTGTGATCCGGGTGGGTTACGCGCGGATCACGCGTCAGTTACGCACCGGCTTGCCGGTCTGCATCATCCCCATCATCCGTTCCTGGCTCTTGGGGTGGTTGACCAGCTCCATGAAGTACTTGCGCTCGAGGTCGAGCAGCCACTGCTCGTCGACCAGGCTGCCGGCTTCGACGTCGCCGCCGCACATCACCTCGGCGATGCGGCTGGCGATGAAGTAGTCGTGCGCACTGATGAAGCCACCGTCACGCATGCCCACCAGCTGCACCTTGATCGTCGCCAGGCCCGAGCGCCCCGCCACCGGCACGCCCTTGAGCTTCATGGGCGGGCGGTAGCCGGCGTCGGCCATGGCCGCGGCCTCCTTGAGTGCGGTCCACAGCAGTTCGTAGCCGTTGAACACGATCACGTCGCCCGCGGTGAGCCAGCCCATCGCGCGGGCCTCGAGCGCCGACTTGGCAACGTTGGCCATGGCGGCATTGGTGAACCAGCCCGTGAGGTAGGCCAGCACGTTGTTGCTGCCCGCGGCCTGGGCCGCGAGACCGGCGCGGATCGCGCCCTCCTTGAGGCCGCCCGCGCCCGGCAGCAGGCCCACGCCCACTTCCACCAGGCCGATGTAGCTCTCGAGGCTGGCCACGCGCTTGGCCGAGTGCAGCAGCAGTTCGCAGCCGCCGCCCAGTGCCAGGCCGCTCACCGCCGCGACCACCGGGACCTGCGCGTACTTCAGGCGCATCAGCGCGTCCTGCAGCTTCTTCTCTTCCTCGCCGATCGCCTTGACGCCGCCCGACATGAACACCGGCAGCATGGCCGCGAGGTCGGCACCGGCCGAGAACGGCTCGTCGGGCGACCAGATCACCAGGCCCTTGTACTGCTGCTCGGCGAGCTCGATCGCCTTGAGCAGCCCGGCCACCACGCCCGGGCCGATGGTGTGCATCTTGGTCTTGAGCGAGATGACCAGCACGTCGGGCTGCTGCGCCGCGGTCCACAGGCGCACGGCCTCGTCCTCGAACACCGTGGTGCCGCCGCTGTGGCCGGTGGGCGCGTTCTCGCCCGCCAGCGGCGCGCGGAAGATCTGCCTGGCATAGACCGGCAGGTCGGAGCGCGGCACGAACTTGCCCTGGCGCGGCGACCACGAGCCCTCGGGCATGTGCACGCCGCCGCGCTCGGCCACCGGGCCGCTGAACACCCAGGCGGGCAGCGGCGCCTTGGACAGGGCCTCGCCAGCGTCTATGTCGGCCTTGACCCACTCGGCCACCTGCTTCCAGCCGGCGGCTTGCCAGGTCTCGAACGGGCCGGTGCTCCAGCCGAAGCCCCAGCGCAGCGCGAAGTCGACTTCGCGCGCCGTGTCGGCGATGGTCTCGAGATGCACCGCGATGTAGTGGAACGCGTCGCGGAAGATGGCCCACAGGAACTTGGCCTGGGGATGGTCGGTCTCGCGCAGCAGCTTGAGGCGCTCGGCCGGATCCTTCTTCTTGAGGATGCGGGCGATGATGTCGTCGGCCTTGGCGCCCGAGTCCACGTACTCGCCCGTGGCCGGGTTGATCACCTTGATCGCCTTGCCGTCCTTCTTGTAGAAGCCGGCCTTGGACTTCTGGCCCAGCGCGCCGGCGGCCACCAGCTTCTCGAGCACGGCCGGAGTGGCGAAGTGCTCGGCGAAGGGGTCGATGGCGGCGGGCAGGGTGTCGCGCATGGTCTTGATCACGTGCGCCATGGTGTCCAGACCCACCACGTCGGCGGTGCGGAAGGTCGCGCTCTTGGCGCGGCCGAGCTTGCTGCCCGTCAGGTCGTCGACCACGTCGTAGCCCAGGCCGTACTTCGCCGCCTCCTTGAAGGTGGCGAGCATGCCGAAGATGCCCACGCGGTTGGCGATGAAGTTGGGCGTGTCCTTGGCCCGCACCACGCCCTTGCCCAGCGTGCTGGTCAGGAAGGTCTCGAGCTTGTCCATGATGGACGGCTCGGTCGCCGGCGTGGGGATGAGCTCCACCAGGTGCATGTAGCGCGGCGGGTTGAAGAAGTGCACGCCGCAGAAGCGCGCCTTCAGGCCGGCGTCCATGACCTCGGCCAGCTTCTCGATCGGCAGGCCCGAGGTGTTCGAGGCGAAGATCGCGTGCGGCGCGACGTGCCCGCCGACCTTGCGGTACAGGTCGTGCTTCCAGTCCATGCGCTCGGCGATGGCCTCGATGATCAGGTCGCAGTCGGCCAGCTTGGCAAGGTCGTCCTCGTAGTTCGCGGCCTCGATGTACTGCGCGTCGGCCTTGTCGCCCAGCGGCGCCGGGTTGAGCTTCTTGAGGTTCTCTATGGCCTTGAGAACGATGCCGTTCTTGGGGCCTTCCTTGGCGGGCAGGTCGAACAGCACGACCGGCACCTTGGCGTTGACGCAATGGGCGGCGATCTGCGCGCCCATCACGCCGGCGCCCAGCACCGCGACCTTGCGGACGATGAAGTTGCTCATGGACTCTCCAGGGGTGATTCGGTGGGTATCTTGCTGGCCCTTGCCCGGGGCGGCCGCCCCGGGCAAGTGGCAACGCTCAGAACATCTCGGCGGGCATCTCCACCAGCGACTTGACGCCGGCACGCGCCGTGCGGATGCGCATCGCGGTCTCGGGCAGCAGCTTGCTGAAGTAGAAGCGCGCGGTGTGCAGCTTGGCCGTGTAGAACGGATCGACCGCCGCGCCATCGGCCTTGATGCGGTCGAGTGCGATGCGCGCCATGCGGGCCCAGAAGTAGGCGAACACCAGGTGGCCGATCACGCGCAGGTAGTCCACTGCCGCGCCGCCCGCCTCGTTGGGGTTGCCGAAGGCCTTCATGCCGATCTCGGTGGTGAGCTTGGTGACCTTGTCACCCAGGTCGGCCAGGGGCGAGATGAACTCGTTCATGTCCACCCGCGTGTCGTTGGCCTCGATGAAAGCGCGCACCATGGCACCGAACTGCTTGAGGCGGGCGCCGTTGTCCATCAGCACCTTGCGGCCCAGCAGGTCGAGCGACTGGATGGTGTTGGTGCCCTCGTAGATCATGTTGATGCGCGCATCGCGCACGAACTGCTCCATGCCCCAGCCGCGGATGTAGCCGTGGCCGCCGAACACCTGCTGGCACTCGGTGGCGGCCTGGTAGCCGTTGTCGGTGAGGAAGGCCTTCACGATCGGGGTCATGAGCGCCATCATGTCGGCGCCGAACTTGCGGTCCTCGTGGGTGGCCCCGTGCAGTTGCTGGTCGGCCATCAGCGCCACCCAGTAGCTGAAGGCGCGGCCGCCCTCGGCCCAGGCGCGCGCGGTGAGCAGCATGCGGCGCACGTCGGGGTGCACGATGATCGGATCGGCCTGCTTTTCGGGCGCGGCCGGGCCGGTCAGCGCCCGGCCCTGGATGCGGTCACGCGCGTAGGCCACCGCGTTCTGGTAGGCCACCTCGGTCAGTCCCAGCCCCTGCACGCCCACGCCCAGGCGCGCGCCGTTCATCATCACGAACATGGCGGCCAGGCCCTTGTTGGGCTCGCCCACCAGCCAGCCACGCGCGCCCTCGAGCACCATCTGGCAGGTGGCGTTGGCGTGGATCCCCATCTTGTGCTCGATCCCGCCGCAGTGGATGGGGTTGCGCTCGCCCACGGTGGCGGACGCGCCCTGACCCACCGGCATGAACTTGGGCACCACGAATAGCGAGATCCCCTTGGTGCCGGCCGGCGCGTCGGGCAGGCGCGCGAGCACCAGGTGCACGATGTTCTCGGCCAGGTCGTGCTCGCCCGACGAGATGAAGATCTTCTCGCCCGTGAGCTTGAAGCTGCCGTCGGCCTGGGGCTCGGCCTTGCTGCGCAGCATGCCCAGGTCGGTGCCGCAATGCGGCTCGGTCAGGCACATGGTCCCGGTCCACTGCCCCGACACGAGCTTGGGCAGGAACAGATCCTTCAGCGGCTGCGCGGCGTGCGCGTGCAGGCACTCGTAGGCGCCGATGGTCAGGCCCGGATACATGGCCCAGGCCTGGTTGGTCGAGTACTGCATCTCGTAGAAGGCGATCTGCAGCAGGTGGGGCAGGCCCTGGCCACCGTAGTGCGGATCGGCCGCCAGACCCTGCCAGCCCGCCTCGCGGAACTGGTCGAACGCCTCCTTGAAACCGGCCGGCGCCTTGACGGTGCGCGCCACCGGGTCAAAGTGGCAGCCTTCCTCGTCGCCGGAGCGGTTGATCGGCTGGAGCACCTCGGCGCAGAACTTGCCCGACTCCTCGACCACGGCGTTGACCGTGTCGGCGTCGATGTCGGCGTAGGCGGGCATGGTCTTGAGCTGGTCGACCGCACCGAGCAGTTCGTGGATCACGAATTGCTGGTCGCGCAGGGGCGGGTTGTAGACAGGCATGGCGTACTCCTTACTTCGACGCGTGGGAGGGGGAAGGCGCCCTCTTGGACTCGGCGGGGCGCTTGTGGGTAGTCGCTCGCGCGGGCGGCGGGGCCGACGCGGCGGAGGCGAGCAGTCGAGCCAGCCCCGAGCGCGCGCGCGCGAGGCTGTCGCCCGAGCGCAGCAGGCGGGCCTGCTGGTGGGTGACCAGCACCAGGCCGTGGATCTCGAAGGCCAGTTGCTCGGAATCGGTGTCGGCAGCGAGTTCGCCGGTGTCCTTGGCGGCGTCGATGGCGCGCAGCAGCTCCGCGCTCCAGCCGCGCACGATGCGCACCATCTCGTCGCGCAGGGGGCCGGGACGGTCGTCGTACTCGCTCGCGCCGGAAATCATCAGACAGCCCTGCTCGAGCTCGCCGCCCAGGTAGGCAAACCAGTTGTCGAGCATCGCGGTCAGACGCGCCAGGCCACGGGGCCGGGCCACCGCAGGGCGCAGCACCTCGTCGACGAAGCGCTCGGCGTAGGCCTTGAGCACCGCGAGCTGCAGCTCCTCGCGCGAACCGAAGTGCGCGAAGGCACCGCTCTTGCTCATTCCGGCCTGCTCGGCCAGCACGCCAATGGTCAGGCCCTCCAGACCCTCGCGGCGCGCGATGCCCAGCGCCGCCTCGAGGATCGCGGCGCGCGTGGCCTCGCCCTTGCGCAGGCGTAGCGCGGGTGCGACCGGGACGGGCACGACGGCGAGGGTGGAGGGTCTCAAGGCGCGGGTCACTGCAAGGATCGAGCCAAAAAAAGACGAACGGTCGTACTATTTCGGAGTGCTTGAGCCGCGTCAACGGCCGGGCGTCGAACGGCCTAGAGGGGCTTCCCTATTGGTGCAGCGCGTCAGCGGCGAATTCAGCCTGCAGGTGCTCGACGAACAGCCGGACCTTGGCCGAGAGGTGTCTTCGCGAGGGATACACGGCGAGGATGTCCAGGGCATGACCGCTCCACGCAGGCAGCACCCGCTCCAGGGCGCCCGTGGCGACCAGCGGCCTGACCATGAAGTCGGGCTCGTAGCCCACCCCCAGCCCCGCCGCCGCGGCAGCGACCAGCACCTCCCCGCTGTTGGCATGCAGCGGGCCGCGCACCGCCACCTCGCGCACCTCGCCTTGCGGCCCCACCAACCGCCAGAGGCGCGGCTGGGGCGAGTGGGCGTAACTCAGCAGCACGTGATCGGCCAGTTCCTCGGGCGTGCGCGGCCGTCCGCGCGCCGCCAGGTAGGCGGGCGCGGCGGCAAGCCAGAGCTGTACTCGCCCCAGGGGCCGGGCCACCAATTGGTCCGACCCCGCCCCGCCCACCCGCACCGCGAGGTCGTAGCCCTCCTCGATCAGGTCGACCACGCGGTCAGCGACCGAGACATCGAAGCGCACCTCGGGGTAGCGCGCCACGAAGCGCGCGATGGCGGGCGCGAGCCGGTGTATCCCCATGTTGTAGGAGCAGGTCAGGCGCAGCGTGCCCCGCGGCCGAACGGCGCTGGCTCCGGCCAGCGCTTCGGCCTCGTCGAGATCGGCGAGCAGTTGCACGCAACGCTCGAAGTAGGCCTGGCCCGCGTCGGTCAGCGACAAGCGCCGCGTGGTGCGCTGGAGCAGGCGCGCGCCGAGGTGGGCCTCAAGTTCCCCGACCAGCCGCGACAGGCTGCTGGTCGACCAGCCCAGACGCTCCGCGGCACGCACGAAGCTGCCGTGCTCGACGACGCGAACGAAACCCTGCATGGCGGCCAGTCGATCCATGGCGGCATTCTTGCATTTTTCGGGACGATCAATTCATCAAGTGACGCTTTATCCGATATCCGTGGGCCAATACAGTGCACTCCCCGCCGCACCAAGCGGCCCGCGCCATCCCGGAGATCACCATGAACGCCACGACCACCCCCTATTCCCCGATCGAACTCGGCACCGCCCCGTATGCCACCCTCGTCCTGCGCCTGGCCCTGGGCACCATGGCGGTGGCTCACGCCCTGCTCAAGCTGTTTGTCTTTACGCTGCCCGGCACGGCGGCGTTCTTCGGGTCCCTGGGCCTGCCGCCCGCCCTGGGCTACCTGACCTTCGCCGTGGAACTGGTGGGGGGCGTGCTGCTGATCCTGGGCGTGCAGACCCGCTGGGTCGCGCTCGCCCTGCTGCCCTTCCTGCTCGGTGCAACCTGGGCCCACGCAGGCAACGGCTGGGTGTTCAGCGGCCAGGGCGGCGGCTGGGAATATCCGGCCTTCCTGGCCGTGGCTGCCCTGGTGCAGGCTCTGCTCGGCGACGGGGCCTACGCTCTGAGCCGCACATCCACCCCGCGGCCCACGCTTGCCCGCGCCTGAACCCAACATCTGCCCCGGAGGACCGCCATGAAGCTGTACTACTCGCCCGCCGCCTGCTCGCTGTCGCCACACATCGCGCTGGCCGAGTCCGGCCTCGACTACACGCTCGAGAAGGTCAACCTCAAGGACCACACCGCGCAGCACGAGGGCGACTTCTACGCCATCAACCCCAAGGGCTACGTGCCGGCGCTGCGCCTGGCCGACGGCACCCTGCTCACCGAGGGGCCGGCGATCGTGCAATACATCGCCGACCAGGCGCCGGCAGCCAGGCTCGCGCCGCCCAACGGCACGCTGCCGCGCTACCAGCTGCAGTCCTGGCTGAACTTCATCTCGACGGAAGTGCACAAGCAGTTCTCGCCACTGTTCAAGGCCGACGCCACCGAGGACGCGAAGGCCGCGGCGCGCGCGCAGATCGGCAAGCGACTCGACTACATCGCCGAGCAGCTCGCCGGGAAGGACTACCTGATGGGCGAGTTCAGCGTCGCCGACGGCTACCTGTACACCGTACTCAGCTGGGGCCAGTGGACCGCGATCGACATCGCGCAGTGGCCGGCGCTCACGGCCTTCATGCAGCGCATGCAGGCCCGCGCCGGGGTGCAGCGTGCGCTCAAGGAAGAGCACCTGCTCAAGTGACGCTCGAGCCCCTCCCGCCGCGCGTACCTCCTCCCATGAGCCTGCCCACACTCTTCGTCTCGCACGGCTCGCCCATGCACGCGGTGCTCGACACGCGGGCGAGCCGGCTGTGGCGGGCACTGGGCGAGCAGTTGCCCAGGCCCAGTGCGATCGTGGTGGCCTCGGCCCACTGGGAGTCCGCCGCGGCCCGCGTGGGCGCGGCCGAGGCGCCCGCCACGGTGCACGACTTCGGAGGGTTTCCCGACGAGCTCTACCGCATCACCTACCCGGCGCGCGGCGCGCCACGGCTGGCAAGCGCCGTGGCACAGCGACTGGCTGCCGCGGGCCTGCCCGTGACGCTCGACCCCGATCGCGGCCTGGATCACGGCGCGTGGGTGCCGCTGCGGCACCTCTACCCTGGCGCGGACATCCCGGTCGTGCCGGTGTCCATCCAGTCGCGGCGCCCGGCAGGTGATGCGCTGGCGCTGGGCGCGGCGCTCGCCGCGCTGCGCGACGAGGGCGTGCTCGTGATCGGCAGCGGCCACCTCACGCACAACCTGCGTGAGTGGATGACGCACGTGTCGCGCCACGGCCTGCAGCCCGACGAGCAAGTGCCGGTGGCGCCGTACGTGCAGGACTTCCGCGCGTGGATCGAGGCCGCCTTCGCCGCGGCCGACGCCCAGGCACTCTCGCGCTGGACCGAGGCGCCCGGTGCACTGCGCGCGCATCCCACGCCAGAGCACTTCCTGCCGCTGCTCGTGGCCTGGGCCGCGGCCGGTGCGGCGCCGCGTTGCGAGCGGCTGGAAGCGGGCATCGACGCCGGCGTGCTGGCGATGGACGCCTACCTGTTCCATCCGGTGCCGGCCGCTGCCGGCGCGGCGCAAGACGCGGCGATCGCCTAGCCGCGGGCGCGGCTCAGAGCGCGCGCACCAGGTAGCCGCGCTCGCGCAACTGCGCCACCAGCCCGCGCGGCCCCGGCAAGTGCAGCGCTCCCACGGCGACCAGCGGCTCGCCGCCCGCCCGCATCAGCTCCTCGAGCGCGGCGATCATTGCCGCGTGACGACCGGCGATCACCACATCCACGGTGAAGCGTGCGCCGGCGCCGCCCTCGGCCTCCATCTGCGCGAGCAGCGCCGTCAGCGCGTTCCAGTCGCCGCTGCTCCAGGCGAGCGCGATGCGCGCCACCTCGGCTGCGGCGGCACCGCTCTCGACGCCGGCCACCGTCTCGAGCAGGAGTTCGCGCTGCACCTCGGCGGGCGCGCTGTCGAGCAGGCGCAATTGCGCCTCGGCGCCTTCGAGCTCCAGCACCTTCAGCCCGCGTGTCCGCGCCCAGGTGGCCAGTTGCAACTCAGAGGCCTGCGCGGGCGCCAGACCCTGCGCAGTCGCGGCGCCGAGCGCCAGCGTGGTGGCAAGTAGCCAGGGCTTCATGCGCCACGCGGCCGCGGGCGCGAGACCTTCGCGCTCCAGCAGCGCCTGCACGCGTCGGCGCTCGCCCTCGGTGAGCTGGGAGTCGAGGCCGGCCGACCCCGTGGGGAACAGGCCGTAGCGCTGCACCGCTTGCAGCGCGCCGGGCGCGTTGGCCGGGTCGGCTTCCAGGGCGAGCACGGTGGCGCGCTCCAGCGCGGCCTGTTGCTGTGTCGGCAGCGGGAACCAGCCCGGCTGGCCGACATGCAGCGTGCCGAAGAGCAGAGCACGCTGAGCGTCCTTGCTCACCTCGAACAGGAAGCCGCGCCGCGCCGCGTCCGGCACCGCCGTGACCTGCGCGACGAGCGGCGTCGGCGCCGCTGCCACAAACAGCGCTGCAAGCAAAACGCGCAGCAAGGCGTCGAAAGAGCGCATGGGATGCCAGCTCAGAAGGCGCAGCGTCCGAAGTCGCGCAAGTCGCGCCGGCCGAGGAAGCGATTCTAGGCCGCCCTTAGCGCGCCCTTACTGCCCCTGACCCAGGGCGTAGCCGGCCTCGCCGTCGAAGGTGCACAGATGCTCGGTCTTGATGAAGTCCAGGCCGTCGCTCACCAGGTTGTGCAGCAGGTCCACGACCTCGGCGTGCGACACGGCGCGCGGCGCACCCGCGGCGTCCACGCCCATGAAGCGGCAGCGCCAGTGGTCGGTGCAGAAAGTCTCGGGGAAGCCGCCCGGCCAGACCTTGACTCCGCGGTTGGTGATCATCTGCAGCTTGAAGCCCGCCGGACGCGGCTGGTGGGCGAGCGTGACCAGGCGCCCGGCAAGGAACTCGGCCGTGGCCTCGGCGGCGTGCACGAACACGTCCACCCCCACGATCTCCTTGCGCGCCGGCGCGCGGCGCGCCACCAGCGGCGCGGGCGTGCTGCGCGGCTGGGGCGCGTCCGCATAGCTCACGGCCTTGAGCGTCTGCGGGCTGCGGCCGAGGCGTTCGATCACGGCATCGGCGAAGTCCATGCTGCCGAAGGGTCGGCCGATGCGCGCGGCGCCCGTCCCCTGGACCTGGTTCCACAAGTCCGAGGTGAAGACACCATCCTCGAGTGTGGCCAGCCAGGCGTTGTGGATGCGCTCGGCGACGGCCGCCTGCCGGATGTGCACCAGCATCATCACGGCCGCGAGCAGCAGGCCGCTGGGGTTGGCAATGCCCTTGCCGGCAATGTCGGGCGCGCTGCCGTGGATCGCCTCGAACATCGCCACGTGCTCGCCGATGTTGGCGCTGCCGCCCAGGCCCACGCTGCCCGTGAGCTCGGCAGCCACGTCGCTGATGATGTCGCCGTACAGGTTGGGGGTGACGATCACGTCGTAGCGCTCGGGCCGCGTCGCCAGCCGCGCCGTGCCGATGTCGATGATCTGGTGCTCGGTCTCGATCTCGGGGTAGTCGACGCGGATCTCGTCGAAGACCTTGTGAAACAGGCCGTCGGTCATCTTCATGATGTTGTCCTTGGTCATGCAGGTGACCTTGCGCCGGCCGTGGGCGCGGGCGTACTCGAAGGCGTAGCGGACGATCTTCTCGCTGCCCGGCCGGGTGATGAGCTTCAGGCACTGGAAGACCTCGTCGGTCTGGCGGTGCTCGATCCCGGCGTACAGGTCTTCCTCGTTCTCGCGCACGATCACCACGTCCATGGTCGGGTGCAGGGTCGGAACGAAGGGCGCGTAGCTCACGCAGGGGCGCACGTTGGCGTACAGGCCGAGCGTCTTGCGGATGGTCACGTTCAGGCTCTTGTAGCCCCCGCCCTGGGGCGTGGTGATCGGCCCCTTGAGGAACACCTTGGTGCGGCGCAGGCTGGCCCAGCTCTCGGGCGCGATGCCGCTGCCGTGGCCGGCGAGGTAGATCTGCTCGCCGATGTCGATCACCTCGGGAGCGAGCCGGGCACCGGCGGCTTCGAGGATCTTGAGGGTGGCCGCCATGATCTCGGGGCCGATGCCGTCGCCGTGGGCGACGGTGATGGGGGTGCGGTCGGGCACGGTGCGCTCCTGTTTGGTGACGGAGCGCATTCTTGGCGGGTCAACTCATTGAGTCCAATGAATCGTTTTAATATGCATCATTGATTTTTTTCAATGACTGCCTTGCGCCCCACCCTGCATCAGTTGCGCGTCTTCGAGGCGGTCGCCCGGCTTGGCAGCTACACCCGTGCCGCCGAGGAACTGCACCTGACCCAACCCACGGTCTCGGTGCAGATGCGCGAGCTCGCCGCCACGGTGGGGCTGCCCCTGCTCGAGACGCGCGGCCGACAGACCGCGCCCACGGCCGTGGGCGAGGCCCTGCTGGCCGCCGCGCGCGGCATGTTCGACCACTGGGCGGCCTTCGAGATGCTGGTGAGCCAGACGCGCGGGCTGCAGCGCGGCCGACTGCGCCTGGCGGCGGTGACCACGGCCGAGTACTTCCTGCCGGCGCTGCTCGCGCCCTATGCCCGCGCCCACCCGGGCATCGAGGTGGAACTGGTGGTCGAGAACCGCGATGCGATCGTGCGCCGGCTCGAACTCGACCAGGACGACCTGGCGGTGATGATGCTGCCGCCCGAGCACCTGCCGCTCGAAGCCCAGCCCTTCATGGACAACCCGCTGGTGGCGCTTGGACCGGCCGACCACCCGTTCGCGCGCGGCGGGCGCATCACGCTCGCGGCCCTGGCCGCCGAGGGCCTGCTGGTGCGCGAGCGCGGCTCCGGCACGCGGATGGCCACCGAGGAGCACCTGGAGCGCCACGGACTGAGGCTGCGCACGCGCATGGAGCTGGGCAGCAACGAGGCAATCAAGCACGCCGTGGCCGCCGGGCTGGGCCTGGCCGTCCTGTCGGCGCACACCCTGGGGCCCGATCCCTCGCGCGAGGGGCTGGCGGTGCTGCCGGTGGAGGGGCTGCCGATCCGGCGCGAGTGGCGCCTGGTGCACCGCGCGGGGCGAGTCCTCAGCCCCGCGGCCCAGGCGTTTCTGGCGGCGGTGCGCGCCGCCGCGCCTAGCCCGCGGGCGCCGGCTGCTGCTGCGGCTCGGCCCGCTCGGCCGGTGCGGGCGCGGTCAGGTCCTTGATGTAGGCGAGGATGGCGGGGTCGTCCTCGTCGCGATGGGGCACGTAGCCGCGCTTGCCCATCATCCCGCCCATCTCGTCGTTCTCCTTGAGCACGTAGCCCACCAGTTCGCCGAGGCCGCGGCTGCGCGCGGTGTCCTCGATCGCCTGCATCAGCACGTGACCCAGGCCGCGACCCTGCCAGGCGTCCTCGACGATCACGCCGAACTCGGCGCTGTGCCCGTCGGGGTTGCGCGTGTATCGCGAGATGCCGCGGATCTCCTCCTCGGGGCCGCTGGCGTCGACCGCGACGAACGCCATCTCGCGGTCGTAGTCGATCTGCGTGTAGCGCACCAGCCGCTCGCGCGTGAGCTCCCGGATCGGCGCGTGGAAGCGCAGGTAGGTGGTGCGCGGGGACAGGCGCGAGATCAGCCGCTTCTCCATCTCGGCGTCCTCGGGACGGATCGGCCGCAGCACCACCTTGCCGCCCTTGACCCCGACCTCGTGCTCGAGCGCGCGCGGATACGGGTGGATGGCAAGGTGCGAGTAGGTGGCATCGGGCGCGAGCGGCGCGTCCGAGATCACCACCCGCGCGTCGAGCGCGATCACGCCATGCGCGTCGGCCAGCAGCGGGTTGATGTCCATCTCGCGCACCGCGGGGATGGTGCAGGCGATCTCGGACACGCGCAGCAGAACCTCGACCAGCCGGTCGAGGTCCACGGCCGGAGCGCCGCGGAAGGCGTCGAGCATGCGCGCCACGCGCGTGCGCGAGATCATGTCCAGCGCCAGGAAACGGTTGAGCGGTGGCAGTGCCACCGACGAGTCGCGGAACACCTCGGTGGCGATGCCCCCCATGCCGAAGCTCACCACGGGGCCGAAGCTCGGGTCGGTGGTGAGTCCCACGATCAGCTCGCGTCCGTGCGGGCGCTCGATCATCTTCTGCACCAGAACGCCCAGGAACTTGGCGTGCGGCGCGTGCTCGGCCACCCGCGCGGCGATCGTGTCGAAGCCCGCCTCGACCTCCTCGGCGCTGCGCACGTTGAGCAGCACGCCGCCCACGTCGCTCTTGTGGACCACGCCATCGGCGCGAACCTTGAGCACCACCGGGAAGCCCAGCGCCGCGGCCGCGCGACTGGCGTCGCCGCGCGTCGCGGCGAACACGCCCATCGCGGTCTCGATGCCGAAGCTCGCGAGCAGCGCCTTGGAGTCCTGCTCGTCGAGCACGTGACGCCCCTTCAGGCGCGCCTGCTCGACGATGCGGCGCGCCGCCGCCATGTCGAAGCGCATCTCGTCGTCCAGCGGCGGCGGCACCTGCAGGCGCAGCTCCCGGTTGCGCATGTGCTGGGCCAGGAAGCCGAAGGCCTCGACCCCGCGCTCCGGATTGATCAGCGCCGGCAGGTTGGCGCTCTTGAACTTGGCACGACCCCGCCCTGCGTCCTTCTCGCCCAGCCAGGCGGTGATCACCGGCTTCTCAGTGGCCTGCGCCAGCGGCAGCAGGGCATCGGCCGCGGCCTCGGCCGACAGGCGCGGCGTGGGCGCATACAGCACCAGCACGCCGTCGTTGTTCTTGTCGGCCAGCAGCAGCTCCAGCGCCCGCTCGTAGCGTGGCGCGTCGGCGTCGGCCGAGATGTCGACCGGGTTCACGTAGGGCCAGGGCGCGGGAAGCAACTCCTCCAGCCCCTGCGCCGCCTCGCGCGAGAGCTTGGCGATCTGCACCCGGTTCTCGGCCGCGGCATCGGCCGCGAGCGCCCCCGGGCCACCGCCGTTGGTCAAGATGGCGAGCCGCTCGCCGTGGGGCAGGCGGTTGGCCGCGAAGGCCTCTGCCGCGGCGAACAGCTGGGCGATCTTGTCCACGCGGATCGCGCCGCCGCGGCGCAGCGCGGCCTCGAAGACCGCGTCGTCGCCCACCAGGGCTCCGGTGTGGCTCATCACCACGCGCGCCCCGGCCAGGTGGCGGCCGGCCTTGAGCACGATCACCGGCTTGACCGAGGCCGCCGCGCGCACGCTCGACAGGAAAGCGCGCGCGTCCTTCACGCCCTCGACGTAGATCAGGATGGCGCGCGTGGCCCCGTCCATGGCCAGGAAGTCCAGCACGTCGGGCACGTCGATGTCGATGCCGGCGCCGGTCGACACCACCGACGAGAAGCCGAAGCCCGCGGTCCATGCGAAGTCGAGCAGCGAGGCGGCGATGGTGCCCGACTGCGACACCAGCGCGAGCGACCCGGGCCGGATCGGCGCGGGCGAGAAGCTTGCGTTCATGCCCTGCGAAGAGCGCATCAGGCCCACGCTGCTCGGGCCGATCATGCGCACGCCCGCCTCGCGCGCCGCGGCCAGCACCTCCTGCTGCCAGTGCACGCCCTGCTCGCCGATGCAGGTGAAGTCGCCCGAGAGCACGAGCGCGAAGGGGATTCCCTTGGCTCCCGCCTGGCGCAGCAGCTTCGCCACGGTGGGCGGCGGCGTGGTGATGACCACCAGGTCGACCTTGCCGGGCAGCGCCTCGATCGAGGGCAGGCAGGGGCGGCCGCCGAGCTCGGCGTACTTGGGATTGACCGGATAGAGGTCGCCCTTGAAGTCGCCCGCGAGCACGCTGGACCAGAGGTAGGTGCCCGGGCTGCCGGGCTTTTCGCTCGCGCCGACGATGGCGATCGAGCGAGGCAGCAGCGCAGGGCGCAGGAAGTGCGGTGCATCCATGGGAAGGGGTCTCCGGGCGCACGAAGCTGGGCTCGCCGCCGAGCCCGAGCAACATATCAGAACGCCCCTGCCGTAAGGGCGCCCTCGGGAGGGGATTGACCCGCATCAAGCGCGATTGGGCACTGACGTCTAGCCTAGCTCGCAAGGATGTCGCCACCATGAACACACCCCTCAGCGAACAGGATCTCGCAGAACTCAAGCGCCAGCTCACCCGGCGGCGCGAGCAACTGAGCACCGAGATTCGCGAGCAGATGCACGCCAGCGGGCTCGACCGCCAGGGCGAGGCGCTCGACAGCGACACCTCGGAAGAGGCGCGCGACCGCGGCGACGAGGCCACCACCTTCGAGCGCACCGCCCTGCAGGTGGCGCAGATCAAGCGCGACCACGACGAGCTTGCCGCCGTCGAGGCGGCGCTCGCGCGCATGGCCGCGGGCAGCTACGGCGTGTGCGAGGAGACCGGCGAGGCCATCGAGCGCGCGCGCCTGTTCGCCAATCCTGCCGCCACGCGCAGCCTCGCCGGACAGACCGCGTACGAAAAGCGCAACGGATTCAGAACCCAGGGCTACTAGGCCCGTCATCGGAGTCGAGCAACATGGGCGCCCTCAGGGAACTCTTCACCACGCCGGTCGGCCTGCTTTCGCTGGGCACGATCCTGTTCGTGATTTACATGGGCTTCTGGTTCAACCGCTTCTTTGCCAAGAAGATCGCCGAGTCGCAGCCCCCGGCCGACGCCCCGCCGCCGCAGGCACCGAACTGAGCGCTTGCCCCGCGCGGGCGCTGGCTGGCAAGCTGGCCCGGCGCGCTGCCATTCCGGCGGGGCGCCTACCTGAAAGTTCAACCGTGATCAGACACTTCTGGCTTGCCGCCGCCCTGACGCTCGCCGCGCTGGGGCTGTCGGCCTGCGTGGCGTACGCGCCCGTGGCGGCACCTGCGCCCTCGGCCTTCGATCGGGCCTACAACGGCGCGCTGGCGGCGGCGCAGGACGTTGGCATCCAGGTCACCTCGGCCGACCCGGCCACCGGCCAGATCCGCGGCACGCGCGGCGGCCAGCCGGTGAGCATCAGCGTCACGCAGCAGCCCGACGGCGGTGCCCGCGTGCAGTTCGACGGCCCGGGGGCGACGCAGCGCGAGCCCGACCTGGCAACCCGCTTCGCCCAGGCCTACCAGCGCCGCACGGGTCGCTAGCGATTCGTGCCGCGGCGCTCGACCGGCGCGGGTTGCGGGCAGGCCCGGCGCTTCATGCGACTGGCGCGGCCCGCACCGCGCGGTCGGCCACCACGTAGCCGTCCACCAGTTCGATCGCCCGATCGCAGCGCGCCGCCAGGCGCGGGTCGTGGGTGACCACCAGGCAGGCCGAGCCGTGGTCGCGGTTGAACTCGCGCAACAGGGCGAAGACCTCGTCGGCGGTGTGCGTGTCCAGATTGCCGGTGGGCTCGTCGGCCAGGATCAGCGCCGGATGCAGCATCAGCGCCCGCGCGATCGCCACGCGCTGCTGCTGCCCGCCCGAGAGCTCGCCGGACTTCTTGCCCGCCTTTTCGGCCAGTCCCACGCGGCGCAGCAGCTCCGCCGCGCGGCTGCGCGCTTCGGGCGGCTCGCCGCCCGCGGCGATCACCGCCGGCATCATCACGTTCTCGAGCGCGGTGAAGGCCGGGATCAGGTGGTGGAACTGGAACACGAAGCCGATGGTTTGGCCGCGCAGCGCGGTGAGCGCGTCGTCGCCGAGCGCCGCCGTGTCGCGCCCGGCGATCTCGACCCGGCCCTCGGTGGGCCGCTCGAGCAGGCCGATGGTGTTGAGCAGCGTGGACTTGCCCGAGCCCGAAGGCCCGATCAGCGCCGCGAATTCGCCCGCCTGGAGCACGAGGTCGATGCCGTGCAGCACCTCGGTGGCCACCGGGGTGCCCGCGTTGTAGGTGCGGCGCACGCCCGCCAGGCGGATCACCTCGCCGCGGTGCGCGGGGCCGGGCTCAGTCATGGCGGATCGCGGCCACCGGGTCCATCAGCGCCGCGCGGCGCGCCGGCAGCCAGGCGGAGACCAGGCCGGTGACGAAGGCCACCAGCATGGACGACAGCAGCAGCAGCGGCTCGACACGCGGCTCGATCAGGAAGCTGCCGTCGGCGTTGCGGTAGATCTGCGAGAACACCAGGATCAGCACCACCGCGAGCACCGCGCCCGCGAGCGCGCCGATCAGCCCGACCAGCCCGCCCTGCAGCAGGAAGATGCTGCGCACCTGGTCGCGCCGCGCGCCCATGGCGCGCAGGATGCCGATCTGCCGCGTCTTCTGCACCACGCTCACCACCAGCACGCTGGCGATGCCCACGGCCACGATGATGGTCACGAAGATGCGGATCAGGCGCGAGGTCACGGTCTGGTTGCGCAGGCCGGCGAGCAACTGGCCGTTGGTCTGCATCCAGCTCTCGGCCTTGAGCCCGGTGGCGGCGGCGATGCGCTGCGCGGTGACCTCGGCGCCGAAGAGGTCGGCCACCTTGAGGTCGAGCTGGGTGACCGACCCCGGCAGGTCGAGCAGGCTCTGCGCCACGCGCAGGGTGGTGAACACCCAGCGGCGGTTGAGGTCGCGCACGCCGATGTCGAACACGCCGGTCACCGTCATGGTCTGTTCGCGCCCCTCGGGCGTGGCGAGCCGGAACTTGTCGCCCACCGCCAGGCCCAGATCCTTGGCGAGCTCGGTGCCGATCAGCGCATCGGTGCCGCCGACCTGGTAGCGGCCGCGAACGAGGTCGGTGTCCAGGCTCACGATGCGGCGGTACTGCTCGGGCTCGATGCCCATGATCGCCACCGACTTGATCGCCTCGCCGCGCTGGGCGAAGGCCGGCCCCGAGGCCAGCGGCGAGACGGCCACCACGCCCGGCGTGGCGGCGAGCAGGCGCTGGGTCGACTCCCACTGATCCAGCCCGCGCAGGCGCTGCGCGCGCGGCTCGATGACGCGGCCCTGCGCCTCGTCGGCACTGAGCACGCCGCGGTTGGCGTCGTCGGGCATGCGCACCACGATGTGCGACTGCGAGCCCAGGGTGCGCTGCACGATCGCGGTCTGGAGCTGGTCGATCAGGGCCGTGAGGAACACGATCACCGCCACCCCGCCGGCCACGCCCGCGAGGATCAGCGCGGTCTGCATCCCGCCCTCGCGCAGGAAGCGCAGGGCCACCATCCACACGAAGGGCAGGCGCACGCTAGCGGCCCGTCATCGCCGGCACGTCCGCGCCGGTGCGCGCCTTGGGCGGCCGCCAGTCTTGCGCGCGCACCCGGGCGCCTTCGGCCACCGGACTGGTCGCCACGATCGCGCGCTCGCCCGCGGCCAGGCCCTGGGAAATCTCGACCTGCCCCAGGCCGCGCACGCCCAGCGCCACCGGCACGCGCACCGCGCGCCCCTCGCGCACCGCCAGCACCCAGGGGCTGGCCTCGGCATCGCGCACGAACTCGGCGGGCAGGATCACGGCATCGTCCTGGCGCGCCGCCAGCATCTCGACCGAGGCCGTCATGTCGGGCCGCAGGAAATCCGGGGGCTGAGCAACGCGCAGACGGATCTCGACGGTGCCGCGGGTCGCGTCCACGGCCGGCGCGATGTAGTAGAGCTCGGCCTCGAAGGGGCGGCCGGGGAAGGCGTCGGCCGCGGCGCTCGCCTTCTGGCCGGGCGCGAGGTGACGCAGGTTCTTCTCGTCGACCTGGGCATGGATGCGCGTCTCGCCGTCGGCGACCATGGCCAGCAGGCGCCGCCCCGCCTGGGCCACGTCGCCCGGCTCGACCTCGCGCAGCGTGACCTGCCCGGCCATCGGCGCCTTGATCACCAGATTGGCCAGCCGCGCCTGCGCCAGCGCGAGCGAGGCGCGCGCCTGCTCGAGCCGCGCCTGCGCCAGCGCGTGCTCCGCCCCGCCCACGCGCTGCGCCTCGGCCTGGGCGCGCGCCGCGGTCACGCCCGCCTCGGCACTCTTGAACGCGCGCTCGGCCTCGTCGAGCCGCGAGCTGGAGAAGAAGCCCTTGTCGGTGAGCGCCTTGACGCGCTCGAACTCGCTGCGTGCCTGCGCCAGCGTGGCCTCGGCCTGGCGCAGCTGTTCGTTGGCCACCGGCGCACCGACGCGCGCGAGCTGCACCATGCGCGCCTCGGCCTCGACCTGCGCGGCGCGCGCCTGCGCCAGTTGGGCGCGGGCCTCGTCGGCGTCGAGCTCGATCAGCGGCTGGCCCGCGGCGACGCGGTCGGCCTCGCGCACCAGCACGCGGGTGACGCGCGCCGTGGCCTGCGCGGCGAGTTCGATGTGCGCGGGCGCGGCAATGCGGCCGGTGGCGACCACCGTCTGCCGGATCGGGCCGCGCTCGGCCACCGCGACCTCGACGGCCGTGCCGCGCCAGGCACTGACTGAAAACACGATGAGCGCGAGGACGAGGATCGCCGCGAGCGCGAGGCCGCGGCGCGCCCAGGGTGAGGTCGGCAGGGCAGGCATGCGCCGACTCTACCAGCGGCCCGATCGGGTTCTTGTGCGCTGGCTCACGAGCCACGGCCCGCGGGGTCGTTTGAGACAATCGCGCAATGCATCCTTACGCGCTGTTCGCGGTGTCCACGCTCATCTGGGGCACCACCTGGTACGCCATCACCTTCCAGCTCGCCGCGGTCGCGCCCGAGCTCGGCGTGGCGCTGCGCTTCGCCTTTGCCGGCGGCCTGATCCTCGCCTTCTGCCTCTGGCGCGGCATTAGCCTGCGCTACCGCCCCCGCGAGCACGCGCAGATCGCGCTGCTCGGGCTCACCAACTACAGCGTGAGCTACATCCTCATCTATCACGCCGAGCAGCACATCGTCTCGGGGCTGGTGGCGGTGGGCTATGCGGGGGCACCGCTGATCAACATGCTGATCGCACGCTGGATGCTGGGCACGCCGCTCAGCCGCCGCGTCGCCGTGGGCGGCGGGCTGGGGCTGGCGGGCATCGCGCTGATCTTCTGGCCGGAACTGGCCGCGCTGCAGTCCAACCCGGCCGTGCTGCTGGGCGCGGTGCAGACCGCGATCGCGGTGCTGATCAGCTGCTACGGCAACGTGTGCGTGGGCAAGCTCTACGACGAAGGCGTGTCGGGCTGGGGGCCGCTGGGCCTGTCGATGCTCTGGGGTGGGGCCATCAGCCTGGCCGCCGCGGTGCTGATGGGCGTGCCCTTGACCATCGAGCTCGGGGCGGCCTTCATCGGCTCCTTCCTGTACCTGGCACTGTTCGGATCGGTGCTCGCCTTCGGGGCCTACTTCGCGCTCATCGGCCGCATCGGCGCGGCGCGCGCCTCCTACGTCGGCGTGATGTCGCCGGTGCTGGCGCTGATGATGTCGGCCGTGTTCGAGGGCTACGACTGGCGACTCGCCACCGTGCTGGGCGTGGGGCTGGCGGTGGCCGGCAACGTGATCGCGCTGTGGCAGCCGCGCTCGAGAAGGGCGCAGGGCCGGCCCCTAGAATCGCGGGCATGAAGATCAATGGCACTCACTGGCGATCGATCTGGTGGATCGACGCGCAACGCGGCGTGGGCATCGTCGACCAGTCGGCCCTGCCCCACGTCTTCGCGACCCTCGAACTCCCCGACTGGCAGGCGGTGGCCGCCGCGATCACCGACATGAAGCTGCGCGGCGCGCCGCTGATCGGCGTGGCCGGCGCCTGGGGCGTGGCGCTGGCGATGCGCGACGACGCCTCCGACGAGGCGCTCGCCGCGGCCTGCACGGCGCTCGCCGCCACCCGGCCCACGGCGGTGAACCTCGGCTGGGCGATCGAGCGCATGCGCGCCGTGCTGCTCGCGCATCCGCCGCACGAACGCTTCGAGGTAGCACGGGCCGAGGCCGCGAAGATCACCGAGCAGGACGTGGCGCTGTGCCAGGCGATCGGCCGCCACGGCGCAACGCTGATCCGCGAGGCGCACGAGCGCCTGGGCCGCCCAGTGCAGATCCTCACCCACTGCAACACCGGCTGGCTGGCGGCGGTGGACTACGGCACCGCGCTCGCCGCCATCTACACCGCGCATGACGAGGGCGTGCCATTGCACGTGTGGGTGGACGAGACCCGCCCGCGCAACCAGGGCCTGCTCACCGCCTGGGAGCTCGCCGCGCACGGCGTGCCGCACACCCTGATCGTCGACAACGCCGGCGGCCACCTGATGCAACGCGGCCACGTCGACCTGGTGATCGTGGGCGCAGACCGCGTCACGGCGCGCGGTGACGTGGCCAACAAGATCGGCACCTACCTCAAGGCCGTAGCCGCGGCCGACTGCGGCGTGCCCTTCTTCGTGGCCGTGCCCTCGCCGAGCTTCGACTGGACCCTCTCCGACGGTCTGAGCCAGATCGAGATCGAGAACCGCTGCGGCAAGGAAGTGCGCTTCGTCGCGGGTCTGGACGATGCGGGCCGGCCGGCCAAGGTGGCGATCGCGCCGGGCAGCACGCACGTCTCGAACCCCGCCTTCGACGTGACCCCGCACCGCCTGGTGACTGCGCTGATCAGCGAGCGCGGCGCTTGCGCGCCGGCAGACCTGCATCTGCTGTTCCCCGAGCGCATACAGGCGCAGTGAAGCAAGCGCGCTGCGCGAGCGGGTGAGCGGCACGCTGGACTGCGCTAGCGCTGAACGGGGTCGTTGGAGTTGAGAGTCGCCACGCCACGGACAGCGGGCACGGTTCCGCTCGTGTCCCCCGGCCGGTCTGCTGGCAAGCAGACCAGCCTCCTCCTTGACCTCGCTCCACCGCGCCCACTGCCCGTGGCTGCCACGCGCGTCGCGGTGCGCCATAGCATTTCGTCGCACGGGCACGCCCTTACCCGAAGGCCGATGGGGCGCTGCGCGCAGTGAGGTCAAGGAGGAGGCCGCCGCAGGCGGCCGGGGGACACGAACGGAGTGCAGCGCCCCGTCGGCCTGAGCTGACGCTGGCCTCGACGTGT
>ERZ795054.837-NODE-837-length-33329-cov-4.939923_pt1 | contig 33329 bp, 16 predicted proteins | sample MGYA00375138_ERZ795054 | MGnify/ENA primary metagenome ERZ795054 (study PRJEB30183, sample SAMN05720215) | anaerobic digester metagenome | isolation source: active sludge of municipal wastewater-treating anaerobic digesters | place: USA | collected 2014-12-23 ... | reverse complement strand
ATGGGTGTCGATTTCTGGTGGATCGATTGGCAACAGGGAACCAAGACCACGATGGAAGGCCTCGATCCCTTGTGGATGCTCAATCATCTGCATTATTTCGACGCCGCCAAAAATCCCGACCTTCGTCCCTTCACCTTTTCGCGTTGGGCGAAATACGGTGCCCAACGGTATCCCATCGGTTTTTCTGGAGATACGCAAATTACCTGGGACAGTCTCCGCTATCAACCCTATTTCACTGCCACCGCCGCCAACATCGGCTTTTCGATGTGGTCTCACGACATCGGCGGACATTTCAACGGCACCGAAGACCCGGAACTGTTTGTCCGTTGGGTCCAATTCGGGGTCTTCAGTCCGGTGATGCGCCTTCATTCCACCAGCAATCGCATGATTGTCCGTGAACCGTGGCGCCACGGTCCCGCGGTCCGAACGGTGGTCGCGGATTTCATGCGCCTTCGCCACCGCTTGATTCCTTATCTTTACACGCTCTGCCACGAAAACAGCCAAGGCGGCCTTCCTCCGGTGATCCCTGCCTACTACTTCCATCCGGAATCCGAAGCGGCCTATTCCTTGGAAAACGGATACTTTTTCGGATCGCAACTATGGGTCCAACCGGTCACCAAGCCGGTCGATTCCGAAACCCACCGGGCGAACTTTTCCGCTTGGATTCCCGATGGAAAATGGACGGATTGGTTCACGGGCGAGTCCTTCACGGGAGGCAAAAAGGTTTTCCGTTCCTTCGCTTTGGATCAACAAGGCGTCTACGCCAAAGCCGGAGCCATTATCCCGTTGGCCGATCATGAAGGCCTGACAGCGGGAAAAAATCCCGATCGTTTCGTGGTTCGGGTGTTCCCCGGAGCGGACGGGGAATTCGTCCTTTTCGAAGACGACGGCATCAGTCCAGCTTACCAAAACGGAGAAGGGTTCCTGACCCGTTTCTCCCTGAAAACGGAAGGAAATACGGTGACTTTCCGCATCGAACCCGATTCCCTCGGGAAACCTTATCTCCCCGAACGACGCCGATTCCGCATCGAATTCGTTAACTTCCAGGTCACCGGGGAAAATCGGCCCGGCACGATGATCGGTAACGATTTTGTGATTGATTCGATACTGGCCGCAACGGAAAAGACAGGTTGGTCATTCATGGGAAACTCGGTCGACGGAAATGGCGCGATCCTGCGGTCTCTTGATTCTTTCCTAACCGACTGGGTCCAATCTCCCGTCAAGAAATCCGCCATCTATGACGCCTTCCTTTCCGCCCGTTCCCTAGCAGCGATTCGGCGTTCATTCTCCGATGTATCCCTCCCCATTCGCCGGGTTTTGGAAGGTTTCGCTGCGCGCATGAAGACCCACCGAACCCGAAGGAAAGGATAAGGCCATGAAGAACTTATTGGAAAAGATGACTCTACGCGAAAAAATCGGACAACTGATGCAACTATCGCCTTTCTTCTTCTTGGCGGATTTAGAGAAAGAAGCTGCCGGCCCGATTCGGGAATTGCATCTTGACGAAGAAAAAATCTATTCGGCGGGCTCGATCCTCGGCATCGGAAACGCCGCGGAAATGATCGCCGTGCAATCCAAATACCTCGAACGCAGCCGACTGAAAATTCCGCTTTTATTCATGGCGGACGTGATCCACGGATACAAAACCATCTTCCCCGTCCCCCTCGCTTTGGCGGCGTCGTGGAATCCCGACACCGCGCGACGCTGCGCCCGGGTGAGCGCCACGGAAGCCGCAACTTCCGGGATCCATATGACCTTTTCACCGATGGCCGACTTGGTCCGCGATCCCCGATGGGGTCGGTGTGTCGAAAGTTTCGGGGAAAGCCCACTGCTTTCGGGACGATTTGCGGCAGCGATGGTCGAGGGCTATCAAAACGGCGATTTGAAACGTTCCGACAGTGTCGCCGCTTGCGTGAAGCATTTCGCCGGTTATGGGGCCGCCGAAGGCGGGAGAGATTACAACACTGTCGATTTATCCCGACAATCGCTCCAGTCCGCCTATTTGGAGGGATACCGTCAGGCCGTGAAAGCCGGATGCCGCGGCGTCATGACCGCTTTCAACCCCATCGAGGGTATTCCTTGCACGGTCAACCGCTATCTCCTACGCGACGTTCTTCGAACCCAATGGGGATTCGATGGTCTGACCATCTCCGATTATGATTCACTCGCCGAAACCATTGCCCACGGCGTCGCCGAGGATCCTTCCCAAGCCGCCCTAATGGGACTGGAAGCGGGTTTGGACATCGAAATGGCATCCAGTTGTTATATCAACCATCTGGAAGAACACATCCGGTCGGGGAATCTTCCTCTCAAGTTGCTCGACGAAGCCGTCCTCCGCGTGTTGACCCTGAAACAGGATCTCGGTTTGTTCGACAACCCGAATAAAGGGGCCGATGCCCTCCGGGAGTCGACCACGGTCCAACATCCCGACCATTTGCGCGCCGCCCACGAGATCGCCGCCGAGTGCGCCGTGCTTTTGACCAACGACGGAACCCTTCCCCTGAATCCCGCCGTTTCGGTGGCGATCCTCGGGCCTTATGCCCTCGCCGTCAAAACCAACGGCCCGTGGTCTTGGCACGGATATCACGATGAAAACCCCTCGTTGGCCGAAGTATTGACTGCCCGTGGGATTTCCCCCGTTTTCGCCAAGATCGCCGGATGTCCCGAAGAGTATTCCGATCATGACATCGACCGCATTCGCAAGGCCGATGTCGTTCTCCTGGCTTTGGGAGAACCCGAAAACTGGTCCGGGGAAGCTCATTCCCGGACCGACATCGGTCTTCCCGGACGACAAGCCGAATTCGTCCCGTTTGTCCGCAGTTTGGGCAAAAAAGCGATCGTTTTGCTTCAAAACGGCCGGCCGTTGGTTTTGGAAGAAATTTTAGATGCCTCCGCGATTTTGGAAACTTGGTTTTTAGGGTCAAGAGCCTCCGAAGCGATCGCGGACTTGCTGTACGGCGTTACCAATCCTTCGGGACGTTTACCGATGTCTTTTCCGCGCAGCGTCGGACAAATCCCCGTCTACCATGATGCCTTACCCACGGGACGACCCAATCACAATGAAAATCATCCCGGAGAATACGTGACCAAATACCTCGACGCCCCGAACTCTCCGCGTTTCGCCTTCGGACACGGATTGTCTTATTCCCGTTTCGAAGTCAGAAACCTGAGTTTGTCCGCCTCAAAGATTCGGAAAGACGATGTGCTGGCCGTGGAGGTTGACGTCATCAACCACGGTCCGCTCGCCGGCGACACGGTCATCCAACTGTATCTGGGCGATCCCGTGGCCCGAATCAGCCGGCCCGTCCGCCAATTGGTAACCTTCCGTAAGATCCACGTTGCCGTGAATGAAACCCTGAGGGTTCGATTCGAACTGGATATCCATGACCTCTCCTACCGTCTCGCGGACGGGACCCTCGTCTGCGATCCCGGCCGTTTCAACCTATGGGTCGGCGATTCCCCGGACCGACTGTTGAGTTCCGCTTTCGTTTTGGAGTGAATCCACGATAAAAAAAAAGAGACATGCTGGAAAACCACATGTCTCTTTTTGATTGCGGCGATTATTCGGCCGGGGCTACGTAGGACAGTTCCAGGCTGACAATCGTGAAGGATCCCGTTTGACCACCCGTAGTTCCGGGAGCGGCGAACAACAGGAGTTTGGAGAATCCGGCGGCGGTAAAGGTGAAGGTCTGCTGGCTGCCGTCGAAAGTTACGGTCGTTTCCATCGCGCCGGCATCGTTGGGTTTGACCAGCAAAGTCCGTCCGGCGGTTCCCTGAAGGACGATGGTCATGGTGTTGAGTCCGAAGGTGGCCTCGGTGTCGAAGTTGTTGATCATGAATTGATACGTGTCGGTGGTCGCATAGTTGACGACGACGGTGCCGTCGACATTGTCTTGATCGATGGTGTAGGTTCCTTGATCGTTTTCCGCCCATCCCTCCGAGATGGTCATCGGAACGGGAACGAAACTGACCGTGGCGGAGACGATTTCAAAACTGCCGGAGACCGAGGCGGTTCCGCCTTCGGCGAAGATCCGAGCTTCCCAAATCGGCGCAGATAAAGAAACCACAACCGTCTGATCGGAACCGGTGAACGTGATCCATTGTTCAACGGCGTTGTTGTACTTGAAGAGGATCTGTTTTCCGACGGTGCCTTTGACCACGAGGGTCACGGTGTTGAGATTGGCGAGGTTGTCGGTGAAGGTGTAAGTCATGGACGACCATGCATGTCCCGCGCCTTTCACGTAGTTGACCGTGGTTTTGCCCGCTTCAGCGGCAAAGGTGTAGACGGAATCGCCCGCATCCACCCATCCGGTTTCAAAATCGACAACGGCGTCGCGACCCAAAGCGCTGGGTTGTTCATAGGTGAGGAAAGCGCGGAGAATCTCGAAGGATCCGGAGACCGAAGCGGTTCCCGGTTCGGCGAAAATCAAGCAGTTGACGAATGCGTCTGCGGAAACGAACACGGTCACCGGATTTTCGTCCTTGAAGGTGACGACCGTTTCCAAAGCGCCGGAATCATTGGGCTTCACGAGGACGCTCTTGCCGGGGGTTCCGCGCAGGACGAGCGTAAAGGTATTCATTCCTTCGGCGTCTTCTACATCGAATACGGTGCGCATGAAGATCCATTCTTGGCCGGTGCCTTTGGCGTAATCGACCGAGACGATGCCGTTGGCGTCGGTGGCGATGTCGTAGGTGTCGGCGTCGTTTTCAACCCAACCCACGTTGACGTTGACACCGTCGGGAACATAGGATGCGAAGGCACTGACGATCTCGAAAGTGCCGGTCACGGGCGCCGTTCCGCCTTCGGCGAAGAAACGGACCTGGGTCAGTTTTGCGGAAAGAGCGATGACAATCGTTTGTTCGGTGCCGTCGAAAGTGATCCATTGTTCGACGGAATTGTTGTACTTGAAGAGGACTTGTTTGCCCGCGGTGCCTTTGAGGACCAGCGTGACGGTGTTGAGGGCCGAGAGGTCTTCGCTGATGTCTTGATACATCGAAGCCCAATCTTTGCCGGCAACTTTGTCATAAGCGACCGTCGTTTTTCCCGCGGCGGCGGTGAAGGTATAAACGGTATCCCCGCCGTCGACCCATCCGGTCTCGAAGTCATAGACATCGAATTCCCCGATTTCGGGGTTCGGTTCGACGTAGGATAGGACGATGCTCTTCAGCGAGAAGGTGCCGGTGACCGGAGCCACGCCGCCTTCGGCGAAGATCATGATGCGGTCGATGGTTTCGACCAAAGGGATCACGATGGTCTGCACGGTGCCGTCGAAGGTGATCCAAGTTTCATAGCGATTGTTCAATTTGACTAGAATCTGTTTGGTCGCGGTGCCCGAAGCGACGACCGTCAAGGTGTTGTAACCGACGGTTTTTTCCGCATCGAGGGCGTTGTTGGCGAAGATCCATTCCTGTCCGGCCGCTTTGGTGTAGCCGAAGGTCACGGAATCGTCCATTTCGGTGGTGAAATCATAGGTGTCGGGATCGTTCTCGACCCAGCCGTAGGTGGCATTGAAACCGGCGGGTTCAAGTTCGACCGTCGTTCCGAAAGCCGTGCCGATGTCGAAGGACAAGGCACCGATGATGATCTCGCCGCGGGCGGCGGTTTCACCGGGAGCGGCGATGAGTTCGACGGCTTCAAGCGTGGCGAGGAAATCTTCGTCGTCACGGACGTCGATCTGATAAGTGACGTCGTTGCCGGTCAGGGACATCCGCGCTTCGCGGACTTCGTCCGTTCCGACAAGACGGATCAACAGAACTCCTTCGCCCTGAACTCTCAAAACGAGTTTGTTGAAACGGGAAACGTCGGTGGAAATGTCCACTCTCATTTCCGGCCACGGCAAGCCGTGTTTGTCATAGACGATCGTGGCGGTTCCCAACGAGAAACTCAGGTCGTAGACGCCATAAACGTTGCCCGGATTGGGATCCAAGGCGGGCAAAAGATCCAGGGACCCCGGCAGAACGGTGGTCGTCGTGGTCGTCGTGGTCGTGGTGGTCGTCGTGGTCGTAGTGGTCGTGGTCGTCGTCGTATTGTTGCAGGCGAGCACGGCGATTCCGACCATGAACATCAGAATTACCAGAAACAGTTTGTTTTTCATTTGGTTCTTTTCCTCCTATTTTTCTTTTTTTGATCGTATGATTTTGACGTGCTTACGCACGGTGATGCCTTATGGTTTTGGGACGAATTCCAAGACGGTCAAGCCGCGCCGGACTAAAGAGCTTTGCATGAAATAGTGCCAGATCAAGCCCGAACGATAATTCTCGATCATCAGAACTTCGATTCCTTTGTCGATCCCGATCACCCAAGGATTATACCATCCGTCTTCGGGAATCGCCGCATTGGGACGTTTGACGGAGGGCAATGCGGATTCGGTAAGGCCGAGATTGTAGGCATCCCGGAACCCGTACTTGCTTTGCAGACGCGGAAGCGATGCATAGTGGTTGATCGCGGGAATCACCAACTCGGGAACGAAAGGCATGGAACCGATCGCTCCACAAGGGGCCAAAGTCCCGTCGATGTAGTTTCCCCCGGTGGACGGCAGGTTGCCGTAGTTCCCTTTGTAACCATCCGGTCCGTCGGAAGCCGTCAATCCCCAGGCGACGTCGGACAAAGTCCGATAGGAAGTCGAGGCCGCCACCGCATAATCGTGGGCGGCGATGGAAGCTTGTCGGGAATTTTCAAACCAATCGATTCCGTCTTTATCCAAATAACGAGCGGAGTCAAACCAGGCGTGGGCGAATTGATAGGTGAAAAGCGTGCCCGCGGGGGAAGTATAGAAGATTTCGGAAGACCCGTAAGACCGGCGGGCGGCCAGGTCCTTCATGTGATAATAGGCTTCTTTCCCCACGGAATACTGTGCGGATCCGGCCGCGAGGATGTAGACCATCAATTGTTCGGCATACATGTCCCAATACCCGGAGAATCCGCTTCCCGGCGAGTACCCCATATAGAAGCACATCCGAGTCTCATTGTAATACCAGTCCCACTCGACGGATTCCGCCAAAGCCACTGCCAAAGTCTGGATTTCCCCGCCGAAGTACTCTCCGACGGTGATCGCCCCGCAGATCAGGAGGGCGGTGTCAATGATCGAAACTTCCGAGGTTCCGCTCCGACCGCCGTCATGCATATTCAGAAAATGGTAGAAAAATCCATGGGTCCGTTGCAAGCCCTGAAGGGTTTGCAAGGTTCCCAAAGCCCGTTCTTCGGCTTCTTCTCGGTCGACCCATCCGTTTTCCACCCCGGCGAGCAAGGCGGAAAGACCGAAACCGATCGAAGCGATGGAGGCCGCTCCCACCTCCCCGGTGTCACAGTGATACCGGTCGGTGATCATCCCGTAGCCCGGGCTGTCGGGATCGCCGTTGACGGCTTCCCAGAAGAATTTGAAGGACAGCCGTTCTTCGGTGAGCACCGCGGCGGAAACCTCGATCGGGTCATAGACGAACGGTACGGGGGTCGTTGTGGTGGCGGCGGTGACGGAACTTGTTGTCTCGCCGGTGGTGGCACAGGAAACGACCGCAAAGATAAGAAACAGAAAGAACAGAAGCGTGATATTTCTCTTGATGGTATCGGCTCCTTTCATTCGCCGGTGACGCCGGTCCGGTCGATGCCTTCGACGAACCACCTCTGCATGATCAAATAGATCACAAGGACGGGAAGGATGATCAGAATGGTGGCGGCGTACCGGATGGCTTCATTGGTCATCGTCTGACTGATCCCCGTCGCCAGGTTGAACTGGGATTGGAAATTCAACAGTTTCAATTGCAGGGTATAAAGTTCTTTCCCGAGAAAAAGCGAGGATATGTAGGTTTCGTTCCAATACCAGACGAAGGAAAACAGAAACGAACTGAGATACGCGGGGGCCGCAAGCGGGACCCCGATCTTCCAAAACACCTGATACGGATTGGCCCCGTCGATCTCGGCGGATTCGTCCAGTGCCACCGGTTGCATCCGGAAGAACTGGTAGAAAATGAGGATGAAGATCGCGGAGGACAACCCTTGTCCGAAGGTGGCGGGGAATAGGATCGACCAAGCCGTTTCCAGAATTCCCAATTTGTCGAAGAGGACGAATTTGGGAATCATGTAGATTTGTTGCGGAAGCAGGTAGGTCAGGAGGATCAACGCGAAAACGAGGCGTTTCCCGCGCACCTTGAACTTGGCCAACGCGTAACCGGTGATCGACGTGGTCACCGTCTGTAGCAACGCGGGAATCAAGGTGACCGAAAGGCTGAACAATAAGGTTTTTCCATACTTCAGGACGATCAGGCTCGTCAGGTAATTTTCCAAATAGAGCTTGGTGGGGATCCATTCGACGACCGGATTCACGAGGTCGGCCAGATCCTTGAGGGAATAGGTGAACATCTTGATGAGCGGAAATAGATAGACAAAACCGATGATGATGAGCAGACCGTAGAGGGCGATCCGTCCGAAGATGCCCTCGGAGAGATTGCGGCCCAAGAGGACCTTCCGGACTTTGGCGAGTTTTTTCTGATCCATCAACTCCGCCTCCGTTCTTTCCCGAAGGAGGATAGCAACAGCACAGCGACCGCGAGAATCATCGCCAGTACCACGAAGTACAGCCAAGCGATCGCGGAAGAAAATCCGAATCCGGTTTCCAAAGCAAACATGTTGTCCTTGATGTGGACGATGGCGGGATTCTCGGAGAACGTGGCCAGGTTGATGATCGTGAAGATGACCGAAACCAGAACCATATTCTTCAAGGCGGGCATGGTGATCTTCCAAAACGATTCCCACGGACCCGCCCCGTCGATCATCGCCGCTTCATAGACGCTGCGATCGATTTTTTGCAGTGCGGCGATGAAAAGGAGGATCTGCACGCCGGAAAACCAGAGAATGACGATCAGTTGATCGAAAATGGAGGCGATCGGATGGGCCAAAGCCGGAACGAAAGTGGCGTCGATCCAATCGCGGATCCCCATCTGTTCGACCAGCGGGATCGTCGCCGCCCCTTGGTTCACCAGTTGCGTGATGACCGGTCCGGAAGCGATGATCACCGGCAGGAAATAGATGGCCCGGAAGAATCCGCGGAAGCGGATCTTCTGGTTGAGAAGCACGGCGATGATGATGGCGAACACCGTGATGATCGGTACTTTGACAAGGACTTCGATGGCGAAATCGAGAACTGCCTGCAGGAATGAAAAGCCCGCTGCCGTCGAGAAGACCGCCCGATAGTTCGCCAAACCGACGAAGGTGATCTGAATCCCCGTTCCCGACAGAACGACGTCGGAAAGACTGTAATAAAGCGATGTGAAAATCGGATAAAGGGTGAACGCCAGGAACCCCAGCGCCCAAATCGAGAGCATCGACCAACCGACCAGATTTTGCCGGACGTCGCGTTTCAAAGGTTTACGTAGGGTTTTAGGCATCGGGACTCACCACCCCGTAATCGGCGGCCGCCACCGACAGCAAACCCGTGATATAGTCGGTTCCGGTATAGTTGACGATGATTTCCGTCCCGTCGGCGTAGACGGTGCGAACCACTCCCGGAAGGGGAACCATCCGGGAAACCACCCGTTTTCCAAATGTGGCCCGGAGCGCGGGATCCATCGTATTCCACATCTCCGCGATCACCGGTTTCCAGGTGGAATAACTGGAAGAATACAACCCTCCGAGTTCGGTATCGTTCAGAAGGTAGGCGGAGGCTTCCGTCAAAATCACCGACGGTAGCAATCCATAATCCACGAGTCTCAGCGTTTCCGCGACCCGGTTGGCGAAGAAATTGACATACGGTCCGAACATCTCCATCGTCCCTGCCAACAGAATCGAAACGAAAGGAACCGAATCGGTGTAAATCTGATACCCCGAGTGCGTGGTCGGAACCGCCAAATACTGATCCGTGTAGGCCAAGAGATAGGCGTTGGCACGGTATATGGCGGTTTTGACCCCCAGCGAACTGAGGGCTTGCCGATAAAGGGCGATCACTTCGGCTCGATCGAGAGGATCCTGGGTCTCTTTGTAATCGGAGAAGAGCCGGTACCCGATGGAACCGAGAGCCATGCCTTCCGCTCCCCATTCCTCCATGCGGAGGGCGAGATCCGCCAACAAAGCGGCGGTGCGCCGTGGGGCAACGGAATACCCGGTTTCGGTCAATCCCGGAAACGAAGCTAGGGAGCTGTCGATCCGTTGGGAGACGTCGCGGTAGGGATTATGGCGCCCCGAAGCCCCGACCGTGGCCAGATCGGCATATAACCGCAGGGTCGAAGTTCCCGTATCGTAGCGTTCCAGCAGTGAAAGCAGTTCTTTCCTCGTACCCAAGGTCGATTCCGGACGGGCGTAATCCAAACCGGCTCCGGAGAATCCTCCTTGGCTCCACCCTTTGTAAACGACACGCATGGCAGGCAGAAATTCTTGGAGATCGGAAAGAATGGTTTCCGCTTGGGCGAACGTGGTCATCGTCCGGACCTCGTCCCATAAAAAGCCTTCTGCGCGTTCGGCCCCGAGGAGTTCGACCAGCATCGGCGGCGTTACCGCCGTTTCGATGTTGTCCAGCACCCCTTGGGAACGGAGGTGATCTTGATAGGCGTTGGCCATCCCGACATAGTCGGCGGCCGCCCCCGAAAGAAAGTCATAAACGAGGGAAACCTCGCAGGAGTTGCGGATCGGTTCGATCACTTGCTGACCGGCACCGGAAGCCGCCCCCGATTGCGACGTGGGAGCGAGATAAAGGTTTCGATAGATGAATTTATTGTAGGAGTAGTTATACTTGAGATTGTTTTTCGCCGGAGACACCACCAAGGTGGCGAAGGCATCTCCCTCGTCGATGATTTGGACGAAACCGTGTTGACGGATTCCCAAGATCATCCCCGTAACCGGAAAATGGAAAGAGGAAACCGTCTCGGCGCTGCGACTGATGCCGGCGTCGGAACCGTAATACGGAAATTCATAAATGTCGGTAACGACGTTGACGTCTTTGAAGCGGATGAGGGCTCCGGAGCCGTCGGGAACGAAGACGTACCCGGGAACGGTATTGCCGTAAACCGCGCCCAGAAACGGAAAGACTTTGACGCTGCGTAACGGGTTCGTGGCGGTTTCGGTGATCGAGTCGGCGGGAATCTCGACCCGAAGGCGATCGTTTTCGAGAAAAACCCGGAGGGTGAGTCCGATCCCGGAAGCGCCATAAACCGCCGTGAGTTCATATCCATCCTCGATCAAGCGAAAGGACAGTACCGTCCGCGGATCGGTGAAGAAAGATTCTTCTTTGATCTGATAGGCGCCCGTGGTGGTGTACACATAATATTCTACCACACATGCCGAGTTGATGATGCCCTCCCACGTCGAATTGAAGTCATCCAACGGGTCTCCGGCGGCGGCGAAACTGGAACCATACACATATCCGCCGTCGTCCACGATGCGGATCGCCCCGGAAGGACGTTCGGCATATAACGAGAGGTGGGTCCCCACCCCGACGAGTTCAAACGAAGCGGGAACATCGAGAAAACTCGGGGAAACGGTCTCGTCGTCCGGCTGAGTGTACTGATTGCTTTCAAACAGCGTTTCTTCGAGTACGCTGGAGGGAGGGATCCCATCGGCGGGGACGCCCTGAAAAACTTTTCCCAAAACCAAAGACAGCGGAATGAGAACCCCCAGCGCTAATAAAAGCAGACTTTTGCGGAGGACATTACCCGAAAACACGGTTGATCACCTCTTTCCACCAAGCACCGAGGAAATTCACCAATTGCGTTCCGAACACATAGACGATGAACCCGATCAGGATGATGATTCCCATCGTGAACAGCGTCATCAGCAGATTCTTGATCGTTTCGTTGATTTCGTAATTGTGGATTTCCTTTGTGGACAAGAACAACAAGATCCCGGTCCATCCGTACAAAACGGCGGAAATGATCTGGTAGATGACGGTTTCGTTCAGGGTGAGGACATTGGAAAGCAAGACCAACGGAATCCATCCGAACAACAACGGGGAAAGCGAATACACGGTACCGACGTACACATCTTTCAACCAACCCTCGCCATCGGATAAAGTGGAGATCAGATAGTTCGAAAAAACAAACAATCCGATGATTCCGAAGAACTTCGCCGCTTCTGCCGGCAGGTTGACCGACTCGGCATATCCGTTGAACAGGTATCCCGTGAACCGGATCGTGATCAGATATTCGATGAACAGAACGGCCAGGAACACGGTGGCGGAGCCGACGGTCCCCCGATGGAGGCGCTTGATCTGGAAGGAGGCATCCACAGGGTGTTTCATGACATGGGCGGCCAGAGTGTAGCGACGGACACCGGCACGATTCCCCAGTTGGGACAACGTCCGATGGATTCCGGAAAAGGCCGTCGTTCGGCGATCCACTCGCCGAAGGACGGCGGAGAGGAGCCATACTGCGAGTAAAGCTCCGAAGATCCAGCCCAGATTGGCTTTGAGCCAGCCGTCGCGGATCTTCCAATAGGTTTCGGAATATCCCGCGGGATCGTTGGCGAGTCGGAACTCCGTCAAAGCCGCGGTGTAATCTCCAGCCTGATAATACGCTTTTCCGAGGGCGGCGTGAGCCAATGCGAAGTTGGCATTCTGCGCCAGGATCGACGTGAACAGATCCGTGCTTTCCCGATATTCGCCCCGATGGTAGTGACCGATGGCGAGATGGACCAACTCGGCGAAGTCCGTGGGGGCATACGCGACGACGGAACCCGCCGTTCCGTCCAAAAGGAACAGCCGACCCGCCTCGTCCACGGCAATGGCCGTGGGGTTCTTGATTTGTCCGACCACGGAAGCCGCGGCGGATTGGACATCGAAGGCAAAAAGCAGATTTCCGGCCGGATCATACTCGACGACGAGACCGTCGTCATAGACGGCGTAAAGATAACCGAGGGCATTGACGGAAAGATCGACCACGTCGTTTTCGGAATTGTAGTTTTGGGTGGTCAGGATGTTGTTGCCATTGACATCCAGTTTCTTCAGGGCGGCGTCGGTATTGGGGGTGGAGGTATAGACCAATGATTGTTCATTGATCGCGATGTTGGTCGGAGACGGGGGCGTACTGGCGGCGTACTCGTCGGGGTTGACGAAGACTTCCGCGATTTTCTGCAACAATGATTTGGCAGACAGGTTGACCCCGAAATATCCGAGGAATGTGCCATCGTAATGAAGCTGAATGACGCCGGATGTCGAACCGTCGCCGACGACATAGATGTTGTCTCCCGCCCCGACGACTACTTTGATCGGAACATAGAGCGATTGGGTCCCGAACAGGGGTTCCACGGGACGCCCGAAGGTGCGCAAAAGGGTGCCGTCTTCATCAAATCGGTAAACGAGGGCGGTGCCTTTATCGGCTACGTAGATCCGTCCTTCCGGGGTCACATAAACTCCGGTAGGATCCTGAAGAATGCCCGTGCCGATTTGGGCTTGAAGGGTGCCTTGGTAATCGAAGACCGCAATCCGGGAGTTTCCCGTGTCGGCGACATAAATTTTGCCGTCGCGAACAAAGAGGTCCTGGGGATTGGACAACAATCCGGAATCGTGGATCGTCCCGAGCGGAACATAGGCGGTTTGCGTGAACGTCAGATTGCCTTCATAATCGACGGTATAGGTCGAGTAGGGGTAGTGGTCCCGCCAAAAAGCCGTATCCGCGGAAACGGAGAAGGTGGGCAGGAAAGCCAGGACGGTGAGCGAAGATAAAATCAGGCAGAGGACTTTTTTCATGGCGGCCACTATTTGATCCCCGAGTGAGCCATCGTGTCGATGACCTTGCTCTGCATGACGATGAAAATGACGAGATTGGGAACGAACATGATCAGCGAGGCCGCAGCCGCCATCCCCTGGCCAGCGACGGCATTGGTGTTCGTGGTGAGCGTGCCCATGTAAAACGCAAACGTCTTCAACGAATCGCTGTTGATGTAGGTCGAGCTGGTATCCGAAGAGTTCCAGACTGTTTGGAAGGAGAGGATCATGATCGTGGCGATCGCCGGTTTGATCAGCGGCAAGATGATCTGGCCGTAGATCTGGAAATCGTTGGCTCCGTCGACGCGGGCGGCATCGATCAATTCGTTGGGGATCTGGTCGATGAACTGCTTGACCAGAAACAGCCCGACGGGAACCGCCAAATAGGGCAGGACATGGATGAAGAACTGGTCGATCAGGCCCAGTTTCTCGATGACGAGATAACGGGGAATCGTGACGGCCACCCCGACAAACATCAATGCGATCGTATTGATTTCGTTGATGGTTTTCTTGCCTTTGAAATGCAGTTTGGATAAGGCGTATCCGGCCATCGTCGATATGATAACGGAGATGAAGATCACCAAAACGGTGACCACGAGCGAATTGAACAGATAACGCGACATCGGGATCCCGGAAGCTCCCGTAAGGGCGAACAGGTTCCGGAAATTGGCCAATGTGGCATTTTTGACGAAGAACGTCGGCGGATAAGCAAACAGTTCTTCAAAGGGTTTGAAGGCATGGTTGAAGATGAAAATGAGCGGCAAGAGCATCACCAAAGCCACGGGCAGAAGAATGGCCAGATAGCGGATCTGGACGGGGTGGAACCGCTTGGGATTGATCTTCGTGGCTTGGAATTTCGATTTTCCCCGTTTCGGCATCGTCGTCTTCATTCGTCTTTACTCCCAAACAGGCGGAAAGCGAAGCGCGAAACCGCGTAAACCACCAGCAGCAAGACCACCGACAACGCCGCCGCATAGCCCATCTCATATTTGGTGAACCCGTAGTATTCGATATGGTTGACGATCAACTGCCCCGCATATTGCGGCGTGGGGTTGGAACCCGACAACGCCACGCCGATGCCGGAAGCCCCGAAGGTTCCGACGATCGCCATGACCGCTCCAAACAACATCTGCGGTTTGATCGTCGGAATCGTGATGTAGATCATTTCCTGGAATTTGTTGCGGATACCGTCGATGTATCCGGCTTCGTATAAATCCTGATTGACGTTGAGGATACCCGCCATCATCGCAAGGAAGCCCACGCCCATCGAACTCCACAGAGTGACGCCGATCATGATCGGCATCAGATATTTCGCCGAAGTCAACCAAGCAATCGGTTCGTTGAGGACGCCGATGTTCATCAGGAACATGTTGAGATATCCCGTTTCGTCGCCGGCGAAAATTACTTTCCACAAGACCGCCATCGTCACGCCCGCCGTCAGGGAGGGCGAATAGATGATCAAGGCCAGAACGGTGCGTACCTTCGGTGTCAATTGAGCGAGCAGCCATGCGAGCAGAAACGACAGGATGTATCCGCCCGGTCCGACGATCACGGCATATTTCAAGGTGTTGGGGATGACATATTGCATGAACTCGACGTCATTGGTGAAAATGGTGATGAAGTTTTCAAACCCGACCCAAGACGGTAGGCGAACCGTATCGAAATAAGTGAAAGACAACAGGATCGCCGCGATCACCGGGACCACGATGAAGATCAAGAACATCAAGACATAGGGGAACACGAAGAGATAAGCGATCGGATGGCTGTCGCGGACCTTCTTCGGCGCCGCGAGACGGGAAGCCAAAAGTCCCAGAGCGGATTTCATTCGCCTTCATCTCCCCTCTGCCACGACTCGATCAAAGATCGGGTCGTCATGACGTAGGGGCGCAAAATCGATCCGGAAGCGTCCATGTATCCGAATTCGCCCATTTTTTTCTTGATTTCCTTGTCCGCGCGAATCACCGCGTCGTTGAGTTCCACCCGAAGATTGTCGCGGTCGAGGACCACCCGGTTCCACAAATTGGAGATTTCCAATTCGACCTGATAGGATCCCGGCACCTTCGGAAGTTCTCGGAGCCATTCCCACTGACCGAGGATGACGGCGACATCGTCTTCATCATAACCGGCGGCGGTGAACGCCTCCAGATTGGCACTGTTCCACATATAGGAACTGCCCATCGTCGAAAGCAACAGCCGTTCGAATTCGACTTGAGTGGCGGTCGAAGCCCACCATTGCAGAAAATCGAAGCTTTCTTCTTTATACTCGGTGTTTTTAAATATGACATTGGCGGTCAGCGCCCCGGGAGCACTTCGATCGATGGTTCCTCCGCCTTTGTCGACGCCGGGCATCAGGGCGATTTTCCACAATCCCTGAATGTCCGGGGCGGCATTGGCCAGCATGACGTACATGCCGAAATCGCCGACACCGATCGGGGCGGTTCCGAGACGGAAGTCATTGTAGAAGGATGAAACCGTGACGTCCATCGAATAGATGGTGTACAGTTCCGTCATCATCGTCAAACCCGCGATCGAAGCGGGATCGTCGAGGGCGGTTCCAAAGGCATCAGGGTCATAAACGGTCGATCCGTATTGAAACAAAAACGGAAGCGTCGAGTCGAAAGCTTTCAGCGAAGTCGCGCTGGATAGCGGGATTGCGAAGTTCATCCCGAAGCGTTTCAAAACCGGCATCATTTCGGTGACGTCCTGCCAGGTTTGGGGAACCTGCAGATCCAAAGCCGCCAAAATGTCGGTACGATAGAACAAAACATAAAAGTTCTCGGTATCGGGAATCCCATAGAGTCCCTGATCATATACCATCGGCACCAGCGCTTCGGGATGGAAGAGCGACAGCGTCGATGCGAATCCCGGATCGGAGGAAAAATCCGTGAGGTCCAAAAGGGCTCCGCGGATGCCCATGTCATAAGGCATCCAAGAAGCGATGCCCAAAGCGACATCGGGATTTTGTTTGGCGGAGTTGGCCAAAATGAGTTTGCCTTCCGAGGACATCACCGATATTTTCACCGGAATTCCCGTTGTCGGGGTGAAGGTTTCGTCAGCGAGTTTTTGAATCAGGTCCACGTAGGCCTTCGAACGGTTGACCCAAACTTCGAGTTCTCCCGTTTCGGCTTTTTGCGAATAGCGTTTTTCAAAGAATGACATGAAAAATCGGCGAATGGAAAGCCAGATTTTGGCAAAGAAACCACCGTTGGGTTTGGGTAGTTCGACGTCGGTGTGGATAAAGAATTTGTCCACATCGAGGGGACTGTGGATCAAAAGTCCCTGAACGACTCCCAGCAAAGCCGCCACCGAAGTCGGAGAGGTGGCGAGCAAGGTGATGTTTTTGGGGATGTCGTCGGGTTTGGCCGCCAACAACCGTAAATGCCGAACACACAGTTTCAGGTCGGATTCGGCTTCCGAGGCTTTTCCCGATCCGGTCATCGCGTGCAGATAAACGGCCTGCGCTTCCAAGGCATCGGCCATCGAAAGCAAATCGGTGACGATCGTCGGCAGGTAATCGACGATGTTCCAATCACGGTTTTCGTCGACTTGATTTCCCGTCAGTTTCTTGATGTCCAGCGACAATCGGTTGACATTTGCCAAAATCGTTTGAACGGTCAGATAGGTATTCCGATAGGGGGACAGATCCACCGAAAGCGAAACGAGGTTGGTTCCCGCTTCGAAACGAAACAGATAAGGGGTGCCCGACGAATCGGCGGGGGTGAGATTTTGCCATCCGGTCTGATAGGAAATCGGCAGGGCCTGCGCCTCTGCGAAGGGGATTTCCCCGTTGATTCGCAGGGTGCGGTGCACCGTGGCGTTGGTCGCTTCCGATTGCCGGACCTTGAAGGTCAGCCGGTACCATCCCGCCGCGGGGACGACGACCTGATACTCGACGGTTTCCCGTAAGGCGTTCCAACTGGATCCGGACAGGATGTTCAGTTTAAGAAGGGAAACTTCGAACGGGGTCACGCCCAGATCGCGGGCGACACCTGCCTGAACGGTGGAGGCGTTCTTGGCGAACGGTGTTTCGGCTTCCACGGTCTGCAGAACGTTTCCGGAAGCCATCGTGTTTGAGCCCAGATAAGTAGTGTAATCCGGAAGGTCCTTTTGTCCCGAAACCCTGAAGTCTCCGATCAGGAACTGCCCTTTCTTGCGTTGCAGGACGATCGTGTTTTCCCCGGCTTCGAGGAAAAAGGCCAGAGGATCCGCAAAGAGGGCCATCGGGTCGCTAAAAGATTGCGTCGTCCATCGGGATATGAGCGTTTGCGGAGCGTAAAAATCGTTGCCGTACCGGTCGACGGAAAAAGCGGTACCAGCATTCCAGGATTTGTAAAGAATGATCTGATCGGCTTCTTGGAACGGGATTTCGCCGTTGACGGAAACCGAAAGTTCATAATCGAGGTAATCTTCATCCATCGGGAAAAAATCGACGGCGAAACGGTATAATCCCTCAGTCGGAACGGATACACGGAGCAGGATCCGATCAGTTTCGTCCCAGACCGCCGCAGAATGGTCATAGCCTTGGGAATCGACAGCCAACGTCACTCCGTCGAATTGATCGGGGCGGAGGGTCACTTCAACATCGGCATTGTCTACGAAGTCTTCGGCTTGCCAATCCTCCCACACGGAGGGGTAGCGGTCGGACTCGGACAAATCGCCCCACAGAGAACCATCGGGAAGCGAAGATGCCGAAACGGCGTCCGCGCTCAGCGCGACGCCGAAGGTCGTCAGCATTCCGATTCCCAGCAGGACGATGACCTTTTTCAGCATGGTTTCCCTCCTCCCGAAGGAGTATGAAACGGTTATTCGACGCCGAGTTTTTCGAGGACGGCGCCGATGGCGGAATTCAATTCCGCGTTGGCTTTTTGGTTCCACACGGTCTTGATATCGGCATAATTCATCTCCCCGTTCAGCACGGATGTGAAAACCTGACCGAGGGTGGTGGTGGCGTTATAGACGCCGTTCCAACGGGCGTCGATATATCCGGGAACGTATTTATTCGGTTCGATGAGGTAATCGTCATATTCGACGACTTTGCGGAATTCGACAAAAGTGTCGTAAATGCCGAAGAAGGCGTCGAGAAGCGTTTCATTGGGCTGTAGTGGCGTCATATTCAGCGGGGTGACCCCTTCGACCGTCGTCGACAATTCGATCCGTTTCAGGTATCCTTGCGATCCGTGGCTCATCCATTTGGCCAGCAGATAAGCCTCTTCGGGATGATCGGTTTGCGAAGAAAGGCACATCAAGTCCAAAACGACGGGGATTTTGTGGGAGGCATCGGTCCCGGGAGTGCCGATGAAGTCGACTTCGAATCCGAGGGTTTCTTCGGTCATCGATCCGATAATCGGGGTGTATTCCCAATAAGCGGCCAGCTTCGAAGTCTCCCAAGTTCCCGTGGTTCCAAAGGCGGCCATTTTTTCCTCCGCCGACAAAGCGTCGTAGACCAGCGCTTTGTCCGCCATCAAGGTGCGGTACATCGACAAGGTGGTTTCGAATTCGGTTCCGTCCAAATGCAAATTCCTTCCGTCGAAAGTGTACCATCCGAGATCGGGGTTCAGTTGGGCGGGGAACCATTCCAGCAGGCGATCGACGCCGCAGATGCCGGCGATCCCGTTGCCGGTGGTCACGGTTTGGCTGGCGACGTCGCCGACCTTGGCGGCGAATTCGGTCCAAGTGTCTTCAAAGACCGGCAAGTCGCCGTTTTGTTCTTCAAAAAGGGTTTTATTGATGAAATAACCAAAATAGTAGACCGCATACGGCATTGCCATGATTTTACCGCCGTAATTGGCGGCGTTGCGGAGATCGGAAGAGATGGCGAGATATTCCGGATCCGCCTGGACGATGTCGGTGATGTCCATAGACCAGTCGTTCATGATCGTCGTTTCCACCGAATCGGTGAAAAAGACATCCGGAAGGGTTCCGCGGGCGGCGTTGGCCCCGAGAAACTCGTTCCAGTTCTGATCGACTTCGCTGATTCCGTCGTTGGAGGGCACTTTCGGACGTTCCGTGATTTCCACGTTGATCCACGGATACTCGGCTTCGAAAGCGGCGAGCATCAGCCGTTCGAGGTTGGTGGTGCTGTCCACGGGGCCGAGGTTCCAAGCGGCATAAGTGATGGTCACGGGGTCGTGGGAAACCGTGGTGATTCCCGAAGTCGTCGTGGTCGATTCGGTCTGGCAGCCCGCCAGCAAAAACGCAAACAGGGTCAGAAACGCGAAACTGAGGATTTTTTTCATGGAAAGTTCTCCTTCCTATTGATCGGCGATCAAAACCGCCGTGATTACCGGTAAGTGACGTGGACGTCGTGGGTTCTTCCGTCGTGAAGATCCGGAAGCACTTTTCCGGAGACGGGGTTTCCGTCCAAGAGAATGCCGAATTCCGTTCCACGGACGAACGTGAAGGTGTAGACGGCTCCGCGGAATTGTCGGCGATAGCGAAAGCCCGGCCATTCGGCGGGCACGCAGGGATCGATCTCAAGCCCGGCGTAAGTGGCGCGAATTCCCAAGAGGTCGCGGACGGCGACGCGGTGCAGCCATTGGGCGGAACCGGTGTACCAACTCCAGCCTCCACGCCCGTAATAAGGAGAAATCGGTCCGTCGGAGTTTCCGCACGTCACATAAGGTTCAGCCAGATAACGGTCGGGATCGGCGGTGCGGTTTTGAGGACAAATACCGCGATATGCGCGGTAAGCCAGATCCGGCCGTTTCGCCATCGCGAAAGCCGAAACCGCCCACGTGGCGGCGTGGGTGTAGACCCCTCCGTTTTCACGAAGACCCGGTGCATAACGGGTCACGTAGCCCACGTCAGTACGCGGCGTGGTGAAAGCCGGAAAGTTGAGCAGGGCGCCATACTCTTTCAAAAGGTGTTTTTCTATTGATGCGACGACGGTTTCCAACCGTTCGGGGGGCACGAGTTCCCCGATGATCGCCCAAGCGTTGGGCATCAGGAAGATTTTTCCTTCGTCATTTTCCTTCGATCCCAGCAAGAGGCCGGCATCGGTCGTGGCCATTCGGTACCATTCGCCGTCCCAACCGAATTCATTGAAGGTCGAACGGATCGCTTCGGCGTGGTGTCGGAGCTGGGAAGCAAAGTCCGCTTCGCCTTTCCGTTCGGCGAGGGGAGCGAATTTGCGGAGAACCACATAGAGGAAACAGGACATCCAGAACGACTCGCCCTTCATTTCCGGACCGACCGCGGAAAGACCATCATTCCAGTCGTGGGCGCCCATCAGCGGAACGCCGCGGTCGGAAAAGCGAGTCAGGGATTTCTGAATGGCACGTTTAGCGTGTTCGTAGATCGAGGCTTCGCCGCCGTCCAAGAAAGGGGCATTCTCATCCAAAAAGGCGAAATCGAGGGTTTCTTCCAGATAAGCATCGAGGATAAAAGGAAGCCACAGGAGGTCGTCCGAACAATTGCCCCGGGGTCCCCATCCCTGGAAGGTGACGAACCAGTGGTAGACGTCGCCGGCTTGAAACTGTTTGGCCGCATGCATCCGCAATTGTTTTTTCGCCAGGTCCGGACGGCTTTCGAGAAAAATCTGGCAGTCCTGAAGCTGGTCGCGGAACCCATACCCTCCGGAAGTTTGATAATATCCGGTTTTCGCCCAAAGACGGCCCGAAATCGCTTGATATTTGGCAAAAGTGTTGGTCATCAGATCCAAGGCGGAATCGGGAGTTTCGGCCTTGTCCCCGGAAAGCAGGTCGTTCCAAAAAGCCTGAACATCCGCAAAGGCCTTTTTCGCTCCTTGCGGCGTGGTGTAAGCGGAAATCAATGCATCGGGATCTTCCCACACCGATTCGATGCCGGGGATCTCGTTTTTGCCCAAGGTCGTGCAGCCGATCGTATAGACCAAGGTTTTCGTTTCTCCGGGACGAAGGACGAACGCGTTGCGCAAAGAAGCCGTGGGATCCCCGAAGCGTCCTTGGTTTCTCCCCAAGTCCGCCTTTTCCATCGCGGCGGGAACGTCTTCACGACCATACATACCCAAAAACGCTTCTTTGTCGGTGTCAAAAGAGGCGGGCGCTTCGGAGACCGCATGGAATCCGAGAAAATCCCAGTCGACGTTGTTGTGGAGACCTTTTTTGTCGTTGAAGCCCCACATGTATTTTTTGAGTTTGATGGCGTGGACCGCGGGATCATAGGCGGTGTCCATGAACAGTTTGTGGAATTCGCGGTGCTCGTCGGGATGAATGGCGGCTTCCCACTCGAAGTAACTCGTCAAATCCAGCTCTTTGGTTTCCGATGAATGGTTCTCTACGATGACCTCGAGGATTTCCAGCGGCTGATGGGGAACGACGAACATCTTGAGGGCGGAATAAACGCCATCAACCTGATATTCAAACAAGGAATAGCCGATTCCGTGATGAACGGCATATTTCTCATAAGGGGTTTTCGTGGGCATCCAGGTCAAAGACCAGTATTTCCCGCTGCGGCGGTCGCGAAGATAAAAATACTTACCGAACGGATCTTTTACGAGATCCTGATTCAAACGGGTCAAGCGGTTCTGCCCGGCATTGCCCCGCCACGAACATCCCCCGCCCGTTTGCGAAACCATGAAACTGTAATCGCCGTTGGAGACGACGTTGACCCACGGTTTGGGAGTCCGCGGATCGGTGATGACATATTCATTCCCTTGATCGGAAAAATACCCGTAACGGTTTTTGAACAAGTGTGACTCCCCCTATCGAAACGTTTCGATAACACTTCATTTACATTATAGCACAGGGTCTCAAGGTTTACAAGCGTTTACACGGGAAAAAAGCAAAAAAACCGGGGCTGAAACCCCGGTCAGAAAGACTCCCGAAGAATGACAATCCCGGGTTGTTTATGAAGGCTGACGGGGCGGTTTTGAAGCAACCCGACCACCGTGGCGGCGATGTCCCGCCCCCAGGAAAAATGGTCGATTCGAACCGTCGACAACTGTGGTTTCACATAGGTGGCCAGTTCGATGTCGTCAAACCCGGAGACGCCGAAATCGTCGGGGATGCGGAAGCCGGCCTTTTGCAAGCCTTCCATGATTCCGATCGCCATTTCGTCATTGGCGCACACAAACATCTCCGGCATCGGAGAACGGTTCTCCAGCAAGGACTCGATCACCGACAAACCCGAAGACTTGGTGAAATTGCCCTCGTACTCGCCAAAAACCGGGAGATTGGCCGCGCGCATCGTTTTCAGGAACCCCTCATACCGGGTTTCGTTGTCGTGGGCGGCACGTACCCCGTGAACAAAGGCGATCCGCCGATATCCCTCATTGATGACGGCCTTGGTCAATTCGCTCATTGCCCGATGATTGTCGATCGTCAGGTTGAAGATGTTGGGATCCGCCAAGTCGCGATCCAAGACGACGATCGGGCGAAAGTTCTTGGCGATTTTCGACAACTGGTCGTCGCGAATCCGGATGTCCGTCAGGATCGCTCCGTCGCAGGAACGTTCTTTCAGAAGGTTTTCGGAGGATATCCCGGTGGAAACGATCATCGTGTAATTTGACCGGGCCAACTCAAAATGGATTCCGTCGAGGAGGTTGTGATAGACCGGCCCTCCGAAATCGGAGATGGCGACCAGCACCGTTTGTGTGTTGCGCTTCTTGAGATTCCGAGCTGCGGCGCTCGGGAAATACCCGATGTCCGCGGCGATCTGGCGAATGCCCGTCGCCGTCTTCTCCGGAATGCGGGGATCGGCGTTCAACGCATAGGATACGGTCGAAATCGATACATTCGCCGCCTTAGCGACATCTTTGATCGTGGCCATCGTTTTTCCTCCTCAGCGTTTCCGGAAACCGAGTTTCCGGATGGCTTTTTGGATCACGGGATGATTCATGTAAAGATTCCAGATCGTACCGTGGAGATAATTGTCCAACATCAAAACGGTGATGCCCTTGTCGATGCCGATATAACGGGAACTGATCCACAGGTCGTCCCCCTCCAAGGAAATCCCGTCGGTAAACCCATATTTCCCGAACGATTCCGGGTAGTGTTTCCATAGATGATTCAAAACGGGAACGACGATTTCGGGCGCATAGGGAAGCGATCCCGCCGCCGCCGAAGGGGCGACGACACCTTCGCAATGGCCGTCGGGATGATCGGGGTTATCCGTGGGAGCGACGCCTTGTCCGCGATACCCGCGGGGAGTCAGGCAAGCGGTGATTCCCCACATGTTTTCCGAAAAGAGCGGAAAACGGTCCCGATGCCACAAGCACCATTCACGGTTGCCATAGGTGGCCTTCCGCGTGTTGTCCGCCCAATCGAATCCTTGGTCATCCACATAATGCCCAAAATCGATCCATGCGTGCGAATATTGATAAACGAACAACGGATTGGAAGGCGAATAGACATACTCATAATCGCCGTATTTTCCCACTTTTCTGGAAAAGCCGTGGTATAATCCCCGGGCCGTCTCTTCGGAAACGGAATCGGAGCCGGCGGCCAAGAAATACATCGACAATTGCTCGGCGGTCATGTCCCATTGCCAGATCCAGGGATCTTTGCGGTTCCAACGGTAATCTCCGCCTTCGACGGGGTTGTAGGCCATCCGGAACGTCGGTTTTCCTTTGTAGTCGAAAACAAAGGCGTTCCAGTCGACGCGGTCATAGATCGTTTGGAACAGCCGATGAACTTCGGGATTATCGAAAAAGGCGTCGGCTGTGACGGCGCCGTTCAGGAAGATCGCCGTGTCGATCGTCGAGTACTCGGCATTATTCCGGGGCAGACCCGTGGCCGTCAGCACATAGTGCATGAAAAAACCCAGATGATGGGGAATTCGTTCGGCGAAAGTCCTAAGAGTCTTGAGCGCGGAATCCAATCCTTGATCGTAGGAAATGAATCCGTTGTGAACCCCGATGACGACAGCGGAAAGACCGAACCCCACGGAGGCGATGGAGGCGATTTCCGGTTTGCCCGAATCGTCGACAACCAACCCATAACCCGGGCTTTGGGGATCCCGATTCGCCATTTCCCAAAAAAAGTAAAAAGACTTCCGCAATTCTTCCTTGATAATATCCATGTACATCCTCCGAAACGTTTCGATGGCTTTATTTTACTTGAAAACGAGGAGGGAAACAAGAGAGAAAATGAATCAATGATGCGGGTTTACTTGGTTTGGTTTCGATATGTTAGTCCGGAAGTTGCAAATAATTCCTTTGACGTAACTGATTTCAAAAAAAACTGATGTTTGGCTATGAGATTTTTTCCGGGTTTTGGGAAAAGGTAGGGCAATGCTGGATCGGTATCCCAAAGCCCCAAGGCGTTCAAATCGATCCCCAGTTCTTCAGCCCCTAATGCTGTGGACTTTCTCGAAATCAAAAAAATGGGGACAATCTTTCCCCATTATTTTCAAAATTTTCGGGTTATTGCTTGGCATGGCTGAGTCATCTCCTACCTATACATATGGTACTACGACCATCTCATTTATTTCCATACCAAACCACCAAACCAAAAATTTGGATCTACGTCAATTTGTCCAAAGAATACTCAATAATATGATGGATCTTTTCTTTCCTCAAGAATTAAATTCCCGATCTTTTTTTAACCTCTTCGGATACCAATTCGAGGGGAACTGAATAAAAATCCCAAAAGACTAGTTTTTTCTTCCCGGTTGTTATTACCAATCTTTTTCTGGAAATCCCAATGGCACGTTTTATCAGGACCCGTGTGCTTTCATTTATTTCCATTCTTTTTCGCAGAAAATAAAACTTGCTGATTACGGCGTGGTCTTCAAGAACAATTCGGATTCCAAAAAAGATGTAAAGAACAAATAGAAATTCAAGAAAAATAAACAGGAAAAAATATGTTTTTATTGGGAAGGACAAAATATCATATAGACCAATGAAAAGACTTATTGTTGTGTAAAGCCATAAAATATTCACTGGAAGTAAAACGGTTCGAAGCCTATACTTGATTTTCATGACATCATCTCCTGACAATTACTTATTGTACCCCCCAAGGAAGGGCTGGAAGAACTTGAGTTGCAAATTCATTTTCGTAGTTTACAATGCAGTACTGAACATAGAAAGTCCTCGAAATACACCCATCGCTTTTTCGGTAAAAAGTAACGGACTTCCAATCGTATTCAATCGAAAAAACATCTATGCAAAGAACCCCCCCATCAATAAGAAAAAAAGATAAAATCACTAAATCCGATGGGTCGGGAATTAAAAGTGCAAGCCCCCCGAGAAGATACCTACCAAAGGATGCTTTTGCTTCAAATAGCCCATCATTATAAATTTTGGTTTCGTAAACTTCCCAATCATCCGAACTTAAGTAATAGGCATATAACTCAGATAAGGTATACATGGTTTGAGGTGAATTATCTTCTGTGGTGCTTATGTATTCAACTTCGTACAAAGAAACCGAATCATCCCCCAAAGGATCATTTCGATTCACCGGATTATTTGCACAATATGCATACATGTTGGTGGAGAGAATGTCCGCGGTCTGGCCAAGCAGTCCGTCGCTGCTGATGAATCTGCCGGTTTGGGGATTGTAGTAGCGGCTGTTCAAGTAGAAAAGGCCAATTTCCCAGTCATAGCGATATCCCCTGTAGGTCAGGGGGCTCTTGACGGTTCCCGTGGAAGAAAGGAGATTGCCATAGGAATCGTACTCGTATTTGGCAACTTCGGTTCCGTCTTCGTCCACCTGGGCGACGATGTCCCCCTGAAGGTTGTTGATGCAGAAGTAATCTTCTCCGTCAAGGTTGAACGAAATCAGGGTTCCGTCAGAATCGTAGGTGTAGTAAATGTCATTACTTCCATTGCTTTCATGGATTACCTGGCTACCGAGAAGATCATAGGTGGTGACGACGGCGGTTTCCCCGGGTTCCGAAAGGGTTTTGCTGGTGCGGTAGCCTTGATCGTTGTACGTATACGTGATGGTGGAGACACGGTAGATTTCCAAGTCTTGGCCGGCATTGAAAATCTGGATTTCCTGCAGCTGCCTGCCTTCCCACGTCAATGTCGCGTGGTCATAGTATTGGCCGGAGGTCCCATCGAAATAATAGAAGTTGGAAATGGAGGTTGGATTTCCCTGCGCGTCGTAAACATAATTCTGGGTTTCCGATAATCCATTGATAATTATATCATTTGCGGTCAATTGATCCAACCAGGTTTGCGAATAATCATAAGAAAGCGTGTAGTCTGCCGGGTCAAGACCGTCTCGTTGATACCCATAACGCGACAGAGAAGTGCGGTTTCCTCGAGAATCATAGGAATAAACATACGTAAAGTCACTTGCCGAACTGAACCAGACGTCTTCGACGATGAGTTGGTTCATTTCGTCGTACTCGTAGTTGTCTTGGCGGGTCAAGGTGGACCCAACATAAAAGATCACTTGGGTGATGTTCCCTAATTCATCATAGTAATAAACATACCGGTATTCTTCCGGAGGAACGTGGTCCACGCTGTCCGACCAAGTATCATACGTGATTTCGGAAATCCTCGAGGTGTTTCCTTGGTAAATGAAATGTTTAGTGTACAGGCCGGCAGAAAGGTTGTTGATGACGAGAACGATTTTATTCAAGCGTTCCAGAGCCAAAGTATCCGAATAATCATAGTCCCGGGAAAGCGAGTTGTTCCCCAGCGTCGTGAAATCCGTGGAACTGATGCGAGATTGGGAATCGTAGGCGTATTCCGTGATGTTTTCGATCCCGTCGATGACGAAAGTCAATTTGGAAACATTCCCCAGAGTATCATACTCATATTTGGTTTCATTTCCGTCTTCGTCCGTGATTTCGGAAATCCGCCCATCCCCGTCATAAACGTAGAATTCCTGATGAAGAACATTGCCCGAATTCCATTCCGTGTAAACATCCAGTCGACCATAGAGGTCATATTCGTAGGTAAAACGTTTGACAAAGGCGCTCCCGTTCCAGAAATCGATTTCGATGACTCGATCGAAAGCATCATAGACGAATTGCATGGAATCCCCGTTGGCATAGGTTTGGGTGGTAACGTTTCCCGAATGATAGGTGGCCCCATCGCCATACGTATAGGTCATCAAAGCGACCGAGTTCACCTTGACGGAAGACATCCTTCCGGCATCGTCATAGGTGATTTCGTAATAGTAGGTCGGAGTCGATGGGTCGGAGTATTCCAGGCAGATTTTGATCAGCCGGTCAAAAGAATCGTAGGCATAGGCGACTTTTCCGGCGATGACGGGGGTTGCACTGGTATAATCGTCCACCGAGCGAACTTCGATCAGTTTCCCTTCCTCGTCGAAAAGGTAGTGAGTGTCCTGACCCGATGCGTTTTCGATGGCTTCCAGCAATCCGGTGACGACATCATAATAGAAATCCGTGGTATTTCCGTACTCGTCCGTGGAGGAAGAAAGGTACTGGTTGAAAGCCGAAGCCAGATAACTGGTGGAGGTGGTGTAATAGGTGGTCGAATCCGTCCCCACCGCCAACGATGAAGCCTGTCCTTCATCGTTATAGGATGCCGTGGATTTGACATTGTTCTGAGTGACGGAATAGACGACTTCTGCATCGGACGAGACATCCGTCGTCATCCCGTTTTCTGTGATCGAGGTCGGGATTCTCGAGAAAAGTCCGTTCCCCGTGGTCTCCACATAGGAATACGTTGTTTCTTTCCCGGGTTTGATAACGGATAGAGTTCGTCCTGCGGGATCGTACCGATACTCGGTCATCCCTGTTTTCGAATAGACTTGGACATTGTCAAAATACACCGTTCCTTCTCCCAAATATTCCATTCGGAGGAGAATCGAATCCGTATTTTCGTCAAAGGGGAGGGTGATGAAATTGTATTGCCAGCCTTCAATTCCTGAATCAAAATCCACAACAAAATCCGGGATATCAGTATCATCGATGACAAGGTCGTTCAAATAGATACCGATCCGGAAAGATCGGGAAAAAACATCTCCGGATTGCGTGGTCGTGGGAGTCCCTTCAGATTTTGCCCACCCTCCGATGATGAGGGATCCTTCAGTGGAGCCATAAGACGAGGATAATATTCCCGAACTCGATAGTGAAATGGGATATTCATCGGCTCCAACGCCGACAATTTTGATTCCATAGGTTCCAAGAATGCTTGCGAAAGCATTTGCATCGTAGGTGTTCGTCACTCGGGATACTCCCGCTTCCATGGTTCCCCATCCGGTCATGCTGGAATCTTCAAACGAGAAGTTTTCGACGAGGTTCCCGCTGGTGGTACTGAAACCGGAGGTTAATTGAATACTGTCGAAGCAGACGATGCCGATTCCTTGATTTCCGAGCCAGATTTCCACGGAGGTATTGTCCGCTTCCACCACGAAATAGGCGGACACCAAGGTCCACGATCCTTTCGTGTCCATCGAACCCGATCCGGATCCATACACATTGTTGTTCGGGACAAACAAAATGAAGGCGTCTTCAGAGTCGCCCGAGAATGCGGAATCGACATAGATGTACCCCGAAATGGTATAGGTTCCCGCATCCAGCACCAAGGTCTGTGAAAGGTGGGTCGTGGCGGCGGAAGTTGTAGTGATCTTAACACAATAGACTCCGGCTTGAGGGGTTGGTGAACCCGTGCACGGGTCTGCGGATGCGCCTCCGCCATTGGTCAATACCCAAGGACCTTCGTTGTTTTCAATTTCATAATCCACTTCGAAATTTGGATTTTCAAGAGGATTGATGTATGTCGGAAGCGGATCTGAGGAATAGGCCAGTTTATGGTTATTGTCATAATTCGGCGACCCGTCCGCATGTTTGATTACTCCGGTCGTATCCGTCAAATCCTTGAAAATGTTGAGATAGACAAAGCTTTGGCATGTTCCCTGACTGTCGAGGAGATTGACGGTATGGCCGTAATCGTCGAACTTGCTGATGACGAAATTGCCTTCTTCATCCGTGACCGTGGTCGTTCTCAATCCGTAGGTATAGCTCACGGTCGAATAGATCGAGGAAGAATAGTACGAAGAAATGCTCGTGACCCGATCGGTCGTGGAATTGAAAGAATAGGTGATCTTTTTCCCGCTCGTTTCATATGCCTCTGTTATTCGTCCGTAAGAGTCATAAGTATAATTGAGGTTCTGATCAAAGGAAAGCGTCCCGTCCCCATTATAGTTTTGGTATTGAGAGGTTTGGTACATCCCATAATTGGCGACAGACGAGCAATAAGTGTAGGAATAATATTCCCTTTGAATCGGGTTATAGGTTGGTGTGGAATCAGTTAACAGGTACAACGTGGAATAAAACATTCGACCCGAGGAATAAACGATCGAAATGTAGTTTCCTTGTCCCTCGACGGATCCCACATTATCCTTGATCATCGTGATCCGATCGGGATAGGTGGCGTCCCGGGTGATGGTGAGGATATAGGGGTTGTTGGAGGAAAGATTGCTTTCCAGGTATTGAAGGTAATAAACATTGCTGACGATCTGCGTGAAACAATACAACGAAAAATCCGGGTTCCACACATAGATTCCGGTGATCAGGTCGCCGGAATCATACTTTACCATCAGAATCCGCCCGCTTCCGTCTTCCGCTTCGTAACACGTTCCATGCTCGTCGGTTCCGATCAATTCGGTCAACGCGTCCGGGTAACCCACCAAAGTGGGCGGATCAATGTATCCGTCCAAATAGAAATAGTTCTTCGATCCCGTAGCGTCGATCATGTAGTATTTCCCGACCATCGTGTCAAATTTTACGGTCATGTTATAGTTGGTCTGCCACCCGAGACCATACCCGATGTTCGTGGTCCGATTGACCGTGTTATAGACCATGGTCAGTCCAAAGGATCCCCGTTCGCTGGAATAGGAGAGATCGTTTCTTGTCCACGTCATCATTCCCGTGTAATCGGAGACATAGCCCGTTCCCGCTTCTCCCGCATCCTGAGAAGAATAGGTCCAGAAATCCTTGATTCCCGCGGAGTCGATGAATCCGATTTGCACCACCGGGAATTCCAGCCAATGCTCGGAAGAGTAAAACCTGGTATAGGCTCCTAAATCCGCTTGATCTTTAATCGTGAACCCATAGTTCGTCGAGGTTCCTTCGACCCACTCGCGAACCGATTTCGTGATGTCGAAAATGTAGGCAGTATCTGCGACCCCGTTGACTACTTTGTAATCGACCATTTCGGTTTCATACGTGGGGGCGGTATTCCAGGTGACGGTGCTTTCCGTAAAGTTGGACGTGTTTTGATGCAGTTCAATGGTTCTTTGCGTGGTCTCCGAATTGTATTTGTACAAGGTCAAATAGGAATAAGTGAGCGTCTTTCCCGTCATGCTCGGAAGGGTGAATTTCAGTAATCCTCTCATTTGTTTCATGAGATGCGTGGAATTGGCCGCATAGAAATAGGAATAGTTATAGTAGGATTGTGTATCAGGGTACAGCTGATACACGTAGGTGTCCTCAAACGGGATGGTGTAATAGGGATTATAGATCGTGGGGTCGATCGTCACCGGATAGGCGGCTGTCTTCAGCCATTCCGGATCCGGGGTCACCGTGACGACATAGTTCCCTTTTTCGTTTTCCGAGACGGTCAGTTTGATGTCCTGGGAATCGTTGCCTTCGGCGTCATACATATAGAGCGTCTCAAACGCGAAGACCGCTTTCCCTTCTTCGTCCACGAACGCATAGGTTCCGTCGTCCTGCAACGCCAGCGTCAGGTTTCCGAGCGTATAGGTGAAAGACAACGAGAAATCCGCAACATAACGATCGAGGATGATGTTTTCTTTGACGGAGGTCCCGGTGACGGTATAGTCCACGTCGACCCCGTCCATGACCGATGAATAGGTTACGGACTGGTTGACCTTGGTCAGCACTTTGGGATCCTCGGAGGCTGTCGCCGTTTCCGCGACCGAAACCGTCGACTTGGCAACGTCCGTCAGGGTCCAGGCGATGGAAGAATCTTCATAGGTCAATCGGATCGTCTGATCCGCATCCAACGAATCCGGGAACTGAACCCCGAAGGCATTGGCTTTCGTCGAATAGACCCCCGACTCCGCGTCAAAGGACAGAGTATTGTCGATGTCTTCGTATTTTTCATTCACCAGATAATGGACCGGTTCCGCGTACACCGCCGTGACATACGTTCCGTCTTCTTTCAGGAACGTCTTGGTGTCGATCGTCCGCAGGTCCTCGACCTCCGCGACGATCGCAACTTTCGAAGCGTCAAAGTCGGAATCCTCCGTCGTCGCGTAGTCGACCGTTTCCGTTTCCGCAGACTCGGTCGAATCCATGGTGTCATAGGTATAGGCAATCACCGGTTGCGAAGGAAGACAGGTCGCGACGACCGTGAGCAGCGCCATCGTTCCGGCGATCAGGCGTTTCAGAGTCTCGTTGAAATAATGGGGGATCAGGCTGATCATGATCTGGCATTCTTGGCTTTTTTTCATCTTATCCTCCGATGGAAAACAAAAAAAGACAACGTTGGCAGGTTCATCATCCCCGTTCAGGTTGTCTTCGCTGTGCCGGCATTCTTTTGGCCCCGGGTCGTTCGGGAGTAAAAAAATCAATTGGCGATTGTCTTTATTCGATTTTTCCGTTGCTTTGAATTCATTTTACCACGGATGAAAATGAAAAAACACGGCGGATATGTCATACTTTTGGGGGGTAATTATCGAAAAGATGATCGAAATTGGCTTTTCACGGTTTTTTTAAAAGGCTACACAAAGCGAAGGAACTATACAGATGGAATGAAATAGCCAAAAACATCCAAAAAAATGAACTTCTCACTCCTCGCGATAACAAACCGTTCCAAGGAATCAAAAGTCCCAAAGAAAACAAAAACCCCGATTCAAAATCGAATCGAGGCAATATCGGAAAAATGGTGGAGACGACGAGATTCGAACTCGCGACCTTTTACATGCGAAGCAAACGCTCTCCCAGCTGAGCTACGCCCCCACAATCAGCATGACATATTTTACCCAATTGCGGGAAAAAAGGCAAGATTTTTTACTGGTTTTTGATAAGGAGACCCCATTTTCCGGGACGAATCTTTCCGATTAGGATTTCATCACCGGCCTCGTCCGGTCTCAGCGGACGCAGACGGCGTCGATTTCGACACGGACGTCTTTGGGAAGACGGGCGACCTCGACGGTGGAACGGGCGGGTTTGTGGGCTCCGAAAAACGCCAAGTATTCGCCGTTCATGGCAGCGAAATCGTTCATGTCTTTCAAAAAGACGGTACATTTAACGATGTCAGAAACGGTGAATCCGGCCGCCTCGACGATCGCTTTGATGTTTTTCAGGGACTGTCGGGTTTGGGAGACGATGTCGGGAGCCACCACCGCCATGGTCTCCGGGATCAAAGGGGTTTGTCCGGATACATAGAGCGTGTCGTTGGCGAGAATCGCTTGCGAATAGGGGCCGATCGCGGCCGGGGCTTGATCGGTATGAATCGGTCGATGCATGAGTGTCTTCCTCCTATAGGGATGGAATCGCGGTTCCGCTTTCGTTTCAAAGGTTTTACGGGGGATTTTTCAAAAGTCGAAGAAAAAAAACAGAACCCGCGGTATAATCAAAAAGAGACATCCCTTTTCTTTTTATTATACCATCAAAGTCCCTTTTGGGGGGCGATTATCCCTTTTTCTCACTGCTCGAAGGAGGTCTTCCCGATGATTCTCGCTTTGCAAACCTATACGGTCCGGAAGGACGCCAAGGCGGACCTCCCGGGAAGTTTGGACCGGATCCAATCGATGGGCTTGACCCATCTCGAAT
>ERZ795054.834-NODE-834-length-33458-cov-19.383349_pt1 | contig 33458 bp, 27 predicted proteins | sample MGYA00375138_ERZ795054 | MGnify/ENA primary metagenome ERZ795054 (study PRJEB30183, sample SAMN05720215) | anaerobic digester metagenome | isolation source: active sludge of municipal wastewater-treating anaerobic digesters | place: USA | collected 2014-12-23 ... | reverse complement strand
TGCAGGCGCGCACCCTGGGGATCGGCGGGGTACCTTTCTTCATCCTCGACCGGCGCCTCGGGGTCTCGGGCGCGCAGCCTCCCGAGGAGCTACTCGCCGCCATGGAGCGAGCCAGCGCTCCCGAACAAGGCTGAGCCCTGCGGCGGCAGCGGGGGACTTACTTGAACGATCTGCCGTCCGTCAGCACCGAGGCGCTTTGACGCTGGGTGCGCCTTTGTGCAACAGTGCCGGCTCGCGCGAAACAGACCCCCTAGGAGTGCACGCATGCGCCGACTCGCCTTTGCCACCATCCTTGCCGCCAGCTTCGCCTTCGGCGTTGCCGGCAATGCGGATGCCAAGACCTTGCGCTGGGCCAGCCAGGGCGACATCCTGAGCTTCGATCCGCACGCGCAGAACGAAGGCCTGAACAACACCGCCAACAGCTACATCTACGAGCCGCTGATCACCTACGACGAGAAGTTCCAGCTCGTTCCAGCCCTGGCGACCTCGTGGAGCCGCGACGGCAACCTGATCTGGAAGTTCAACCTGCGCAAGGGAGTGAAGTTTCACGACGGCACGCCCTTCACCGCCGACGACGTGGTCTTCTCGATCAACCGCGCGCTCGCACCCTCGTCGAACTTCAAGGCGTACACCTCGGGGATCCAAGGGGCCAAGAAGATCGACGACCACACCGTCCTGATCTACACCAACACGCCCACGCCCATCCTGCTCAACCAGCTCACCGAACTGCGCATGATGAGCAAGGCCTGGGCCGAGAAGAACAAGGTCACCCAGCCGCAGGACTTCGTGAAGAAGGAAGAGACCTACGCCGCGCGCCACGCCAACGGCACCGGTCCCTACTCGCTCAAGTCCCGCGAAGTCGACGTGAAGACCGTGTTCGTCGAGAACCCCAACTGGTGGGGCAAGCCCACCAAGAAGGGCAACGTCACCGAGGTGGTCTACACCCCGATCAAGTCCAACGCCACGCGCACCGCCGCGCTGCTCTCGGGCGAACTCGACTTCGTGCTCGATCCAGCCACTCAGGACATCGACCGGCTCAAGTCCGCTGCCGAGACCAAGGTTGTCGAGGGCGCCGAGAACCGCACGATCTTCATCGGCATGGACCAGTTGCGCGACGAGAGCCCCTACGTCGAGGTCAAGGGCAAGAACCCGCTCAAGGACCTGCGCGTGCGCCAGGCGCTCTACCACGCCATCGACATCGAGGCGATCAAGCGTGCCGTGATGCGCGGCTCGTCCTCGCCCACCGGCGCGATCATCGCGCCCCAGGTGCGCGGCTGGAGCAAGGAGGTCGACACCCGCCTGAAGTACGACCCCGAGCTTGCCAAGAAGCTGCTCGCCGAGGCCGGCTACCCCAACGGCTTCACTTTCACGCTCGACTGCCCCAACAACCGCTACATCAACGACGAGAACATCTGCAAGGCGCTTGCGGCGATGTGGGCCAGGATCGGCCTCAAGGTGAACGTCAACGCGATGCCGCGGGCCACCTACTTCCCCAAGATCCAGAAGTACGACACCTCCGTGTACCTGCTCGGCTGGGGCGTGCCGACGTTCGACGCGCTCTACTCGCTGCAGTCGCTCGCCATGACGGTGGGCAAGGACGGCGACGGCAACTTCAACCTCGGCCGCGTGAGCAACGCCGAGTACGACAAGCTCGTCGAGGGCATCAAGCAGGAAGTCGACCCCGCCAAGCGCAACGCCATGATCACCAAGGCACTGCAGATTCACAACGCGCAGGTCATGCACATCCCGCTGCACAACCAGGTCATCCCCTGGGCGATGCGCAAGAACGTCGACGCCGTGCACCGCGCCGACAACCGCCTCGAGGCCACCTGGGTCAAGATCAACTGACCCTGCACGGCTCGCCTCGTGTTTGCACAACGGGCCGCTTCGCGGCCCGTTGCCGCTTAGGCGGCGGCGCGCAGGTATAGTCCTCGTCCAGCGGCGGCGCTTCGCGCCGCCTACGACCACGGCCCCCGCCAGCCATGCTTGCCTTCATCGTTCGTCGCCTGCTCCAGGCCGTCCTGGTCATGCTGTCCGTGGCCTTCGTGGCCTTCATGCTCTTCCAGCACGTCGGCGACCCCGTGACCCAGATGCTGGGCCAGGACGCCACGCCCGACGACCGCGCCCGCCTGCGCGCCGAACTGGGCCTCGACCAGCCCTTCTACATCCAGTTCGGGACCTTCATCGGCAACGCCGTGCAGGGCGACTTCGGCATCAGCCTGCGGCAGGGTCGCGCGGTGTCCACGCTGCTCAAGGAGCGCCTGCCCGCCACGCTGGAGCTGTCGTTCGTGGCAGCCTTCCTCGCCATTGCCATCGGCATACCGGCGGGCGTCTACACGGCGCTGAGACGAGAATCCTGGCTCTCCCAACTGCTGCTCGCGGGATCGCTGCTGGGCGTGTCGCTGCCCACCTTCCTGATCGGCATCCTGCTCATACTCGTGTTCGCCGTGCAGCTGGGCTGGTTGCCCAGCTACGGCCGCGGCGAGGTCGTACACCTGGGCTGGTGGACCACGGGCCTGCTCACCAAGGACGGCTGGGAGCACCTCATCCTGCCCTCGATCACGCTCTCGCTCTTCCAGCTCACCCTGATCATGCGGCTGGTGCGCTCCGAGATGCTCGAGGTGCTGCGCACCGACTACATCAAGTTCGCACGCGCTCGGGGGCTCACCGACCGCGCCGTCAACTTCGGTCACGCGCTCAAGAACACGCTGGTGCCGGTGATCACCATCACCGGCTTGCAGCTCGGCGGGATCATCGCCTTCGCCATCGTCACCGAGACCGTGTTCCAGTGGCCCGGCATGGGCCTGCTGTTCATCCAGTCGGTGCAGTTCGCCGACATCCCCGTGATGGCCGCCTACCTGTGCCTGATCGCCCTGGTGTTCGTGGTGATCAACCTGATCGTCGACCTGCTGTACTTCGCGGTCGACCCGCGCCTGCGCATGGACCGCGCAGCGGCGGCGCACTGAGCGGCGGCACGGTGGACGGCTATCTCGGGGCCAGCCTGCGCACCCCCTTGGGCAGCCTCGCCGTCTGGCACGAGGAGCTCACCGCCTTGCGGCGCGACCTGCATGCGCACCCGGAGATCGGCTTCGAGGAACATCGCACCGCCGCCCTGGTGGCCGAACGGCTGCGGGCATGGGGCGTGGACGAGGTGCACACCGGCATCGGTCGCACCGGCGTGGTCGGCGTGGTGCACGGCCGCGCCTCGGGCGACTCCGCGGTCGGTCTGCGCGCCGACATGGACGCGCTGCCCATGCAGGAGCACAACGAGTTCGCGCATCGCTCGACGCGCGCCGGCCTGATGCACGGCTGCGGCCACGACGGCCACACCGCCATGCTGCTGGGCGCGGCGCGCCACCTCGCGGCAACGCGCAACTTCGCCGGCCGCGCCGTGCTCATCTTTCAGCCTGGCGAGGAGGGGTTCGCCGGCGCGCAGGCGATGATCGACGACGGGCTGTTCGAGCGCTTCCCGGTCGACGAGGTCTACGGCCAGCACAACTGGCCGGGCCTGCCCGCCGGCACCATCGGCCTGAACAGCGGCCCCATGATGGCCGCCGCCGATCGCGTCGAGATCACCATCCGCGGCCGCGGCGGCCACGGGGCGCATCCGCACCTCACCGTGGATCCGGTGGTGGTGGCGGCGCACATCATCACGGCCGCGCAGACCATCGTGGCGCGCAACGTCGCGCCGCTCGAGGCCGCGGTCGTGTCCCTGTGTTCGCTGCAGGCGGGCGACCCCGGCGCGATGAGCGTGGTGCCGGGCGAGGCGCGGCTGGTGGGCACGGTGCGCAGCTTCCGCTCCGAGGTGCAGGACCTGATCGAGGCCCGCCTGCGCGGCCTCGTCATGGGTGTCGCCGAGGGCTTCGACGCCCAGGCCACGGTGCACTACACGCGCCTGTATCCGGCCACCATCAATCACGCGGCGCAGGCCGAGTTCGCCGCAGCGGTGGCCGAGGAACTCGTCGGCGCCGAGCGCGTGGTGCGCGACCTTCCGCCCTCGATGGGCGCGGAGGACTTCGCCTTCATGCTGCGCGCCCGCCCAGGCGCCTATCTGCGCCTGGGGCAGGGTGGCGCCGAAGGCGGCTGCTTCCTGCACAACCCGCAGTACGATTTCAACGATGCCGTCATCCCGCTCGGGGCCGCGCTGCTGGCGCGCCTGGCCGAGCGGCGCCTGTCACCCCGCGCCGCGCACTAGCGCGCCCCATCCGGAGCTGCACATGAGCACTCGCCGCACGCTGATCCACACCGCACTGGCTGCCGCACTGACGCTGGGCGTCGGGCTGGCCGCCCCCTCGGCGGTCATGGCCCAGGGCAAGACCATCAAGGTCGCCAACCAGGGCGACGCGCTGTCCCTGGATCCGCACTCGCTCAACGAGTCGCTGCAGCTGTCGCTGCTCGGCAACGTCTACGAGCCCCTGATCGGCCGCGGCAAGAAGCTCGAGCTCGTGCCCGCGCTGGCCACCGAGTGGACACAGATCAACCCCACGACCTGGCGCTTCAAGCTGCGCCCGAACGTGAAGTTCCACGACGGCACGCCCTTCACGGCCGACGACGTGATCTTCTCGTGGAAGCGCGCGGCGGGGGATGGCTCCGACATGAAGAGCTACGTCGGTTCGATCAGGGACGTCCGGCGCGTCGATGAGCTCACGGTCGAGATCGTCACCAACGAGCCCTTCCCCATCCTGCCCGACGTGGTCACCAACTGGTACATGATGTCCAGGAAGTGGGCCGAGGAGAACAAGGCCGTCCAGCCCGTCGACAAGCGCAAGGGCGTGGAGAACACCGCGTCGTTCAAGGCCAACGGCACCGGCCCCTACCGCGTGCGCAGCCGCGAACCCGGAGTGCGCACCGTGCTTCAGCGCAACCCCGGCTGGTGGGGCAAGCCGGAGGGCAACGTCGAAGAGGTGATCTTCACCCCGATTGCCAATGCCTCGACGCGCGTGGCCGCGCTGCTGTCGGGCGAGATCGACGTGATGGAGCCCGTGCCCGTGCAGGACGTGGCGCGCGTGGCGGCAGGCGCCAATACCAAGGTCATGCAAGGTCCCGAGCTGCGCACCATCTTCCTGGGCATGGACCAGGCCCGGCCCGAGCTGCTGTTTTCCAACATCAAGGGCAAGAACCCCTTCAAGGACAAGCGCGTGCGCCAGGCGGTCTACCAGGCCATCGATGTCGACGCGATCCAGAAGGCGGTGATGCGCGGCGCCTCCACGCCGACGGCGCTGATGATCGCTCCCGGCATCACCGGCTTCCCGGCGGACCTCAACAAGCGCCTGCCCTACGACCCGGCCGCGTCGCGCAAGCTGCTGGCCGAGGCGGGCTATCCCAGCGGCTTCGAGGTCGGCATGAACTGCCCCAACGACCGCTACGTCAACGACGAGGCGATCTGCAAGGCGGTCTCGGCGATGCTCGCCAACGTGGGCATCAAGGTGAACCTCGCGAGCGAGACCAAGGGCACCTACTTCCCCAAGATCCTGTCGCGCAACACCTCGTTCTACCTGCTGGGCTGGACGCCGGGCACCTACGACTCGCACAACCCGCTGTACTCGCTGATGGCCACGCCCAAGGGGCCGGTCGGCTCGTTCAACCTCGGCAGCTACAGCAACGCGCGGCTCGACGAACTGACCGACGCCATCGCCAAGGAGACCGATCAGACCAAGCGCAACGCCATGATCCGCGAGGCGATGAAGCTGCATCAGGACGAGATTGGCCACATTCCTCTGCACCAGCAGGCGCTGGCCTGGGGTATGAAGAAGAACGTCGAACTCGTGCAACTGCCCGACAACTACCTCTTCTTCAAGTGGGTCACGGTCAAGTAGGCGCGAGCATGCGCCGACCCCGGGCGGCGCCGTGGCGTCGCCCCCGAACGCAAAGCAAATGAGCACCAGCCAAGCCTCGTTCCTCGCCCGCGCCTGGGATTCCGACGTCGCCTACAGCTTCCGGCACTCGCCGGTGGCCATGGTCGCGGCGCTCGTGGCCACGGTGCTGATCTTCAGCGCCGTGTTCGCGCCCTGGGTGGCGCCGCACAACCCGTTCGACCTCGCCTCGCTGAGCTTGCTCGACGCCTCCACCCCGCCGGCCTGGCAGCAGGGCGGCAACCCCAAGTTCTGGCTGGGCACCGACGACCAGGGGCGCGACATCTTCTCGGGCATTCTCTACGGCATGCGCATCTCGCTCGAGATCGGCGTGGCCTCGGTGATTCTGTCGATCGTCATCGGAGTGTCGCTGGGGCTGCTGTCGGGCTACGTGGGCGGCAAGGTCGATGCCTTCATCATGCGCATCTGCGACGTGATGCTCTCTTTCCCCGCCATCCTCATCGCCCTGCTGATCGACGGGGTGGCGCGCGCCGCGTTGCCGCGCGACGTGCACGACGAGGTGGCCTTCGGCGTGCTGGTGCTGGCCATCGCACTGTCGGGCTGGGTGCAGTACGCGCGCACCGTGCGCGGATCCACCCTGGTCGAGAAGAACAAGGAGTACGTGCAGGCGGCACGCGTGATCGGCGTGAGTCCCCTGCGCATCATGTTCAGCCATGTGCTGCCCAACGTCACCGGCCCGGTGCTGGTGCTCGCCACCGTGCACGTGGCCACCGCCATCATCACCGAGGCGACGCTCAGCTTCCTGGGCGTGGGCGTGCCGCCCACCACGCCCTCGCTGGGCACGCTGATCCGCATCGGCAACGAATTCCTGTTCTCGGGCGAGTGGTGGATCACCATCTTCCCGGGGCTGGCCCTGGTGCTGCTCGTGCTGTCGGTCAACCTGCTGGGCGACTGGCTGCGCGACGCACTCAACCCCAAGCTGCGCTGAGCGCGGCGCCCGTTCGTAGGAGACAAGCATGAAGCGTCTGATCCTTCCCGCGCTCGCCGTCGCGGCGCTCGCAGGCTGTGCCGGCAATGACCCCATGACCTACAGTCAGGCGCTCAAGCTGGGCGACTCCTTCATCTCGACCGATATGCCCGACCAACTGGCCACCAACCAGTACCCGGTGAGCATCCTGTCGATCGATGGTGCCGACCCCTCGTGGGTGGTCAAGCCCGGCAAGCGCGAACTGCTGGTCGCCGGCCCCCGGCCCCCGGGGCTCACCAGCCCGGTCAACAAGGCCTTCACACTCGACGTGAAGCCCTGCACGACCTACTACCTGGTCGCGCAGAAGACCTCGGCCACGGCGCCCGACTACCAGGTCGTGGTGGCAGCGACCAAGCCGGTGCCCAACTGCAAGCTGCCTTAGCCGCTGTCCCTCGGGTGTGAGCGCGGCCCTGTCTGGGCCGCGCCTCGCTCCGCCAGGAGAAGACCATGAAGATCAAGTCCGCTCTGATGTTGCTGGCGCCAACGGTTCTGGCCGCTTGCGCCGCCGTGCCCGCCGAGGATCGCTACGTGAAGGGCGTCTCGTCCTACGTCTCCGGGGCGGTCTACTACCGAGCCAACTCCAACGTCTATCCGGTGCGCATCGACGCCATCGATGGCGAGAGCACGGGCGGCATGGGCTGGCAACTGGTGCAACCCGGCCTGCGTACCTTCCGGCTGATTGGCCCGCCCCCGCCCGGGCTGAACAACGGGCCGATGCAGGAAGCCCAGCTCGAGATCAAGCCTTGCACGCGCTACTGGATCGTCGCCTACAAGACCAGCGAGATGGGCAACGCGTTCCAACCGGTGATCGACTACCAGGAGCCCGTCGCCGGTTGCGCGCCGGCGGCCAAGTAGGCCGCGGCCCGAGCCTGCCGAAGAGGACGATGCCATGACGATCGAGCGCCTGATGCTTGCCCTGACGGCCCTGGCCCTGGCCGCCTGCGCGACCGACCCGAGCGATCGCTTCATCGCGGGCGAGTCGTCCTTCGTCACCGGCGAGCGCTACTTCAGGGCCAACATGCGCACCTATCCGGTGACCATCATGAGCGTCGACGGGCGCGACACGACGCTCAAGTGGGTGCTCGTGCAACCGGGCCAGCGCGTGCTGCGCCTGCAGGGCGCCCCGCCTCCCGGCTGGCGCTGGGGCCCGGACGAGTTCTACACGCTCGAGGTGCAGCCCTGCACCCGCTACTGGATCGTGGCCTTCAAGCCCAACGAGACCGACAACCACTTCACCCCCCGCATCGACTATCAGGAACCGCTCGCCGGCTGCACGCCCGCGGCGGCGAAGTAGGACCCTCGGCCCGGCCCATGGACACTCCCCTGCTCGAAGTGAAGAACCTGCGCGTGGAATTCCCCACGCGGCGCGGCACGCTCGTGGCCGTCGACGACGTGTCGTTCGCGCTCGCCGCGGGCGAGGTCCTGGGCGTGGTGGGCGAATCGGGGGCGGGCAAGTCGATGACGGGCTCGGCCATCATCGGCCTGCTCGAGCCGCCGGGGCGCATCGCCGCGGGGCAGGTGCTGCTCGAGGGCAAGCGCATCGACAATCTGCCCTACGAGCAGATGCGTCGCATCCGCGGCCGCAAGATCGGCGCCATCTTCCAGGATCCGCTCACCTCGCTGAACCCGCTCTACACGGTGGGCCGGCAACTGACCGAGACCATCGTCACGCACCTCGACCTGTCGGCCGCGCAGGCGCGCACGCGGGCCATCGAACTGCTGGCCGACACCGGCATCCCGGCGCCCGAGCGCCGCATCGATCACTACCCGCACCAGTTCAGCGGCGGGATGCGCCAGCGCGTGGTGATCGCGCTGGCACTCGCCGCCAATCCGCGCCTGGTGGTGGCCGACGAGCCCACCACGGCGCTCGACGTCTCGATCCAGGCGCAGATCATCTCGCTGCTCAAGAAGCTGTGCCGTGAGCACGGCACGGCGGTGATGCTGGTGACCCACGACATGGGCGTGATCGCCGAGACCGCCGACCGCGTGGCCGTGATGTACGCCGGCCGCATCGCCGAGATCGGCCCGGTGGGCGACGTGATCCACCGCCCGCAGCACCCCTACACCGCGGGCCTGATGGGATCGATCCCGGCCATGGGCCACGAGACCGAGCGCCTGGCCCAGATCGAAGGCTCGATGCCTCGCCTCACCGACATCCCCACCGGCTGCGCCTATCACCCGCGCTGTCCCAAGGCCTTCGAACGCTGCCAGCGCGAGCGCCCCGAACTGCTGCCCGCGGGCGCGAGCCACGCAGCCTGCTGGCTGCACGACGCCGGCAGCCAGCGCCGCGTCGCATAAACGAGTCCCGTCCAAAGACCCCATGAGCGCCGTTCCCCGATCCGCCGCCGACCCCGACGCCGACGTCGTCGTGCGCGCCACCGACATCGCCAAGGTCTTCGATGTCTCGCCGCCCTGGCTCAACCGCGTGCTCGAGCGCAAGCCGCGCAGCCTGCTGCACGCCGTCGATGGCGTGAGCTTCGAGATCCGCCGGGGCGAGACGCTCGCCCTCGTGGGCGAATCCGGCTGCGGCAAGTCCACCGTGGCGCGCCTGCTGGTGGGCCTGTACACGCCGTCGCGCGGCAAGGTCGAGTTCTTCGGCCACGACCTTCGCGAGATCACCACGGCGCAGGGGCGCAGCCTGCGCCAGAAGCTGCAGATGATCTTCCAGGACCCCTACGCCAGCCTCAACCCGCGCTGGCGCGTGGGCCAGATCATCGCCGAGCCCCTGCGCGCCCACGGGCTGATGAAGGATCCCGCGCAGGTCACCGCGCGGGTCGACGACCTGCTCAAGCTCGTGCGGCTCTCGCCCGCCGACCGCGACAAGTACCCCCACCAGTTTTCCGGCGGCCAGCGCCAGCGCATCTCGATCGCGCGCGCGCTCGCCACCCACCCCGAGTTCCTGGTGTGCGACGAGCCCACCAGCGCGCTCGACGTGTCGGTCCAGGCGCAGGTGCTCAACCTGATGAAGGACCTGCAGCGCGAGATGGGCCTGACCTATCTGTTCATCTCGCACAACCTCGCAGTCGTGCATCACATCTCGGATCGCGTGGGCGTGATGTACCTGGGCAAGCTCGTCGAGCTCGCGCCCAAGAAGACGCTGTTCGCGCAGCCCCTGCATCCGTACACGCGCATGCTGCTCGACGCGATCCCCGACCTCGAGATGAGCGGACGCGCGCGTACACCGGTGGCGGGCGAGGTGCCCAATCCCCTCAACCCACCGTCGGGCTGCACCTTCCATCCGCGCTGCCCGCACGCCAACGAGCGCTGCAAGCGCGAGGCGCCCGCGACGCGGGTGATCGTGCGCGACGCCCACAGCACCCAGGTGGCCTGCCATGCGGTGGAAGAGGGCCGGCTCTAGCGCGAGCCGCCGGGCGCGGTGAGGCGGTGACGCCCTTCGGCCACTGGCACGCGTGGCACGGAAACACCGCACGGGCCGCGGGGCGCGGCGCGCCGCGCGCGTCCGGGCTGCTGCCCGCTCTGCTGTTGCCGGCCCTGCTCGCGGCCTGCGGCGCCTCCGACTTCGGCACCCGCCTGCCTCCGGCGCCGCTGCAACTGCCCGCGCCTCCCGCGGCCACGCCCGATGCGCACGACGTCGCCCTCTGGCTCGTGCCTGGTGCGCCGCGAGATGGCCGCGTGCTCGAACTGCGCCAACTCGCGGGCTGCCCGGATCTGCAGGTGCTGGCGCGGGTGGGCCGCCTGCCCGCGCTCGATGACCCCGCGCTGCGGCCCGAGCCCGCCCTGCGCCTGGCGCCGGAGGGCCAGGTCGAGCAGGCCTGGCGAGTGCCCGCCAACGCGGTGATCGTCGGCCGGCAAGGCAGCGCGCTGCTGGTCGCGCAGCCCTTGCGCAGCGGCCGCATCGAGACCCTGGCGATCCAGCCCTCGGGTGCCATGAGCCTGGCGGGTGTGCTCGACCCGGCGCGCGCCGCGGGGCTGGTCGAACCCGCCACCTGCCCCGCTCAGGCTGCGGCGCCCGCCAGCTTCGGGACACGCGCGCCGCGCTGCTGGCAGGTGCGCGACGCACCGCAAGGCACGCCCTGGCTGCTCATGCAGCCGCGCCCCTGCGCGGGTTAATCCCGGAGCGCGCCGCCGCACCGCACGCGGCATGATGCGCGCCGCCGCCCGTGCGGCGCCTGAGCGGAGTCCTTTTCATGCTGCGAACCTTCGTCGCGAGCCTCGCGCTCGCCGGCGCCCTTGTCGCCCACGCCAGCGAGCCAGCCAAGCCGAGCGGGGCCGCACCGCGCGTGGTCACCGTCACCCAGGGCCTGGACCAGCCCTGGGGGCTCGCCTTCCTGCCCGATGGCCGCATGCTGGTCACCGAACGCCCCGGGCGATTGCGCGTGATCGGCGCCGACGGCAGGCTCGACCCTGTGCCCGTGGCCGGACTGCCGCGCATCGACGCGCACAACCAGGGCGGCCTGCTCGACGTGGTGCTGCATCCCGACTTCGCGAAGAACGGCTGGGTCTACTTCAGCTATGTGCAGAAGGGCGAGGGCGGCTGGGGCACCGAGCTGGCACGCGGCCGTCTGGCGGGTGGACCGGGCGCATGGCGCCTCGATGAGGTGCAGACCCTCTTCCGCATGGCCCCCAAGTCGGCCAGCGGGCTGCACTTCGGCTCGCGCCTGGTGTTCGACCGCGCCGGACTGCTCTACCTCACGCTGGGTGATCGCGGCGAGATGGCTCGCGCCCAGCGCCCCGATGACCACGCCGGCAAGATCCTGCGCCTCACCGACACGGGGCAGCCCGCGCCCGGCAACCCGCGCTTCGCGGACGCGGCAACGCGGCCCGAGGTGTACTCGCTGGGCCACCGCAATGTGCAGGGCGCGGCCCTTAATCCGGCGAGCGGCGCACTGTGGGCGAGCGAGCATGGGCCGCAGGGCGGCGACGAGCTCAACCTGATCCAGCCCGGCGTCAACTACGGCTGGCCGGTGATCACCTACGGCGTCAACTATGTCTCGGGCACCAAGATCGGCGAGGGCACGGCCAAGGCGGGCCTCGCCCAGCCGGTGAAGCACTGGACGCCTTCGCCCGCGCTCTCGGGCATGGCCTTCTACACGGGCGACAAATTCCCGCAGTGGAAGGGCGACCTGTTCATGGGCGCGCTGCGCGGCCAGAGCCTGATCCGCGTGCGGCTCGACGGCGAGCGGGTGGTCGAGGAGGAGCTCATCCTGGCTGGGCAATTGCCGCGAGTCCGCGACGTGCGCATGGGACCGGACGGGTACCTGTACCTGCTCACCGGCCGGCCCGACGGCGCGCTGCTGCGCCTCGAGCCCGCCCGCTGAGCCAGCGGCCTTACGCCGGCGGCAGGCGCCGGAAGACCCTCAAGACCTGACCCGAGCCCGCCGGTGCGGTGAAGTCGGTGGGCCGCGGCCGCCCGGGCGCGCCGACGCAGCTCACCAGCGCGTCGCCATCGACCCGGAAGATGCCGAGGATCTCGCGCCCGTCCGGCAGGCGATCGATGCTCGTCATGGGGTCGGCGGCGGCATCGAACTCGAACGGGATCTCGTGCAGCACGGTCTTGCCGTCGATGATCACGCTGTGGTGGCCGTCGCGGATGCTCACGTTCACGCGGCGCACGAATTCCTCGGGCAGGCTCTTGCCGTTCGAGACCTCGGACACCAGTTGCCAGCGCCCTTCCAGGCTGCGCACCACGGCCTCGCGGCGGGCGTCGGGTCCCGGCGCGGCGCAGGCCGCCAGCCCCAGCGCCAGGGCGGCCACCAACAGTCGGCGCCTCATCGCAGCAGCCCCAGCAGGCGGGGATCGACGGCGATCGCCGCCATCAGACCGCCCATCAGTGCGCCGGTCACGCCGGGGCAGCACGCGTCCTGGCCCGCAAGGTAGAGCCCGTGCACCGGTGTGCGCGGACGCAGGGCCTCCGAGAGGAAGCGCTGCGGCGTCACCGCCAGGCCATACATCGCGCCGTGTTCCGCGCCCGTGTAGTTGGCCACGGAGAGCGGCGTCGAGCTGGTGACGAACTTCACCAGTGGCGCGAGCTCGGGGAAGTGTCGTCCGAACTGAGCGAGCAGGCGCTGCTCGATGCGCCGCTTCAGGGCCAGATAGCCGGCGTCCTTCGAATGCGCCGCGCCGCCGCGTTCCCAGTGCTTGAAGGCGTCGGCGTCGACCAGGGTGACGATCTCGCAGGTGTGCTTGCGCGCCGCGCCCGGGTCGTGGCGCGGGTCCTTGAGCGAGGGGAAGGAGACGAACATCGCGGGCGCGTCGCTGTCTGCGGCCGGGTCCTGCCACAGACGGTTGATGTTCCAGTCCTCGTGGACCCACACATTGGCGCGGCTCGCGCCCGCTGCCTCGATGTCGCCCTCCAGCCCCAGATACAGGCCCACGTAGCCCACCGAGCGCTCGATGCCCAGAGCGTCGGCCGCCCACTCGTACGGCACCTCCTCCGACGGCAGCAGGCGCAGCGTGTTGCGCGCGCCCGCGTCCGAGACCACGCACTCGGTGGCCAGTTCGCTGCCATCGGCCAGGCGCACGCCGCTGATGCGTTCGTTGTCCAGGAGCACGGCCGCGACCTCGGCGCCCGTGCGCAGTTCGCCGCCGCCCCCGCGCACGGTGCGCGCGAACTCGCGCGCGAAGCTCGCGCCGCCGCCCTCGGGGTAGTAGGCGCCGTCGAGGTAGCTCGCGATCACCGTGGCGTGGATCGCGAAGGAGGCCTCGGTGGGCTGGCCGCCGTAGTCGCCCCACTGCGCCGTGAGCAGGGCCTTGAGGCGCGGCTCGTTGATCAGCTCGTCCATCACCTCGGCCGTGGTGCGGCCTACCCAGCGCTCGATCTCGTCGGCCTTGACCCACAGCATGCCGCGCGAGACCAGGCCCGGCATCGAGTGCGCCGCGAACACCGCCTCGAGTGCCTTGCGCGCCTCGGTGAGCGCCGCGAAGTAGCGTGTGATGCCGTCGCCCTCCTCGGGGAAGCGGGCGCGCAGATCGTCGGCAAACTGGCGCGCCGGGTGGCGAATGTCGAAGCGGAATCCCGGCAGGCGGATGGAGTCGGTCACCGGGCCGGTCGCGGCCAGTTGCAGGCCGTCGGGCGTGAGCGCGTCCAGCATCTTGCGCAGCGCGCCGGGCTGGCCGTCGACCGAGCCCGCGCCGCCGATGGAATGCACGCCCACGTCGAAGCGCCAGCCCTGGCGCTCGAAGCTCTGCGACAGACCGCCGAGCTGCGCGTGGCGCTCGAGCACCGCAACCTTGCGCCCGCTGCGCGTGAGCGCCGCGGCGGCGGTCAGCCCGCCGATGCCCGAACCGATGACGATTGCGTCGAACTGATTGTGCGTGGACCCGGCCATGAGCACCTCCCTCGCGCATCACACACGGCAGTCGCCGCCGCGCGCTTGACCTCAGTCAAGCGTGTCGGCCACGGCCAGCAACGCGAACGAGGCCAGCCAGTGCGTGCCCACGTAATCGCCGCGCGTGGCCGAGGCGAGCGAGGCGGCCAGGTGCTCCTCGATCGCCGGCGCGACGCGCACGCGCACGGATTCGCCCAAGGCGGGCAGCAAGCGGCGCCAGCACCACACGCGGGCGAGATTCAGGCCGTGCAGGTGCACGGTCTTGGGATCGCGCGGGTCGGCCACGCGCGCCGGCTCGAGCCAGGGCAGCCAGGTGCCGCCGGGCGCGAAGTCGGCCCACCAGTCGGCAAAGTCGGCCGGGTCCAGCAGGGCGTGCATCAGCGCGGCCTCGGTCAGGCCGGGGCTGAGGAAGTCGTCACCCGAGGGCTCGTAGCGCGCCGGGTAGTCGCGGTCGGCGCCAAACCATGCGCGCCCGCGCGTGGCGATGGCTGACTGCAGCGCCACGTCACCCGCGGCGCCGGCGTAGTCGAGCGCGAGCAATAGCGCGAAGGCCGAGTTGCCGTGCGTGCCGGCGCGCACCGGGTAGTCGGCGCGGGCCAGGTAGCCGACCAGGCGCTGCGCCAGAAGCTCGGCCAGCGGCGCGAGCGCCGCGCCCCAGCGCACGGCCTGCGGATCGTGACGGGCCAGCGCGGCGAGCTCCGCGGCGAGCTTGAGCAGCCAGCCCCAGCCGTACGGCCGCTCGAAGCTGGCGCGGCCGCCGGCCTGGAAGTAGTCGAGTTCCGCGGCGATGGCGCCGTGGGTGAGGCGCGTGTCCAGATGCGCGCGGGCCGCGGCGGCCTGGGCGTGCGCCGGCGCAAGGCGCAGGCTGCGCACCAGCGTCCAGTGCATGTGCACGCTCGAATGCCAGTCGTAGCTGCCCCAGAAGGCCGGGTAGAGGCCGCGTGGCGGCTGCAGGTCCGCGTCGGACCGTGCCAGGTGCACGAGGTGGTACGGATACTCGGTGGCGACGTTGGCCAGCGCCACCTTGGCCAGGCGCGCGGGCAGTCCGGGCTCGATCGTCATGCGCGCATGCTAAGCGCAAGTGCGTGCCAGAATCACCGGCGATTCGGTCACGAAAGCTCACGATGGAGATTCGGCAGCCACCGCCTCCGCCCTCGGCGGGCGAGGCCACCCTGCAGCGCGGGCTCTATGCCCGTGCGGGCGGTCTGGTGCTGTTCCTGCTGCTGCTGTTCGCCAGCTGGAAGATCGTCGAGCCCTTCGCGGTGTCGCTGGCCTGGGCGGTGTCGCTGGCCGTGGCCGTGCATCCGCTGCAGACGCGGCTGGCGCGCGCGCTGGGCGGACACAAGCGCCTGGCCGCGGCGGTGATGAGCCTGTTTCTGGTGGTCACCGTGCTCCTGCCGGTGGGACTGCTGCTGCTCTACGCCACCCAGGGGGTGCAGGCGCTCAACGCCTGGGTGGGTGCGCTCGATCTCGCCAGCATGGCGCCGCCGGACTGGCTCGAGCGCCTGCCCATCGCGGGACCGCACCTCAAGGAACTGTGGCTCGAGGCGCAACACGGTGACTTCTCGGCCTTTGCCCGGGTCGAGACCGCGCTGGGCGACGTGGGCACCTGGCTGCTCGAGGCGGGGCTGGCCATCGGCGGCTCCTTCGTGCAGGTGCTGGTGGCGATGATCCTGGTCTTCCCGCTGCTGCTCGGTGCCGAGCGCGGCGTGGGCTACGTGCAGCGCCTCGCCGAGGCCGTCGAGCCGCGCCGCGGACGCGAGCTCGTGCAGGTGGCCACGCGCGTGATCCGCGGCGTGTCGCTGGGCGTGATCGGCGGCGCGGCGGTGGCGGCGCTCGCGCTGCTCGCCGGGCTGGCGATCGCCGGGGCGCCGGCGCTCGGCCTGCTGGGCGTGATCTCCTTCGTGCTGGCCCTGGTGCAGGCGCCGATCTTTTTGATCGGCCTGGCCGTGGGCGGGTGGCTGTGGTGGCAGGGCTCGATGGGCTGGGCCATTTTCATCGCCGTGTGGAGCCTGGGCGTGCACTTCGGCTACGGAGTGCTGCAATCGGTGTGGATCAGCAAGGAAGCGGGCATGCCGATCTCGGTGATGTTCGTGGGCGTGCTGGGCGGCTTCCTGGCCTTCGGTTTCATCGGCCTGTTCATCGGGCCGGTCGTGCTGGGCGTGCTCTACGCCACGCTCACCGCCTGGCTGCGAGACCTGGGCAGCGCCACGCCGCCCGCTACCCGATGAACGCCGCGCCGCCGCGCGTGGCGGTGATGGGCGCGGGAGCGGTGGGCAGCTACTTCGGCGCCATGCTGGCGCAGGCCGGGTGGCCGGTGGTGCTGATCGGGCGCGCCGCCCACGTGAACGCGGTGCGCGAGCGCGGCCTGACGCTCGAGCGTGCCGACGGCACCCGAACCGTGCGTGCGGCCGCAGACACCGAAGCGGCAGCCGCCCGCGGCGCGCAACTCGTGCTGCTGGCCGTGAAGAGTGGCGACACCGAAGCCGCCGCGCAGGCCCTGGCCCCGCACCTGGCCCGCGACGCCCTGGTGCTGTGCCTGCAAAACGGCGTGGATAACGCCGAGCGCGCCGCCTCCCACCTGCCCTGCGCCGTGGCGCCCGCGATCGTCTACGTGGCCGCGGCACTGTCCGCCCCGGGCGTGGTGAAGCACAGCGGCCGCGGCGATCTCGTGCTCGGCGCCTGGCCGGCGGCGTCGGGCGTGGACATCGCGTCCTGGGCCGCGCGGCTTGCCGCGGCGGGCGTGCCTTGCCGCGTGAGTACGGACCTCGCCGCCGAGTTGTGGATGAAGCTCGCGCTCAACTGCGCCTACAACGCCGCCAGCGCGCTGGGCCGCGCCGACTACGGCTGCATGATGGGCGTGCCCGAGATGCGCGCCCTGCTGCTCGAGGCGATCGAGGAAGTCGTGGCCGTGGCCCGTGCCAGCGGCGTGGCGCTCGACGCCGAGGCCGCGCGTGCCGCCTGCCTGGCGCTCGCGCCCGCCATGCCGCGGCAGGTCTCGTCCACCGCTCAGGACCTGGCGCGCGGCCGCGCCACCGAGATCGATCACCTCAACGGCTTCGTGGCGCGCCGCGCGGCCGAGCTCGGCCTCGACGCACCGGTCAATCGCACGCTGCACGCGCTGGTGAAGCTGGCGCAGGCCGGACTCGCCTGAGCGCGGCACGACGCCGGCAGACTCGCTCCATCCCCGCGCAAAGGCCTATGCCGTGTACCTGCCCAGCCACTTCACCGAAACGCGTCCCGAGGTCCTGTACGCGCTGATCCAGGCGCAGCCGCTGGCGGTGCTGGTGACGGCAGGCGCGGCGGGGCTGGACGCGAACCATCTTCCCCTGTGCCTCGCACTCGATGTGGCGGGCGAGGCCACCCTGCTGGGCCACGTGGCGCGCGCCAATCCGCTGTGGCGGTTCGCGGGCGCAGAGCTCGAGGCGCTGGCGATCTTCCAGGGGCCGCAGGCCTACGTCAGCCCGTCCTGGTACCCCAGCAAGCGCGAGCACGGCAAGGTCGTGCCGACCTGGAACTACGTCACCGTTCACGCCCACGGCCGGCTGCACATCCACGACGACGCGGCCTGGGTCCGCCGCCTGCTCGACCGCCTGACCGCGCAGATGGAGTCGCCCCGCGCCCAGCCCTGGGCGGTGAGCGACGCGCCGCACGATTACATCGAGAAGATGGTCGCGCAGGTGGTGGGCTTGGAACTGCGCGTCGAGCGCCTGGTGGGCAAGTGGAAGGTCAGCCAGAACCAGCCGGCGGCGAATCGCGCGGGGGTGATCGCCGGGCTGGAGGCGGAGCGTGCTCCTGGCGCCGAAGCGATGGTGCGGGAAGTGCGCGCACGCGGGACGGGTGATCGGTAAAGTGTCGGCGAGTCAAGCGGAGCATTGCTTGATCAGACGGGGGAAGACCGCAGTTCTGTTGCCAATGCAGCTTCGGCACACTCGTGGGCTCATGACTCTTCCGGCGATTCCAATGGTGCAGACCTCCTCTTGCATGGCTCCAGTGGGGCGTGCGCTTTTCGTCGGTACTCTCGTCACGGCTGCACTCCTGCTGACGGCATGTGATGAAGCACGCGTCAAGGTGACCTGGAGTGGGGATCTCCTGCGCAACGAAACCTTGAAGGCGGGTAGCTACCTTGGTGTCACCATTGATGGAGTCACTCTGGTTCATGGTGCCTACGTGCTCGCCTGCCTTGTGCCTCAGGCGGGCGCGTCAGTAAGCGCGCAAGGCATCACTCTCGACCCCGCGCGCGGCGGTCCACCGTTCTTCCCGGACCTCAGCCTCGTCACCGCCCAGGGGGATGTGGCGCCCATGCGTCCCGTTGCCGCGGGGCGGTTCGCCGAAGCCTCGATCGAGCTGTGCTTCGAGCCCGCGGCACCACTAACGCGCCGCGACTACACGATGCTGCGCCTGACTACGCCAGTGTCGTTCACCGTGCAGCGGCTCTCGTGGAGAGCGTCCTAGCGAGCCTTCTCTAGGCGTCGTCCTCCCACTTGGGCGCTGCCGCCTTAGCGCCCGCGTAGGAACTCCCGCAGCGCCCCTCCCGTATGCGTGCCCGCGGCGATGATCTGCGCGGGGCTGCCCTCGGCCACCACGCGGCCGCCGCCGGTGCCGCCCTCGGGGCCTAGGTCCAGGATCCAGTCGGCCTCGGCGATCAGGTCGAGGTTGTGCTCGATCACCACCACCGTGTTGCCGGCATCCACCAGGCGATGCAGCACGCGGATCAGCTTCTCGACGTCGGCCATGTGCAGGCCCACGGTCGGCTCGTCGAGCACGTAGAAAGTGTGCGGAGGCTTCTGCCCGCGGCGCGCCACGTCGTCGCGCACCTTGGCCAGTTCGGTCACCAGCTTGATGCGCTGGGCTTCACCGCCCGACAGGGTGGGCGAGGGCTGGCCCAGGGTCAGGTAGCCCAGGCCCACGTCCTGCAGCAGGCGCAGCGGGTGGGCGATGGCGGCGTGGGCGGCAAAGAAGTCCGCGGCCTCGTCGATCTCCATCTGCAGCACCTGGCCGATGCTGCGGCCCTTCCACTGCACGGCCATCGTCTCTTCGTTGAAGCGCGCGCCGCCGCACACGTCGCACAGCACCTTCACGTCGGGCAGGAAGCTCATCTCGATGGTGCGGATGCCCTGGCCCTCGCAGGCCTCGCAGCGCCCGCCCTTGGTGTTGAAGGAAAAGCGCCCGGCCCCGTAGCCGCGCGTGCGCGCCTCCAGGGTGTCGGCGTAGAGCTTGCGGATCGCGTCCCAGAAGCCCACGTAGGTGGCGGGACAGGAGCGCGGTGTCTTGCCGATGGGGGTCTGGTCCACCTCCAGCACGCGGTCCACCTGAGCCCAGCCTTCGATGCCCGCGCAGCCCGCCCACAGGCCGCTCGTGCCCTCGCGGCTCAGGGCGCGCTGCAGGTTGGCGAGCAGCACGTCACGCGCGAGCGTGGACTTGCCCGAGCCCGACACGCCCGTCACCACGCTCAGGCGCCCGAGCGGGAAGCTCGCCTCGGGCTGTGCCAGGTTGTGCAGGCGGGCGTCGCGCACCGTGACGCGCGGCGTGGCGGCCGTCACCGGCCGGCGCGGCTGCGGGGCGTGCGCGAGCGGGGTACGCAGGTAGCGGCCGGTGAGCGAGTCCTCGGCGGCCATCAGGTCGGCCACCGTGCCCTGGGCCACCACGCGCCCGCCGCGCACGCCGGCGGCGGGGCCGATGTCGATCAGGTGCCCGGCGCGGCGGATGGTGTCCTCGTCGTGCTCCACCACCACCAGCGTATTGCCCTTGCGCGCGAGCTTGTCGAGCGCGGCCAGCAGGATGCGGTTGTCGCGCGGATGCAGGCCGATGGTGGGTTCGTCCAGCACGTAGCACACGCCCTGCAGATTGCTGCCCAGCTGCGCGGCCAGGCGGATGCGCTGCGCCTCGCCACCGGACAGCGTGGGCGCGGCGCGGTCGAGCGCCAGGTAGCCCAGGCCGACCTCCTCCAGGAACTCGAGCCGGCCGCGGATCTCGGCCAGCGCGTCGCGCGCGATCTCGGCTTCGCGGCCGCCCAGCACCAGGCCCGCGAACAGGCCGCGCGCCTGATCGACCGGCAGTTGCGCCAGCTCGGCGATCGAGCGCCCCGCAAACTTCACCGCCCGCGCCACGCGGTTGAGGCGCTGGCCGTGGCAAGACTCGCAGGGCTCGGTGGCGCCCTCGTACCAGGCGTTCCACTGGATCTCCTCGCCGCTTTGCTCGGCGTCGAAGCCCGTGAGCTTGAGACCGGTGCCGAAGCAGGCCTCGCACCAGCCGTGCTTGCTGTTGTACGAGAACAGCCGCGGGTCGGGCTCGGGGAAGCTCGCGCCGCAGCTCGAGCACGCGCGCTGCGTGGACCAGCTCTTCTGGGCCAGGCGCGGTGCGGGCGCGCCGCGCGCAATGGCCGCCTGCAGGTCGGCCAGCGGCCAGGCGAGCGTCACCACGCCGTGGCCGTGCTTGAGCGCCTCGGCGAGCAGCGCGCGCAGGCGCGGCTCGGTGTCGGGGCCGACCACCACATCGCCCACCGGCAGCTCGATCGTGTGTTCCCTGAAGCGCTCGATGCGCGGGAACTTCGCCGTGGGCAGGAAGGCGCCGTCCACGCGCAGATGCGTGTGGCCCTTGCCGTGCGCCCACTTGGCCAGATCGGTGTAGACGCCCTTGCGGTTGACCACCAGTGGCGCCAGCACGCCCACGTGGGTGCCGCGCAGTTCCTTCATCACGCCGGCCACGATGGCGTCGAAGCTCTGCGGCGTGACCGCCACGCCGCAGTCGGGGCAGTGCTGCACGCCGAGCTTGACGTAGAGCAGGCGCAGGAAGTGATAGACCTCGGTGAGCGTGGCCACGGTGGACTTGCGCCCGCCGCGCGAGGTGCGCTGCTCGATCGCCACGGTGGGCGGGATGCCGTAGATCGCGTCCACGTCGGGCCGGCCGGCCGGCTGCACGATCGAGCGCGCGTAGGCGTTGAGCGACTCCAGGTAACGCCGCTGACCCTCGTTGAACAGGATGTCGAAGGCGAGCGTGCTCTTGCCGCTGCCCGACACGCCGGTGATCACCGTGAACTGATCGCGCGGGATCTCGACCGTGATGTTCTTCAGGTTGTGCTCGCGCGCGTGCACCACCTCGATCGCATTGCGCTGCGCGGCGCGCCGCGCAGCGAGCTGGGTCTGCAGCGGCACGCCGAAGTCGGCGCGCGGCTCCTCGGCGAAGGCCACGGTGGCGGCGCTGCCGGCGCGCGCCTCGGCGCGGCCACCCGCCAGCGTCGCGCGGTAGGCCGCCAGCGCGCGCCCGGTGTGCGAGGCGGGCAGGGCGATCAGCTCGTCGGGCGTGCCTGCGCCCATCAGGCGACCGCCGGCGTCGCCGCCCTCGGGGCCGAGGTCGATCAGCCAGTCGGCGGCGTCGATCACGTCGAGGTTGTGCTCGATCACCACCACCGAGTGCCCGGCCGCAATCAGTTTGCGCAGCGCGCGCAGCAGCTTGGCCACGTCGTCGAAGTGCAGGCCGGTGGTGGGCTCGTCGAACAGGAAGAGCGTGCCCCGGGTGGGCGGCTTGCCGCTCGCGGCCTGGGCCAGGAAGCCGGCGAGCTTGAGCCGCTGCGCCTCGCCGCCCGACAGCGTGGGCACGGGCTGGCCGAGCTTGAGGTATTCCAGGCCCACGTCCTCGAGCGGCGCCAGCGCGCGCAGCACCTCGCGGTCGGCGGCGAAGAGCTGCACCGCCTCGCTCACCGTGAGGTCCAGCACCTGCGCGATGTCGAGCTCGCGCCCGCCGCGGGCGATCGTGACCTCCAGGGTCTCGGGCCGGTAGCGCTTGCCGTCGCAGTCGGGGCAGCGCAGGTAGACGTCCGAGAGGAATTGCATCTCGACGTGCTCGAAGCCGTTGCCGCCGCAGGTGGGGCAGCGCCCGTCGCCGCTGTTGAAGCTGAAGGTGCCGGCGGTGTAGCCGCGCTCGCGGGCGAGCTCCGCCTTGGCGAAGATGGCGCGCAGCGCATCGAAGGCGCCCACGTAGCTCGCGGGATTGGAGCGCGTGGTCTTGCCGATCGGGCTCTGGTCCACGAAGGCGAGGTCGTCGATCCAGTCGGCCCCCAGCACCGCGTCGTGCGCGCCCGCTGCCTCGGTGGCGCGGCCCTTGGCCTGCAGCAGCGCGGGCACGAGCACGTCCTGGATCAAGGTGGACTTGCCAGAGCCCGACACGCCCGTCACCGCCACCAGGCGCTTGAGCGGGACCTCGACGTCGATGCGCTTGAGGTTGTGCTCGCGCGCGCCCTGCACCACGATCTTCGGCGTCTTGCCGCTCACCGGCTCGCGGAAGGGCTTGTCCATGCGCAGCGCGCCGCCCAGGTAGCGCCCGGTGAGCGTCCCGGCCCGCTTGAGCGCGGCCGGGCTGCCGTTGAAGACGATGCGCCCGCCGCGCTCGCCCGGGCCCGGGCCCATGTCGATCACGCGGTCGGCGGCGAGCATCACCTGCGGGTCGTGCTCGACCACCACCAGGGTGTTGCCCGCGTCGCGCAGGCGGTGCATCACGCGGGTGACGCGGTCCATGTCGCGCGGGTGCAGGCCGATGCTGGGCTCGTCGAGCACGAACAGCGTGTTGACCAGCGAGGTGCCCAGCGCCGTGGTCAGGTTGATGCGCTGGACCTCGCCGCCCGACAGCGTGCGGCTCTGGCGGTCCAGCGTGAGGTAGCCCAGGCCCACGTCGACCAGGAACTTGAGCCGCGCGCGGATCTCCTCTAGCAGCATCTCGCTCGCCTCGTCGAACGGGGCGGGCAGGGCGAGCGAGTCGAAGAAGCTCCTGATGCGCTCGATGGGCAGCAGCATCAGGTCGTGGATCGCCAGGCCCGGCAGGGCGTCGAGCGTGGCGCGCGACCAGGCCACGCTCACCGGCAGATAGCGGCGGTAGCTCGGCGCGTCGCGCTCGGCGCGGGCGCCGGGCGCGACGTGCGCCTGGGCATCGGCGCCGGCCTCGTCGCTGCCGCGTGGCGCCAGGGCGCGCGCCGCGTCGGCTGCGGTGCCCACGCGCCACAGCAGCGCCTCGGGCTTGAGGCGCGCGCCGGCGCAGGTGGGGCACTCGGTGTAGCTGCGGTAGCGCGAGAGGAGCACGCGGATGTGCATCTTGTAGGCCTTGCTCTCGAGCCAGGCAAAGAAGTGCCGCACGCCGTACCACTGGGTCTGCCACTTGCCCTTCCAGGCGGGCTCGCCCTCGAGCACCCAGTGCTGGTGCTCGGCCGGCAGGTCCCGGAATGGCACGTCGAGCGCCACCCCGTCGCGGCGCGCGAACTTCACCAGGTCGCGCTGGCAGTCCTCGAAGCTCTTGGTCTGCCAGGGCTTGACCGCGCCTTCGGCGAGCGACTTGCCACGGTCGGGGATCACCAGCCCGAAGTCGACTCCGATCACCCGACCGAAGCCGCGGCAGGTCTCGCACGCGCCCAGGGGCGAGTTGAAGCTGAAGGTGGAGGGGTGCGGCGTCTCGTAGGCGATGTCGCAGTCGGCGCAGTGCAGGCCCTCGCTGAACTTCCAGGTGGCGGTGGTGGCGCCGTCGTCGTCCTGGGCGTGAGCGGCGACGCGGCCGCCGCCCAGGCGCAGGGCGCGCTCGATCGCATCCAGCACGCGGGCGCGTTCGGCGCCGCCCAGGCGCAGGCGGTCGGCCACCACATCGAGGCGCTTCTGGCCGCCGGCATCGCGCTCGGCGTGGATGCGCGTGTAGCCCTGGGCCTCGAGCGCGGCGCGCACTTCCTCTTCCTTGAAGTTGCTGGGCACCGGCACCTCGAAGCTCAGCACCACGCGCGGGTCGCCGGCCGCCTGGGCGCGCGCCGCGAGCTTGCTGAAGATGCCCGCGGGGGTGTCGCGCTCCACCCGCTCGCCGCAGCGCCGGCAGTGCAGGTGCGCGGCGCGCGCGAACAGCAGCTTGAGGTGGTCGTTGAGCTCGGTCATCGTGCCCACCGTCGAGCGCGAGGTGCGCACCGGATTGGTCTGGTCGATGGCGATGGCCGGCGGCACGCCCTCGATGCGGTCCACCTGCGGCCGGTCCATGCGGTCGAGGAACTGGCGCGCGTAGGGACTGAAGGTCTCGACGTAGCGGCGCTGGCCCTCGGCGTAGAGCGTGTCGAACACCAGCGAGCTCTTGCCCGATCCCGACACGCCGGTGACCACGGTGAGCTCGCCGGTGGGCAGGTCGAGGTCGAGGTTGCGCAGGTTGTTCTGGCGCGCGCCGCGGATGCGGATGGTCTTGGGATCGGAGGCGGACATGGACGGGGGCAGGGGTGCGGGCGCGACGGGAACCCCGCCAGTCTAGGCAATCGCTGTGACCCGGCCCGGAGCGCGCGGCGCGATGCGCGCCTCAGGGTTGGCCCGCAGCCAAGCCTACCTCCTTCGGTGCGGTGCGACCGGGATCAAACCAGCAGCGCGCCCGGGCCGCGATGCTCGCGTCCGTCTGCACTCTTGCCTGGTCTTGCGCCATGAACTTCCTGCTCACCCTGCCTGCCGTACTGTCGCTGCTCGTGCTCGGCGCCCACTTCTACCGGGCCGGCGAGTGGCCCCTCGCCCTTCTGTGCGTCGCACTTACCGGCCTGCTTGCGCTGCCGCGCGCCTGGGTGGCGCGCGTGGTGCAGACCGCCCTGGTGCTGGGCGCGGCGGAGTGGGTCTGGACCACCGTGGGCTTCGTGCAGCAGCGCATCAGCCTGGGCGCGCCCTGGACGCGTCTGGCGTTCATCCTGGGCGCAGTGGCGGCGCTGGCCCTGCTTGGCGCGGCGCTCTTCCAGACCCCGCGCCTGCGCGCGCGCTACGGCCTGCGCTAGGGCCGCAGGCAGCGCTCCACGAGTCGCACGAAGTAGGTCGCGCCGAGCGGGATGAGTTCGTCGTTGAAGTCGTACGAGGCGTTGTGCAGGGTGCAGGGCCCGAGGCCATGGCCGGACTCGCGGTGCGCGCCGAGCGCCTCGCCATTGCCCAGGAAGGCATAGGCGCCGGGGCGGGCCTGGAGCATGAAGGCGAAGTCCTCGGCGCCCATGGTCGGCTCGACGGCGCGGTTGACGCAGGCCTCGCCCACGATCTCGGCCATCACGTCGCACGCCAGCGCGGCTTCGCGCGCATGGTTCACGGTGGGCGGATAGTTCCACACGAACTGCACCTCGGCGTGCGCGCCGTGTGCCTGAGCGGTGAGGGTGGCGAGGTGGCGCATGCGTTCCTCGACCAGCGCCGTGACCTCGTCCGAGAAGGTGCGCACCGTGCCCGCCAGGCGCGCGGTGTCGGGGATCACGTTGAGCGCGTTGCCGGCCTGGATCGTGGAGATCGACAGCACGGCCGCGTCGATCGGCTTCTTGACGCGGGTGACGATGCCCTGCAGGCCCTGGGCGATCTGCACCGCGACGAACACCGGATCCACGCCCAGGTTCGGCATGGCGGCGTGGCTGCCCTTGCCGCGCACCAGGATCTCGAACTCGTTGCTCGAGGCCATCATCGGGCCGGGGCAGGTGCCGAAGTGCCCGGCCTTCATGCCGGGCCAGTTGTGCAGGCCGAACACCGCGTCGCAGGGGAAGCGCTCGAACAGGCCGTCCTCGATCATGCGCCGCGCGCCCGCGCCGCCTTCCTCGCCCGGCTGGAAGATGAAGTTCACCGTGCCTTCGAACGGCCGCTCCTCGGCCAGATGGCGCGCCGCGGCGAGCAGGATGGCGGTGTGCCCGTCGTGCCCGCAGGCGTGCATCTTGCCGGCGTGGCGCGAGGCGTGCGCGAAGGTGTTGAGCTCCTGGATCGGCAGTGCATCCATGTCGGCGCGCAGTCCGATCGAGCGCGTGCCGCGCCCGTGACGCAGCACGCCCACCACCCCGGTGCCGCCCAGGCCGCGATGCACCTCGATGCCCCATGACTCGAGCCGCCCGGCCACCACGCCGGCGGTGCGCGTCTCCTCGAAGCGCAGCTCGGGATGGGCGTGCAGGTCGCGGCGGATGGCGCGGATCTCGTGCTGGAACTGGCTGATGCGGTCGATGAGCTGCATGGCGCATGTCCTCGGGGCCGATGGGTGCATGGTACCGAGGCCGCCGGGCGGGCCTCTACAATGCCGCGACCGCCCTCTAGGTCAGCATCATGTCCGCCACTTCCGCCGCCGTGGCTCCCTCGGCCGCCGCGCTTGCCATGATCGACCGGCTGATCGCCTTTCCCACGGTCAGCCGCGATTCCAACCTGGGCCTGATCGAGTTCGCGCGCGATCACCTTGCCGCGCTGGGGCTCAAGCCTCACCTGGTCTACGACGCCCGGCGCACCAAGGCCAACCTGTTCTGCACCCTGGCCGACGACGCGGCCGGTGCGCGCCGCGGCGGCATCGTGCTCTCGGGCCACACCGACACCGTGCCCGTGGACGGGCAGGACTGGGCAAGCGATCCCTTCGTGGCCACGCACCGCAACGGCCGCATCCACGGGCGGGGAACGGCCGACATGAAGGGCTTCATCGCCATCGTGCTCGCCCACGCCCAGCGTCTGATGGCCGCCCAGCAGCGCCTGCCGGTGCACATCGCCCTGACCTACGACGAGGAGACCACCTTCTTCGGCGTGCGCGGCCTGGTGGCCGATCTGGCCGAGCGCGGCATCGCTCCGGCGGGCTGCATCATCGGCGAGCCGACCGACATGCGTGCCATCGTGGCGCACAAGGGCAAGCGCGACTACTGCTGCCGCGTGCGCGGCCGCGAGGCCCATTCCTCCCTCACCCCCACGGCCGTCAACGCGATCGAGTACGCGGCGCAGTTGATCGCCTACATCCGCGTCCTGGCCGAGCACATGGCGCGCGAGGAGCCGCGCGATGCGCGCTTCGAGGTGCCGCACAGCACCCTGCAGACCGGCGTGATCCGCGGCGGCATCGCGGTCAACGTGGTGCCCCGCGATTGCGAGTTCGAGTTCGAGATGCGCAACCTGCCGGCGACGCCGCACGACCTGATGAGCGACCAGATCGAGGCCTACGCCAAGGACGAGCTGCTGCCGCGCATGCGCGCCGTGGCGCCCGAGGCGGCGATCGCCTTCGACATCGGCATGGACCTGCCGGCGTTCGGGATCGCGCCCGACGCGCCGCTGGTGGGCTGGGCGCAGGAGCTCGCGCGCACCCGCCACCTGGGCACGGGCGCGGTGAGCTTTGCCACCGAGGCGAGCGTGTTCACCAGCGTGGGCATCCCCACCGTGGTGATGGGGCCGGGCTCGATCGAACAGGCGCACAAGCCCGACGAGTACATCAGCTACGAGCAGGTCGCGGCCTGCGAGGCCTTCCTCGATCGGCTGATCGAGGCCACGCCGCCGGCCTGAGCCGACCGCCACCGAAGAAGCGTTCGACCGATGAACACTCCCGAAGCCGCGACCGAGTTCGTCCGCGCCGCCTGCCCGCACGACTGCCCCGACACCTGCGCGATGCTGGTTCACGTGGGCCGTGACGCGCAGGGCAAGCGCATCGCGCTCAAGGTCACGGGCGATCCGGACCACCCCACCACGCGCGGGGCGCTGTGCACCAAGGTCAGCCGCTACACCGAGCGCACCTATCACCCGCAGCGACTTCTGTATCCGCTCAGGCGCGTGGGCCGCAAGGGCGAGGGGCGCTTCGAGCGCGCCAGCTGGGACGAGGCGCTCACCGCCATCGCCGCGCGCCTCGCACAGATTGCCGCGCGCGACCCGCAGCGCATCGTGCCCTATTCGTACGCCGGCACCATGGGCCTGGTGCAGGGCGAATCCATGGCGGCGCGCTTTTTCCACAAGCTGGGCGCCAGCCTGCTCGACCGCACGATCTGCGCCACGGCGGGCGCCGAGGCCATGACCATGGTGCTGGGCACGCGCACCGGCCCGGCGATGGAGTCCTTCGCGGACGCGCAGCTGATCATCTTCTGGGGCGCGAACGCGGTCGCCTCGAACCTGCACCTGTGGACTTTTGCGCAGGAGGCCAAGCGCCGTGGCGCGAGGCTGATCGCGATCGACCCGTACCGCTCGCTCACGGCCGAGAAGTGCCATCAGCACATTGCCCTGCTGCCCGGCACCGACGGCGCGCTGGCACTGGGCCTGATTCACGTGCTGGTGCGCGAGGGCTGGCTCGACCGCGACTACATCGCCCGGCACACGCTGGGCTTCGATGAGCTCGCGGCGCGCGCCGCGGCGTGGCCGCCCGAACGTGCCGCCGCGCAGTGCGGCATCGAGGCGGCAGTGATCGAGCAGCTCGCGCGTGACTACGCGCATACCCGGCCTGCCGCCATCCGCCTGAACTACGGCATCCAGCGCGTGCGCGGTGGCGGCAACGCGGTGCGCCTGGTGACGGCGCTGCCCGCCTTGTGCGGCCACTGGCGCGACGCGGCGGGCGGGGTGCTGCTGTCGACCAGCGCGGTCTACCCGCGCGACAACGCCGCGCTGCAGCGCCCCGACCTGCTCGCCGGCCGCGCGCCGCGCACCGTGAACATGAGCACGATCGGCGAGGCGCTGCATCGCGCCGACCCGCCCATCGAGGCCCTGATCGTCTACAACAGCAACCCGGTGGCGGTGGCGCCGCAGTCGCGCGAAGTGGCGGCGGGCTTCGCGCGCGAGGATCTGTTCACCGTGGTGCTGGAGCAGTTCCAGACCGACACGGCCGACTACGCCGACTGGGTGCTGCCCGCCACCACCCAGCTCGAACACCTCGACGTGCACGCGAGCTATGGCCACCTGAGCGTGCTGGCCAACAACCCGGCCATCGATCCCCTGGGCGAGGCCCTGCCCAACACCGAAATCTTCCGGCGCCTGGCGACGAAGATGGGCTACGCGGAACCGTGCTTCTCGGACACCGACGACCAGATCGCCGCCGCGGCCTTCAAGCGCGAAGGCACGGGCGCGCAATTGGACTGGGCCACGCTCAAGGCGCGCGGCTGGCAGCGGCTGGCGGTGCCCGAGGTCTACGCGCCGTTCGCACAGGGCGGCTTTCCCACGCCCTCGGGCAAGTGCGAGTTCGCCTCGAGCGCTGCCGCGGCGGCGGGGCTAGACCCCGTGCCCGACTACGTGCCGCCCTACGAAGGCCCGCGCAGCAACCCCGAGACGGCGGTGCGCTTTCCGTTGGCGATGATCTCGCCACCGGCGCGCAACTTCCTGAATTCGAGTTTCGTGAACGTGCAAAGCCTGCGTGACACCGAGGGCGAGCCGGCGCTGGAGATCCATCCCGTCGATGCCGCGGCGCGCGGCATTGCCGACGGCAGCCGGGTGCGGGTGTTCAATGATCGCGGCGAGCTCGACCTGCTGGCCCGCGTCACCGATCGCGCGCGCCCCGGCGTGGTGGTGGCCCTGTCGATCTGGTGGAAGAAGCTCGCGCGCGACGGCAAGAACGTCAACGAACTCACCCACCAGCGGCTTACCGACATCGGCCGCGGGCCGAGCTTCTACGACTGCCTGGTCGAGGTGGCGCCCGCCTGAGCGCCCCGCACGCCCTCAGTGCACGTGCTGCTTGACCTCGCCGCGGCGCTGCGCGGCGTGGTCCTTGAGCAGGCGGCGCAGGGCCTCGAAGGCGTCGTTGACCGCCACGTGCGCGTCTTCGTGCTTGCGGGTGACGACGATCTCCTGCCCGGGCACCGAGACATCGATCTTGACGCTCACCTCGCGGCCCTGATGCTGATGACGGCCGTCCTGCTCGAGGGTGACGCGGCAGCTGATCAGATCGTGGTCGAAGCGTTCGAGCCCCGCGACCTTGGCGGCAATGGCTGACTCGAGGGCGGGCGACTTGTCGAGACCGTGGAAGAGGATCTGGAGAGGCAGCTTCATGGATTCCTCACTGCTCTGTGGTTGAACACGCAGTTTCATTGTGGAAGTGAGTGCGGCCCTCGCCTTGACCGCGGTCACGCCGCGCGCCGAAGCGCCGTTGCGCCGGGCGGGGCCGACCGACGGCCTCGCCGCGGGGCGCGCAGGCGGTGCGGCCCGGCCGGCGCGTGCCACACTGGACCGACCATGAAGCTTGGCGATGAACTGCTGCTGCGTGGCTGCCTGGCGGCCGGCGTGGTGGCGCTCGTCCTCGGGCTCGCGGCCTGCAGCACCGCGGGCTACTACGCGCAGGCCGTGCACGGGCACCTCGCCCTGATGGCCGCGGCGCGTCCGGTGGACGAGGTGCGCACCGACGCTCGAACGCCTGCCCCGTTGGCCAAGCGCCTGGAGACCGCGCAGCAGATGCGCCGCTTCGCGGTCAGCGACCTGGGCCTGCCCGACAACGCGAGCTACGAGCGCTACGCCGACCTGGGCCGGCCCTTCCCCGTGTGGAGCGTGGTGGCGGCGCCGGAGTTCTCGCTCGTTCTCAAGCAGTGGTGCTACCCGGTGGTGGGTTGCGCCACCTACCGCGGCTACTTCGACCTGGCGGCCGCGGAGGACTACGCACGGGCACTGCGCGCCGAGGGCTACGAGGTCAGCGTCCAGGGCGTGGCGGCGTATTCGACCTTGGGCTGGTTCCCCGATCCGCTGCTCAACAGCTTCGTCGATCGTGGCGAGGGTGCCCTGGCCGGGTTGGTCTTCCACGAGTTGGCGCATCAGGTCGTGTACGTGCCGGGCGACAGTGCGTTCAACGAGTCCTTCGCCACGGCGGTCGAGCGCGAGGGCGTGCGTCGCTGGATGGACGCGCACGGCACGCCCGAGCAGCGCGCCGCCTGGACGCAGTACCAGGCACGACGCGAGCAGTTCCTGGGCCTTTTGCGCGGCGCGCGCTCTGAGCTGGCGGCGCTCTATGGCTCGGGCCTGTCGACCGACGAGATGCGCGTCCGCAAGGCGCAGATTCTTGCCGACTTGCAGCGGGACTACGCCGTGTTGCGGGCAAGCTGGGGGGGCTGGGCGGGCTACGACCGCTTCTTCGCGCAGTCGATTGGCAACGCCCACCTCGGCGCCGTGGCGACTTACAACGACATGGTGCCGGGCTTCGAGGCCTTGCTGGCCGCCGAGGGCGGCGACCTGCCTCGCTTCTATGCCAAGGCGCGCGAGCTTGCCAGCCTGCCGCGGCCGCAACGCCACGCCCAGCTTGCGGCCGTTGCCAAGGCGCACGGCGTCTGAGCGTTAGCCCCCAGGGCGAATTGCTGCACTGCACCTAAGGCAGCTTGCCGCAACGCAGAGAAGCGTCTTTCGACGCGGCTATCATTTTTGCCAAACGTACCGGCTCTGCGGCGCCGCCCCGAAACGACTCGAGGAGACAACCATGACTGATCGATTCTGGCTGAAGAACTATCCCAAGGGCGTGCCCGCCGACGTGGACGTGCACCAGTATTCGTCGCTCGTGAAGCTGCTCGAGGAGGCGTTCTCGAAGTACTCGGGGCAGCCCGCGTACTCGTGCATGGGCAAGACCCTCACCTATCGCGAGCTCGACCAGCAGTCGGCGGCGGTGGCGGCCTGGCTGCAGGCGCGCGGCTTCGGCAAGGGCAAGCGCGTCGCGATCATGATGCCCAACGTGCTGCAGTACCCGGTGGTGCTGGCCGGCGTGCTGCGCGCGGGCTGCACGGTGGTCAACGTCAATCCGCTGTACACGCCGCGCGAGCTCGAGCACCAGCTCAAGGACTCGGGCGCCGAGGCGATCTTCATCCTCGAGAACTTCGCCACCACGCTGCAGCAGGTGGCATCCAAGGTGCCCACCAAGACCGTGGTGCTCACCTCGATGGGCGACCTGCTGGGCTTTGCCAAGGGCCTGCTCGTGAACTTCGTGGTGCGCCACGTGAAGAAGATGGTGCCCGAGTACTCGGTGCCCGGCGCGATCCGCTGGAACGAGATGATGGCCGACGCGGTGAAGATGAACCTCAAGCCGGTGCAGGTGGGCTCCGACGACGTGGCCTTCCTCCAGTACACCGGAGGCACCACCGGCCTGAGCAAGGGCGCGACCCTGCTGCACCGGAACATCGTGGCCAACATGCTGCAGTCCGAGGCCTGGTACCAGCCGGCGCTGTCCAAGCTCAAGCCCGGCGAGGCCCCGATCACGATCACCGCGCTGCCGCTCTATCACATCTTCGCGCTCACGGTGTGCGCGATGATGAGCATGCGCATCGGCGGCCACTGCGTGCTGATTCCCAACCCGCGCGACATCCCGGGCTTCGTGAAGGAACTGCAGAAGTACAAGTTCCACGTGTTCCCGGCGGTGAACACGCTGTTCAACGGACTGCTGAACAACGAGGAGTTCACCAAGCTCGACTTCAGCCGGCTCATCCTGTCGGCGGGCGGTGGCATGGCGGTGCAGGAAGCCGTGGCGAAGCGCTGGCTGGCCGTCACGGGCTGCGCGATCTGCGAGGGCTATGGCCTGTCCGAGACCTCGCCCGTGGCCACCGCCAACCGCACCGACACCGACCGTTTCACCGGCACCATCGGCCTGCCCGTGCCCAACACCGAGATCGCGATCCTCGACGACGAAGGCAACAAGCTGCCGGTCGCCGCGGTGGGCGAGATCGCCATCCGTGGCCCGCAGGTGATGGCCGGCTACTGGCAGCACCCGGCCGAGACTGCCAAGGTGATGACCGCCGACGGCTTCTTTCGCACCGGCGACATCGGCATCATGGACAACGACGGCTACACCAAGATCGTCGACCGCAAGAAGGACATGATCCTGGTCTCGGGCTTCAACGTGTATCCCAACGAGATCGAGGGCGTGGTGGCCGAGCACCCGGGCGTGATGGAGTGCGCGGTGGTGGGCGTGCCCGACGACAACTCGGGCGAGGCGGTGAAGCTCTTCGTGGTCAAGAAGGATCCCGCGCTCACCGAGAAGGACGTGGCCGAGTTCTGCAAGGAGCACCTCACCGGCTACAAGAAGCCCAAGTACATCGAGTTCCGCGCGGACCTGCCCAAGACCAACGTGGGCAAGATCCTGCGCCGCGAATTGCGCGAAAGCGCGCTGGGCAAGAAGGCCGCCTGAGTCCGCTGCGGACCGAGGCAAGCTCCACCGACGCCGCGGGCCGGGAGGCTCGCGGCGTTTTTCATGGACGCCTGCGCTAGAGTGCGTGGGCAGTGCGGCCGTCCCGGCTGCCGAGGAAGCACGATGGAATTCAAGCGCAAGGGGCCGCGTGGCGCGGCCGGTGGCAAGTCGGCGGCACGCCCCGCGGGTGACCGCAAGCCCTTTTCAGGGCGCAAGCCGGCCGATCGGGGCGCGCCGCCGGCGCGCGGCTATGGCGCGCGCGGTGCCGAGGGCGGCAGCAGCGCGGCGCGCCCGGAGCGCAAGCCCTACGGGTCGGGGGGCGCGGGTCAGGGAGCGCGCGCGGGCACCGAGCGCAAGCCGTATGCCGAGGGCAAGCCCTACGGCGAGCGCAAGCCCTACGGTGATCGGGCGCCCTACGGTGATCGCAAGCCCTATGGTGACCGGGCGCCCTACGGTGAGCGCAAGCCCTTCGGCGAGCGCAAGCCTTACGGTGATCGAGGCAGCGGTGGCGAGGGTGGT
>ERZ795054.832-NODE-832-length-33477-cov-4.696188_pt1 | contig 33477 bp, 6 predicted proteins | sample MGYA00375138_ERZ795054 | MGnify/ENA primary metagenome ERZ795054 (study PRJEB30183, sample SAMN05720215) | anaerobic digester metagenome | isolation source: active sludge of municipal wastewater-treating anaerobic digesters | place: USA | collected 2014-12-23 ... | reverse complement strand
ACCAACAAGATCAAAGTGCCGACGATGTCCATGAAAAATTCCTTTCCTGAAACGTATGTTACGTCAATCCCATTTTACAAAATCTGGAACACTTGCATCACGCCACGGGCCCCCTCTTGACAATTCGGCGGCGGCGTGTTATACTAGCACTCTATGTAGATGAGTGCCAAAATTAGGAAGAACTAGGGTCGACGCGAAAAATCTATCGAATCATTATAGAGTAAAAACACATTGTCAAATAATATCAATTTTGTATAAAGGAGAATCTTATTTTATGGATAAACTGACGATCAAAGCGCAGGAAGTCCTTCGATCGGCCCAGCGGTTGGCGGAGAAAAAACACCATCCACGTCTGGAGGCGGCGCACCTGCTGTCCGCGTGTCTCGAGGTGCCGGACAACCTGGTGCCGGCGATCGTTGAAAAATGCGGCGTGCCCGCCGGCCGTCTGCAAAAGGACGTGGTCGAGTCCCTGGCCCGTTTGCCGGAGGTGCGCGGCAACGTCCAGATGTCCGCCTCTTCGGCTTTCCGGGAGATGTTGGCTCGCGCGGAGGAGGAGGCGTCGGCCCTTCGGGACGATTATGTCTCCACCGAACATTTTCTCCTGGCCCTGCTGGCCGTCGACGGCGATGACGTCGCCGCCCTCCTGAAGAAGGCCGGGCTCTCCCGGGAGGGCGTGCTGAAAGCCATGTCGGAACTGCGCGGCACGCACCGTGTCACCGATCAAAACCCCGAGGACAAATACCGCGCGCTGGAAAAATACGGACGCGACCTCACCGAACTGGCCCGCCGGGGGAAACTGGACCCGGTCATCGGTCGGGACGAGGAGGTCCGCCGGGTGATCCAGGTGTTGTCGCGCCGCACCAAGAACAACCCCGTGCTCATCGGCGAACCCGGCGTGGGCAAGACCGCCATCGTCGAGGGGTTGGCGCAGCGGGTGGTGAGCGGCGACGTGCCCGAGGGGCTCAAATCCAAGCGTGTGGTGGCGCTGGACCTGGGGGCGCTCATCGCCGGGGCCAAATACCGGGGCGAGTTCGAGGACCGGCTGAAGGCCGTGCTCAAGGAGATCGTCGCCGCCGACGGCCGGGTCGTTCTCTTCATCGACGAACTGCACACCCTGGTGGGGGCGGGGGCGGCGGAAGGCGCGGTGGACGCGGCCAACCTGCTCAAACCCATGCTGGCGCGCGGCGAACTGCGCTGCGTGGGCGCCACCACGCTGGACGAATACCGCAAACACGTGGAAAAGGACGCCGCCCTGGAGCGGCGGTTCCAGCCGGTGGTGGTGGGCCAGCCCACCGTCGAGCAGACCATCGCCATCCTGCGCGGATTGAAGGAACGCTACGAGTTGCACCACGGGGTGCGCATCAAGGACGGCGCCTTGGTGGCGGCCGCCACCTTGTCCCACCGCTACATCGCCGACCGGTTCCTGCCGGACAAGGCCATCGATTTGGTGGATGAGGCCGCCAGCCGGCTGCGCATGGAGATGGATTCCATGCCGGTGGAGCTGGACGAGGTGGAACGCAAGAGCCGCCAGCTGGAGATCGAACGTCAGGCCCTCCGCAAGGAGAGCGACACGGCGGCGCGGGAACGCCTCCGGAAGCTGGAGTCGGAACTGGCCGATCTGCAGAAGAGGTCGAAGACCTTGAAGACCCAGTGGGAGGCGGAGAAGGCGGCTCTGGGCCGCATTCGGGAGATAAAGGAACGGCTGGAACAGGTTCGGTTGGAGGAACACGCCGCCGAACGCGCCGGGGACCTCGGCAAGGCGGCGGAGTTCCGTTACGGCCGTTTGCCCGCCCTGCAGAAGGAATTGGAGGCGGCCCAGGAACGACTGGACGGCCTGCAGAAAGACACCCGCATGCTCAAGGAAGACGTGGACGAGGAGGACGTGGCCGCGGTGGTGTCCAAGTGGACGGGCATTCCGGTGAGCCGCATGCTCGAGGGGGAGACCGCCAAACTTTTGAAGATGGAAGAGAACCTGCACCGGCGGGTGGTCGGCCAGGACGAGGCCGTCCGGGCGGTGGCGGACAGCATCCGCCGGGCCCGTTCGGGTCTGGCCGATCCCAACAAGCCCATGGGCTCCTTTCTGTTCCTCGGACCCACGGGCGTGGGCAAGACGGAACTGTGCCGGGCGCTGGCGGAGTTCCTGTTCGACGACGAACGGGCCATGGTTCGGCTGGACATGTCGGAATACATGGAGAAACACTCGGTGGCGCGGCTCATCGGCGCTCCGCCGGGCTACGTGGGCTTCGAGGAGGGCGGTCAGCTCACCGAGGCGGTGCGCCGCCGGCCCTACGCGGTGGTGCTGTTCGACGAGATCGAGAAGGCCCACCCCGACGTGTTCAACGCCCTGCTCCAGGTGCTCGACGACGGCCGCCTGACCGACGGCCAGGGGCGCACCGTGGACTTCAAGAACACCGTCATCGTGATGACCTCCAACGTCGGGAGCCAGCATCTTTCGGGCGCCGGAAACGACAAGGAGGTGAATACGCAGGTGACGCTGGCGTTGCGCGCCCACTTCCGGCCGGAGTTCTTGAACCGGATCGATGAAATCATCGTGTTCCGGCGGCTGAGCGAGTCGGACATCGCCGAGATCGTGGACATCCAGCTGGCGGCGGTGCGCCGCCGTTTGTCGGACAAACGCATCGATCTCGTGCCGGCGGAACGGTTGAAGGCGCGCCTGGCGAAGTTCGGCTACGATCCCGATTACGGCGCGCGGCCGCTGAAGCGGCTCCTGCAGAAATGGATCGTCGATCCCTTGGCGAAAAAACTTCTGGCGGGCGAGTTCAGGGAAGGGGATGCCGTCGAAGCCGACATCGACAAGGCCGGGGAGATCGGTTTTCAAAAAGTCCGCGGGCGCGTGTCTTCCGCCGGGCGGGGGGAGTGACTTTCGCCGCCTTGTCGCCATTCCCCCGGGGATTGGCGGAAATACAAAAACAGAAAAATCCCTGGATCCCCGATAGAAACGTTCGTGGATGACGACATCAATCATCCGTCGTTCCCGCCCCTTTCCACAAACAGGGGCCATGCCTGGCGGCATAGCACGCGTCTGGCGGGAATCCCGGTTGTTAAAGCGTCGGCTCCCCGGGAAAAACGCCCGGCCTCAACCATCGGACACGGGTCCCGTCCGACAAACCGGGACGTTTCCTAACGGCAACGAAGGGCCTGTGTTACAGGTCCCGCCGTCGCAGCGGACGTGTTGCGGGGCCTGTGTTACAGGTCCCGCTGTCGCAGCGGATGTGTTGCGGGAACTCCCTTCTCCGAAGGGCGGTCGGGACGGGAATGACGGGGAAGGGGAAACTGTTATAATACCGCCATGAAGAGCGGACGATTTCTGAAGGTCGGTCTGGCGGCGGGGGCGGTGTTTTTGCTGGCGGCCAAAAAACCGCCGTCCGGTGCGGATTATCTGGAAAAATCGGTCCAGCGGGCGGGCGGATTTTCCAAATACCAGCGCGTCGAAAGCATCGCTTACGACTTCGCCGAGCGGCGTTTCGTCGACGGAAAAAGCGTCCTCTCCACCGGCCGGCACCGGTTCAAGCTGCACGACCCGGCCGGCCTGCGCGGCCGCGAGGAACTTTCCTCGCCCTCCGGCCGGACCGTGACCGTCTTCACTTCCAGCGGCACCTGGTTTTGGAAAGACGGCCGGGCCGTCACCGAGCCCGCCGCGGTGGCGGCGGCCCGGGGCGAACTGGAACGGAAAATTTTCTGGATATTGGCCCCCTTTTCCCTGAAAGAGGCGGCGTGCCCGGTGGAGTATCTGGGCATGGGGTATGTGGAGGGGCGTCTTCTGCGGCGGCTGGAGGCGCGAAAGGGCGCCGGCCTGTTCCCGTCGGAAGAATCCTTCGTCCTCCTGGTGGACAGCGGGACTTTTCGGATGGAAGGGGCCACTTATCGGCCGCCCGCCGCCGCGCCGCCGCAAACCCTGCTTTTCAGCGACTACGCCGAGGTGCGCTCCCTGGTTTTTCCGTTCCGCCGCGATGTTTTCGACGAGGACGGCCGGCCGCTGGCGGTCTTCACCCTGCTCAATCTGGACGTCAATACCTACCTGGACGAAAACCTCTTCACTTCGGACTTCCCGGAGGAGGTCCAATCGTTCCCGGAAAAAATAAACACCCCCGTTCATCCGTGAAAAGACCGTACGGAACCGTGTTCCTGGCGCTCCTTCCCCTGGCGGTCCTGGCCATGGGGAAGGAACCGGTGCCGTCGGGCCACGCGCTGTTGGCCCGGTGTGTGGAGGCGTCGGGGGGAGGCGAGGCGTATCGTCAGCGGCGGTCGGTCTCCTATCGGTTCCAGGAAAAATCTTCTCACGAAGGGTTGCGGGTCGTTGTGGATGGACGGCAGTATTTCAAACGGCCCACCGGTGAAGATTTGTGGGGGCGGGAAGAGACGACCTCTCCTCTGGGGAGGACCCTGACGGTTTTCGGCCCTGGGGGGGCGGGGGTCTGGGACAACGCCGTGGCCGTCAAGGATCCCGGGCTTCGGGATTGGGCCCAGGCCCATCTGAGGGAAAACGCCTTTTGGTTTTTCCTGCCGCACCATGTGATGGAATCGGGAAGCCGGGTGGAGGAGGACGGGACGGGACCGTTTCCCGGGGAATCGAAACTGTGCCGGAAACTCCGCGTGCGGCTGTCGGCCTCGGCCTGGGGGGGCGATATCGAGGAGTTGTCCTTGTATCTGGACACCGCCACCCCGACGCTGGAGGGGGCCGTTTTCCGTCGGGCAGGGGAGGACTATCGGCTCCGGTACCTGTATCGGAAGGACTTTTTTTTCCCCGAATGGGAGATCCGGGACGCGGAGGGGCGGAAGATACTTTCTTTTTTGGCCTACGATCTCGACGTCTCCACGGGGGGGGCGGACGACCTGTTCGATCCGTCAAGGGCGCCGTCCGGCGGGTTCTTTCGGAGGGACGAGTTGCCCACCGAGGGAGACGAAGAGGATCCGGACTGCAAATGCAAACGGGGGGGGCTCTTCGACCTGCGCCGGGTCCGCTCCCCGGAATAATTTCATTTCGCTGAGGTCGGTTTCCCCGCGCCAACGGCGGCTTTGCCGCCGGTTTGTTCCTCCACGTGCCTGTAAAAACGCCACAACATGTCCCGCAGCGCCGCGCGTTTCTTCGTCGTCAAAAGTTCGCCGGCCAGTCCTTCGTTTTCCACCAGCGCCGGGGCCCCGTTCTCCACGCGCAGGGTCATCAGAGGTTCCGGCCGGTATTGGTGACGCTGGAGGGCCGTGACCATCAGGGAAAATTGGTCCTTGTCGAACCGGCCGTTCCGCGTGGCCGCGTGGAACAGCAACAGCTTGTTCTTGGTGATCAGGATGGGCGTGGAGACGTTGACCGGTTTGGTCTCATGCGGGGGCCTTTTTGTCAGGAAGGCGAGGAGCCCCATGTCCTCGAGGAAGTTGTAATCGCCGAACTCCTCGATGGGGCCGTATCGACGGAAAGACGGATCCAGGATGTAGAAGGCCGGTTGTTGGGGGTTGGAAAGGTCGGTGATTTGGAGCACGATGTGGGAGGCTTCGGGGGCGGTAAAAAAATTGGTTTCGGAGACCCGGCCGAAACGGATGCTGTAGCGGTGGTCGAACAGGTGGCGGATCCGGAAATAGGTGTGCGTCGCCAGTTGGCCGCAGAGGCCGACCTTGCCGTCCTCCAGGAGGATTTCGCCGTCGTCGGTATAGCGATGGATGTTGGCGAGCCGCCACATCTTTTTCTCGAAGTTGAGTTCCAGCCGCACGTCGGGCCGCAGGAGCCGCGGCAGGCCCGAATAGCGGAGGTTTTCGATGATCTTTTTGATTTCTTTGTAGTGGGGGGCTTTTTGGTTGACGCGGCTGAGGCGCAGAAGGTCGAAGTTTTCCCGGTCCCATTCCATCAGCGCCGGCGCTCGGAGATACCCCAGGGCCGCCAGGAGGACGAGGATGATGAGACGGTGCAGCCAGAGGATCCGACGAAAACGCTCCTCGGACCGTGGGTCCGGAGGGGTCTTGGCCGGCGGGGTGCGAAACGGATTCAGCGGGCGCATGGCGCGGTAGATTATACACCATCGTCCCCCGGAAAATCATTAAACCTTCCTCTGTCGGGTACCGTTCCGCTCATCGGGGCGGAGGATCCCTGCCGGGCGTGGCGTAAAGACGCTTAACGCCGGCGGCGGCCGGGGGCGGGGGTGGATGAATCCGACGGGAGGCCCGAGAGTTTCCCGTTTCCCTCGACGGCGCCGGCTTGGAAATCGGTGACAAAAGTCCCATTGAGAAAACCCTTGACAAAAACCGGTTCCGGCTTAGACTTGTAACGGAAGCATCGTCTGATCATTGGAATCGAACTCCGATAAGGGCAAACCACGAGCAATCGTGGGACGTCCCGTCGCCTGGGTGGGTGGCGGGACCATGTCTGGGATTCAGCGGACATGGCAAAGCCATGGGTCCTGCCTGAGTGCACGCAGGATCGCCAGGTTGCCGAAAAGTGGAAAGCGCGAGGAAGCTCGGTTGAGTCAGTCTGTCAGCTGAACGCCGGGTTTTCCGTTTCTTCCAGATTCGGAGTCTTGGAAACGGAAAGCTCGGCGTTGTTGTTTTGTACTTGGAGAGGCGCGATAATGAAGCAGGTGTGGCACGTCCTGATGTTGGCGGCGGTGTTGACGGCCGGTGTGCGGTGGGGCACCGGGGCGTCTCCCGTCTCCGTGGACCTGCGTCTCTCGCCGGCGGCGTTGGAATTCGATCAGGGGCTGGATGTCCGTGACGCGGAAGGGCGGCGCGTGGCCGCGCCCGCGGCGCGGGACCAACTCCGCCGGTTGTTCGTGGGGGGGCTCTACGCTCTTTTGATGCGGCCGGACCTGCCGCGGGTGGCCGAGGTGCTGTCCGTGCTGGAAAAGATGTGGAACGTGTCTTCCGGCACGGTGGGGCACGCCGTGGCGGCGGTGTGGATGGCGTGTCTCGATCTTTGGCTGCCTCCGGTCAAGCGCTTGAACGTGACGCCCTTTTTGTGTCTGCTGGCCACGCTGGCCGTCCTGCTGACCCAGGCGGCCTTCGGATTTTTCAGAACCATCCCCAAAACAGATTCCTTCCTGAAGTCCCTCTCTTCCATCGTCCTCCGCCGTTAATCCCTCCGGGCTTCCTTAGCCCCCCTTGTCGGCGTTTCTGCGCCGGGGGGTGTTGTGTGTTCGTCGACGGGAACATGCCACCAGAGCCGAAGGCTCCCGTCCGGAACAAGGGAAGAAACGCGCTCGAAACGACATAAAACGAAGCGAGACGACGTGTGCGGCGCGTAAAAACGGAAAAAACGAAGAGGACACGTGAGCCAAAAGGTCGAAGTCCTTAGATACAACGCGCGCGCGGAAGGGACGAGGTGCGTCCGGACCGTCCGAGCCATTTCTCGGGTTCTTGGTGCTGAGTGTCGAGCGCTGAGTGCCCAGGGGGTGGCGGCTCTTTTTTATTATTTGACGTCGTTTCAACGCGCGTGCGCGTGGAGGGGCCGGACGGCCCCTCTTTCGACCGGCTTTCTTTTGGGGCTGTTTTTGTGGATGTCGGCGGCGGTCCCCGTCCAGGCCGATCCCCAGAAAGTGGCGGACGGTATCGGCACCACCATGGCCTCCAACCAGCGAAAAGTGGTGGCCACGGACGAGGGTTACTGGGTTTTTTACACCAGCACCACCTTGACCACCGGTGTTCCCTGCTGGACCTATTCCAAAACGGGCAACGCCGGTTCCTGGAGCATCCCGCAAACGATTTTCGATTGGTCCGGCATCAGTCCCGTGAACGTCAGCTCCATGGTGAGCGTGTGGTACCACGCGCCCCAGGACCGCGTGTATGTGGCGGCCGGATGTTCCCAATCCGTTCTCCCCGCGAACCGGACCATTTTCACGCGGATGGGGAACCTGGAAAGCAACGGAACCATCAACTGGGACCCTACGGGAACGGCTTCCCAGGCTCGGGGGTATTACCAGCCTACGGCCTGCACGGGGAACGACCCCGCTCAATACGCCGGGTGGCCGGTGTCCATCGCGGTGGACCGGGCGACCTACGTGTGGGTGTCCGCCAACGGCGGCGATGACGGGGCCGGGATCGCCGGAGGCAACGATCTGGTCACCATTTTCGCGAAGTCCGTCAACCCCGGCCGCGTGGACGGCTGGGGTGGGACCGTCCATTATTGGTCGTCCCAGAATGAGGCCAACTGTGCTCCGGCCCTTGCAGATGACTCTCTCGGTTATAAAAACGTCCTTGTGAACAGGCCCGGATACGACAGCGTTTGGGCGGCCGGGGAATATGTGCCCACGAACGACACGGAGGGTTATTGGAGCGTTCGGAACCCCAGCACCGAGGTGGATTACGACAACAACGTCACGAACCTTTACAACGACCGGATGGATGATTCGGGAGTCAACTGGTTCAGGGACACCAAGAACGTGTCCATGGCGGTGGACTCGGCGGGGAACCTCCACGTCATTTCCATCAACGATGTGGGCGGTACCACGGTGGGGACGCTGTCCTACGCCCGCATTCTGAACAACAACAGCCTGTCCACTAACTTCGATTTCAACCCCATCAGCGGCGGCGGCGATTACCAGAACTGCACCATCGGTATTTCCCGTTCTACCTGCCCCCAGGTGGCGGACACCGTGGTGGTGATGTTCGTGGAAAACCTGGCCGGCGCTGGCGGACAGCTTTACTACATCACCGGGTCCACCTCCGTGTTGGCCGCCGATTGGGCAGCTCCGGCCTCCACCATGATTCAAAGCGGGAACTCCTCCTGGCCCAACCTTTGTCAGTACGTGGATTACCCCAACCCGCTTCCCTTCGTGTTCGTCGGCGACGACGGGGTGACGTTCGACCGGATCCTCATTTCCAACTACCCCTATCCGGATTTGAGCAGTATGTCCATCGCCACCAGCCCCACCAACGCTCCTTACGCCACCAAGACCTACGACCTGCAACTCACCAACATCTCGGGGCTGGTCAAACTGCCCACAAAGAGTCCCGTGTTGGAGTTCATCGGCTCCTTGGGGGGAGTGACCAACGATTTCACCATGACCTACGACGTGTACTCCACCTCCATCGTGGCGCATCTTGAACTGGTGGCCCCCGTGGACGACGGACCTTACGACATCCGGGTGACCAACCCCGACGGCAAGAGCGCCGAGGCCGTCACGGCCTACAACATCCCGGGGCCGTCCATCACCTCCATCACCGACGACAACGGGGGGGACCTCTCCGGTGGTGAAAATGCCGGGACGGAACCGGGCGTCATCCCTTACCGGCACCTGCTCGTCCAGGGCGGCAACTACCAGTATTGGAGCGAACTACAGAAGTCGTCCATCACCATCAACAACAACGGGCCAGGGATCAACGTGTCCAGCATCACCATGCACGGCGTCAGTTCGTTCACCGCCACCATCGCCATCGGGGCCAACCTCCCGCTGGGGTTGTGGCACCTGTCTGTGGTGAACCCCGACGGCCAGTCCGTCCAGCAGAACTCCACCTTCACCGTCACCCGGCCCACGGGGACCCTCACCCTGCCCACGGCCGCCACGAGTTACGCGGAATGGGTGGATTACCTGGCGGGGAAAACGGACATGATGCGGGGGGACGGCGCGGGGGGGATTCAGACGGGGGCGGAGATCTCCATCCGCAACGACAACAGCGGGAACTATCTGTCCGGCGCCGGCGGAAGTTTCACGAGCGACACCGAGATATGGATCAGCACGGGGCTGAGCGCGCCGAGCACCTGGCAGTGGATGTTCGAGGGGCACGGCGGCACGGGGAACGACGGCTGGCGGACGGGCGTGCAGGTGGACAGCAACTCCTACACCATCAAAGTCCGGACGGTGTCCGACGATTTCGGCCGCGGTCCCACCCCGTTTCTGGAGGCCCACGTGACGTTGGACCGGTCCAACCCCATCAACAACGAATTGACGTCGCCGGGGGCCGTGAGCCGCATGGGGGACCTGGCCACCGTGGAAGGCGTGGTGCAGGACGTGACCTCGGGCGTGAACAGCGCTACTTCCAAACTTTACGTGATCCATGGGACGGACTACTACAACTGGGATGGTCTGGCGGGGCACTGGTCCCCCCACACCACCAACTACGTGATCTTCACGGGAGGGATTTCCGCGCCGGCCGGGAATCCGCCTCGGGGCGACCCGGACTGTTCCTGGTATTGGAACGTGCCCGGCGGCAACAATTTTTGGACGGAAGGACAGACCTACCAGATGAAGTTCGCGGCGACGGACATGCTGGGGCACACCTCCACCAGCACGGTCCGCGAGTTCAAATGGGACGTGCACGCCCCCACCAGCACCCTGGTGACGCCCTCCACCAACACCAGCTATTTCAACTACGCCTCCCTGCCGTACATCTCCGGCACCATGGCCGACAATCTGGGTCTGCCGCTGGACGGGTTCGCCAAGGTGGAGTTGGCCGTCCACCGGTCCAGCATCGGCGTGACCAACGACAACAGTTGGCTGCAGTCCAACTACACGTGGAACTCCACGCCGTATTGGCACACGGTGTCGGGAAGTTCCGTCACGCCGAGCAACGGAAGCTGGAAGTTTCTGAAAAACTCCTTCTTCGAGGACCGGGGGCAGTACGAAATATGGGCCCGCGCCTACGACGGCGCCAACCGGGAACTTCCTTCGGAAGAGCCGCCCAATCCGCCGACGCCGTCGGATGCCCATAAGCACCGGTTCCGTTTCGATACCTACAACCCGTCCATCGAGATCATCTATCCCTCCACCGGCGACGCCCCCAACGCCTACGGCCGGCTCATTTCGGAAAATTCCCAGTGGGGGTCCTTGGCCACCCTTTCGGGGACGGCCAGCGATTTCGCCCAGGGCAGTCCCGTGGACAGCGGGGTCAGCCTGGTGGAATACCAGCTCTATTGCGAAGGGGCCGATAAGTATTGGGACGAGTCGGCCCTGTCCGGCGTGGGCGACTGGGTCACCGCGACGAACCTGTGGAACCCGGCCAGCACCACCGACGGCTGGGCCACGTGGTTCGCCACGGGCGTCGTCTTCAACGACGGCGACACCATGGGACAGACCATCACCATGCAGACCCGGGTGAGGGACGTGGCCGGCAACGAGGTCATGTCCGATGTGACGACTTTCCTATATGATCCCGACGCCCCTTCCACCGTTCTCACGTTCCCGGTGAACGGCCGCGCCTACCGGGAAAAGATCACCACCATCAGCGGCAACACGCTGGAAAGCCCCGAAAACAACGCCGGCATCGACAAGATCCGGATCGGGCTCCAGCGGGACGACGGGATCTGGAAAGTGGCGGCCGGGACGAGTTCCACGCGGTCCGACCCCAACCTCCTGGCCGGGCAAATTCAGGGGAACAACTGGACTTACCCGGTGGGGGACAGCATGTTCATCGACCCCGTGACCTCGTTGCCCCTCCAGACCGCCACCTACACGATCCACGCCTGGTCCTACGACCTGGTGAAAAAGCCGGACGACTCTTACACGAACACGGAGTCTTCCATGACGACGGACGGCGCCTGGATCTACGACGTGCAGGCGCCGTCGAGCACCATCGTGCTTCCCGTGGACGAGACGTGGTACTCCGATCAGCCCGGTTATTCCCTGCCCACCCTGTCGGGCACCGCGGTGGACAACCCCGGCGTCAACGGCGCCGGCCTGCAGAAGGTGCAGATCGAGGTCCGGGACGAGGACGCCAACCCCAAGGTCTATTGGGACGAGGGGCTCAACGACTGGTTCGAAACGGCCAAGTGGAACGACGCGGGGCTCTCCAACGGCACCTTCACCTACGTCACCGCGGACCTCCGGAATGAACTCACCAGCGGCCGGACCTACCGCGTGCGCGTGCGCACCTACGACATGGCCTACAACCGGCTCGATGCCACGCCGACGGGCAACGTCGAATCGCCGGAGGACATCACGCTGTTGTATCAGCAGGAGAACGGGGACCGGATCAACGTGAACTTCTTCAAATGGGACTCCTCCGCCCCCGTCAGCGCCGTCGTCTACCCCGCGCACAACCAATCGTTGACCGACATCGATGAGATCTCGGGCACGGCCACCGATCCCGGCACCGGCACCGGGGTGTATAAAGTCTACGTGGCCGTCTACCAGGGCAGCGGGGGAAGCACCTATTTGACGAGTCTGGCGGGGGGGACGTTCACCGGAGGGCTCACCTGGTTCGAAGCCAGCACCAACACGGCTTCTCCCGTGGGATGGACGCTGGACACCTCGGGGGTGTCGTTCCCTACCGGCGCCGACTACCACGTGATCGTCAAATCCTCGGACGTCGTCCGGAATGTGGAGACGGTCGATCTGGCTCCCGGCGCCGCGGCCGCCGGCACCAACCACACCAAGTTCGTGGTGCCCTCGCCCCAGCCGGATTCGGACTTCACCCGGCCGGACACCACCCTGGGAGAGCCCCATTACACCCCGTCGGCCCTGGCCACCATCAGCGGAACGGCGCTTTACGCCACCACCGAACAGATCCGGTTGACGCAGGTCACCGACACCCCGAATCAGTTCTTCGACTCCAACGGGGTCTACAACGGCACGCCGCGGATCTGGGTTTCTACCCCGCTCGTGTCCGCGGAGAACCGGTGGTATGGGGTGGACGCCCTCAGTTCCGAGCCCATCATCTGGACGGACAGCATGACGGTGTCGAACTGGGCGGCCGGCACGAAACGGTATGAGATCGAGGCGCGGGCGCGGTACAACCTTATAGAGGAAGAAGATTACAATGCTTTGCCCGCCACCCGGACCTTTGTGGTGGACGGCAACGACCCCACCCTCACCTTCATCGAACCGAACTTCAACTACGAGCGGTCCCTGCCCACCATCTCCGGCACCGCCACCGACACCGCCCCCGGAAAATTCGACCAGTCCGCCGGCGCTTTCCCGGTGCAGGTGGCCATTTCCTCCGCGGCCAACGCCTGGTGGAACTGGTCGAGCAACTGGGCCTCCGCCTCGCCCATCTTCAAGAACGCCACCGCTTCCGACGGCTCGTTCAATTCCGCCAACGAGCCGTGGTATGTGGCGTCGGACATGCCGCCCCTGGAGGACGGCAAGACCTACACCGTGCGCGTGCGTATCGTGGATAAGGCGGGCCGCCAGCCGGCGGACTTCAACCAAGTGTTCACCGTGGACATCTCCTCGCCCACGGCGGGCATCGTCCTGCCGGTGGGAGGACTGCCCGGCATCCGGACCCTGCCGACCCTTTCCGGCACGGCCACGGACAATTTTTCGGACAGCATCAACGACGTGCAGGTGGCTTTGCGCCGGCACTACGCGGATTACCGCTGGTTGAGCGAGGCCACCACCAACTTCACGGTGCTGCAGAGCACGCCCTACTTCATCAGTCTCAAGAACCATCCGGAACTCGGGTACCTCTCGCCGGACGCCACGTTCTACATGTTCACCCCGCCCAACATCGACAGCAACTACACCAGCGGGGCCGAGCACGTGCTGGTGGTTCGGGCGATGGACAAAGCCGGCAACAGCCAGGTGGTGTTCAACTCGCCGTTGTCCTCCCACACGTTCCGGTTCGACACCAACGTCCCCGAACCCAGCGTCACGTTCCCCCTGGACGACGGGACGCCCGGCCAGGGCCGCTACCGTCCGGAGGCCGTCGGCGATTTCCCAACCAGCAGCCTGGCCGGCGAGTCCCCGGACAAGCCGGACGCGGTGCCCCCCCTCTCGAACGCCGGGTTGCGGCAGGTGCAGATCAAGCTGTCGTATCTGCTGGCGGGGGATTCGTGGTATTGGCTGGGGTCGAATTTTTCCAGCGGCACCGCGGCGGAACTGGCGGCCTGGAAATTCGCCGATTCGGCGAGCCCGTGGGCCTACAACACGGACATCGTGTGGCCCGCGTGGGATCAGGAGTATAAGCTGGAAGCGCGGGCCGAAGACCTGACCACCGAAGGCGTGGTGGTGGGGGTGGGGAACATCAGCCCTCCCGATTCCGTGAATTTCATCGTGGACCGGACCTCGCCGACGGTGAGCGTGACGGGGCCGACGGGGGGGGTGCTGCCGAGCCTGACGGTGATCACGGGGACGGCGAACGCGCTGCTGTCGGGATTCAGCCGGGTGGAGCTGAAGATCAGCACGGGGACGGGGTCGTTGTATTACTGGACGAACGGGTCGACGTGGACGGCGACGGAGACGTGGCTGACGTCGGAGAGCACGAACACGCTGATCAAGGACGGGGAGACGGGGTGGCACTACGACGTGCCCGGGGCGATGCTGGTGAACAACACGACGTATACGGTGGTGGCGCGGGCGCGGGACTGGGCGGGGAACGTGACGGCGGGGGCGAACTATTCGACGCGGACGTTCGCCTACGACGCGCAGCCGCCGACGGTGAGCATCGCGCACCCGGTGAACAACTCGACGTATTCGGCGGTGGCGGTGTATGTGTCGACGCCGGTGACGGGGTCGGCGGCGGACGTGTTTTTGAGCACGGTGGCGGTGGCGTGGACGGACCTGACGGAGGGGACGAACAAATATTTCAACGGGGCGATTTGGACGACGGGAGGGCCGTATTACCTGGGGGTGACGAACGGGCTGACGAGCTGGCAGTTCAACGACGGGGACCTGACGTTCGCCAACGACCACGCCTACCAGGTGGAGGCGCGGGCGACGGACCTGGCGGGGAACAACACGTATGCGGGTTCGAAGGTGATCGCCTACGACGTGACGAAGCCGACGAGCACGGTGACGGCTCCGGCGGGGTCGTATTTCGCGTCGCTGGGGAGCATCGGCGGGACGGCGTCGGACGATCCGGGGGACGCGTATCTGTATGAGGCGCGGTTGGGGACGCACACGGTGGGGATGGCGGTGAAGCAGGAGTGGAGCGGGGGGAGCGGGTGGTGGAACGGGTCGGCGTTTTCGGGCGGAGCGCCGTTGTATGAGGAGGTGACGAACACGACGACGCCGCCGACGTCGAATTCGTGGACGTATTCGGTGCCGGCGGGGATGCAGAACCTGCTGCAGAGCGGGGCGACGTATTGGTTCGTGCCGAGGGCGGTGGACCGTGCGGGGAACGCGGAGTTCAGGGACACGGCGGAGGGGGATATTCCGTCGGGGACGGGGCGGCGGTCGGTGTATGACAGCGTGAAGCCGACGGCGACGGTGGTGGTGCCGGTGGCGGGCGGGGAGATCCGGTCGCTGCCGACGGTGAGCGGGACGGCGGTGGACGATTACAAGATGAAGAACGTGCGGGTGGCGATCCGGAAGAACGATCCGGTAACGCCCTTGTGGTATGGGGCGGACAACAACTTTTCGGTGGCGGGGACGAACCCGAACTTCCTGCAGACGACGACGAACGTGGTGACGCAGACGCAGATGGGGTGGGTGTTCGCGCCGGCGCTGATGGACGACGATTTTGTGGGGGACGTGAGCTACACGATCGTGGTGGAGGCGACGGACGACGCGGGGGCGTCGCAGACGACGTTCAGCGTGCCGGAGTCGTCGCGGACGTTCCTGATCGACAAGCTGGCGCCGGAGAGCGCGATCACGCTGCCGGCGCACGACGGCGACGGGCAGAGCGGGCGGTATCCGCCGGGGAACATGGGGCAGACGTCGACCCGGTTCGGCGGGAGTTCGGCGGACCAGCCGACGTTGAACGCGGGGGTGGAGCAGGTGCAGATCCTGTTGAGCTATCTGCAGGACCCGGACACGTGGTATTGGACGGGGACGGGCTTTTCCAGCGGGGCGGCGGAGTCCACGTATTGGCGTCTGGCGAGCGGCACGGGGACGTGGGTGTATACGGAGAACGTGATCACCTGGCCGGCGGGGGACCGGGAATACACGCTGAAGGTGCGCGGGGAGGACGAGGCCACGCTGGGGGCGGGGAGTGCTTTGGACGCGGGGAACGTGGAGGTGCCGTCGACCGAGGGCACCGACATCCGCAGGTTCATCATCGACGGCTCCTCGCCGACGGTGAGCGTGACGGGGCCGACGGGGGGGGTGCTGCCGAGCCTGACGGTGATCACGGGGACGGCGAACGCGCTGCTGTCGGGATTCAGCCGGGTGGAGCTGAAGATCAGCACGGGGACGGGGTCGTTGTATTACTGGACGAACGGGTCGACGTGGACGGCGACGGAGACGTGGCTGACGTCGGAGAGCACGAACACGCTGATCAAGGACGGGGAGACGGGGTGGCACTACGACGTGCCCGGGGCGATGCTGGTGAACAACACGACGTATACGGTGGTGGCGCGGGCGCGGGACTGGGCGGGGAACGTGACGGCGGGGGCGAACTATTCGACGCGGACGTTCGCCTACGACGCGCAGCCGCCGACGGTGAGCATCGCGCACCCGGTGAACAACTCGACGTATTCGGCGGTGGCGGTGTATGTGTCGACGCCGGTGACGGGGTCGGCGGCGGACGTGTTTTTGAGCACGGTGGCGGTGGCGTGGACGGACCTGACGGAGGGGACGAACAAATATTTCAACGGGGCGATTTGGACGACGGGAGGGCCGTATTACCTGGGGGTGACGAACGGGCTGACGAGCTGGCAGTTCAACGACGGGGACCTGACGTTCGCCAACGACCACGCCTACCAGGTGGAGGCGCGGGCGACGGACCTGGCGGGGAACAACACGTATGCGGGTTCGAAGGTGATCGCCTACGACGTGACGAAGCCGACGAGCACGGTGACGGCTCCGGCGGGGTCGTATTTCGCGTCGCTGGGGAGCATCGGCGGGACGGCGTCGGACGATCCGGGGGACGCGTATCTGTATGAGGCGCGGTTGGGGACGCACACGGTGGGGATGGCGGTGAAGCAGGAGTGGAGCGGGGGGAGCGGGTGGTGGAACGGGTCGGCGTTTTCGGGCGGAGCGCCGTTGTATGAGGAGGTGACGAACACGACGACGCCGCCGACGTCGAATTCGTGGACGTATTCGGTGCCGGCGGGGATGCAGAACCTGCTGCAGAGCGGGGCGACGTATTGGTTCGTGCCGAGGGCGGTGGACCGTGCGGGGAACGCGGAGTTCAGGGACACGGCGGAGGGGGATATTCCGTCGGGGACGGGGCGGCGGTCGGTGTATGACAGCGTGAAGCCGACGGCGACGGTGGTGGTGCCGGTGGCGGGCGGGGAGATCCGGTCGCTGCCGACGGTGAGCGGGACGGCGGTGGACGATTACAAGATGAAGAACGTGCGGGTGGCGATCCGGAAGAACGATCCGGTAACGCCCTTGTGGTATGGGGCGGACAACAACTTTTCGGTGGCGGGGACGAACCCGAACTTCCTGCAGACGACGACGAACGTGGTGACGCAGACGCAGATGGGGTGGGTGTTCGCGCCGGCGCTGATGGACGACGATTTTGTGGGGGACGTGAGCTACACGATCGTGGTGGAGGCGACGGACGACGCGGGGGCGTCGCAGACGACGTTCAGCGTGCCGGAGTCGTCGCGGACGTTCCTGATCGACAAGCTGGCGCCGGAGAGCGCGATCACGCTGCCGGCGCACGACGGCGACGGGCAGAGCGGGCGGTATCCGCCGGGGAACATGGGGCAGACGTCGACCCGGTTCGGCGGGAGTTCGGCGGACCAGCCGACGTTGAACGCGGGGGTGGAGCAGGTGCAGATCCTGTTGAGCTATCTGCAGGACCCGGACACGTGGTATTGGACGGGGACGGGCTTTTCCAGCGGGGCGGCGGAGTCCACGTATTGGCGTCTGGCGAGCGGCACGGGGACGTGGGTGTATACGGAGAACGTGATCACCTGGCCGGCGGGGGACCGGGAATACACGCTGAAGGTGCGCGGGGAGGACGAGGCCACGCTGGGGGCGGGGAGTGCTTTGGACGCGGGGAACGTGGAGGTGCCGTCGACCGAGGGCACCGACATCCGCAGGTTCATCATCGACGGCTCCTCGCCGACGGTGGGCATCACCACGCCGACCGCGGCGGTCATCCGTTCGCTCACCAACATCACCGGCACCGCCTCGGCCGCCCTGTCCGGACTGAACATGCTCCAGCTCAAGATCAGCACGGGTTCCGGCGTCAACATGCGCTATTGGACGGCGGGGTCCACCTGGACCGCCAACGAATATTGGCTGGCCACCTCCACCAACGTTCCCGGGACCCAGGGCGTTTACGGCGTGCCGCCGTCGATGCTGGTGAACCACACCACCTACACCCTGGTGATGCGCGGCCTGGACTGGGCCGGCAACCTCTCCGCGGTCTACTCCACCCACACCTTCCTTTTCGACGGATCCTCGCCCACGGCTTCGATTTCCTTCCCGCTGATGAACGTGGCGTATTCCACCTACACGTTGGCGTTGTCCACGCCCATCCAGGGGTCGGCGTCGGACGTGGAGGCGGGTCTCTCCACCGTGACGGTGGCGGTGCAGAACGTGGAAGACACCACGGAGTTCAACGGCGCCGGTTTCGTGAGCAACGGCGGCGTGCCCCTCTACCTGCCGGCGCAGGGCACGCCGGCCAGCTGGACCGCGGCGGACCCGGACCTCTACGTCAACCTGGAGAACGACAAACGGTACGACATCTATGTGCGGGCGTTCGATGGGGCGGGCAACCAGTACACCTCGGCGAACCGGCGTTTCCGTTTCGACGTGGAGGCGCCCACCGCGCCCATCAACGCGCCGTCCGCCGGATACGCGACGGGGTTGACGGTCGTCACCGGCACGGTGTGCGACGAATGGCTGGCCGTCGGAAACCGGAACTACGAGGCGGGCGTGGGCACCCACACCGTGTACATCGCTTTCAAAAAGGGCGGCGCCTCCTGGTGGGACGCCGGCGTGCCGGATTTCCTGAGCAGCGATCCGGTGTGGTATGAGACCGTCACGGACACCAACACCGACGTGGACCCCGGCGTGAAGGTGGCCTACCGCTGGACCTACTCGGTCTCCGGCGACCTGTTGACGAAACTCGGTCCCGGCGGCCAGATGCAGATCGTGACGCGGCCGCTGGACCTGGCGGGCAACGCCCCGTTCGGCGCCGGCGACGCCCAGGCGGACGGCAAGGGCATCACGGTGCTCTTCGACGACAAACCGCCGGTGGCGGGCATCGAACTGCCCGCGCCCAACGTCAACTACCGGGTGGCCACGTTGCCGACGCTTTCCGGCACCGCCAACGACACCCTGACCGGCAACACCGGGCTGCAGATCGTGCGGGTCTACCTCAAGAACGTGGACGATGTCACCTACTGGCAGCCGTCGGACAATTCTTTCGCCTCCGAGATATTGGCTTCCACCGCCACGCTGTATCAATCCTCCTGGACCATCGTCCCGCCGCTCGCCAACATGCGCTCCAACGCCACCTATCGGCTGTGGGTGGAGGCGCGCGACGGCGCCGGGAACTGGCTTTCCGTGCCCCAGTCGTCCTTCACTTCCAACGCCGGCGGCGTGCCGTTCTTCTTCGACAAGCGGGTTCCCTTCACCCAGCTGGTCCTGCCCTCCAGCGGAAGCGCCATCAACGTTCCGTTGACCACCCTCTCCGGCACCGCGGTGGACGACCCCACCGGGATCGGGTCCGGGGTGGTGATTTCGGGCGGGAACACCATCCGGCTGAAGATCATCCGGTCCGACGGCCTGTACTGGATGGGCAACGCCTTCGACGTGGACGTGGCCACGCGGTATCCGTCGGCGCTGCCGCTGTTGAGCGGAACGACGGTGTGGGGCGAAAAGATCAGCCCCAACGAGGCCAGTTTTTATGGCATGGGCTACAAATACACGCTGCAAATGCGGTCCGTGGACCTCGCCGGCAACGTGGAAGCGCCGGACCCCGAAGGGTGGTTCATCTACGACGTGCAGTTGCCCACCGCCACCATCACCACCCCGGTCACCGGCTCCTTCCTGCAGGCCCTGGCGTCCATCCAGGGGACGGCCGATGACCGGAGCACGCTGGCCTCGCCGCGGGATTTCGAGGCGGGCCTCGTCTCCACCGGCGTGAAGGTGGCGGCGCAGAGAAAGACCGACGGGTATTGGTGGGACGCCAACAACGGTACCCCGCCGGACCGGTTCGTGTCTCCTCCCGGCACGCCGGTGTGGAACGACGCCTCTTTTGTCGGCCAGGCCAGCGGCACCTGGGACTTCTCCTTCCCGTCCGGGGCGCTGGTGAACGGGGCCTCCTATTATGTGCAGGTGAAAGCCGTGGACTTGGCCACCAACGAGCAGGCGGTGTTGTCCAAGTCCACCTTCACGGTGGACACCACCTCGCCGTCCTCCCGGGTGATGTACCCGGAGGCCACCACCTACAACTCGGTGGCGACGATCTCCGGCACCGCCACCGACACGTTGCCGGGCGAGTTGGACGTGGTGGAGGTGGCGATCATGCAGCTCACGGCGCCGCAGGAACGTTGGAACGGTTCCGCCTGGGTGGGCGGCGGCACGCCGGACATCTGGCTGTCCTCCGGCGTGGTGAACTTGGTGCGGCAGGCCACCTGGACCTACGTGCTGCCCGGGACCATCTGGAACAACAAGAACAACAAGGATTTCGTGGTGAGGGCGCGCGCCCGCGACAAGGCGGGGAACCGCGCCACGGATGTGGGCTCGGATATCCAGTTCACCATCACCACGCCGGAGGCCATCCCCACCATCGAGAACCCCCTGCCGGACCACCAGTACCGCACCATTACGCCGAATAATTTCCCCGTGGCCAGCGGGAAAGGCGTCAACCTGCGGCTCTCCAACGGCGTCAATTACCGGTTGGTGCGCGAATCGGACAAAAAACAGTGGGACGAGTCGTCGCAGACCTGGATCGCCTCGGCCACCGTTCCGGCCGAGGAATATTACAACGCGCCGATAGACCCGTCGGGCGCCCTGCTGGACTGGAGCACCAGCACCGTGAACGTGAGCTGGACCAACAACTCCTCCTACACCTTCATCGCGCGCGGGTACAACAGCGCCGGCGAGGCGACCGTCACGCCGCCTTCCGTCTTCTTCTACATGGACGACGACGCCCCCACCGCCGCCACCATTTTGCCGGTCAACCCGCCGGGGGCGTACAACTCCATGGAGACACTGACCGGCACCGCGGCCGACGTCACCTCGCTCATGAACGATTCCATGGACGAGATGCAAATGCGCATCAAACGCGGCGGCGAATATTGGAAAGGAGGCAGCACCTGGGACACCAACTCCGCCGGGTCGGATTTCGGCGTGCCTTTCCTGCCGGCGGGCGGCAAGACCGTGCAGTGGTCCACCAACCCGGCGGTGAACTGGGAGGACGGCCGCTCCTACACGCTGGTCCTGCGCCCCAAGGACAAGGCCACCAACCAGCCGCTGGAGACCATCACCCAGGCGTTCGTCTTCGACGCCTCCACGCCCACGGCCAGTCTTTCCACGCCCACGGCCAACGCCATCTACAAGAACCTGCCGACCCTGTCGGGCACGGCCTATGACCCCATCCCCGCCGGGCCTCCGTACAACAACATCTCCGACGTGAGTCAGGTGGAGATCCGCATCTACTGGCCCAACTACAACGTGTATTGGAACCACGCCGAGGGCGATTTCACGTTCGGTCCGGGCGACGCCGAGAACGCCTGGACCCCCGCCGCCGGGGTGGCGCCGTGGACCTACACGCACGCGCAACTGGCTTCGGCGCTGTCGTCCAAAGGAGACAACTACAACGCGTTCAACGTGTCGGTGCGCGCGTGGGACGCGGCGGGCAACAAACAGGTGATCTACAGCGCGCCGTTGTCCAGCCGCACGTTCCAGATGGACACCCAGCCGCCGCTCACCACCATCACCAAACCGGCCCAGGACGCGGGCGAGGGCAGCGCCGTCGGTAAATACCGTCCGGCGGATCTGGCGGGCGGAGACGCGTTCAAAGGCGACACCGCGGACCTGCCGGCCGGGGCGGCGTCGGGGGTGGCGTCGCAGGAGGTGAACCTGGCGGCGTTCGTCGGCAACGACACCTGGTACTGGCTGCCCACCAACATGTGGTCCTCCGGCACCGTGACGGAGACGGACGCCTGGCGTTCCGCCAGCTTCTACACGTCGTCTTTCACGTTCCTCTTCCAGCCGGACACCAACTGGCTGTGGGACGGCGCCTATCAGTTGAAGGCCCGCGCCCGCGACAAGGCCCTGAACCCCACGGGCACGGTGGGGACGCAGGAAACGCCGACGGTCTCCACCTCCAGCAACCACCGCCGGTTCATCGTGGACCGCACCGCGCCGGTATCGCGGGTGACCTTCCCCAACAGCGCTTACCGTACCACCCTGCCGCTCATCTCCGGCACGGTGAACGCCGATGTGTCCGGCCTGGGGACCAACGCGGTCCGCGTCCGATTGTGGCGGGCCAACGGCGATTATTGGAACGGTTCGGCCTGGCAGAGCGGGGTGGTCTTCGCCACGCCGACTTACACGGTCGGGAACGGCACCAAGACCTGGACCCTGCCGGCCGGCGGCTACAACATGCCGGTAGGTCTCAATTTGGAGGACGGCACGGTCCATTATATTTCCGTTGATGCCGTGGACTTGGCTGGAAATTTTGAGTCGGGGGCGACGATTCAATTCACCGTGGATAATACCGTGGGCGTGTTGGCGACCACCAAGCCCGTGAACACCGACTATTACGGTGGCGCGGGCGTGCTGCCGGATTTCCCGGCCAAAGGGCTCGGCGACATCTGCGGCACCGCCAGCGACACCGGCTCCTCCGGCGTGGCGCTGGTGGAGGTTCAGATCGAGGACAGCGGGTGGTTCTGGGACGGCAACGGGTTTGACACGCTGGAGAGCACCTATGTGCCGGCGGTGGGATCCGGGGTGGGACTCGTCAACTGGACTTATCCCGGCGGCCAGGGCGGCCAGGCCATTCCGAACTGGGCTTCCGGCAAACAATACGTCATCCGCACGCACTACACCGACGCCGCCGGAAACACCTCGGCGGACGTGACCAACGCCTTTATTTGGGACGTCGCCATCCCCACCGCCACGCTGGCCGACCCCAACGCCGCCCTGGAGAGCAGTCTTTCCATGCTGTCGGGCACCGCGGCGGACACCGACGAGCCGTTCGACTCCAAACTCAAGAAAGTGCAGGTGGCCATCGAACAGGAGCCGGGGACGAACATGTATTGGGACGGGGACTCCTTCGAATCCGGCGAGCGCTGGCTGGACGCCGCCGGGTATGTCGCGGGCGACCTTTCCGTCAATCCTTGGACCTTCACCGGCACCACGCCCACCTGGGCCACGGACGGTACCCAGTACCGTGTGCGTGTGCGGGCGGTGGACCGCGCCCACAACGTGAGCCAGAACCTGTTTATCTCCTCCTGCGCGTTCCGGTTCGACAACCTGGCGCCCACGCTCACCATGACCTCGCCGCAGGCGGGCCAGCGGCATTCGATCCTGCCGACCATCTCCGGCGCCAGCAGCGACACGGGGCCGGCCGGGGTGGCCGGGGTGCAGGTGCGGGTGCGGTACAACGACACGGTGCAGTTCTGGGTCCCCGGCACGGATTACTCGGCCGGCGCCTACACGCAGCCGGACGGCGAGCTGGCGTGGTTCGCGGCGCGCACCACCAACAGCTGGACCAACTGGTTCTCGACGTTCACGTTCTTCACGGACGCCAGCTTCCGGGTGGAGGCGCGGGCGTACGACGGGGCGGGGAACGTGAGCGTGGTCTACGCCACCAACACCTTCATCAAGGACGTGGACGTGCCGGCCAGCGGGGTGACGTTCCCGGCCAACGGCAGCATCATCTCGGACATCAGCATGGGGGTGAGCGGGACGGCGGGGGAGAACCTGGCGCTGGTGCACGAGGGGCAGGTGCAGACGGTGTATATGGGGGTGAGGGACCTGCACGACGCGGACGGGTCGCCGTGGTGGAACGGGACGAGCGGGTTCAGCCTGGCGGATCCGGTGACGATCAACGAGACGAGCGTGACGTTCAGCGGGTCGTCGAGCGGGACGTGGAACCGGCTGTTGAGCGGGGTGAGCCTGGAGAGCGGGGTGAGCTACTACATCACGGTGCGGGTGCAGGACAACGCGGTCCCGGCGAACGACGAACAGTTCTACAGCGTGCGGGGAAGCACGTTCACGTTCGACGCGACGGGGCCGGTGGTGGTGATCACCACGCCGACGTTGACGGTGCCGCAGTATGTGAACACGTTGCTGACGATCTCGGGGACGGCGGACGACGTGGGGCTGTTGAGCCCGGTGAAGGCGGTGCAGATCGCGGTGTCCAGCGGGCCCTGGGGTGTCAGCGGGTTGTGGTACAACGGTGCCGGCGGCTGGGGCGCGAGCCCGCAATGGATCAACGCCTCCACGGGCACGCCGTCGGGCAACCAGTGGACGTACACTTTCCCCAACAACAATCATTGGGGGCAGGAATCCTTGTTCGAGGTGCGGGCGCGCGGCTGGGACGTGCCCGGCACCACCGGGGCGTTCTCGGCCACGCACCAGTTCATTTTCGATCTGAAAGCGCCCACCGCCACCCTCGTTTCCCCGGCGGACGAGGAGTATCTGAGCAACGACGGCACCGTGCAGCTTTCCGGCACCGCGGTGGACAGTCCGGCGGGCATCAAATCGGTGGAGGTGGCGGTGTCCTCCAGCACCGTGGGCGGCTGGTGGACCGGCGGAGACTTCGTCTCTCCCACCGAAATCTATCGGACCACGGCTTCCTACACGCCGGGGAGTCCCGACCAATGGACCTGGACGGAGGCGCTCTGGGTGACGAAGCTGGCCGACGGCGTCACCTATTACGTGAAGGTGCGCGTGACGGACAAGGCGGGCAACCAGCGCGTGATGACGCAGACCAGTTTCCATTACGACGCCTCGGACCCGCAGGCGGGGGTGCAGGAGCCGGACGCGGCCTATGAGCGGGCCTTGCCGACCCTCTCCGGCACCGCCACGGACACCCTGCCGGGCCGGGTGACGAACGTGCAGTTGACCATCAGCACGGGTTCGGGTTTATCGGAGCGGTATTGGACGGGGAGCGGCTGGACCGCGGACAGCACGGCGTGGCCGTTGACCGCCGCGGCGGTGACCCCGCCGTACGACAGCGCCAGCGAGAACTGGATCTTCACCGGCTCCACGCCCACGTGGGAGTACGGCAAGACCTACCGCATCCGCGTGTGGGCCACGGACAACGCCGGCAACAAGCCGGATTTCGCGCTGCTCGGCGTGAAAAGCTTCATCTTCGACGACCAGGGACCGAGTTTGACCATGACCTCGCCGCAGGCGGGCCAGCGGCATTCGATCCTGCCGACCATCTCCGGCGCCAGCAGCGACACGGGGCCGGCCGGGGTGGCCGGGGTGCAGGTGCGGGTGCGGTACAACGACACGGTGCAGTTCTGGGTCCCCGGCACGGATTACTCGGCCGGCGCCTACACGCAGCCGGACGGCGAGCTGGCGTGGTTCGCGGCGCGCACCACCAACAGCTGGACCAACTGGTTCTCGACGTTCACGTTCTTCACGGACGCCAGCTTCCGGGTGGAGGCGCGGGCGTACGACGGGGCGGGGAACGTGAGCGTGGTCTACGCCACCAACACCTTCATCAAGGACGTGGACGTGCCGGCCAGCGGGGTGACGTTCCCGGCCAACGGCAGCATCATCTCGGACATCAGCATGGGGGTGAGCGGGACGGCGGGGGAGAACCTGGCGCTGGTGCACGAGGGGCAGGTGCAGACGGTGTATATGGGGGTGAGGGACCTGCACGACGCGGACGGGTCGCCGTGGTGGAACGGGACGAGCGGGTTCAGCCTGGCGGATCCGGTGACGATCAACGAGACGAGCGTGACGTTCAGCGGGTCGTCGAGCGGGACGTGGAACCGGCTGTTGAGCGGGGTGAGCCTGGAGAGCGGGGTGAGCTACTACATCACGGTGCGGGTGCAGGACAACGCGGTCCCGGCGAACGACGAACAGTTCTACAGCGTGCGGGGAAGCACGTTCACGTTCGACGCGACGGGGCCGGTGGTGGTGATCACCACGCCGACGGCGGCTTCGCCGCAATACGCCAACAGCATGCCGGTGATCTCGGGGACGGCGGACGACGTGGGGCTGTTGAGTCCGGTGAAGGCGGTGCAGATCGCGGTGTCCAGCGGCAACTTCGCCACGGCCACGCGGTGGTATGACGGCGCGGGCGGATGGGAGACCCGGGCCGCCGGCGATCCCAAATGGCTGGACGCCTCCACGGGCACGCCGTCGGGCAACCGCTGGATCTACAATTTCGGGGCGTACGTGCCGTGGACCCAGGCGGAGACCTATCAGGCGCGGGCGCGCGGCTGGGACGTGCCCGGCACCACCGGCGCCTGGGCGACCGCCCACCAGTTCACCTGGGACGTGTGGAACCCCACCGCCACGGTCTACAACCCGTCCAACGGCGGGTACATGCAGGCCTCGCTGGACACCATCTCCGGAACCGCCACCGACAGCCCGGCGGGCATCCTGAAAGTGGAGGTGGCCATCTCCTCCTCCGCCACCGGGGCCGGGGCCAGTTGGTGGAACGGCAGTTCCTTCTCTTCCGCTTCCGAGATATTCTATTCCACCACCAACTACAACGCGCTTCCCGAGCCGGATCAGTGGGAATGGGCCCGCCCGCCGGACATCAACATGACGAACGGCAACTATTACCTGGTGCGTCTGCGCGTGACGGACCGTGCCGGCAACGTGCGCACGCAGAACGCCGGCGATGAAGGCACCACGTTCATCTACGACGCCGAGTATCCCAACTCCGGGTATCAGCGGCCCTCGCCCGGGTTCGTGGGTGGGGTGCTTTCTTCCTGGCAGGCCCTGCCGACCCTCTCCGGCACCGCCACCGACACCGCGCCCGGAAAAGTGAACCTGGTGCAGGTGGCCATCACCACAGATTCGGGCAACTCCTACTGGAACGGTTCCGCCTGGGGCGGGGAATACTGGCACAACGCGGTGGCGCGGGACGGCAACGGGTTCAACTCCGCCAGCGAGCCGTGGCTGTTGACCGGTTCCACGCCGGTGTGGCAGCACAACGTGGCCTATCGCCTGAAGGTGCGCGCCCTGGACAACGCCGGCAACCTGCAGGAGGGCCCGTCGCTGGATTTCACCTACGACGACCAGGTGGCGATCTCCACCGTGAACTTCCCGGCCAACGACGTCTACTATCAGAGCCTGGCCACCCTCAGCGGAACCATGGAGGACATCCCGTCGGACATCAGCGCGGTGCAGGTGGCCTTGGTGAACCCGCTCGGAAATTTCTGGGACCAGGACACCAACAACTTCCCCGACGACACGGTGCGGTGGCTGCCGGCCACGGTGTATGACTCCTCCTGGACGTACGTGGACGCGGACCTGCTCGGCGTGTTGAACTCCAACGTGGCGTATCGAGTGCACGTGCGCGGGCTGGACGCCGCCGGCAACGTGCCGGCGAACCCGGCGGATTTCAAGGTCACCGGCCGGCCGTTCCACGTGGATTTCAGCTCCCCGGTGTCCAAGGTGTCCTCTTTGAGCACCGCGGCCACCACGTATTTGAAAGGCGGCATCGATTCCATCGCCGGCACCGCGGACGACAGTACCGGCGGCTCCGGCGTGAACGAGGTGAAGTTCCGCATCCGCCGCGTGTCGTCGGTCGGCAGTGATTACCGGGACCCGGGTTCCAGCTCCTGGAACAACGGCGTGGACGCGGTCAACTTCCCGTTCACCGCCAACGACTCGATGCCGTTGACCAACTGGTCGGAGGACGCGGACATCGACGCGGCGCTGTTCGAGGACGGATACTTGTATGAGATCCAGTCCCGCGCCAAGGACACCGCCGTCCCCGCCAACGTCGAGGTCGCCTACGCCACCGCGGCGTTCGTGGTGGACAAGTCCACTCCGGTGGTGGGCATCGTGGCGCCGTCCAACAACAGCTATCACAACACCTCCTCCCTGCCGACCATTTCCGGCACCGCGGCCGACGTCGTCACCGGCGGCGGGGTGCCCTCCGGCATCCAGAAGGTGGAGGTGGAGGTCTACAACATGGACGGCACCGTGTGGTGGAACGCCAACGCCGGGACCTGGGGCGGGGAAGTCTCCACTCAGGCGGTGGCGCTGGCGGTGTATCCGTCGTCCGTCACCTGGGCCTTCTACACCAGCACGCCCACCCTCACCGACACCACCTCCTATATGGTGCGGGTGAAGGCGTACGATAAATCCGACAATCAGACGCCGAACTTCGTCACCTGGCAGAGTTCCTTCACGGCGGATTTTCAAGCGCCGCAGTCGGAGGTTCTCGAGCCGCCCCTGCCGGACAACGGCGCGGTGGTGTATCTGCCCACCATCTCCGGCACCGCCGCGGACGTGGGCCCCGCGGACATCAGCCATGTTCAAGTCATGATCCAGCGGGCCACCGGCGGCAATCCCTACCACACCAACCCGTCTCCCTACAACGACGGCGCCTTCTGGGAACAGTACATCACCTCCGGAAGCTGGAAACTCAACGGCGGCGTGCCCATTTGGAACACGGTGCCGAGCTATAATCCCCTCAACGACCGCTGGGTGTTCGATATGATGACCTCCGGCCTCTACTCGGCGGTGGCCGGCGGCATCCGGTATTATTTGGAAGTGCGGGGCGTGGACAAGGCCAACAACACGGAGGTGGTGGTCTCCACGCGGAGTTTCGTGTTCGAGCCGCCGGCCGCGGACTCCTTCATCTCCCTGCCCGCGGACAACAAGGCCTATAACCAGTTGAACCTCATCCAGGGCACCGGCGTGAACCTGGAACAGATCACGGTGCAGATCCAGAACATGAAGGATAACTCCTACTGGAACGACGCCGACGGCAACAGCGCGGGCGTGGGTTCTTTCGGCGGCGAGGCGTGGATCACCTTGACGCCGGGCTCGCCGTTCAACTACGACAACGGATCCAACATCAACAACATCTGGGTGAACGGCACCTCCTACACCGTGCGCAGCAAGGGCTACAACGTGAGCATCGAGGAGCCCGTGCCCGACGCCAAATACATCATTTTCGACACCTCCGAACCCGTCAGCGGCTTTCGGTATCCCAACGCGGCGTTCGTGAACAATCTTCTGACCATTTCCGGCACCTGCGCCGACCCGCCGCCGTCGGGCGGCGTTTCCGCCGGGGTGCTGAAGACCGAGGTGGCCGTCCAGCGGTACGGCGACACCTACTGGTGGGACGGTTCCACCTGGACCGCGCCCGGCGGGACCCCCGGCACATGGAACACCCACACCACGCTCTCCCCCAGCGCCACGTTCTGGACCTACGTCATCGCCTATTCCACCCACGTGCAGGACGGGCAGATCTACAAGGTCCGCACCCGCGCCACGGACAAGACGCTGGCCTCCGGACTCATCGAGGGCTTGGTGGACAGCGAGGGCAACACCGTCGGGGAGATGACGGTGGTCTACGACGTGTCCATGCCCACCGCCACCATCACTTCCGTGACCAACGGCCAGAAACGTTCCTCGGTGGCGGTGGCGTCCGGCACCTTCTCCGATCCCACGCCGAACCATCCCACGCAAGGCGCGGAACCGGTGACGGTGTCCGTGGCCGTGAAGGACAATCAGTTCGGACGGTACTGGGACGGCGATTCGTTCGAGAACACCAGCGGGGTGCCCACGTACCTGTCCGCCACGGTGTACGCCTCCTCCTGGGCGTACACCTCCATGCCCACGCCGGGTTCCTACAACGACGGCATCGGGGTCACCATTTTCGTCGCCGCCCAGGACGCCGCCGGCAACCAGAACAACCTCTTCGTGTCCGGCGTCTCCTCCGTCACTTTCGTCGTGGACAAGGCCGGACCCAACGCCGCCTTCACCACTCCGGCCACCGGCAACAAGTGGAAGGCCGACGACCTGTGGATCCTTCAGGGGACCGCCGCCGACCCGCTGGTGGCCCCGTCCTACAATCCGGCGGGACTCAACGACCGCACCCAGGTGCAGGTGCAGTTGTATTATCTGGAGGCCGCCACCACCTATTATTGGAACGGCTCGTCCTTCACGGCCCTGCCGGTGTTCACCTCGGAGAGCGGCTGGTTCAGCGCCGACAACTATTATCCGGACACGGCGTCGTCCGGCACCTGGGATTACAGCGCCTCCGGAGACCTCAAGAACAAATGGGTGAGCGACAAGTCCTATACCTTCAACGTGCGCGCCCGGGACCTGGCCCTCCCCACCGGCAATTTGGGCGCCACCGGCGGCGTGTACAACGTGGTGGTGGACACCACCCCGCCCGTTTCGGCCATCACCTCGCCCACCGGCGACCCGTTGAGGTCCCTCGTCACCCTCTCCGGCACGGCCAACGGCAACCTGTCGGGGTTGAGCAACGTGGTGTTCACCCTGGAGCGGAACTTTCCGGCGAGCGCGTACTTCAACGGCGTGGGCGGCTGGGGCGCGGCCACGGACCTGCCCACGCAGCCCAACAATTTCGGCGCGGCCCAGGGGGACCAAATATGGACCTCCACCGTGGTGAAGACCTCCGACCTCGCCGACGGCACCACCTACACCGTGCGCGTGTACGCCACGGACGTGGCCCAGAACGGCGGCAACCGGCAGGTGACGCCGGCGTTGTACAGTTTCCTGTTCGACAACGCCCCGCCCACCGTGGGTCTCACCACGCCGTCCGCCGGCAACTACGGCGGCCCGGCCGCCCCGCTCACCGTGCTGAGCGGCACCGCGGTGGACCTGCATTCCGGCATCCAGAAACTGGAGGTGAAGATCTACGACGAGACCGACGAACGGTTCTGGGACGGCGCGGCGTTCAACACCACCTTCTCCTCTTTTGTTGCGGTCAACCCGCCCTACGCGGCGTGGCAGTTCTCCGGCATCACGTGGCCGGCCAACAAGCGTTACCAGATCCAGGCGCGCGTCACCGACCGCGCCGGCGCCGTGGTGGAGACCAGCACCACCACGCTCATCTACGACACCACCGCGCCGGTGGCCGGCATCACCGTGTCCAGCAACGCGTACCACACGCCGGCCCAGGTGGCCACGCTCTACGGCACCTCCAACGACGCCGCGGCCAACCCCGCTCCCGGTTCCCAGTTGGATCGCATCCAGATATCCCTCCTGCAGGATCCTCTGGACGCCAGTCCGGCGGTGGACACCTTGTGGTGGAACGGCTCGGCGTTCGGCGGCGTGTCCGCCGACTGGCGCGTGGTCAACAGCACGTTGAGCAACGGAAACTGGAACTATCCGCCGTCCACGCCTCCCGGCGACGGCGCGTTGACCCTGCTGGAGGGCGTGAAATACCGCATGCAGGTGCGCGCCACCGACAGGGCCACCAACGTGAGTTCCGTGGTCACCTCCACCTTCGTGGTGGACAACGTGGCGCCCGCCAACTTCATCACCGTGCCGCTGGACGAGGCCGGCGGCGACTATGAGAGTTATCTGCCCACCCTTTCCGGCACCGCCACCGACTCCGCCGGCACCGGGCCGGAACCCGGCCGCATCGCCAACGTGCAGATCCGCCTCCGGCACCAGTCGGGCGCGTACTGGAACCAGGGGCTGTTCCCGCCGGACTGGGACCTGGGCCTCCCGGCGGCGAGCGCCTGGTTCAACGCCATTCCCAACGACGGCGCTTTCGACGGCAACTCCGAACCGTGGCATTTCTCCGGCTCCACGCCCGCCTGGGCCTCCGGCGACACCTACAACATCCATTCCCGCACCTTCGACGCCGCGGGCCAGGTGTCGGCCATCTCCTATTCCACCTTCACCTACGACGACAACAAACCGCAGTCCGTGGTGGACAACCCGGCGGCCAACACGGTGATCCGCACGCTGGGGAGCGGCGTGGCCGGCACCGCCTGGGACACCGGCAGCCCGATTCAGGGGGTGGAGGTGGCCATGCGCAAACTGGGCGGCACCACCGCCAGCGGTGATCCCAACGTGGACGTTGTGGGCGCCTGGTGGAACCCCATCGGGGACGCTTTCCAGACCGCCGGCGCCGACCCGGTGTTTCGCGCCGCCAATTTCCCCGGGCCCAACGCCTGGAACTACGTCGGCATGGGTTTCGACGACCTCGACCTGGAATCCGGCGCCTCCTATTACATCACCACCCGGTCCAGCGACGTGGCCAAGAACGTGGAGACCGATTTCATGACCGGTTCCTCCACCTTCACCTTCGACAACACCGGCCCGCGGTCGCAGTTCACCCAGCCGGCGCTGGGCGCGGTGATGTCCGGCGGCGAGGCGTATTACGGCGCGCTGTCCACCCTCTCCGGCACCGCGGACGACTTCAAGCTGCCGTTGGGCGCGGCCAACCTGAACGCGGGCATCAGCACCACCACCATCAAGGTGGCCATTTTGGACGAGGACGCCGCCGGCGGCGCCAAGTATTGGGAGGAGACCACCCCGGGGTTCACCACCGGCGGGTCCGAGGTGTGGCTCACCGCCAAGAGTTATCTGGGCCGCTCCTCCGGCACCTGGACCTACACCCATTCCCAATTGCAGGCCAATTTGATCAACGGTCACCGGTACGTGGTGAAGTCCTCGGCCACGGACCTGGTGAGCAACCTCCAGCCGGCCATCGCCTCCACCACCTTCGTCTACGACTCCTCCGGACCCATCACGGTCATCGCCACGCCGCCCAACGGCGTGAACCGCACGGCGTTGACGGAGATCACCGGCACCGCCGACGATCAGCCGCGGTTGTCGCTCCACCCCTCGCTCGACCGGGTGGGGTTGGACCGGGTGGAACTGCAGATCATCGACCTCACCGCCGTGCCGGACCTGTACTGGAGCGGCACTTCCTTCATCACCGACACCAGCACCAAGGTGGTGCTGGCGGTGAACGGGGTGGACGTGCAGAACTGGACCTACGACAACCCCGACGACATGCTCACCAGCGGCCACCGGTACCGCATCCAGGCCACGGCGTATGACGACCTGAACAACGCGTTGTCGCCGGCGGTGTCGGAATTCATCTACGACTCCTCCGCGCCGCTTTCCAGCGTCACGCGGCCCGCGGAGCTGGTGGGATACAGTCTCGCCAACCCGCTGCCCACCATTTCCGCCACCATTTTGGACCAGCCCACCGGCGGTCTGCTGGAGAACGCCGGCGTGAAGGTCGACGGCGTGTACACCACCATTCGGCAGGACAGCAACAAGAACGACGTTCCGGACGGCACCGACAAATACTGGGACGGGGACGGGTTCGACACCACCTCCGAGGTCGTCCAGCCGCCCATGACGTGGCAGAGCGGCGACCTGTGGATCAGCACCTCGCCCACGTGGGTGTCCGGCTTCAAGTATTTCATCGAGGTCTGGGCGCAGGACAACCTCCTCAACGCCGAGTCCCCGCGCAAGCTGCGCACCTTCACCATCGACCTGGCCGCCCCGGCCAGCCGCATGTCCTATCCGTCGGCGATCACGTTCCAGAACATCGTGAGCATCTCCGGCACCGCCCAGGACGACGTGTCCATGATCACCGGCACGGAATATCGCCTGTGGCACCTGGGCGACAACGACGTGGTCGGCGGTTCCGGCGGCGGCACCGACCAGTACTATAACGGCGTCTCCGGCGTGTTCGGCACCTCGGAGAAATGGAACCCGGCCACCCTCGGCCCGGTGTACATCACCTCCGCCGTCTGGACGCTGGCCCAGGAGCCCGGCACCCCGACCTATGCGGGCGCGCATCCGGAGGAGG